>Ga0181578_10003233_pt1 | contig 14968 bp, 17 predicted proteins | sample 071ome_21_FD_148659 | JGI IMG/M metagenome (GOLD analysis project Ga0181578, IMG submission 148659) | Coastal salt marsh microbial communities from the Groves Creek Marsh, Skidaway Island, Georgia - 071401CT metaG (spades assembly) | ecosystem: Environmental > Aquatic > Marine > Intertidal zone... | reverse complement strand
CCGGTCGCTACCGCGCAAGCGATAACACCGCACCAGCCATTCTCTCGGTGCTGGTTTTCGTAATACTGTCGAGCCACTCTGTAAAGCTCTCTGTAAATTTTCATGATGTACCCTCTGTGTGAATTGGGAAGATTGTTTATGAAGTCTCTCGCGAAACCTCATAAAGAATCTTCCGTGATTCCCGCTATCCTGTCCATGCGCCGCTGACCGTATGCTGTAACACCGTCCGCCTGAGCGTCCCTCTAAGCTAGCCGATGGCTAGACTGGATAACTAAGGTTTGGTAGCTAGTGCCTCCTCGGGTTCGCCTCTCCTCAACACTACCACGGTAGCTCAGATGCGGCTTATCGAGTCCTCCTATTCGGGCCTGCTGAATACCAGACCGACTAGTCAAACCTCCTGAGTAGATCGCGTCAATCGTGCGTCCGATGACCGTCCGGTGATCCCTCCTAGCCGTGGCTGGTTGGGCCGGTGGGCGCCTACGTGTAATTCTATCTGCGGGTGCCTACTCAGGGTTGCGTTTTGTTGTATGTCCGTTCCGGTTCGCGTCCGGCGTGGTGAGAAAGATACCAAAACCAGCTACCTGCGCAACCCCTAATTGCAAATTATTTTAATTTATTTTTATTTCCTTTTAGATTCAGTAACTTAGGCGTAAAAATAATTTACTTTGCCTCTGTTTTCTACCCTGATTTCCCTCTGATTTTGGGGGTTGACTTTACAGTTTAGGTGTGCATTCCCCTGATATTTATACAGTGTTTTGCTGCCCCTCTGCTTTACCGGTTTGTGTCCCGGAGCGCCTCTGTTGCCCCTGTAGCGCCTCTGTTGCCCCTGTAGCGCCTCTGCTGCCCCTGTAGCCGTGGCCTGTAGCGATTTGCGAAGATCTCCATTGACCCTATGCTCTGGCATCCCTTGCCGCTATCGTCGCTCACAGCGCCTCTGAGAGCCTCTGAAGGGCTTTGCTGTCTGGGTTGATGCAAGGGGGGTCTAGCGGGTGCTACATAGACACACACACTGCAAGCTCTGCAAGGACTATGCCAACTATGCAGTCCCTATACACACGAAAGTTATGCAATAAGCGTGCCAGCTCCACAGGCTCCGGAGCACTAGCAAGATTTGTGCCAGCTCTCCAGCTGTGAAGGTGGGGGTCTCTGAAGAGGCGGGGGGCTGTCGCGGCTGCATAAATATTGTAACTGTTGCTTCACAGATACAAAATAGTCAAAATTAGCAAAAAAGATAACAAAAAAGACTATGGTGACCTGGGCCTATAAAGCATTGATAACTATAGAGAATCTATGGCGGCACTGCGGAGACTTTCACTAGGCTAAAATCCGCTGTAAAAGCTGAGTAGGTGTAGATAAATAAAGGACTTGACAAACTCTAAAAAATATGCTATAATATTACTATAATATTAAGTAGAGATATTAACAAACATTAACCTATAGCCTATAGTTACCGCCTGTAGCGACTGTAGACAACTATTGAGGACTTTAGCATGGCTCTTTTACTAACTTTTGCAGTTTTAGCGAGCATTAACGCCTACATAGCCTATAACATTATGAATGAATGTTTTACGAATGAAGAATGGAAGGATATTTTCAAATGAGCGTAGTTCTAGAAACTAAGCCTAAAAGAGGACGTCCTAGAAAAGCAGATATAGAGGCTAAGAAGTCTGGTAATAGAGGCAAAGTAGGACGGCCTAAAGGCGATGCAGCTGTAATCAATGAGTATAAAGCTCGGATGTTAGCTAGTCCTAAGTCTCCTAGAGTTTTAGAGAAGATATTTGATGCAGCGTTAGATGATGATCATAAACATCAATCAGCTGCTTGGAAGATATTAGTTGATAGGTTGTTGCCACAGAGCTATTTTGACAAGGATAAAATTAGTGGTGGTACAGCTGGCATTAACATTACTATAGCAACAGTAGATCAACCAAAGACAATCATTGAAGGCGAAACAGTCACGGAGGACGATAATGCCTAAGTACTTTGATTTAGATGAGTTTGCTTGTAAGCATACAATGCAAAACCTAATAGACCCTAACTTTGTTGAAGCGTTAGATGAACTCCGTGAGATTTGTGGTTTTCCGTTTATCATTACTAGCGGTTATCGCAGTCCAGCACATCCTGTAGAGGCTAAGAAGCGTAAAGGAGGTGTCCACACTAGGGGCATAGCTGCCGATATTGCTGTTAGGGATGGACGAGAAAGAGGCATTATAGTAAGGAATGCTATAGATTTAGGCTTCATGGGGATAGGTGTTGCTAGTAGTTTTATTCACGTAGATACTAGAGAAGGCCCTCTAGTCATGTGGAGCTACGATTGAGCAGTACAGAGTTTAATGTAGACTTGCTGCCGTGGCAGTCTGAAGTATGGAACAACGAGTCAAGGTTTAAGGTGGTTGCTGCTGGGCGCAGAACTGGTAAGACCCAGCTCGCCGCCTACCTATTGTTAGTGCATGGCCTACAGGCTACAAAGGGGAAGGTGTTTTACGTTGCTCCTACTCAGGCACAGGCCAGAGATGTTATCTGGAATACGCTGCTGGAGTTGGGTAAGGACGTTATAGCGTCGTCGCACATCAACAACCTAGAGCTGAAGCTGGTTAACGGTATTACTATATCGTTGAAAGGCTCAGACAGGCCTGAGACGATGCGTGGTGTGTCCTTGAACTACGTTGTACTGGACGAGTACGCTGACATGAAGCCTGAGGTGTGGGAGTTGATTATACGCCCTGCCCTCTCGGACTTAAAGGGTGGTGCGTTGTTCATTGGTACTCCTTTGGGCAGAAACCATTTCTACGAGCTTCACAGGGACGCTGGGATGGGGTTGTTGGAGGACTACTCGTCTTTCCACTTTACCAGTTTTGATAACCCGTTTATCGACCCTGAGGAGATCAATACAGCCAAGAAGACTATGTCCTCTCATGGATTCCGTCAGGAGTTTATGGCTAGCTTTGAGTCTAGAGGCAGTGAAGTCTTTAAGGAGGAGTGGATACAGTACGCTGAAGGTAAGCGTGGTGATGAAAGCGGAGACTACTATATTGCTATTGACCTTGCCGGTTTTACCGAGATGGGCAAAAAGCAGTCTAAGAAGTTAGACAACTCTGTAATAACAGTCGTTGAGGTGGGAGAAAACGGCTGGATAGTCGAAGAGATGATTATAGGCAGGTGGACGCTTGACGAGACAGCCAAGAGGATATTCAGGGCTGTAGACAAGTACAGACCCATCAGCGTGGGTATTGAAAGGGGTATAAGTAAACAGGCAGTAATGTCGCCTCTTACAGACCTGATGAGAAGATACAATAAGTATTTTAGAGTAGAAGAGCTAACACACGGCAACCAGAAGAAGCAAGACAGGATCGTGTGGGCTTTGCAGGGCAGGTTTGAGAATGGGCTTATTTCCATCAGAAAAGGGGAGTGGAATATGACCTTCTTAGACGAGCTTTTCCAGTTTCCTAACCATTTGGTGCATGACGATACCGTTGATAGTCTGGCCTACATAGACCAGCTAGCTCAGGTGGCGTATTTTGGAAACTTTGAAGAAGACGACTACGAAACAATACTAGACCCCGTTAGCGGATATTAAGGTACTAACTTATGGAAGATTATATTGAAGGCGGCTCAGCTCAGATGATCGAAGAGACTCTTGAGTCTTGGGTTCAGTCTAAGTGCGACGATTGGCGAGACCACTACGACACTAACTACGATGAGAAACATGATGAATACTATCGGCTGTGGCGTGGTATCTGGAGCGCTGACGATGCTACCAGAACAAGCGAGCGCAGCAGGATTGTTTCTCCAGCCCTCCTTCAAGCTGTTGAGAATAACGTAGCTGAGATCGAAGAGGCTACTTTTGGTCGTGGACGCTTCTTTGACGTTCAGGACAACTACGGCGACCAAGACAGAGGCGATATACAAGTACTCCGTCATAAGCTAGAAGAAGAGTTTAAGAAGAACAAGATTAGAGCCGCCATCGGCGAGGTTTTGATCAACTCGGCCATTTACGGCACGGGTATTGCTGAGATTGTTATCGAAAGCAATAAAGAGTTAGTACCTGCTACAGAGTCTATTATGGAAGGTACTATGCAGGCTGTAGGCGTGCAGGTGCGTGACAAGACAAGCGTAAGGCTACGTCCTATCCAGCCCCAGAACTTCCTGATAGACCCTGTAGCGACCTCTATTGAAGAAGCCCTCGGCGTGGCTATTGACCAGTTTGTATCCCGTCATCAGGTGGAGATACTGCAAGAAGAAGGAGTCTACAAGCAAACCTACATAGGCGAAGCTGCTCCGGACTTGGACATAGAGCCTGATCAGGAGTTGTTTGACGAGCCTACAGACAAAGTACGTCTTACTAAGTATTATGGTCTGGTTCCACGGCATCTGCTTGAAGCAGCAGGCGAAGAAGAAGGCGTAGACGGCCTCGACAGCGAGACAGAAGACGAGGGCCGTGATTCGTACTACGTAGAAGCTCTTGTGGTGCTCGGTAACGGCCAGTTGCTCAAGGCTGAGAAGAACCCTTACATGATGGAAGATCGTCCCGTGGTGGCCTTCTCATGGGACTGTGTGCCTAGTCGTTTTTGGGGGATGGGTGTTTGTGAGAAAGGCTATAACTCCCAGAAGGCTCTGGACAGTGAAATCAGAGCACGTATAGACGCTCTCGCTCTCACCATCCACCCAATGCTGGCTATGGACGCTACTCGTATGCCTCGCGGCACTAAGCCAGAGGTCAAGGCAGGTAAACTACTGCTGACAAATGGCGATCCACGAGAGGTGCTGCATCCGTTTAACTTCGGCAACGTCAGCCAGATCAGCTTTGCACAGGCAGAAGCTCTACAGCGCATGGTACAGGCTTCTACAGGCAGTCTAGACTCCGCTCAGACAGCTGCTGGAGGCGGTGGGCCTACTTCTGCTGGCTCTTCTATGAGCATGGGCAGCATCATCAAGCGCCAAAAGCGTACTCTTGTGAACTTCCAAGAGTCCTTCCTGATCCCGTTTGTACAGAAAGCTGCATGGCGTTATATGCAATTTGAGCCTGAGTACTTCCCAGCTGGAGACTATGAGTTTAATATTACCTCTACTCTGGGTATCGTAGCCCGTGAGTACCAAGTAACTCAGCTTGTACAGCTTCTACAGACCACTGGGCCTGAGAATCCTGTGTATCCTATTCTGCTACAGAGTATTATTGACAACATGAACATCAATAATCGTGAAGATTTGATACAAACCATGATGCAAGCACAGCAGCCGTCTCCAGAGCAGCAGCAAGCAGCTGAGCAGGCTCGTCAGGCAGAGCAGGAGTTCAGGGCTAGCCAGACTAACGCACTTAACGGCCAAGCCGCTGAGAGTCAGGCTAGAGCACAGAAGATTGCTCTTGAGGCTCGTGGAGTACCTGTGGAGCTTGAAACTGACCGTATTAAGGCTCTTAACGGTATGTCAGACACTACAGACAAGGAATTTGATCGTAAGATGAAGATCGCTAAGCTGGCTCTGGATGAAAAGGCTTTGGGTCTTGAAGTAGACAAGGAAAACACTAAGAGAGGAGCGTTTTAATGAGGATGATAACCACAAAGGACTTGGAAGGCCTCGCAGATCAGGTAAATATAGCTTTCGATAGGGCTAATAAGCGCATCGAGCAGCTAGAAAAGAAGATTGAAGCCCTAGAACCCCCTAAACCGGCCAAAAGAGCCGCTAAAAAGACTTGACAAAGTCTAAAAAATATGTTATAATAAGATATAATTATAAGATTAGCATAAAAGCTAGTTAAAGTCAAGGAAAATGTCACCAAAAAGGAGAATGACATGACAGACGACGAAAAGTACTATGAAGACTTGCGTATGATGTTCACTACAGACGGCTGGAAGTCGCTGTTAGAGGAACTAGAAAACAACGCTAAGATCATAAACTCAGTACTGAGCACTAAAGACGATTTAGACCTTCAATTTCGTAAAGGACAACTAAATATCATTGGCTCAATCCTCAATCTTGAAGAAACTGTCAAGAATAACGAGGAAGCAGCCAATGGCTAGACGAATTTATGAGTTCATCTGTCCTGATGGACACGTCACTGATAGCTATGTTGACGAAGAGATCAGGGAAGCAGTATGTTCAACTTGCGAAGGCAAGGCAACTAGAATTGTCTCGGCTGTTGCCAGTTCCTTAGACCCCTTATCCGGTAATTTTCCGGGCGCTACAATGAAGTGGGCTAAGAATAGGCAGCAAAAGATACAACAAGAGCGTAAAGAGAACGGCGAGTAACCACGTCGCTTTACCACTCTCCATAATGATTAGATCACGGAGTAATAATGGCTACACTAATTGACACTGGACGACATGAAGACGATGATGTGGAAGCATCAGAGGAATCTCAACCAACACTGGAAAGTACTGTAGCTCCTATACAGGAGACAACTACAGAGCCGGTAGAAGAAGCACCAGACATCCCCGACAAATATCAGGGTAAGTCTATCGCTGAAGTCGTTAAGATGCACCAAGAGGCTGAACAGCTTCTAGGGAGGCAGTCTAGCGAGGTAGGCGAGCTACGGAAGGTTGTAGACGAGTTTGTAATGTCTCAATCCAAAAGAGAAGAAACTGTCGATGAGGAAGAGATTGATTATTTCTCTGACCCTGAGAAAGCTATTCAGAAAGCGATTGAGAAACACCCAGCGGTTGTAGAGGCTCAAAAGGCTTCGATAACCATGAAGCAGTCTGCTGCTCAGAACATACTGGCGCAGAAGCATCCTGACATGAAGGAAATCTTACAGGATGAAGCCTTCTTGAATTGGGTGAAGGAAAGCAGCTTTAGGACTAAGTTACTGTCCGAGGCTGATCGTAACTACGACTACGAAGCAGCTGATGAAATCTTTAGTCTTTGGAAAGATCGAAAGGCTTTGGTAACTCAGACGGCTAGCGTAGAAAAGCAAAGCAGGGCCAATACAGTCAGAAACGCTTCTACTGGAAACGCTTCTGGCAGTAGTGAGAAGGGTAAGAAAATCTTCCGCAGAGCAGACATTATTAAACTAATGCGTAACGACCCTAGTCGGTACGAAGCTCTTCAGGATGAGATAATGAGGGCTTATGCCGAAGGAAGGGTCAAATAATCATTTATAGGAAGAGATTATTATGACTACTAAGTCTGTATACCCCAGTATGACTAATGCTGTGGATAATACTAGCGCAGCTACTTTTATCCCAGAAATTTGGTCGGACGAGGTCATCGCGGCCTACGAAAATTCACTCGTACTCGCGCCCCTCGTCAAAAAAATGAGCATGGTAGGTAAGAAGGGCGATACTGTCCATATTCCTGCTCCCGTTCGTGGTTCGGCGACTGCTAAGACTGCCAACACAGCAGTTAGCATTCAAAATGCTACTGAGAGCGAAGTACAAGTCGTAATCGACAAGCACTTTGAATACTCACGACTGATCGAAGACATCACCGACGTACAGGCCTTGTCTTCACTCCGTCAATTCTATACTCAAGACGCTGGTTATGCTCTGGCTAAGCAAGTAGACTCAGACCTGCACGGTCTTGCTGTCAATCTTGGTAACGCAAGCGGTACTTATGTTAACACTGCTTCTTACTACGTTGACGCCTCTACTGGCCTGACCGCATACGCCGCAGACACGGTAAGTGCTAGCGATGTCTTTACAGACGCTGGCTTCCGTGCCTTGTTGCAGAAGATGGACGACAACGACGTGCCTTTCGACAATCGTTCGTTTGTTATTCCTCCTTCACTGCGTAACGCTATCATGGGTGTTGATCGTTATGTATCTTCTGACTTCGTAAGTGGTCAGCCTGTACAGAACGGTCTGATTGGTAACATCTACGGTGTTGACATTTACGTATCCACTAACTGCGCTACTTCTGAAGCCGCAGCGGATAACACTGCTAACACCAATGATCTGAAAGCAGCACTTCTTCTCCACAGGGACGCTTTTGTTCTTGCTGAGCAGATGGGTGTTCGTTCTCAGACTCAGTACAAGCAAGAATGGCTTTCTAACTTGTACACTGCTGATCATCTGTATGGTGTGAAGGTTCTTCGCCCAGAAGGTGGTTTTATCCTTAACGTTAATGCGTAAGGACTAAGTTAACTGGGGAGGTTCTTCGGAGCCTCCCCTGTTTTTAATTCAGAGGTTTATTAAGGTAGATTATGACTACGACTATTATTACGAAGAACAGCTCTACCGCCTCAGCTGTCCCAACATCATCAGACTTAGTTCAGGGCGAGTTAGCGGTTAATGTAACAGATAAGCGTCTCTTTACAGAGAACGGTTCTGCAACTATTGTAGAACTAGGCACTAACCCTTCTTCAATTACTACAACTAATATTACTGCCTCGGGTACTGTAACTGCTAGTACAGCGTTTTCTGGAAACCTTACAGGTAACGTAACGGGCAACGTAACGGGTGATGTTACTGGTGATTTAACTGGTGATGTGACTGGTAATGTGACTGCTGCTAGTGGAACTACTACGCTAAATAATTTAAGTGTTGGTGGAAGCGTTACTGGGACATTAAACACTGCCGACTTAGTTGTTACTGGAAACATCACAGTATCTGGAACAGTTGATGGACGAGACGTTGCTACAGATGGAACTAAGCTAGACACAATTGAAACCAATGCAGATGTAACCGATTCTACAAATGTAGACGCTGCTGGTGCTGTGATGAACACAGATACAACCACAGCTTCTATGAGCTTCGTTATTGATGAAGACAATATGGTATCTGACCTAGATACCAAAGTCCCCACTCAACAGTCTGTAAAGAAATATGTAGACGATACAGTTATTGCTATTGGAGGAGTTACAGTATCTCCAACTCCCACAGCAGGTCAGTATGCTAGGTGGACATCGGGTTCTGAACTAGAAGGTGTTGATTTAAGTATTGACCCAACTAAAGGAACACTTACTAAAACTTTCGTTACTAACGAGCAATCTACTATAACCCTTTCATCTGCCCCATCTGGACAGCCTGTAGTCTCTGTGACTAAGGAAGTGCCTCAAGTAGGCGTTACTAATAACAGCTGGAACGTAGGCGCTCTTAACTACACTCTGCCGACTGAGTCCCCAGCAACTACGCTGGACTTCAGCTACAGTGGCAGCGGTTCGCATCTGTCAGACCCGTCTAAGTCGTATGCGCCACCGTCTGTAACAGGTCAAGTAAGGGGTATTAGATTTAACAACGACGGCACTAAGATGTTCTTACTAGACGATAATGATGATCAAGTCTGGGAGTACACTCTGTCTACAGCTTATGATGTTTCTACTGCCACGGAAGTAGACTCTATCAGTGCTTCCTCCCAAGAATCTACTGCTAGGGGTTTCTGCTTTAACGACGACGGCACTAAGCTGTTCGTTATTGGTCAGGGTTCTGACACGGTCTTCGAGTACACTCTCAGCACTGGCTTTGACGTATCTACTGGTTCTTATTCTGGTAATTCTTATTCTGTAAACTCTCAAGACGCCTTACCGCAGGATGTTTCTTTTAGCTCTGATGGCCTAAAGATGTTCGTTCTTGGTGGTTCAGGAAGCGACATTAATGAGTACACGCTCAGCTCTGCTTTCGACATCACGTCCACTGTTACCTTTATAGACTCGTTCAGAGTGGACAGCGCCGGCGACGTGGCGGGGATGTCGTTCTCATCCGACGGCCTGTTCGTGTACGTCACTTATGATAATGCCTATGTAATAGGAAGATACGCTCTGTCCACGGCGTGGGACATCTCTACAGCTGACTACATAGGCGGGATAAATATAGCAAGCCTTAACAGCACATACGCTGATCAGGTGTATGGTGTATGTATCACCGACAGCGATACTAAGATGGTCTTCGGTACTAATGACGGCTCTATCGAAACTGTTGTCCAGTACGACGTGATTGGCCCTGTACTGACTAAAGGTACTGGTTCTTGGTCGTTGGATGACCTAGGCGCGACCATTACCGCCAACTCAGGAACCTTTAAGCTCTTAGACATCTACGGAGCTACTGAGGAGCTGACTGCGCCTACAGGGACTACTCAGGTGTCTTCAGGTAACTGGGACATAGAATACATCGAATATAACTCTACTGACGGTGACTTGCAGTACATCACTGACTCTTCAGGAGTTGTCGACCTTACTAACCTTACAACCACTGGTAGCACTTTATACTTCCGTAATAAGGAGACAAGCGGCGAATCTATCTTTATGAAGCCAGACGGCACTAAGTTCTATCTTATTGGCACATCTGGTGATGACGTTAACGAATATTCTCTGTCTACTCCGTATGACCTAACAACAGCGACATTTACTACTAGCTTCTCTGTCAGTGCACAGGAGACTAACCCAGCCGGCTTATGCTTTAGTCAGGACGGTAGCTGGATGTTCGTCACAGGTAACTCAGGAGACGACATCAATAGATACGCCCTAAGCACTGCTTGGGACGTCTCTACAGCCTCCGTAAGCGGTACTGTGCTTTCAGTATCTGCACAGCAGACTAACCCTGACGCTGTTGCTGTCAACGATGACGGCTCTCAGATATGGGTATGTGGCAACAATGGCATTCACGAATATAGCATGAGCAGCTACGTCATAGGCTCAGCTTCTTTCGTACAGACCGCTGCTTTGGGTACTGTTACTTGGTTTGACTGGAACGCTGACGGTACTGAGTTGTATGTACTGACTAGTGACTATATCCTTAGCCGCTACACTCCTTCAACTGCGTGGGACATCTCAACTATCGGGTCAGCAGTCACCTCTACTTATGTAGCGGGTAGTGATACCATCACTAGCCAGAAATGTGCTTTAGGTAACTACGGCGAATACATATACATAATGGGAGTGAACTGGGTAGACTGTCAAACAACGACTAGAACGCCTAGTCAGCCAGTAGTAGCCATCACTACCAACTCTATCGACTCTACCTACTGGACTGACATCAACAGCATGACTGCTACTGAGTCAGGCTCTGGGACGATCTACTACGCCATTTCTACCGACGACCGTACTACGTGGTCTGTCGTTGATGACACTAACGGCGAGAGAGACATCGTACGCAACAACGCAGGGACGTGGGAGTACAACTCTAACGCTACCTACGGCTCAGAGACGTGGACAGCAGGCGCTACCAACACTGAACTGGCTACGCTGGAAGAGGCTATTGGAACTGCACAGAATCAGATGGACAAGACTCAGCTGGACGCCGTAACAGACGCTAACCATATAACTCTGGGTAACGATTTAGACTTGGCTATCATCTTTAACGGACACAGCGATGCAGTAGCGGGAGCGTCCTCAGACGGTGTGTCTATTAACTACGATGCCAACACTCTGAACGAGGGTGCTGTTCTAGGAACAGACTATGACTTTGACTATCCTGCATCCACTAAGGTCAGGATAACTTCTTTAGGTAATTACAATCTGAAAGTGAGGGTTGTGTAATGAAGCACACACAAGAAGAGCTACAGAACATTGTATTCTCAAGAGAGATTCGCTCTAAGAGAGATAGGCTTCTTGCTGAGTCAGATTGGGTTACGGTTAAGGCTGTAGACCAGAACGCTCAGGACAATCTTGGAATACAGGTTCCACAGGTTTGGCTGGATTATCGTCAGGCTCTTAGGGATATTACTGATCAAGCAGGATTTCCTAATAACGTAACGTGGCCTGTTAAACCCAGTTGAGTAGGAAATAGAAATGACTTACTTACAAATTATAAACAATGTGCTAAAAAGGCTTCGAGAAACTGAAGTCAGTACTGTTAATGAGACTGATTATTCTGCTTTGATTGGTGCGTTTGTTAATGATGCTAAACAAATTGTAGAGGCTGCACACAGCTGGTCTGCTTTACGTACTAGCATAGAGTTTGATACAGTTGACGGTACTTCTGAGTATAGTCTTACAGGCGCTGGTCAAGAAACTGAGATCAGAGACGCTTTGAATAAGACGTCTAACAAAAGATTTAATGCACGTAATAGGACATACATGAACAATGTCTATCACTTGCGTACTCCCGCGTCTGGGCCTCCTACAGAGTTTTCTTTTAGCGGCGCTGACAGCAATGGAGACATCCAAGTCAAAGTGTATCCACAGCCTGATGGCATCTACTCTTTACTGTTTGATGCCTTTGTGCCTCAAGCAGAACTGTCTAACGACAGTGACAAGCTAAAGGTTCCATCAAACCCTGTAGTTCAAATGGCCTTTGCTATGGCTCTTAGAGAGCGTGGAGAAACGGGTGGGCAGTCAGCAGCAGAGCAGTTTGCTATAGCTGACTCTATACTGGCTGACGCTATAGCCTTTGATGCTAACAAGTATCAAGAAGATACTACCTTTATGGCGGTCTAATATGGCTCAAAAGCTACAAAGCATCACAATTACAGCTCCAAGCTATGCTGGGATCAACACACAGGACGCTCCCCTGTCCCAAGACCCCACATTTGCTGCTGTAGCAGATAACTGCATTATTGACAAAGAAGGCCGTATAGCGTCTCGTAAGGGCTATGAGATGGTGTCTACTAACGGCTCTTCTGTGCTAGGCAGCTCTGACGGCATTAAAGCAGTGCATCAGTTTAGAGATTCTGATGGAAATACAGAAATACTGTCTGTAGGTAACAATAAGATATTCTTAGGAGATACTACTTTAGTAGACTCTACTCCAGCTTCTTATACAATAACTAGCGATGATTGGAAGATAGTAAACTTTAATGATCATGCGTACTTTTTTCAAAGAGGGTATGAGCCTTTATTGTATGCTGATCATACAGGCGTTGTGGAAACTATGTCTTCTCATTCCCACGCTACTGGAACACCTCCACAGGGTAATGAAGTATTAGCGGCCTTTGGTAGGCTGTGGGTGGCTGACTTTGCTACAGATAAGTCTACTATCTACTGGAGCGACTTACTAGACGGTACGGCATGGTCTGGAGGCTCTACAGGCTCGATAGACATATCTGAGGTATGGCCTAACGGCTATGACGAAATCGTAGCTCTAGCGGCTCACAACGGCTTTCTAATTATCTTTGGTAAGGACTCTATAGTTATTTATCAAGGTGCTGATAATCCATCTACAATGTCTCTAGCAGATACTATTTCAAACATAGGCTGTGTAAGTCGAGATGCTGTAGTGTCTACTGGTAAAGACCTAATCTTTTTAGATCGTTCTGGCGTCCGTAGTATAGCACGTACAATACAAGAAAAGTCATCTCCTATCGGAGATATATCTAAGAACGTTAACAATGACATTAAAACTCTAGTAACCGTTGAGACAGGAAACATATCAATGCACTACTCTCCTAAAGAGGCGTTTGTGCTGGTAAACTTTTCTGGCCTACAAACTGTATACGTGTTTGATACTAGGTTTCCTTTGCAGGACGGCTCATACAGAGCGACTACGTGGTCGCACATGGCTCCGTTGTGCTTTACTAATCTAGAAGACGATACAATCTACATTGGTAACTCTGCTGGCATTGCTAAATACTCTGGATACGACGACAACAATACGTCTTATCAGCTAAGGTACTTTTCGCATCCTTTGAGCTTCGGTGACAGCTCTATTCTAAAGTTTCTTAAAAAGATTAACTTGACAACCTTTGACGGCGCTGAGGCTGTTGTTGTACTTAACTGGGCCTACGACTACTCAGGAGCTTACAATAAGCAAGCATATACGCTCCCAAAGAGCAACGTTGGTCAATACAATATATCAGAATTTAACACAGAGGCAGAATACAGTTCTTCTATTTCGTTAATCAACAGACAGAAGATCAATACTAACGGTCATGGAACTGTAGTATCTGTAGGCGTAGAAACTGATGTAGACGGTAATTCTATAGCCATACAAGAACTTAATATTCATGCTCTATTAGGTAGGATTATATAATGTCAAACTATACCCGAATCACGAACTACGCTGCTAAAGATTCTTTGGTGTCAGGAAACCCTGCTAAAGTAATTAAAGGCACAGAGATAGGCGCTGACTTTGATGCTGTGTCGGTTGCTGTAGCTACTAAGTCTAATATTGCTTCTCCTACGTTTACAGGGACTGTTACAGTAGACAACATTACAGCTACTGGTACTGTAGACTTAGGCACAGTAGACGGTGGTACATACTGATGCAAATTAACACTTCTGACATAATTTCTACAGTCGCTGCTGGCTTAATAGTTACCGGAATGGTGGCTATAATGACACAGATTAACAACTTAACTGTAAAGGTAGAGCTAAATACCCAGCAAGTCAGAGAACATTACGAGACTGAAAAGGCTCGAATGGACAGCTTTGAAAAAGAATTGATTTCTCAAGGAACTCGACTTAGCGCTCTAGAAACTTTAACAGCAGTTTTACAGGACAGGATAAGCGGTGAAAGGAATTGAGCAGTTTTAATAACAACTTAGTTTTGAACGCTGTTGAAGGAGGCTGGCAGTTAACTAAAGATTTTAGTTACACCAGTGATATGCTAGGAAGAGATATTATAGTCCCTAGAGGGTACTTTACAGATTTAGCCTCTGTTCCTAGAATTTTTAGGTTTATTGTGCCTGTAGCCAATGCTAAAAACAGAAGGGCTGCTGTTGTTCACGATTACTTATGTACTCACGGAGTCAGTGAAGGCATTATAAAAAACCAGAAGGAAGCTGATCAGGTTTTTAGAGAGGCTTTACAAGTAGCAGGTCTGGGTAAGATAAGAAGAAACCTTCTATACTTTCCCGTTCGTTGTTATCAATTTTTTGCAAAGGATATATGGACATGATTAGACTTTTTATTTTAGCTTTGTCGTTGCTTTTTGTTGGATGTACTCAACTAGCAAGCCTTGAGATTACACCGGAGGATAACGCTATGGCGTGTCTTAAAGGTAACACGTCTGCGACTAGTGGTGTGTTGGGTGGAGACATTGCCGGAATAACAGTTGAGCTTCCGTCTTCGGTAGATACTTCTGATTGGACTGCTGAGGATTGGAGAAGTTTGGCTGAGATTTGTGACTAAGTAAGGATACTGTATATGCCTGCAAAGAA
>Ga0181578_10003226_pt1 | contig 14983 bp, 10 predicted proteins | sample 071ome_21_FD_148659 | JGI IMG/M metagenome (GOLD analysis project Ga0181578, IMG submission 148659) | Coastal salt marsh microbial communities from the Groves Creek Marsh, Skidaway Island, Georgia - 071401CT metaG (spades assembly) | ecosystem: Environmental > Aquatic > Marine > Intertidal zone... | reverse complement strand
TCGCCGGACATATCGCGGGGACAGTGGAGCCCTCGTTGGACCATTCATGCAAGTCGCCAATTAAGCGACAAGGTATTACGCTACCTTAAGAGGGTCATAGTTACCCCCGCTGTTTACTGGTCCTTCGCCAGGTTGAAACCCGGTTTCAGATACCAGCACTGAGCAGGATTCAGGGACTATACACAACCTTTCGATCTGGCAGTCCCCTATGTTTTTATTAAACAGTCGGAGCTCCCTGGTCACTGCGACCAGCTTATCCCTAAGCTGGCACTCCTTCTCCCGAAGTTACGGAGCTATTTTGCCGAGTTCCCTCGCGATATTTGTATCCGATACACCTTAGGCTACTCACCCAGGGGCACCTGTGTCAGTTCTCGGTACGGTCACCCCCTGTGGCTTTTCATGGGACCCAGGACTTAGTTTCCTTCTCACTATAACAGTTCTCCAGAAATTTGGTGTCATGAGACCTGACATATGATCTCATGATTTTGCCTGAGCCGTCACCATAGATTACAGGGGGGGCTGATGAATATTAACATCATTCCCTTTCGACAATTTCGATTAAGAATTGCCTTAGGACCGGCTAACCCTCGGCTGATAAACAGTGCCGAGGAACCCTGGCCCCTCCGGTGGTGCGGATTCTCACCACACTGTGCTGCTACTCTTCCCAAGACTCTCATTAGTATCCGGTCCACAAGACCTCAAAGCCTTGCTTCCACCCAAACACTACGCCGCGTTACCACATCATCTTTCGATGGTCTGAAGTATCGGTATCCAATTTTAGCCCCGTCCCTTTTCCCGGCCCGCAAGCTAGACCAGTGATCTGTTACGAACTCTTTCAAGGATGGCTGCTTCTAAGCCCACCTTCTGGTTGTTTTCGACCACGGACACGGTTTGTCTGTGACACTTAATTGGAATTTAGGGACCTTAACTTCAGGCTGGTTTGTTCACCTTGCGTCATGGTAGCTTACCCACCATGACTCACTGCCCGCTTCAACGACGATTACAGCTTCGGAGTTTGGCAGCACGCCGAGGACGTGAATCCCCTAAACGCACAATCAGTGCTCTACACCGTAATCAATCTTCACGGACGTCTACCTACGAGTAGTTTCACGCGGAACCTGCTATTGCCCAACTCGATTGGACTTTCACCCCTATACCCAGCTCGTCCGAGCGATTTGCAGATCAGCAACGGTTCGATCCTCCACCCAACTTTCGTCGGGCTTCAATCTGGCCAGGCATAGATCGTCGGGCTTCAGGTCCTCCACCATTGACTCCAAGCGAGCACACTTCGTCCCTCACAGTAAACTGCTGCGGACTTGTCGGTTTCCCTTCGGCTACGGAGATCAACTCCTTAACCTCGCCAATGATCAAGACTCCCTGGGGCATTTTTCGAAACGCACGAATAGACGCTGCTCATATCTTCGCTTTCACGCCTATTCAGCCTGTACCCATCTGGTTTCACGTTCTTTTCACATCCCGCCAAGGATTCTTTTCAGCTTTCACTCACGTTACTTGTAAACTATCGGTCTCGAGTTATACTTAGGATTGGAAGTCTCTGCCTCCCATATTCACACGCGATATCCAACGCATGCTACTCTCGATTCATTACGTGGCCATGTCATTTACGTATACGGGACTTTCACCCTCTATGGCTGTGCCGTTCCAGACGACTTCTACTTCAATGATTTAGGCAAAAAATGATCACACCACATGTCTCTCAGTTTCCAGTCGAGATTCGGTTTGTCCTAGTCCGTTTTCGTTCGCCACTACTCACGGAGTCTCTTTGATTTCTTTTCCTCCCCCTACTAAGATGCTTCAATTCGGGGGGTTCCCTATCGCATAAGCGATTATCCCCTAAGGGATAGGAAGTCCCATTCAGCTATCTGCGGATCCGAGGCACTCATGCGCCTCCCCGCAGCTTATCGCAGCTTGTCACGACCTTCTTCGGTACTCGAGCCGAGCGATCCCCCAGATGGGTTGTAGCAACAGAATGTGTATGTACCACACCTGTGCGAGTAACCCTTCGGTATCCAGTCATGCCAATTTAGACATCATTGAAAGATCGTCTCCCCGCAGGGCGACCCTTCTAGTCAATCTTCCTCAGACATAGGCATGCCCAAGTGCATAAGCAACCACCCGACCTACCCCCCATATATCAAGTCATCGGGTTTGAAGGTATGCGCTAACCATTCATAGATTGAAGTTCGGTGGGCCTCAGTATAGCCTTTTGGACTAATTTTTGTAATTAAAAAAATCCATATTTTATCGATAATATGAATTTTCAAATAAGAGCCAGATTTCCTGCAACAACAGCGTCATGTGCAAAAGGTTGCAAAATAGCCCTCGCTTCTTCGTTTCTACCTAGTTGTATGAAGCATGAGGCTTTCAGGTTTTCAACCTCGATTTCACCACTCAATCTAGACTGAACGACATTAACTATTCCAAGAGCTTTCTCTGCCCTACCACTTACAAGAAGACTGTGAGCGAGGTTTAGAAGAATTACATTATTTGTTGGATCTACTTTTGCGGCTTGTCTTAAAGCCATAATCGAAGCTTCGTATTGAGAATCTGCCATCGTGTCCCCGTCTGCATCCATTTCGAGGGCTGATTGAAGAATTGATAATCCTAAATTGTTCAAAACATTAGCATCGTTTTGCATTCCGGCTGATAATCTTGAAAATACCTGTGCCGCTTGTATCCATGATTGATTTGCCATCATATCAAATCCTTCACTTACTAAATCTTGGAACTCTGGAGATGCGCTAGAATCGATTGCTAATGCTTTGGCAGGATGGAGTTGAGGAGAATCATCCATAGACATTGATGATTCTTCATTAGGTGAATAATGGAAGTCGTCAAATGAAACTTCGACATCTGACGTATACTGGTCATCATCATATGACACCTCTACAATTTTTTCTTCTTGCGAGTAAATCTCATCGATATCTACCTCTGCAGCGTCAATTTTCCACATATCAGGTATTTCATCCTTGAGTAATGTATCTTCTGTAGTTGTTACACCCTCAGATATCGGTTCTGCGTCGAGGCGAACCAAGGGATTCTCTTGAATTTTGGCCACTGGAATCTGAACCTCGGGCACTGGAATCTGAACTTCTGGAATTGTAATTCCGGGAATTAATTCATCATCATTACCGTGTACAGATGGTAACTCCGACAACTCTTCAGACTGAGTTTCTTCTTCCGGTTGATGTTCGAAAATTTGTTCCTCTGGAAGGGATACTTCATCGACAGGAAGTTCACCTTCTAGGGGTAAATCTTCTTGATTGGTTACTAGTTGTTCCTGTTTTACGTACTCCACTCTTTCATCTGTGAACGAGCCCACATCGAAAGGAAGACTAGATTCAATTGTCTCCGCTACAGCGCCGAGGCCAAAAGGAAGGATTTCTTTCTTTGTAACTTCATCTTCGGTACTACCTAATGATTCAACCACATCTTCTAGACCAGGAATATAATCATCATCCACGTTTACATCATCTAGAATTATGTCACTTGCGACCTTTGAACCGCAGGAAGGACAGGAACCTTTCCCAAGGAACATTAGTCCACACACTTGGCACTCCTGCATACTCTCCCCACATGGCACAATGAGGTCAAGTCTTTGAAGACACCGCTCGAATGATTATGTCATTCTTCTTCGAAATAGGTTATGATGCTTTCATCATCTACTAATGCTTCAGACCAGGTCTTTCCCTTCTTTTTTCCGTTAGAGTACTGCCATATGATTCCCATTAGTGCTACTGCCAAGAGAGCAAACTTCCAAACAGCTCCGACCCAGTAGACCATTACTATATACGCTGTAGTAATTGCAACAGATAATAGCATTACAGGGAAACCTGCTTTGAAAAATTCGTTGAACGAAATTGGATAACCTGCTTCTTCGCTCATACCTGCTGTCACTACATTTGCTGAAGCACCAATTAGAGTTCCATTTCCACCTAGGCATGCTCCAAAAGCAAGTGACCAGATAAGTGGACCTAGTTCTAGATCAAGGCTACTGGATAGTTGTAAAATAACGGGAACCATGGTAATAGTGTAAGGTATGTTATCAATAAAGGCGGACGCAATTGCGCTAACCCATAGAATAATTACTAGTGCAGCAACCAAGCGGTATTCTTCGCTGAAAAATTCAATTCCAGATTTAACCTGTTCACCGATCCAATCTATTACACCAAGTTCCATCAAAGAATGGATTAAAACGAATAGACCTGCGAAGAAAATCAACGTTGTCCATTCTACTTTTTCAAGTGGTTCTTCTAATTCATGTCTATCAGTAGCCAAAACCATCAAAACCGCACCAACCAATGCGACCCAAGATACTGGGATGTGGAGTACTGGGTTAAGGAAAAACCCGAGGATAACTAAACCGAGAATGGAACCTGAAATTTTCAGCATTTTTGCGTCCTTAACTCCGTACTTTGCTTCGAGTTCCTTTACATCTCGAATTCTTTCACCAGCAAATTCGGAAGCATACATCCACTTAATCATCATCAAACAAGGTACTGCTGTCAGCAAAACACCTGGTGCTAATTCGACAATAAAGTCGGTGAAGGAAACTCCCTCAGATGCCAATGCGGCAATTGCTGGGTCTGAATTACCTGCTATTGCACTCTCACTCATAGTCGAACCAATAATAATGTTTGGCGGGTCTCCAATCATCGTCGCAGTTCCACCAATATTTGAGAATATAACTTCTGATATTAACAGAGGTATTGGGTTTAGGTCGAGCACCCTAGCGAGTTGTATCGTAACGGGGGTTAGTAAAAGCATTGTAGTTACATTGTCCAAAAATGCAGACAGGACTGCAGTAACTACGCATAGGATTACTACCAATGACCATACATTTCCTTTACTTTGTTTGTACGCTTGTACTGCAAACCACTCGAAGATACCAGTATGAGCAATAATTCCTACCATTATCATCATACCAAGAAGTAATCCAATAGTTTCCCATTCAATCAAAGCAGTAGTTTCAGCGAGACTTAACGCTGCGCCCTTCTTGTAATAATTCAGGGCTGCCAAAGCGGACAAACCACCGATAGCAGCCGCTAATGTTCTGTGAACTACCTCTGAAATTATTAAGGCATATACGAATAGTAAAATCCCCAAGCCAACCCAAACCGGTTCTTTTCCTAATCCATCCTTGAGTTCTATTCCCAGGTCGATTGTGGCACCACCACCTGCATTGACACTATTGATGAAAACCATTACACCAGCAAATATCAAAGAAATGAAAGCAATCCGATTTGAATTACTCCTCAGAAATAGCCTATTAGTCCCCATGTTTGGTGGATTTGAATCCAACTTATGAGGATTCGCTTACTTTTCAAGCCAAATAACGCCAACATTTCCCCTTGCGGAAACTAGGGTAGATTTTGTTTCACTGCAAATATAACTCCAAACCTCTTCCTTTTGAGAACGCTCAAAGATACCCTTGTTTATTTTGATTTTGACAATTTTTCGTTTTGCCAATTGATCCTTTATTTCTTGAATAATACTCTCGGTAACTCCAGTTTTACCGATTCTAACGCTAGGTTGAAAATCTCTGTCAATAGCGATTTTTTTCACTTTATCTGGGATTTTTGTCATTGAGAACACCCCCGTTGTACTTCGGCCCTCCACCGTATCGCCTAATAGCATTACAATTTAGGCATGTGATAATCCTTTGACCATCTTTAATCCTCACACGTGAGGCGCCATCTATTAACAGTAAATTTTTACATTTTTTACAAATTCTAAGTGAAGTATTTTTAGGTAACCTAAGTCGATTTCTTGATGATGTCCTGACCAAGTGTTTGACCGCATTTTTTCTAACTATTAGTGGAGTAGAAACTGTGTTGACAACATCAGATAGGTGTTGTTGCGCCATGATAGCATTGTTTTTACGAACTTTTTTGGCTTTGGAGCGATTTCTTCTAGCCCCCATAATTTCAACTCACTCTAATGCTGATATAATGTCTGAAGTGATCAAATCGATCGCACGGTCGCCGTCTATTGTATGTAGAATACCTTTGGATTCATACCATGAGGCAAGGGGGGACGTTTGTTCGTGATAAGCATTCAATCTGCTTAACACAGTTGCTTGATTATCATCATCTCTTCTATTGAAAGTTGTTGACCCGCAATTGTCACATTCGCCTGAAACCTTAGTTGGTTTGAAAGAATCATGATATACTGAACTGCAACCACTACAAGTAAATCTTCCACAAATTCTGTCAACTATTCTGTCGTCTGGAACCTCAATTGCAATGACGTGGCTGACCTTACAAATTTGTGACAGGGCCTCGGCTTGAGGAATAGTCCTCGGGAATCCGTCAAACATTACTCCATTGGAGGCATCGCCCTGTAACAGCCGGTCCTTAATGAGGTCAATAATCACATCATCAGGTACCAGTTTACCTGCATCCATGAACTCTTTAGCCTTAATTCCGGTTTCAGTCCCAGCAGCAACCGAAGCACGAAGCATATCCCCAGTACTAACTTGGGGCATACCCGTTATATCCATAATTCGTTGGGCCTGTGTGCCTTTTCCAGCACCGGGAGGTCCGAACAATACTATGCTGTCCATATTGAGGCGTTGATAGTCTTAGATTTCATTGTTGGCCTTGTTGCGAAAGCCATTGATGTCCGTAATATTGCCATTGCTCCATGGTCCATCCGGGAGGTAATCCTCCAGGTGGCAGAGGTGGCCCTTGAGCTGGTTGAGATTGAAGAGTGGGTGCAGGGGGTCTTCCCATTGGTACAACAGATGGTGGAGTCCCAGCTGGTACAGCGGAAGGTGGTCGACCTTGTGGTATAGTCGCTGGCGCAGGAGCAGGCGGCAAACTCGGCATTGAACTCGCAAGTGCTTGGGCTATCTCGTCCGCAGAAACAGCACCACTAGCAAGGGATTCCTGACCTACAACTGAATCCATAACATCGCGCATCCTTTGTCCATCATCGGGTATTACATGAGCATCAGGGGATACCAATTCTTCTCCGGAATAATCCTTAGGCGATGAGCGTTTCACGCGATAACCTATTACAACTACAATGAGCAAAATAGCCCCAATTATTGAGTAGGCCACGGCAGGAGGTAAAACTCCAAATAACCCTCCTTGAGATTGAGTATTTTCAACACTCATATCAAGTGAAACTGTAGAATTACCACAGGAAAACAGTAGATTTTCTTTTCCAGCTTTGGTTATTTCCTCGGAAGTAACTGATATGGTAATAGATTCTGATGCACCAGGTACAAGTCCACTTACAGAGTCAGTATCGAGATCTAAATTCCAATTAGAGGCGTCCGTTTCTAATCCGAATACGGCGTCTAATGGAACATTCCCTACGTTCGTGACAACAATATCTTGTGACGATGTTTCTCCTCTTTTTATGCCTAGCAATGGCTTGATTGACTCATCATATGCAATTTGGCACTCGGATGATTCCAAGACGCGAATAATGTAATTTTGCGATACTTGCAGTGTATCGTAAGTATTGTCAATCGTAGCATAAATTCCCAATTCAAAGGCGTTTCCAATTGCAGGTTGATTCACCGGTGGCTTAATTCCAATTTCAAGATTAACTTCCTCTCTTGGCTCCAAGTATGAAGGTGGATTTGAAAAACCGATTTCCCAACCGTCAGGAGCGATGGAATTCGACCACGATATACTGATTGGAGAATTACCTGTATTTTCGATTTTAAGAGTGGTGTAGGAAAAGTCACCATTAACATTCACATCCAAACGATCGTCGTTTGGATTATTGATTGTGAGGCTAAGTTCATCCCTAACTACCATAGTTGTTTGATTGATAATGAAGTTTGACGGACTTTGGCTGATTTTAATCGATAAATGGTTCTCATCATTACGTTCGGCGACTGGTGACACCAACACTTCAATTTTTAATGAGGACTGCTCGCCAGGTTGTAGGATTACCTCTACCTCTCTACTTTTGGTTTCTTCATCATGGTGAACTTGTAGAGTCCATGTTGTAAGTTCTGGAGAGATTCGGACAATCAAGGATAATTGAGCATTACCTGTATTTTTTATGTCCAAGGTTAAATTTAGTCGCTCAGAATTTTCCACATTTACATCTCTAGCAGTAGATGAGGGCCCTACGGGGACTCCACGCTGGTCGAATAGGTGGGTTTCAAACGATTCTAGCGCCTTTACCGTTAGCAACACCGTTTCACTAATATTCAAACTAGGGTCAGCTTCACTTGTTACATAGCAACTAATTGAATCGGTGCTTCCTGCTAGAGGTGTCCCATTATTTACTGACGGAACATAAAGTCGAACCTGCATCGGTAAATATTCAAGAATATCTAAAGCTTCAAACGAATATGAAGAAGAATTTGATTGGCCTAATTGGACCTGCCACCTGTTTTCACTAAAACAATCCAAATCATAAATCGCTGGAGAATTGCCAACATTCCTTACCGAAATTGAAAATGAGGTGAATCCTCCGGGCTGAGCTTCTAACCCGCTTGTACCTGCTGGCGCTACTTGGGCATCCTTGACCTCTTCAACGACTAATCTCAATCGAATAACGTGCTTGACAGTCGGGTTATTCGAATATTTTGCTGTTACGTCCATGACAAAGGTTCCTGCCATAGCAAACCTCGGGGTTTGACCAGAGAGGTCTGCATCGTCATCATTCATTGTAATGTTGAGATATAATTTGTCTCCCTCTTCGCCCATTGGCGACATTACAAAAGGCCCTGATTGGTCTGAGTATTTTGACCATGTGTCAATTGTTGGAAGTAAGACATCATCTCTTAGCGGACTTGGCGACTGCACTTGAGAAATATGTAAACTAACGGATTGATCACCAGTGCCCTCATGTTTCAAAACCACAGGCCATGTATATCCTTCAGCTTGGTTTGGACTAATAGATTGGTTTACGTAATCATTATTTTCCTGACCATTTTCATCTAATGCTACCAACCTAACTCCAAGTGCTGAAACAACAATCGTTGTATCTTTTACATTGTTATTTACTCCGTTATTTTCGTCGTTAATTTCCGTGACATCATCGTCTACATCAACGGATAATCGTAAATCATGATCACCAGTTGAATCAAATGAATGGTAGAGATTGAATGAATCTATTTCTCCTGGGCCTACCGATGGTCTTAATCCGTCAAACAAAGTTGTTCCTTCTGTCAAATCCTCAAGAATTACTCTAAACTGTCCAGTATCGGTATTACCTTGGTTTAACCATGACAACCTTAAGACAATCAAGTCATCAACGAGAGGAGATTCTGATGATGAATATATCGACCCATCAAAGGTGGTTAAATCAGATTTCATATCAATAGTTGCATCGCCAGTAACTACGAGTGAGAACGATTGGTCAAGACCTCCTTTGTGAGACACCTTAATCTGCCATTTACCAGAAGTGAGAGTATTATTGGGATAGAATTTAATTCTTTCAACGTTATTTAGTGAATCGCTAACCCCGTTTGGAATTGATTCTCCTGAAGCGAAGACATTTCCTTTAAAGACCACTCCGCTTGGTGAAATCAGTTCAAGGTCAAGGTCATTGACCAGTTTAGAAATATTCTGGTCTTCATTTGCGCTACCTGCAATATCTGTCCAAGCTAGGGTAATATCCAATCCTGAGTTTGGATTCAAATCAAACTGATATAGCATTGAAAATCCGGCTGAAATGACTCTATAATTTTCAAAATAAGTCTGTAGTTGATTGCCGTCATTCATTGGCATTACGGAATTGGATACTGAAATTTGACCCCATCCTTCAACGCCATTTGGAATATCGGGGGCGCCCAAATCTATCGCCCCGTTTATGCTCGCCGCCTTCAATAGAGAGGCGGATGGTGAACTGATACCCACTTCTTCTCTGATGAATTCCCTTATCAGTGAAATGGACCCACCTGCCACAGCGGTAGCTTGACTAGTTCCTGACAGGGTCATGTACATACCGTTGCCATTTGCGTGAGTTCCACTACCACAGGAACCACCTAATGCGATAGCAGCCTCTTGTGCACGCCCTGAACAAATCATTACTCCGGGTGCAACTAAATCGGGTTTAATTCTTCCATCAACGGATAATCCATTAGCAGAAAAATTAGCAACGCTTCCGGATGGATTAGTCGTTGACGCACCTATTGAAAGAGCATTTTTCGCAGTAGAAGGTGCCATGACCTTGGAGGATTGCTGATTAACATCATCACCTGCTGTAAAAATAGGTAGAAGGTCAGGGTTGTCTTTTACAAAAATATCAACAGTCCTTGAATCAGGAGTATATTGCCCATAATAACCGTTCAGGCCCCATGCGTTCACAGACACGCGGGAACCTTCCTGTTCTGCATGTTTTAGCATATCATATATCGAACCTAACCTACCAAATGCCCCTGATGGGTCATGTTCGAGTGCATATGCTACAATGTAAGCACCAGGCGCAATTCCCTTTCCGTCTGAACTTCCTGAACCATCACCGGCCAAAGTTATAGCGACGTGTGTACCATGTCCTGAATTAGAATCAGCGGGGCTTGGGTCAAGTCCAAATTGCGTATATACTCCAGCGACTCTTCCAAATATGTCTGGATGGTCTTGATCGATTCCGGTGTCTATAAACGATATCTTTTCTCCTGAGCCATCTAATCCTAGAGATGAATTGAGAACTGCAGGTATCCCAACTATTGCCCCCGCCACTGCATTAGTAAGGCGTAAGTCAACAGTGGGTTGTGACCAAATAATTCGTCCGTCCTGAGCTAGATAATTGATATCTACTGCTCCTTTGATTTCACACAAATGTAAGCCACACCAAACTTCGTCTGCACCTTTCAGAACAAGGTCTGAGGCTAGACCGTCTAATGCATCTTCCTTCAAATCTGGAGCAGGGATAGCGGCTATGTACTCAGTCTGAGAATCTATCTCGTTAGAAATTCGCCATCCTGGCATCATTTGACCGGCCCATCTTACTTCCTCTTCATGCTGTATTTTCATCAAATCGCTGGGAGATTGTAATCGGACTAACCAAGTTGATGAACCTAGATTATCTAAGATGAATAGATTGAATTTTTTGACCACGTTATCAAAAGTAATCTGTGTATGGTCGTGGAATTGGATAAGAGCCATCCCCGTATCCAAATAATCGTTTGATTTGTCAAAATTTGATTTTGGTATTTCATCATTTACAGGGTCAAAAGATGCTGATTGGAAGTATATATTGTAATCAACCGGTTTCAGTCCAGATTCAAAGGTATCAATCGGTTCAATTACACGCCAGTTAGATGCTACTTCAGCCAGATCAATGGATTGGGATTTATCTTCGGTTTGAATAGCGCTTGCAAGAGGAGATAAAAGCATGATAGAGACCAAGAATAATGCTCTCTTACTTGCCAACATAATAATCCCGAAATACTTTCCATACTTCAATGCAAGCATGATTTGATTATGAAGGCTCAATTGAACATAGCAGATATTGCAGCATCTGTTTTGGAAACTGATTTTTCCCAATCTGTTTCTGTGCCCATCAATGCCCTTATGGCGTCAATGTTTTCAGGAATAACATCTGATTCCTGGTGGATTGCTTGGAAATAGTATAGAGTGTTACCAACTAATTTCACACCATCCTCCCATACAAATATCTCATGCAGGTCACCCCAAGTTCTGCCTATGTCTCTTGCAAATTCCATGACTTCTGCTGTTGTTGTAATTCCGGTTTCATTACCATTCATTACTATAACTCGCGGGCTTGATTTCCACAAAGATATGATGCTTTCAGTTGTCAAACCATGGCCTTCGGGTAAAGTTGCGACAATAGAATGAACGTGCATAATTGTTGTAGGAACTGCAACTGCTAATGAATTGATTTCAATCTCCGGTTTCACCGTCATTACGTCAGGTCCATGGTGACTTGGAACTTTCAAAACAGGTTTGATTGCATTGATTGGCCCCTTCTTTGAATCTCCTGGATCTGCAGCTCTCCTAATCATTGTGCATTCAACCTTCAGGGAGCCACATGCATCATAAAGCGGAACGAGTGTTCTCGATAATCCAGTAGTATTGCAAGAAACAACCCTTGTTCCTTCTTTATTCAAATTCTCAGAATGGTTTGCACAAGAAGTATAAGACAATCCTGTCATTTCATGCTTCTCTCCTCCCTGAAATATCCACTTTACTCCAGCACTCTGATATTTTGTTTTATTTTCAGCGCCAAGTTTGCCAGGGGAACAATCTATGACTATATCTGCTACAGAGAGTAAATCGCTCAATCCACCTTGGCATTGGTACCCTGCATTTGCGAATGCAGAGATTTTGTCTTCATCATCAAATGTGCAATACAAAGGATATCCTTTTCTTACAGCGAGGTCGCAACCAAAGGAAGGCCTTGTTTTTGTTACTCCTATTATCTCCATGTCATCTTGACATGCAACGGCATCTGCAACTCGCTTTCCTATTGTCCCATAACCATTTATTGCAACCTTAATTGACATGTCTCTCAAACTTGCCCCTACGCGTGACTCAAATGAACCTTGTCATGGAATAATATCGGGAAAAAGAAGCAAACTTTTGATGAAAGAGAACTTCACCGGCGACATATGGCAAGCGTGGATGAATTGGTAGCGAGCTCGATGAGTATCAATTCAAGACTCCCTGCTCAACTTGAGAAAGCTCTTGAAAGAAACATAGTGCTACGAATAGGTTGGACCACTAGTGGCGAACCTGTTCCCAAAGAAGGAGAGTTGGGATTGTGCCCAAATCTACCCGATGGTTCCAAGGTCAGAAGTTTGGGATATCTAGGATCATTCACAGCCGCTTTTGGAGGTGGTGGTTCGTTTACTCACCAAGGCGAAACCGATTCTTTCCTCGGTGCTGGAAACGACGGAAACAAAATTACTTGCGAGCGTCGAACCGGAGATTGCGTTGCATTTGCTCAACGCTCTGGACGTATAACAGTCCTTGATGGCGTAGGTGATGATGCGGGTTCGAAGATGAGTGGTGGATTACTGATAGTTAGAGGAAGTGCTGGAATCAGAATTGGCGGTGGAATGTCCGGTGGTGACATTATTGTACACGGCGATGTTGGTAGTGACCCAGGTGCTGGAATGAATGGTGGTAGAATTATCATCAACGGTAGGTGTCCAACCCCCCCTCCCGGCGTAAATCTTAGGCCACTCGAGAAAGATGAACTAAAGGAGATTAACAAACTACTTGGTGAGGAAGACCTCCATATCCCTGCCGATGCAGTATGCCTAGAATCAGATGGTAGTTTATTACAGGGTCGGATGGCTTCATGCACGGAGGACTTCAGTGGAATTTCGATAGTTCCAACAAGTACCAATCACAATCCATTACATTCTACTTGTGATACTGTAACCCTTATTGGAAAGGAAAATAGCTTGGCATTACCAACTCCACTATTGCCGTATGTGCCAGAAGGTGTTACAGATGATTTATTTCATCCCTGCTTAGTCAGAAAGAGCCCTCGCGAATGTGACATTGCCTTGCTCGATTGTGAAAACTTCCCAGATGCAGCAAAACTTGTCGAAAATTGTGCAGGATTTGCGATTGATTTAGACTCGCTACCCAGATTGGATAGCGCTGCACTTGATGGTTTGTTAGTGGCATTGCGATGTATGGCGAAATCTAACGCAAAGGCATTACTTATCCGAAGCGTAAACCAAACTCTCTCGTTGCATAACGAAGCGAAGTACCACGATTGTGATGCATCGATTTCTGTACTAGATGATGGTAGTGGAATCAGTGCCGCCGCATCTTTGCCAATAATAGGTAAATCAGCATCGTCCCTCACGGAAGAATCGCTCGCCTCAATTTGGTTACCTTGGTCGGCAACAAGTGAAGATTTAATCGTAGCATGTAGCTCAAACATTTCCTTTGTTATTTGCCAGCCACCAGATGACAATTTGTCGGGATGGCTTAACCAAATCACAGCAGACCTTTCTGCTCATCTAAACAGAATAGGAGTCAATTCGATTGATTCACTTACTAGAGGAAATCTAAGAGCTTGTGACCAAGATACAGCGGCAGTAAGTGGCCTAAGACTTGCAGGTTATGACAGGCCAATGCCACACTGGTTTGCGAGGTGAGATTATTCCTACAATAAGCGTCGACCAAGAGCTTCTTAGAGAGTTTGTTGTAAATTCAGGAAGAAAACATGACGTTGACGATCTAGCATTTCGGCTTCCACTTATGGGTACAGATATTGACAAATGTGACGATGAAGTACTTGAAATTGAAATTTTTCCCGATAGACCTGATTTGCTATCGGCTGAAACTTTGTTTCACGGAATGTTGCCATTTTTGCATGACGCCCCCCCTAGACCAAGACTGAATGTTCAGCCAGGCACGATTTCAATGACTGTATCTGAAGATTTAAGAAACATCAGGCCAGTTATCTTAGGCGCTGTAGTTAGAGGTCTAAACATAGATGATAACGTAATAAAACGCTTAATGGACCACCAAGAAAAATTACATTTCGCCTTAGGTAGAGGCCGGAAGAGAGCCTCAATTGGAGTGCATGACCTGAAGAAAATATCTCCACCATTTAATGTACAAGCTGTTGACAGAAGTTACAAATTTACACCTCTATCTATGCAAAATGAAATGACGATAGATGAGATATTAACAAACCATCCCAAAGGAATAGATTATGCCCATCTTTTGAACGGCATGGATAAAGTTCCAATCATATTCGATTCAAATGGGGAAGTACTTTCATTTCCCCCAATAATAAACGGGGACCATACTACCGTCACAACCCAAACAAAGGACATATTCATCGATGTAACTGGCCTCGACATCAGGGCGTGTGAATCCGCTTTGATGCTGGTATGTTTACAATTGTCAATTCTAGGAGGAAGAGTAGAATCTGTAAGAGTTAACACATGTGAAGGACAAGAATGGCATCTAAATGGTAGTCCAATTGAACATCATGTCCCAAGAGATATGGTTGAATCGATATTAGGTAACTCATTCAGTGATGATGAAATAAA
>Ga0181578_10003224_pt1 | contig 14989 bp, 16 predicted proteins | sample 071ome_21_FD_148659 | JGI IMG/M metagenome (GOLD analysis project Ga0181578, IMG submission 148659) | Coastal salt marsh microbial communities from the Groves Creek Marsh, Skidaway Island, Georgia - 071401CT metaG (spades assembly) | ecosystem: Environmental > Aquatic > Marine > Intertidal zone... | reverse complement strand
ACGCGCGTGTCCTCGCAGGCGATGCGGTCCGCGCCGCGCAGCACATCGAGCGCGCGCAGGGAAATGTCGCGGAGGTTGCCGATCGGGGTGGCCACCACATACAGGCCCGGCGCCAGCGGCCCGGGTGATGCTTGTTCGGGTCCGGCGGTCCCGGTAGGGTCGCCGTTCGTCCCGACTGGCGAAGAGGCGGGCGAAGAGGATGAAGAGGTATCGTTTCGTGCCACGACCGGTTTTCCAGATATCGCCGCGCGCCGTGCTGGCCGCGGCCGTGTTCGCCCTCGCGGCGTGTGCGAAATCCAACGTAGCGGCGCCCCCGGCTGAAACGCAACCCGCGCAGCAGGCCGCACCGGCGCCAGCGCCACCCGCCCCCGCCGAGCCGAAGGGGATCGACCCTGCGTCGCTGAACGGTGTTCGTGTCGCCATCGCCGTGCCGCTGTCGGGCCCGGCCGCCGGTGTCGGCCGGGACCTGCTGGACGCCGCACAGCTCGCCCTGTTCGATTTCCGGCCCCAGAATTTCGAACTGCGGGTCTATGACACGGGCGGCAATCCGGCGATCGCCGCGTCGGCCGCCCAGCGCGCCCAGCAGGATGGCGTCAGCCTGTTCCTCGGCCCGCTGTTCGCCGATGCGGTCACCGCCACGGCGGATGCCGTGCGGCCCGCGGGCATCCCCGTCTATGCATTTTCCAGCGACCGGCTGGTGGCGGGTGATGGCGTCTATGTCGCCGGGTTTTTCCCTGAAGCCCAGGTTGCGCGCGTGGTCGATTTTGCCGCGCGCCGGGGGATGTTCCGCTTCGCCGCGCTGGTGCCAAACGACGCCTATGGCAACCGCATGAACACCGCGTTCTCGGACTCGGTCGTCGATGCCGGGGGTCAGGTCGTGGACGGCCGGTTCTACCCGCCGGACAATGACGGCATGACCGAGACCGTGCGTTCGCTGGCGCGCTACGACGAACGCGCCGCCGAGCTGAAGCGTGAGAAGGCGCGACTTGCGGACAAGGACGACCCGATCTCCAAACGCGCGCTCGAACGTCTCGACACACTCGACACCTTCGGCGATGTCGGCTTCGAGGCGCTGATGGTGCCGGAGGGTGGCGAGCGGGTGCTGCAGCTCGCGCCGCTGTTGGCCTTTTTCGATATTGACCCGGCGGAGGTGAAGCTGCTCGGCCTGTGGATCTGGGACGATCCGGCGCTGGGCAAGGAGCCCTCGATGCTGGGGGCGTGGTTCGCCGCGCCGCCCCGCGCCTCGCGTCTGCGCTTCGAGGAGCGCTTCCGTCAGGCCTATGGCCGCGCGCCCGACCGGCTCGCGACGCTGGCCTATGACGGTGTGGCGCTGGCCGCCGTGCTGGCCCAGACGGCCCAGCCGGGGGCCGCGCCCTTCGCGCGCGAACGGCTGGAAAACTCGGACGGCTTTGCGGGTGTGGACGGCATCTTCCGTCTGCACGCCAATGGTGAAGTGGAGCGCGGCCTTTCGGTGCTGGAGGTGCAGCGCGACGGCCCGCAGGAAATCGACCCGGCGCCGCTCAGCTTCCGCGACCCGGCGACGAACTAGCCCCGTATGGACATTCAGGAGCCGAGAAGCGCCGCGACGACGGCGTTGAGCCGCTGGCGCCCCTCGGCGGTGGCGCGCAGGCCCTTCGTGTCCGATTCCAGATAGCCCGCCGCGATCAGGCGGTCGCGCGCGTCTGGATCGAAGGCGTCTTCAAGGCGGGTACCCGTGCGCGCCGCGAAGCGTGCCGCATCCAGTCCTTCGGCCAGACGCAATCCCATCATTGTGACCTCTTCCACGAGGTCCCGGTCGGACAGCGGGTCGTCCTGCTGGGTGGCGTGGCCGTGCTGCGTGACGCGTTCCAGCCAGATATCCGGCGCGCGATGCTGCCGGGTCGCGTGCACCTGTCCGCCGGACGTCACCCGCCCGTGCGCACCCGGGCCGATGCCCACATAGTCGCGGTGCCGCCAGTAGGCGAGGTTGTGGCGGGATTCTTCGCCCGGCGCCGCGTGGTTGGAAATCTCATAGGCGGGCAGGCCTGCCGCTTCCAGCCGCCCTTGCGTGATCTCGAACATGCGGGCGCTGTCGTCTTCGCCGGGCAGTTCCAGTGCCCCGCGCGCGGCGGCGAGATAGAAGGGTGTGCCGGGCTCTATGGTGAGCTGGTAGGCGGACAGATGCCCGCGCGCCAGGTCGATGGCCTCGGCGAGTTCGGCCTCCCATGCCTCGGGCGTCTGGCCGGGGCGCGCATAGATAAGGTCGAAGGACATGCGCGGAAAGCGCGCCTGCGCGTGCCCGATGGCGGCGCGGGCATCGGCGGTCCCGTGGGTCCGTCCCAGTGCGGAGAGCGCAGCCTCGTCGAGGGACTGCACCCCCAGGCTCACCCGGTTCACGCCTGCCTCGGCGAAGCCGTCCAGCACGGCAGCCTCGGCGGAGGTCGGGTTGGCCTCCAGCGTGATTTCCAGATCCGGGTCGGGAATGAACAGGCCGCGCGCCCGTTCGATGACGGCGCGCGCCGTGTCGGGCGCCATCAGCGACGGCGTGCCGCCGCCGAAGAAGATGCTGGTCAGCCGCCGTCCCGGCACCCGCGCAGCGTAGTATTCGAGTTCCGCGGTCAGGGCCTCGCGCCAGCGCGCGTGATCCACGTCTTCGCGCACATGGCTGTTGAAATCGCAGTAGGGGCAGAGCGCGCGGCAGAACGGCCAGTGGACGTAAAGCGCGAGGTCGTCCGGCGTCTCAGCCATCGGTGCGCGCAAAACAGGCCGCGATCATTTTCTCGAATGCAATGGCGCGGTGGGAGATGGCGTGCTTCGCCTCGGGCGACATTTCGGCGAAGGTCTCGGCATAGCCGTTCGGCACGAAAATAGGATCGTAGCCGAAGCCCAGCTTGCCGCGCGGCGGCCAGGCCAGCGTGCCCTCGACCCGGCCCTCGAAAATTTCCACATGATCGTCCGGCCAGGCCAGCGCCAGTGCGCAGGTGAACCAGCAGGTCTCGTCGCCGGAGCCGTCTGCGGCCTCGTGGACGCGCTCCATGGCCCAGTCGAAATCGCGGGTGCCGTCCTCGCGGGTGGCGAAGCGGGCGGCGTGGATGCCGGGTGCGCCGTCCAGCGCCGCGACGGAAAAGCCCGAATCGTCGGCCAGCGCCGGAAGCCCGCTGCCCGCGACGGAGGCGCGCGCCTTCAGCGCCGCGTTCTCGGCGAAGGTGGTCCCGGTCTCCTCCGGTTCGGGCAGGCCGAGTTCGCCCGCGCTCACGACATCAATGGCAAAGGGGGCCAACAGGTCGGCGATCTCGCGGACCTTGCCCTGATTGTGGCTGGCGATGACCAGCCGGTTGCCGTCGAACTGTCGTGCCATGGCTCAGCGCTGCATGAGGCCGGGGCTATTTGAGGCCCAGCGCCTTGCGCTGGTGGACGACGAGGTCCTCCACGCCGTTGCGCGCGAGGTCGAGCAGCTTCACGAACTGGGCGCGCGAGAACGGCCTGTCTTCCGCCGTGCCCTGGATCTCGACGATGCCGCCGCGCTCGGTCAGCACGAAGTTGGCGTCGGCCTGGGCGTTGGAATCTTCCGGATAGTCGAGGTCGAGCACCAGCTCGCCGTCATAGATGCCGCAGGACACCGCCGCGACCAGCTCGGTCACCGGGTTCTTCTCGATGGCACCCAATTTCACCAGACCCTGACAGGCCAGGTGCAGGGCGACGCAGGCGCCGGTGATCGACGCCGTGCGCGTGCCGCCGTCGGCCTGCAGCACGTCGCAGTCGAGACGGATCTGACGTTCGCCGAGCATCTCCATGTCGGTGACGGCGCGCAGCGAGCGGCCGATCAGGCGCTGGATTTCCTGGGTGCGGCCGGACTGCTTGCCGCGTGCGGCCTCGCGGCCCGTGCGTTCATGGGTGGAGCGGGGCAGCATGCCGTATTCCGCCGTCACCCAGCCGGTGCCCGTGCCGCGCATCCAAGGGGGGACACGCTCCTCGACCGTGGCGGCGCACAGCACATGGGTGTTGCCGAACATGGCGAGGCAGGACCCCTCGGCGTATTTCGCCGCGCCGGTCTTGAGCTGGACCTTGCGCATCTGGTCGGGCGCGCGGCGGGAAGGGCGGTTCGATTTGGCAGCCATGAAGAAAATCCGGTGTATCGGGAAGATGTTGCGCGCAACCTAGTCGTTTCATCCGGACGGCGCCACCACCACCGGGCGTGCCGTCCGGCTTCTTGATCGGTGCCGGAGCGATGCCTAAGTTGACCGGGCGTCCGGGGATATTGATCCATCGGACGGGAGAAACGGACACCACACAGATGAGCCGCTCGATTCCACAATTGAATCCGCGCAGTTCGGAAATTCTCCGGCAGATCATCGACGGCTACCTGACGACGGGTGAGCCGGTGGGTTCGCGCACCATTTCGCGGAACACGGACCTCAACCTGTCGCCCGCCACGATCCGCAACGTCATGGCCGACCTCCAGGACGCCGGGTTGCTGTTCTCTCCCCACACCTCGGCGGGCCGCATTCCGACCGAGGCGGGTCTGCGCCTGTTCGTCGATGGGCTGCTGGAGGTGGGCCGCCTGACAGAGGACGAGCGCAAGGAGATCGAGGCCCAGTGCACGGCCCAGGGCCGCAGCATGCAGCAGACCCTGAACGAGGCCTCGCGCGTGCTGTCGGGCCTGAGCAACTGTGCGGGCCTCGTGGTGGTGCCCAAGAAGGATTCCCCGCTGCGCCATATCGAGTTCGTCTCGCTGGCGCCGGGCCGTGCGCTGGTCGTGCTGGTGACGGAAGACGGCGGGGTCGAGAACCGCATCGTCGAGGTACCGCTCGGAATGCCGTCCTCCGCGATGATCGAGGCGACGAACTTCCTGTCGGCCCGCATGGTGGGAAAAACCATCGGTGAGGCGCAGCGCCAGATCGCGGCGGAGCTGGAGGCGCACCGGCGCGACCTGGACGACCTGACCCGGAAGCTGGTCGAGGCGGGCCTCGCCACGGCGAGCGGCGAAGGCGGCGAGGGCGCGCTGATCGTCAGCGGCACCGAGCGCCTGCTGGCCGATGTGCAGGCCGTCGAGGATCTGGACCGGGTGCGTTTACTCTACGGTGCGCTGGAGACCAAGGAATCCTGGATCCGGCTGCTCGACGCGGCGCGTGACGGCGAGGGCGTGCAGATATTCATCGGTGCGGAGAACGAACTGTTTTCCGTCGCCGGCTGTTCGGTGGTGGTCGCCCCCTACCGGAACAGCGAACAGGAAATCGTCGGCGCGGTGGGCGTCATCGGGCCGACGCGGATCAACTATGCGCGGATCATCCCGGTCGTGGACTATACGGCCCAGGTGGTGAGCCGCCTGATGGGTTAACGACACGGGCCTTGCCGTGGCGCGCCTGTTGCGGCAGGAAGCAGGACATGAACGACAACGATACAAATCCCGAAAACGAAACGCCGGATGCACTCCAGACCGGTGAAGCGGTCAACGATGCAGCCGGCGATCCGGCGCCGGGTGGTGAAGGCCGCGTGGCGGAGCTGGAAGCACAGGTCGCGGAACTGCGTGATCAGGTTTTGCGCGCCATGGCCGAGACCGAGAACATGCGCAAGCGCAGCGAACGGCATGTGCAGGACGCGCACAAGTTCGCGGTGACCCAGTTCGCGCGCGACATTCTGCAGGTGGCCGACAACCTTGAGCGCGCGCTGGATGCCGTGCCCGAGGAGCGCCGCGGCGAGCACGAGCTTCTCGGAGTGCTGGCCGAAGGCGTGCAGGCTGTGCAGGCCGCCTTCATGCAGGTGATGGGCGCCAACCATATCGAGCGCATCGACCCCGAGGGCGAACCCTTCGACCCGAACCTCCATGAGGCGATGTTCGAGGTGCCGGGTACCGATCTGCCCAACGGGACTGTCGCTCAGGTGATTCAGCCCGGCTACAAACTGCACGACCGGCTGCTGCGTCCGGCGCGCGTCGGTGTTGCGAAATCCACCGACACGGGCGAGGCCAAGGTCGATACGACTGCCTGACCCTTTTTTCTTTCGGTTATTTCCGGGCGGTGATCGCCGGGTCCGCGGCCATCAGGGCGCGGATATAGGCCGTGGCGAGACCCGGCTTCTGCGTGGCGCCGTAGTGCTGCAGCGCGAGGGCCGCGAAGTCGAACGCGCCATAGAGTTCGTGGGCGAGGATCGCGATTTTCAGCAGCTTGTCCGGCGCGTGCGCCGCCATGTCCGGAAACCCGGCCGGGTCGCGGAAGTACAGCGCGTTGGACCAGATCACCTGGGCGAAGCCCCGGTTCGGGTTGCCGTCCTTGATGAGCGGGCGGTAGGGCCGTGAGCCGACGCCGACCATGGTGTGGAAGGCGAAGCCGCGCGCGCGCAGGAACTGGTCCACATCGGCGAACAGCGCCTGGCCCTTGTAGATGGGCAGGAAGTTAACCTCGCTCTGGATCGCCAGCGTGTCGTCCAGCGCGTCCGTTGCGCCGTTGAGCACCAGAAGTTCCGCGCCCTGTACGTCGAGCTTCAGGAAATCGGCCGGCCGCGCCTCGGCCACGTCGTCGAGCCGCACGGTCTGAAGCACCTCTTCGCCCACCGGCGCGCAGAGCTCCCAAAGGCTGTGGAAGCGCTGCATGACCTCCGGGTCCGGCGGGAACAGCGACGAGGTCATCGGCGCGGTGCCGATGTGCAGCGTGTGGGTGCCACCGTCGCCGAGCGCATGGGGCAGGTAGCAGCAGTTTTCTTGCGCCCCCGCGTTGAGCTTTTCGCACTCGGCCGAGTTCGGCTCGAAACCGATCAGGTTCGCCGCGCCCGTTGCAACCAGGCGCGACCAGGGCTCGGCCTCGCCCACATCCATCGCCCCCACATCGACGATCCGCAGGGCCGGTGTGGACACCTCCTCCGATGCGAGAAAATCCAGGATATCGACGGGGCGCGGCGGCGTGGTCATGCGGGTTCCACCATCTGCGGGGCGAGAGTTCGGGCCGAAGGGTCGTGGGCGCGCTGGTTCCGGCGCGCCGCCTTCGGGTCCGATACGGCATAGCAGTAAACGCAACCGTGCGGACAGGTCTCGTAGGACCCGATATCGCGTGATTCGGCGCAAAGGCAGCCGGGCCGCGGCCCCTTCGTACGGGCCGTGACGGGCACGTGGCCGAAATGCGCGGCGATCCGGTTCAGCCGTGTGGTGTCGATACAGCGCGCCGGGGCCGCGAGGCCGTCCGCCAGTTCCGGCTGGGTGCAGACCGCCAGCGTCATGCTTCGGTCTTCGGCAATTCCGCGCAGTTTTTCGAGCAGACCCCTTTTGGCCGCTGCGTCCGGGTCGCGCCAGTCCACCGATTGCTGTTCGGTGGCGCGGGCCAGGTTTCGCGCGGTCTTGCGGTAAATCCGGGCAAAGCTGATGACGACCTCGTTGACCGACCCGGCCAGCGCGTCGGCAATGCGCGTTGCATTTTCGGTATGCCAGCCTTCCGGCGTTTCGTCGCTGATCAGCACCGGATCGTAGCGCCAGACGGTGGCGTCGGGCCCGAAATTCCGGGCGATCTCGCGGATATCGGCGATGGCGTTGTCAGCGCGCGGGACGGCGCGCTCCAGCCAGCGCGGATTGCCGGTGATCGTGTACTGGACGGTGAAGGGATGGGTGCGCGCGGTCCGCGCGAGTTCGTCCCGGAAAGGGCGGGCGTTGCGGGTCCAGAACACGAAGGCGCTGCAATCCGCATCATTCAGGGGTACCCGGAAATCCCGGTTGTTCCAGACGTTCCGCACCGTGCAGAAACCGGCCGCGCGCCGCGCGCGGAACCAGTCGCCATAGAAGGCGGGAATGTCGGTCTTGTAGCTGGCCGAGATAATCATCTGTTCATGTTAGCGGGCTAGTTTGCGGACACGACCCGGAAATTGCGCTTCGGGGGCAGGTTTCAGGGTGGTTGCACCCGCGCGGACCGCACCCTATATCTCGCCCGAACACTTCTGGTCCGATATAGGGCCATCAAACGCATGAACGGGGATTTGCCGCGGCGCCGACAGGGCCGGGCGGATCTGCTGAAAAAGCGAGGAAATCATGGCGAAAGTAATTGGTATCGACCTCGGGACAACCAACTCCTGCGTTGCGGTCATGGACGGCGATCAGGGCAAGGTGATCGAGAACTCGGAAGGCGCGCGCACGACGCCTTCGATGGTGGGATTCGCGGGCGATGAGCGCCTCGTGGGTCAGTCCGCCAAGCGGCAGGCCGTCACAAACCCGGAAAACACGATCTTTGCGGTCAAGCGCCTGATCGGCCGCCGGTACGACGATCCGCTGACCGAGAAGGACAAGGACCTCGTCCCCTTCAAGATCGTCGCGGGCGACAATGGAGACGCCTTCGTCGAGGCCGATGGCGAGAAGTACAGCCCCTCCCAGATCAGTGCCTTCATCCTGCAGAAAATGAAGGAGACGGCGGAATCCTTCCTCGGCGAGACGGTCGAGCAGGCCGTCATCACGGTTCCGGCCTACTTCAACGACTCCCAGCGCCAGGCCACCAAGGACGCAGGCAAGATCGCCGGCCTTGAAGTGCTGCGCATCATCAACGAGCCGACCGCGGCCGCGCTCGCCTACGGCCTCGACAAGAAGGAAGCCGGCACCATCGCGGTCTATGACCTCGGCGGCGGCACCTTCGACGTGTCGGTGCTGGAAATCGGCGACGGCGTGTTCGAGGTGAAGTCCACCAACGGTGACACCTTCCTGGGCGGTGAAGACTTCGACGCCCGCATCATCGAGTACCTGGCCGACGAGTTCAAAAAGGACCAGGGCATCGACCTGCGCTCCGACAAGCTCGCCCTCCAGCGCCTGAAAGAGGCGGCGGAGAAGGCCAAGATCGAGCTTTCCTCCTCGACCCAGACGGAAGTGAACCTGCCGTTCATCACGGCGGACGCCTCGGGTCCGAAGCATCTCAATGTGAAACTGACGCGCGCCAAGCTGGAAGCGCTGGTCGAGGACCTCGTCCAGCGCACGGTCAAGCCGTGCGAGGCCGCGCTGAAGGATGCGGGCCTGAAGCCGAACGAAATCGACGAGGTCATTCTGGTCGGCGGCATGACACGCATGCCGAAGGTGCAGGAGACGGTGAAGAACCTGTTCGGGCGTGAGCCGCATCGCGGCGTGAACCCGGACGAGGTCGTCGCCATCGGCGCGGCGATCCAGGCCGGCGTGCTCGCGGGCGACGTGAAGGACGTCCTGCTGCTCGACGTGACCCCGCTGTCGCTGGGCATCGAGACGCTGGGCGGCGTGTTCACCCGCCTGATCGACCGGAACACGACGATCCCGACCAAGAAGAGCCAGGTCTTCTCGACCGCCGAGGACAACCAGTCAGCGGTGACGATCCGGGTCTTCCAGGGTGAACGCGAGATGGCGGCCGACAACAAGCTGCTCGGCCAGTTCGACCTCGTGGGTATTCCGTCCGCACCGCGCGGTGTGCCGCAGGTCGAGGTCACCTTCGATATCGACGCCAACGGCATCGTCAATGTCTCGGCGAAGGACAAGGGCACGGGCAAGGAGCAGCAGATCCGCATCCAGGCCTCGGGCGGTCTTTCGGACGACGACATCGAAAAGATGGTCAAGGATGCCGAGGAGCATGCGGAAGAGGACAAGAAGCGGCGCGAATCGGTCGAGGTGAAGAACCAGGCGGAAGCCCTGGTGCACCAGACCGAGAAGAGCCTGTCCGAGCACGGCGACAAGATTTCCGACGACGAGAAGTCGGCGATCGAGTCCGATATCGAGGCCCTCAAGACGGCCATGGAATCGGACAACCTCGACAACATCCAGTCGAAGCTGGAAGCGCTTGCGACCTCCTCCATGAAGCTGGGTGAGGCGATCTACAAGTCCGAACAGGCGGATGGCGGTGAGGCGGCGGAAGCGGCCGATGCCGACATGTCCGGTGAAGCGGACGAGACGATCGTCGATGCCGACTTCGAGGAGGTCGATGACGAGGACGAGCCCAAGGGGCAGTCTTCGGCCTCGTAAGCTCAAGGCCCGTTTAACGATGCGGCACGCACGGACAACACCGTTGCGTGCCGCACGTCCGGGCCGGACTGCGCGTCGCGAGGGGAGCGTCGATGGCGGATAAGGACTACTACGAGACTCTGGGGGTCGAGCGCGGTGCGGATGCTGCGGCGATCAAGAGCGCCTATCGCCGTCTCGCCAAGGAACTTCATCCCGACCGCAACCCCGGAGATGCGACCGCGGAGCAGCGCTTCAAGGAAATCAACCAGGCCTATGACGTCCTGAAGGACGACGACAAGCGCGCGGCCTATGACCGCTTCGGCCATGCCGCCTTCGAGAATGGCGGCGGCCCGCAGGCGGGCGGTTTCGATTTCTCCGGCGGTGGCTTCGCCGACATCTTCGACGAGATGTTCGGCGAGTTCATGGGCGGGCGCGGTGGCGGCGGACGCCGGCGCACCAGCACCCGTGGCTCTGACCTTCGCTACAATCTGGACGTCAGCCTGGAGGATGCCTTCAAGGGTAAGCAGGCGCGCGTGCGTGTGAACGCCTCGGCGGCCTGTGACGAGTGCCACGGCACCGGCGCGTCCGGCGGCTCCACCCCCAACGCCTGCCCGTCCTGCCAGGGTGCGGGCAAGATCCGCGCGCAGCAAGGCTTCTTCACGGTGGAACGCACCTGCCCGACATGTCACGGCGCGGGCCGGGTGATCGACAATCCGTGCAAGTCCTGTAACGGCGCGGGCCGGACCAACAAGGAAAAGACGCTCTCGGTTAATATCCCCGCCGGGATCGAGGACGGCACGCGCATCCGTGTGGCCGGCGAGGGCGAAGCGGGCCTGCGCGGCGGGCCGCCGGGCGACCTCTATATTTTCGTGACCATCCGCCCGCACCGGTTCTTCCGGCGCGAGGGCGCGGACATCCATTGCCGGGTGCCGATCCCGATGACCACCGCCGCGCTGGGCGGATCCATCGAGGTGCCGTCCATCGACGGTTCGCGCGCCCGGGTGAATATCCCCGCGGGCACCCAGACGGGCCAGCAGTTCCGCCTGCGCAGCAAGGGCATGTCGGTGCTGCGCTCGAGCGCGCGCGGCGACATGTATGTCCAGGCGCAGATCGAGACCCCGGTGCACCTCACCAAGGAGCAGCGCGACCTGCTCAAGAAGTTCGAGGATGCCGGCGGCGGCGCGCCCAAGCACTCGCCGGAATCGGAAGGCTTCTTCACCAAGGTGAAGGAGTTCTGGGACGACCTGAAGGAATAGTCGCTTCAGTTCTTGGCGCGTGCGCGTGAAGTGGTATCTTCCGCCCCCTCAAGAAACGGGCGGCGGCGGATAGGGCCATGACGGATCAACTGAAAATCGGAATTGTCGGCGCGGGCGGGCGCATGGGCCGCATGCTCGTGCAGGTCGTGGCCGAGACCGAAGGCTGCGTACTGGCGGGCGCCAGCGAGGCGCCGGGTTCGGAGAACCTGGGCAAGGACGCGGGCACGCTCGCCGGGATCGATGCGGCCGGTGTCGCCATCACCGATGACACGGCAGCGATGTTCGAGGGCGTGGACGCCGTGATCGATTTCACCGCGCCCGCCGCGACGGCGGCCCATGCGGCGCTGGCGGCGGAGGCTGGATGCGCGCTGATCGCCGGGACCACGGGCCTGGAGGGAGAACACCGCGCCGCGCTGGAAGCCGCCGCCAAGTCAGTGCCGGTCATCTGGGCGTCGAACATGTCCAGCGGCGTGAACCTGATGTTCGCGCTGGCCGAGCGGGTGGCGCGCGCGCTCGATCCCGACTTCGACATCGAGATCGTCGAGATGCACCACAGGCACAAGGTCGATGCGCCGTCGGGCACCGCGCTCAGCCTGGGCGAGGCGGCGGCGCGCGGGCGCGGTGTCGATTTCGACAAGGAAAAGATTCTCTCGCGCGAAGGCATCACGGGTGCGCGCGGGCGCGGCAAGATCGGCTTCGCCAGCCTGCGCGGCGGCGATGTGGTCGGTGAACACACGGTGATCTTTGCCGGAGCGGGTGAGCGGATTGAGCTGACCCATCGTGCAACCGACCGGGGCATCTTCGCGCGCGGCGCGGTGCGGGCCGCGCTGTGGACCAGGGACCGCGCGCCGGGCTTCTATGCCATGGCGGACGTTCTCGGGGTAGAGAGCTAGGCGCGCGTTTCGCTTGCGCCGCGCAGGCGGCGGAGCGCACCGCGCAACGCATCGGCCAGTTCCCCGCGCTCGTCCGGCGTCAGGAAGCTGCCCACCATCAGCGAGCGGCCATGGCTCGCCAGCCGCAATTCATTGTCGCCGCCGGGGCGGGGGATCAGGTTCACCGAAAGCCAGTGCGGCGGGGCGAAGCGGTGCTGCGTCTCGCGCCCGGACGGACGTACCCGCGCGACCGTCATCGCCTCAGGCGTCAGGTGCAGGCGTTCGAACATACGGCCGTCGCGCGCATTGGTACGGAAGGCCCACCAGATCAGCAGCACCTCACCGCCGAAGAAGGGCAGCACCGGCCACGCGCCCATCGCCGTGAAGAACAGGGCGACAAGGCCCAACACGCCGCAGATGCCGGCGATCAGGAATCGCACGCCGCGCGGCGACAGGCTGCGGTGCGGATAGAGCACCGCGTCGAAGAGGGTGTCGGGATCACTGCGGTCCATGGCCGAATTCTAGAACGGGCCGGGTCCCGGCGAAAAGCCGCCCTTTGTCGCAGACGCGCCAGAGGCTAGATTCGGCGCCGTCATGGCGCAGATGAAAAAAGACCAGATCGAGGAGTTCTTCCGCCGTCTGTCGGAGGCGAACCCGAACCCGCGGACCGAGCTCAACTACACGAACACCTACACCCTGCTGGTGGCCGTCGTGCTGTCGGCCCAGGCGACGGACACGGGCGTGAACAAGGCGACGGCGGAACTGTTCAGGACTGTCGATACGCCCCGGAAGATGCTGGCGTTGGGCGAAGACGGGCTGATCCTGCACATCCGCACCATCGGCCTGTTCCGCAACAAGGCGAAGAACGTCATCGCGCTGAGCGAGAAGCTGGTCGCCGAGCACGGTGGCGAGGTGCCGCGCGACCGGGAATCGCTGGAGGCGCTGCCCGGCGTCGGGCGCAAGACGGCCAATGTCGTGATGAACACGGCCTTCGGCGAGCCTACCATGGCTGTCGATACGCATATCTTCCGGCTCGGCAACCGCACCGGCCTCGCGCCCGGCAAGACGGTGCGCGCGGTGGAGGACAAGCTGGTGAAGCGGATTCCCGCGCACTACATGCGCGATGCCCATCACTGGCTGATCCTGCACGGGCGGTATGTCTGCAAGGCGCGCAAGCCGGAATGTCCGTCCTGCATCGTGTCGGATCTGTGCACCTACAAGGCGAAGACGACGGCGGAGTAGCCGTTTCGGCTCAGGAAAAACTGGAAATGCAGGCCCCGGCCTGGCGCTCGTCGAGCCGCGCGGCGTTGGCGCGCGCCTCAACATGGGTCGCGTAGAGCTGGTCGGCGCGCGGGAACAGGAAGACATGCACCACGCAGGACGTGTTGCGGTAGATGCGCATTTCGCCCGCGCCTTCCTGACGCACGATGTCCGGCGGGCCCAGGATGCCGTCCACCTTCACGGTGTCGGCGCCCATCAGGTCGGCCACGGTCCAGATCCGGCGCGGCCGCTCGGCCCTGAGGGCGGTTGCGCGCGGCGGCGGTGTGGTCTCCGTCTGCCCGGAGCCGCCGGAACCCGCGCCCGGCAGGCCGGAACAGGCCGCAAGCGCCAGGACGGCGAGCGATGTGAGGGCGGTGCGCAGGCGATGGGCGGGGGCGGTCATGGCCGCGTCAGGCGGACAGGATGAACACGCTCACCAGCAGGGTGATGGTGGCGCCGATCAGGATGGCGAGGCGGGACGGGCCGTCGCGCCGGACATTACTGGTGAACCTTGACATCTCCGAAGACCTCTCCGCCGCGCTCGATTTCGAGCCGGCCGTAAATCACTGTACCGGTGACCTTGCCCGACGCGGTGATCCGCAATTCGCGCGCCACCTCAAGATCGCCGTCGAACCTGCCGCTGATGACGGCGGTTTCGACCTTGGCCTTGCCGACGAAACGTCCGCCACGCACCACTTCCAGCGCACGGGCGGTGTTGAGGGTCGCGTCGACGCGGCCCTCGACGATCAGCGAATCGCACTCGGTGATATCACCCTTCAGCGCGATATCGCGGCCGACGGTCAGCGTCTTGGCTTCCTTGCCGCCCCCGCCGCTCATCCGGTGCTCCGAATCGTCGGGCCGGTCGGGCCGGCCGCCCAGATTGGGAATGTCGGCGGCGCGTACCGGCTGCCGGTCGAGAAAACTGAGATCGAGATCGCGGCGCTCTTCACGCCCGTCAGAGTCGCTGGCCATCTTGTTGCCCCCGCTGTCGCCCCTGAATGCTGCGCGTCAGGCGGGTTTCAGGCCACCTGAACCGCGCATCGTCGCGCATCATCAGACAGTTGGGTATGTCATTTATACTGAAATGTCCAGAATATTAATCAAATGTCTGTAATTGAACGATTTATCGTGCACCGCCGGGGCGCAACCGTTCGAACACATGCAGGATCATCGCGGTGCCGAACAGGGGCAGCAGCAGGTTGAGCACCGGGACGCTGGCGATCAGCGCGAAGACGAGGCCCGCGAAGTAGATCGAGCCGCGATGCTTGAGCCGGAATTCGCGCAGTTCGGCGGGTGTCATCCGCCGGAAACCCACCATTTCCAGGTATTCCCGGCCCAGCAGGTAGCCGTTCACGGCCCAGCCGACGATGAAATAGACGGGCGGGAAAATCAGGAACACGAGCAGCAGCAGGTTCAGCACGATCAGCAGGATACCGAACTTCACACCGACCCAGATGGCCTCGCCGATGCCCTGCTCGCGCGGTGGCGCCAGCTGCGTATAGTGGCGCGCCTCGACCGCGCGGCAGATAGTTTCAATGAAAAAGCTCGCGTAAAGGCCCAGAAACGCGGGCAAAAGCAGGATCATCAGCAAAAAGGCGGCGATCGAGCCGAAAATATCGGCAAATGTGTCGAGCCCGCTGCCGATCCAGGGAATGTTGCCGATGAACTGGGTATTGAACAGCAGCCAGCTGATGCCGGCC
>Ga0181578_10003221_pt1 | contig 14991 bp, 32 predicted proteins | sample 071ome_21_FD_148659 | JGI IMG/M metagenome (GOLD analysis project Ga0181578, IMG submission 148659) | Coastal salt marsh microbial communities from the Groves Creek Marsh, Skidaway Island, Georgia - 071401CT metaG (spades assembly) | ecosystem: Environmental > Aquatic > Marine > Intertidal zone... | reverse complement strand
CAAGACTCTGGTGTGAGAACTCATGTGAATTTCTGGATTTTCCATAACAAGGTTGATGTAGTCACCCAAAGTGCCGCTCCAATTTAATGAGCTTGTTTCATCAACATGATTTTCTAATAATTCTAGAAGATTTGGTTTTTTAGATTGAGGCATAATTTAGTCTTCTCCATATATATTTCTAATAGCTTTCGAATCACCGGACCTAACTTTATCAGCAAATTTTCTCGCTTCTTCTTTGATCTCTGAAACTATTGTTTCTCGATCCTTTTTTATCTTACTAGATAAAGTTCCAAATGTTTGGGTGAATTCACAAACATTATTGCATTTCTTACACTCTATCTCTTTAAAGTGACCAGAATTTTTCATTTCTAAGTAAAGGGCTATAGAAAGGCTATACTCAACTTCCTCTGAGCAATTGCTGCAGGAATATCTATATCTAGCCATTCTATTCATTCTCCTCTGAGTTATATAATACAATATCCTCATCAAATTTCAACTTGCCAGCCAAAGAAAAGTCTCTTAGTATCTTTTTTTTAAACTTTGGATCTGTTACTCTAATGGTTATCTCTAGATTATCATCCTCAGTGTTGTATATAAAGCTTTTTATGTTACCTATTTGTTTTTCGTTCATAAAGAGACTCAATTGCTAGTTTAATATGTGGATTATCTATCTCATTTAGCAAAAACAGCAAATCTGTTTTTGGAAGCTTTTCAATTTTTGTTATAGAGGAAAAAGGAACATGAAGTATAAAGCTCGGCTTATCGTATCCGGGGATTGTCTCTGCGCAATCTTCAACCGGCACAACCAATATTGATTTATCTTTTGAACTTACAGAGTTTACAATATACTTTCTAACCTTTTCTCCATATACAGTTTTTAAATTTATCAGATCATTTTTTTTGAACATTCTAAAATAATCAATTTTAGATTTCATTTTCATCTCCAAAATCTTCTACCCAATCATCTGGCATACTTTCGATCCTAGAATTTGGGAATACTTTTCTTAGGGAGACCTTGCCCTTTGCTCCGTCTCTATTTTTTACAATATGCAGCTCCATATCTTCTCTTAGTCGCTCATCTTCTCTGTTGGCAATAATGAATACAACCGCAGCATTATCACCAATCATTTTTGAGCGACCAAGGTCTTCAAGGGAAACGTTATCCATTGCTTTCCCGTTATTTTTCTTTTGCTGAGCTTTTCGCTGAGCAGCAGTCACAACAGGAATATTCTTTTTTCTGCAGAATTCATGAAGCTCCTCTGAAACACGACCAACGTCGAGCCAGTCTGAGCCAATCTGCCCAATAGTTGGCTTCATAAGCTGCAGATAATCAACAAAAACTGCATCAGGTTTAAACACGCCAAGCAGATTTTCATATTTTGCCTCTATTTCGCCCATTGTAGTTCCGCGAGGCATATCCAGAATGTAAAAAACCTTATCGTAGTCTTTCTGGAATTTAAGATTATTCGTCCAACGTCTTTCTTCCTCATCGGTAAGCTGGGCTCTAGCAATTCCACGATGCCTTACGTTGGCAACATTTGCATCAACTCTTTGCTCTAACTGCTTCTTGCTCATTTCCAAGGAAATATAAAGAACGTTTTTCCCATCATCGTATCCGGTGATTCCTTCGGATGGCACATTTGATCCAAGCCAAGCGTTGATTGCCATATTCATCATGAGCATGGATTTGCCAGAAGAGCTTGCACCACCAATAACTAGCATTTCAGAGTTTTTGATACCCCAGGTGTAATCGTCAAGCTCTTTGTATCCAGACAAGAATCCGCGAATCTCATCTGGATTCTCCATGGTATATTTATAGTCATCAACTCTTGAGTCTACCGATTCTGTGACATTTCCTTCGGTAAATACATCGTTTTTATAAAGTCTCTCGGTTTTCGCTATAATTCTTTTTAGCTCATCATTATAATCAACAAGAGATTCATAGTCTGAATCTAATTCCTCTGCTTTTTCAGCAAGCTGCTTTATGAGATATTTATTATACCTTTCTTTTATTCTGTCTACATAAAAGCCTATCTCATTGCCTTCGCAGTCTTCATTTTTAATAAAATCTATTATCTCAACATCTTCTTCTTCAGCCTCAAGTAGCTTTTCTAGCACCTCATAGGAGGGCGGGCTCTTGTGCCTGGAATAATAAGAGTGAATCTGAAGGGCGGCAGGCTTAAAGCTGGGGAGTACAACAAGCTTTAGCAAATCAAATTCTATTTGCATATAAACATCATTTACATTGGATGAACCTTTTAGCATCCAATTCAAAATCTTAGCATCGTGCATTATTTTCTCCGGTAATCCTTCCCACCAACTATAAGCACATCGACGTGTCTAGACCTAAGAGATTTGAAAGATTTTGCGAAGAACCCTCCAAATATTGAGTCTAGGTCATTATCATTGGAGCATAAAATGGTCGGAAGCTGATTTTGAAATCTTGTCCTCAAAACATATTCTAATGAGGTTCCAAATAACTGCTCTGCCTTCTCAGATGGAAAAATCCAATGTGAGCTAAACTCATCGATCACGAGAAAATCTTTTCCGATTAATTCCTCATAATACTTTGATGTATCCATCTGGCTTGAAAGCATATTCGCCACAACATCGGCCATCGTCGTGTAAAGTGCAGAATACCTATTAGCTATAGCAAGCTTTAAAATGCAGCATGCAGTATAAGTCTTGCCAGTTCCAAGATTCCCCGCGAATATTAAAGATTTGCCATTGTCATAAAGTAAATCTATATTTTCTATTCTACTTTTTATTGTCTTTTTAAAGTTAGGATCTCCTTCGAAATCCTTAAAAGACTTCGACCAATATTCGACAGGAATATTGGCCAAAGAATACTTATCCAGTCTTGATGATGCCGCTTCACACTTTATACAACTATCACCCGAACATATTTTACAGGCTTCTTTTACCTGCTCCTTCTTTCTATCAAGTTTCTTCCTTGGTATCATTTTCTACCCCAAACGAAAGGTTTGATTTCGCCTCATTATCGCCAAAAAAGACGGAAAATTCCTCCTCATCTTTCGCTCCAATGAGAGACGATGGAATTGACAGAGCGGAATCCTCATAAGATATTCCATTCATTGGAAAATCACTAGATAGGGACGCTGTCACCTTCTCTTTTACAGGGTAAGCTTGAGCGGGGCGTGTGTCAACAGGATCTTTCAAAACGGACATGCACGCCACCTTGTCTCGCATTATTATAGATAATACGCCATCATTTTCGACTATTATTTTGTGGCCTTCAAATATTTTTACGACGCCCGATATTTGCCAGCCTCCGTCTAAATAAAAGACAACATTTTTTCCTACTATAATTTTGGTATCCATTTATCCGCCAATAACGTACATCGTAATGTAGTGGTGCTTTACATATTTGCCATCATTATACTTAAATTTATTTGAATAAGGCATACAAAGCCCCCTCATAGAGTTTCTAATTCCCTGTGGGCTAACAGAAAGCTTTTTGGCAAGATCTTCCGCAGAATACTCCACGCCATATCGAGTTCTTTTTATTATCTTTTTTTGTAGATCGGTATAAAACATTTAAATTCCTATTAACTTTCTTGCTGTGCCGACAAAGGATCTGCCAAACCATGCTACCTCTAAATAGCTGTCTAAAAACTTGTCCATAGTCTCTACTATGGGCAGCTTCCAGCCTAATTCGTTTGCCATTTCGGCGGCTGCATCCTTCTGTCTTTTTTCTGCAGCCCTCAAAACTGCAAGAGGGTTTACCCCAAGGGATTCAAAACTATTAGACACATCCTTAAGTCCGTCAATTTCATATTTTAACATTTTACATTGCCATGCAAATAAATTAAAAATTTGCATTGTTGAAAAGTCAGATATTACCTTTGGTAAATATTTTACGCCAAGAGCTATATGCCTTGCCTCATCTTTTTCATAATACAAAAGCAATTCCGAAAGGATTGGCTCTACCTCATTTTCTCTTAGCTGAGAAAAAATAGTTATTGCCACAGGCTCAACCATTAGTTGCATGCCCAAAATACGCCTAGCTAAATCTGGAGCGTTTAAAACCTCATTTAGACCCATCTCTGCGTGACCTGAAAGATGTCCTCTTCCATCTGGATCATAATCTAAAACTTTTCTCATATAATCAAGCATAACATAAAAATGTCTTGCTTCATCGTGCGCCTGTGAAGTCGCGGCTAATTTAGCACCCATATCGTCTATTTCTGCCGCCAAAAGAGCTGAGGTTTTCCACGCTACTAGCTCTCCCCAAAGGATAAGAGTTAATATCCTTATTAAAGACCCTCTTTTTTTCTCACTCAGCGTTGGTTTTCCGTGCTTTTCGATAAGTTCTGAAAGAATCTTCCTTCCATCCCAAATATTATTTTGTCCCTTGTGATAAATATTGCTAAGAACCTTAGTCGAAGAGGCGAGGTCTTCGCTATTTTCTTTTGCAATTTCAAAATTTATTCTAGACATTATTTCACCTAAAGAATGAGCCCTCTTTTCCTCTGCTTTTCATAATGAGGGGATGTAACCTTGCCTTCCCATTCGTGCTTGCAATCTTCATTGCAGCAGCGTAAAGTTGCCTTCATATTCATATCCAAGGTTTCTGGATTGTGTGCCATCACTATAATATCAGTATATTGATAGTTTCCGCATTTTGGACATTTATTCAGTCTTTCGGCCATAGCTACTTATCCTCTAAGCTCTTAGGGTTTAAGGAGTTTTTGTCGCAATAACATTGTCCGGCCTGCATAACTGGAGCATAGTTTTTGCATAGTTTAGCGCATTGCTCGTACTTATTAGACTTCAAGGCCATTCCGAAGCAATAAAGCATTATGCACATTAATGCATAAGTGCTCCAATTTAAAGAAGCCCATCTTTCAATTCGGTGAAATATGCTCATGGCGCAGCCTCCAGTGCGGCCACAAGGGCCGCTGCATAGCTCTCGTGTCGAGTCTGTCTGTTGCGGGATGGCGGCTCAACTATCCACGCTTCGTCCTCGGCGTCTAGGCACGTTGGCAACCACGTAGATTCATGTCTTACCTCCCGCACCAACGCGAGCAGACAGCCCAACGTAGCGGGGTCGGTGAGGTCAGGTAGGGCTGTATCGTGAATGTCGCGGGCTTTGCCAAGCACGGTGCAGACCCGCACAGCGTCTCCCTCGTCTGCATGAAGGACGCGGGCCGCATCCCAACCGAGCGTAATCGCTGGAGGCACGATCTCCTCTAGGGTCAGCATCCCCGGCATCCACCGCCAGTGCGGCGAGGCCACGGCGCGGCTTGCTAGTTCTTCCATCGTTAAACCCCGATTCCATTAAGTGTTTTTTGCAGTCTAGCGATCTCTGCTTCTAAAGTCTTTTTCTTTTTCTCTAAAGATTTCTTTATCTTTGGCTCTTGCGCTTTTTTCCACAAAGAAAAGTTAGCTTCATAAGCTGCCAGCTTTTTAGAATAATCTTGCATTCTTTTTTCGTAAGTTTTTAGCCTTTTATTATAAGAGACCATCTCTTGATTATATCTAAGATTTTTGCATGGCACAAGAGCTTTAAACTCCATGGATTCATAACACCATTCATGCTTAACCTCTATATGAGACCAATCTTTTACTACAGGCTTATAATAGTCGAACTTTTCGCAATATTCTTTGACAATATCTCCGATAGCCGATATCTTAAATATGCCCTCGGGAAAGTCTATTGAGATCTCCTCAATCTTTATCTTTTCCGGAGGAGTCGGCTTTGTCGGTGCTCTTGGTTTCGTCGGCTTTCTCATTTTGAACCCATTGATTATAAAAGTAAAGTGCGGCTGTAGATACTCCGCTACCCCGATAGGGCGTACTTGGAATTATAATCAGCCTTTTATCGCCTGTCAATAGTTTTCTCTGCTCTTCGGTAATTTCCTCAAAGCCCCTCGACCATTCTTTGAACTCCGGATCATCTGGAGAATATAAGGGCAGGGGCAAATCCCACTTAATTCCCCTCAACTACTTTCTCCTCCGGAACAATGTCGTAATCATTGCTGTAACGATAGGAAACTACCCTTGCTTTATTCATTTTAAGCAAAATTTCCAAAATTTCACCAAGACAATCTTCTACATCACCTTTATCTAGGTTATCTGATTCTCTTATTCTATCTATAGACCAGGAGAGCCTTCTCAATTCACTAATCATTTTTATCCTCCAGTGAGTATAGCCAATAAAAAGCTGTCAACTCTTCTTCGGGCTTTATATCCTTTATTGTTTTAAGCATAATAAAGTCGCCCTGAATATAGGCCTCGCAATTTGGATCTTCCGAATGATTAAAGAAAGCTCCAAGCGGAGTTCTTATATATCCACTTTCAAATCTATCATCTTTAACGTGAGCAATACCTAACTCTGTGTCTTTGGCTATGTGACTTTTGGAAAACAAGCCATTGCCATCTATATCTGAAAACCCAATATATAAAAATTCTGGAAGAGGTCTGTAAGTCATTTTGTATTCTTTTTAGATTCTTTTAATAATCTAATGGCTTCTTTTTCTTTTTCAATAAGATTGTAATTTTCAGGATTTAGAGTAATTAAAGCACATACAATACACTCTTTCATGGGTGCGCCATGTCCACATAAATTGCATGTGCATTCTTGCTCTAAAGGTCCAGAGTCATAACCTGCATCACAGCGGGCGCAATTGTACCATTTTGAAGTATCTCTTGATAAAGATTTACTCCAGTAGTTGGGGTCTGGAAAATCTGGATCTCTTAAAATCAAACCAACTGTTTCACTTGTTGATCCGCACTCAATCCCAACGATTCTTTTTTGAACCAGCTTTCCATCGAATTCTACCCATATTATTTCGTGAATCTTTGGTTCATCGCCCTTCTTTACAGTTAAAATTCTGCCTCTACCCGGTATAAAAGGGGTAATGTCAGGATTTCTATAACACCTCATTTCTCACCTCTGGTCACCGCATCGAGGATGTCGATGTCCTCACCTCGATACAGAGAGAGACGAGTCAAACCTTTCAGGTTGAACGCACCGATTCCGATAGACTCCGCGACCCCTTTTGAGAGGTCGGGAATATTGTCCTTCCCACAAGCGGGGCAGACATGCGCGTTCTTGGCATAATAGAGAACAAGACAGCCCGCGATACCGTCAGGGCAGGGCGCGGTCTTGCTTTGGTACTGCTTGCCGCATGTGCAAGTGATGTTCATTCCTCACCTCCGGTCACCACGTCAGCGAGGTCGATGTCCCGCATGTAGATGGGCTTCACCGGGTCGGGCAGCGGCTCCACGGCGAACATCTTCCGACCGATCTCCGCGTAGTTGATCCGACGCGAAAGCATCCGGCCCATCTGGAGAAAGCCCCACCGCATCCGAAGGGCACGCTTCGCCTTCTTCTTGCGGAGCCGCTTCTTGCCCCGATGCTTCCGCATTTCACCAGCGAGGTTCGCCTTGATGTATTCGTCGCGGGTCACCTGTCCCGTGATCATCTTGGACGCCTCGGCCATCCTCGCACTGAGGTACTTCAGGTCAGGTACTTGGGGCTTCATCGTTCACTCCTCTCCCGTAAACCGCCGCTTGGCGATGTCTTCCATTGATGCGAACGGCGTCGGCGGCTCGGAGTTTCATTCCTCACCTTCCGAGTCGAGCACAATGCTCACGTCGATATAGTTGAGTTTGACGGGAGGACTGACCAGCACCTTCGTTGCCTTCCCCGTCTTCTCGTCGTAGTCGGGAAAACGAACCGGGAAACCCATCGCCTTTGATGCAGCGGCTTCCAACCTCCCTCGGGTCAAGGGACTTCCGATATAGGACTCGTCTTTGAGAGAGGCCATTGTGCGAACCACCGCCTGCTGAATCTTGATGATCTCGTCGTCGTTCACGGCTTCTTCTCCGTCTGCCACAGGGCATCCGTCACGGCGTTCTGGATCGCCTGCTTCACCGTGGGCGACTCGCGGGTCCACGACGAGATCGCGTGCTTCACGGCATCACTTATAGCCGTGTCGAGGTGCCGCTGTACCGACTCCTTGATCTTGTGCTCCAGATGGCCGCTGGCCACGAGTTCCGTGATTTCTGCCTCGACCTGCTTTTGAATATCGCCCTGACGGGCAACAATAGAGTTGATGACCGAGTGTCGCATCGACTCAACGTCGAGTTGTAGCCTGATCATATGCATAGGTTCGCTATTCATTTTTGCTCCTTTAGAATAAAAGCTATATAACAAAATAAAACAATAAAAACAAGATACCAAATGATAGCTGCCAACTTACAGTGTGTATTAAGAGTACTGTATGACTAAAGCCTGAAGTCTCCCAAAACTTCCAGCCATCCGTTGACATTTTTGGTACCCTCCTGTAAAAAGTAGACAGGTTATAAGCTCCGTCAACATAATTATTTATTGCCCATGCAGCCAAAAAAGAATTCAGAACTACAGAGCTGGCTAGATGCGGAGATAAGAACGCTAGGTAGGTAAAGTAAATAATTAGGGATACAGTATTTGTTATTACAGGTGCAGCAGAAACAAGGGCTTCTTGCACGCTCGTAAATCTAACAACTTGAACGTATTGGACATAGGCCCAAACCCACCTACCGCTTATCATTCCTGGGAATGGCCATATTTTTGTAATTGTGGCTCCAAAATACTGTGCGGCAAGGGCGTGCGCCCCTTCGTGTTGCAGATTTTGCGGAATCCACCAAAGAGCGCAAAACAAAAATATTAATGGCAAAGAAACTGCGTCCATTTTATTCCCTCAAAATTTTGGCCTCAAGTATTTCGTATGGCCCCTTTTTATGGTACCCAATTTGATCATATCCACCAACGTGAATAAAGTCCTCTCCGTCTATAAGGCCTATAACAGAGCATAAATGACCTTTTGCAATATCTGCGGCATCGTGATTATTTGTAGCTATCTCATAGCCAATTATTCTATGCCTTGTCTCAAGCTGAACTTGATATATTGGCATTTTTTCTGGATCATTCCAACTCATCATTTATCTCCTCAACCGCTCTTTGGAGTGCGGCTATTAACTCGGAGTCGTCAATATCTTTGATCTGTGACAACGACTGACAGTGGAACAGGCCCGTGTAGGTCGCCCCACAGTGCTCGCAGACCTCCTCTTTCGGCTCTCGACGCGGGAGGTCTGCCAAGGACACCCCGACGTGCTTCTTGCCGGTGGGCTTCCCATCAGGGCCGATGCACTTGGGACACGGCGGCAGAGCGGGATACCCGTGCGCTTTTCCTCCGGTGTAGGTGACACCGGGCACCATCTTGTCGAGGTCAACGAGCTTACCAAAGCAGTTGTCGCACTCATCGACTACACCGGTCGGCATGAGAACAGTCTTGCCGTCCTCCGTCTCGCGAACCCTCTCTGGGTTGTCGATACCGATGCCGACGATCTCGGTGGCAGACCACTGGATGCGGGGCTTGTCTTTCTCACTCATCGGTCACCTCCTCCAAGTCCTCCTTACTGAACCAGAGATAGGGGAACGCCAGCTTCACCATCCCGGCATAAGGCCCCCAAGGCGGACCCTCCTGCACGATGGGTTGCGGGCGACGGGTGGCCTCTTGGAGATAGGGCAGAGAGTCCCAGATGACTTGCTTGACGAGATATCGCTTCTCGCTTGACTTGGCTTTGATCTCACCCATCAGCCTTTCCTCCGATGCTGCGATAAGACGGGAAGGTCGGCGGCCACACCGGAGCGTCGGGATCCCACTGGCGCAGGAAGGTGTCGATGTTGGGCCAATGCCGAACCCAAGCGTACTTGTCCTCGCCTCGGATCAACCCTGCGAGGGCACGGCAGGACTCGCCCGGATTTCCCGCGTCCACAGTGACGAGAATCGCCACCCCCGGCTTGGTGTTGTAGGCCATGTTGGAGCCGACGTTGACCTCGACAACCGGTGGACGGACATCGAGGGGGTCAGACACGTCAAGCACCAAAAACAGGCTCATTTCAGTCGGGTGCTTTGCCATCAGATGTGATCCTTTTTTGGATCCGAAGCAAAGGCGTGCGGATCCCCATCTAACGAGAACTCTTTTATAATTTTATCCAAAGAATTATTTAATGCCGCTGCAATAGGAGTTTTCCTGGTTTTATCGAGGAACTTTAATCGATATTTTAGTTCATCAATAGCCCGAATCGCCTCAGAGTCATTTGTTATGACCTTTGTCATTTTTTCTCCCATGGGAAATAGTTAATCCCGCGATGCAACATGAATCGCAATTGCTCCTCATTATATAGACGGTATGCTATTGTTGTCTCAACATCTCTAGCAATTCTAATCTGCATTTTTAAAAAAACATCATTAAGGAGCGCCATATCGTGATCAGACAAATTACTCTTTGCGGCGTCTGATAAACCTTCTTTCCATTCGGCAAATTGCCCAGACTCTACGGTAATTCCAAAATAATCTTTTATCCTCTCTTCTTCAGAGGAATACTGTTTTCTTTTAGGTCCGAACATTATTTCACCCAAGTTACCGACCAGAAGTCGAGTCCCGGCCTGGAGTCAACACCACGGAAGGGGTGGTGGACCTTGAAGAAGGTGCCCCCGACCCGGCAGTCGTTGTTCTCGCACCACCAGTGCTCGGACTCGTCCGAAGCCAGGGAGGAGGACGGAGGGGTTTCTCTCCGCACGAGGGGCTGGCCGCAAGCGGGACAGAACAACTTGGTCATTCCACACTCCCGGAAAGCATGCCACACTCTCTCATCGCATGAATAGTCATTGGAAAATCTCCTCCTTCTTCTACAAGCCTTAACATCTCCGCTGCAACCTGCCGAACCTCAAGCTGAGCATGCTCATCGTTTCTTAGCTTTTGAAAATGAGCAAAAGATCGCCAATTAAACATAATATCACAGGTAATTTGAATACCATAAGGCAGATAAAGCCTTGCGCTTTCTTTAGCTCGCTTTCTACTATAGCCAGCTTGTTCAAGTCTGGCAATACAACTGTGATAATTTTCATAAGCCTGCTTTATAAAGGCCTCCAAATTTTCTCGTTCAGATTCAGGCCAATCAACAGGGAGGTAATATTTATCTATCTTAAACTCCTTATATCGTGCTGATTCACCATTAATATTAACCCCAATACGATGCTTCAAAAGGTGAATATGAGTGGCAATATCGGTCGTAACAAGAAAGTGCAACGATGATTTCTCAAATGGTGTATGATGGCCTTCGCGAGCCAACATGTCCAATAGCTTGCCCATTCTGCGCCGCTTTTTGTGAGTTAAATCACGACTTGTACTTGTCCATGCAGAAAGGGCGTGCGTTTCGTCGCTCCCATAAGTTCCCATTAATTCTACGGTGTTATTTGTATTCATTTTACTTTAAATTTTCCTTAGCCTTATTTATATCAAACTCATATTCGATATTCTTAATTGTTTTATAAATACTTGGAACAAGCATGTTTTCTCCGCCTGCATATTTGGAGTTTGGCATTGTGCAAAGCTCGATTTGAATTCCAAGCTCTTCAGACGGCTCTCTTAGCCAAAAAACTTTCTCGAAAGAGATGCCTCTTAGATCGAGCCCCTCGTATAGTGCCATCCAGCCATAATCATCGGTGAGCGCTATGGCAATAGGGTAATTTTTATTTGATGAAAACATTATTTATTTAATACCTTTTTTGAAAAAAATCTTTCCCATGCAATTTCAAAAATATAATTCGAACAAGTTAAAAATAGATGCAGAAAAACGGAGAACCAAGTGGCTGCCAGGGCATCTCCAATGTAAATTAACATAACTATATATGTTATAATTATTGAGATCACCCTCCAGGCAATTACCTTCTTTAAGACTTCCTTGTTTTTAGGAATCATATAATCCCCATTTTCTTCGCCTCTTTTAAAAGAGATACTTCAAGAGAATCCTGAGAGTTTTCATATAGAGAATATGATTTTGCGTACTCCTCAAGCATCCTTAGGTCTTTTAGATCCTCTATTTCGTGATGATCAAATATTGCCGGAACATTTGCAGCCGCCCAAGCGAGCAACTCCTCTATCGAAGCTTCAGATCTTTTCTTCGACAAAAAGGCCCCGTACATCCTTTCGAATTCATTAATCATTGAGGGAAGAAGAAATAACTGGGTACCGGTTACTGATTTTTCGCCGCGTCTAAACTTAAAGTCAAACATCCAATTTATATAATTGTATATTTTTACAGTTACCTCTTCCTTGACCTTTTTCTTTTCTTCTTTCGGCAAAAAACTATAGCCTTCTGGGGCCAGAGTCTTAAAAAGCTTTGAAAAATCTCTACTTTCCTTGCCCTTACCTGGATCTTGCTTCCAGCGAACAAGTCGAAAGCGAACTCCGTTTTTTTGCTCATATTTGTGACAAAAGTAAGCCATAAGAGTTATGTGATTCCAAGTGTCTTTAGGCTTGGCTATCCACTCTGGAATTTTTGCATAAAATTCTTCTTGGGTCATTTTTTTCTCGCCTAAGGACTTTATTCACAATTATTAGCCTGTCAACGATTTATGCAGGCTAAGCTCTAAGCCCACTTTACCGGCTTTCTCTTCGGATAAGACTTTAGAGCTTTATTTTTTTGTATTTTTATATCAAATCCAGGCTCGCTTTTATAGACCTTTATTCGAGCTTCGGAATGATCCCTTAGATACTTACAATTATCAAAAAATTCAACAACAATTGCGACCTCTTTACCCTTGCTTTTTCTGATAACTCTACCAATTCTCTGTAAGGCTCGCCCAGATGACTTTCCTGAGCCTGCAAGTATAAGTGCATCTAACTCAGGTATATCAACACCCTGATCGAAGATCTTTGAGGCAATAAGAATGTCTAGCTCTCCATCTTTCATTTCTTGTATTGAGTCCATTCGCATTTTTGATGATTTTGCACCATCCAAAAACTTAACTCTAAATTCATCGGATAACTTTTCCATCAGTACATCGCCATGACTTACACGGACTACTAGGATTAGGACTTTTTTGCCTTCTTTTACCAACTTTCTTGCAGACTTTATTATTAAATCATTTCTATCATCATTTTCTACAATATAATTCTTGTAAACGTCATGATAATTCTTTCCGACCCCTCGCATGACAGGCACATCTAGAAAGTAGATTTTAGGCTTGACCAAGTAGTCATTTTTTATTAGATAAGTTGCATTTATATCAACAATCTTTGGGCCGGATACTGCTTCAATCAAAATGTCATCGCCAGTGTCCCTCCACGGGGTTCCCGAAAAAAGAAAACGATGCTTTGCCGATACACTTGCTCTATGAAGAAACTGAAGAGTTTCTGAGGCTGCATATTGGCACTCATCAAATATGAAAAGTTGCGCCTCTTGCACCTTTTTTCTTACCATCGCCTTGTTTAGGGCATTTATGTGCTTTTTGGAATCCAAAGTGGTATCGTTATCGGTAATTTTGACTTTTTTATTGAAGGCCGAAGCAGCCGACCAAATAGTCATTATAGTTACTTGCTTTGAGACATCGCACTCACCCCCACCAACTATGCCGCACTCAATCCCATAAGCAGATTCAATTGTTTTCTTCATTTGATGAAGAAGTTCAATGCCAATAACATACACAATTGTTGGTATATTATATTTTGCAACTATAGACGAAATGATAAACGACTTTCCTCCGCCTGTTGCAACCTTAATAATTCCGCTACCCTTATTACATGCTGTTTTTACAGCACGAGTCTGGTAGCTCCTTGGTTCAAAATCATTATTTACCTGAGAAACTGATTTGCCATACTCAATATTTGGCCTTAAATCAATTATCTCATGCTTTAGGCCTTTTTCATCCAGAAAATTACAAACCATAGCCAGAAGACCTATCGGAAACTTGCCCGATTTTTGCAAAAGACGAACTTTTCCATCCCATCCGCCGTATTTGCCCTGAGATCCAAAGCCACCTCGGCCGCCAGACATAAAATTATAGCCAGGGTGATCGTAACTAAGCTTGTCCGATAACTCCTTGACGTATTTTTGGTCAATTTTGCCTGCTATTTGGCAGTTGACGTTATCTACTTTGATTTGTAGCATTTTATAATAATAAGCCTCGCACAAGAAGCTGTCATCAATTATAATTCATCTAATAACTTCTTTATATCTAAATTTGCGCAATCCTGCTTTGTCTTTGTAAAATTATAGTGATTGCAAACACCCTGAAAGGTCCCTTTTACACAGGGGTCATAGACGCCCCTGCATAGCGATCCGTCATCATTCGCGGGGTAAGACATGGATATTCCGATTCCGTCACTACAAGCCTTCCAGAGGGCCTTTAAAGCCTGAATCTGAATTGGGTAAAAATCCATAAATGGCCCCAAGACCTTTCCGTGAACAGTAGCATCATTAACTATGGGCCTTTCTCCAAACCCGTTTTTAACATACCAGTTTTGATATTTTGGATAGTAAGCATTAGAAATCTCAACACCTATCCCCTTGGGGTTTCCACCTATTCCGCCCCTTATTCCGGCGTGCCAAGCTTTATGCTGGGTGTCCAGCATCTGATAGATTGTTCCATCATTATCTATGCAAAAGTGTACCGATATCCCCCGATTATTTAAGACCCTTGCACAAGATTTTGAGTTTAGACAAACATCCCAGTGATTTACAAACATTGTAGGAAGTCTATCTGTCTTGCCAGACATATCTGTATAGCATCCTTTTTCGGACTTTAGCCCAAACTCCTCCTCCCATAGGACTACTTTGTCCCACTTTATAGGTATAAATTTACTGTTATGAACAATATATTTTTGGCCTATGCCATGATTAATGTGTGCGGGAGACAGATCGTCAATATTAGATTCTCTTTCGGTCCATATGCGCCTATAGGTAGCCGGACCAACTAGCCCATCTGCTACCAAGCCATTTTTCTTTTGCCACTTTTGGACAGCTTTTACAAGATTATAGTCAAACTCTTCACACCCGAACCAACTAGGGGCCCAGCCTAATTTGGCCGCAGATGAGCTGTTATAAAAGTCTTTGTCTATAGCCACTACTTTTTGCCTTTCCGCCTATCTATCAATGAAGTCCTGCCCCCAGACCTCTGCATTCTGCTAAAGG
>Ga0181578_10003219_pt1 | contig 14994 bp, 9 predicted proteins | sample 071ome_21_FD_148659 | JGI IMG/M metagenome (GOLD analysis project Ga0181578, IMG submission 148659) | Coastal salt marsh microbial communities from the Groves Creek Marsh, Skidaway Island, Georgia - 071401CT metaG (spades assembly) | ecosystem: Environmental > Aquatic > Marine > Intertidal zone... | reverse complement strand
TGCAAACATAGGAATGACGAAACCAACCAAAGGAATCGCAATCATAGCTTTTACGATGGTATCAATAGCGAGCTGCCAAATCTTTTCGCTCTTGCTTTGAATCTTCTCAAAGTGTGCGCCAAAGCCGAACTTAACGACGAAGAACATCGAAAAAGCGCTAAAGAACACTAACGAGCGCAACGAAGCTAACGTGAACGGCTCAGTGACGATCAATTTCGTTTTTGCCAGAGGAAATCCCGGACGAACATACCACGCGTGCGATTCCACGTCTTGACGCAAAGAAATATCTGGATTCAATTCGGAATCTACGTCGGCGAATTGATCGCGTTTTTGTAAGAATGCACCAATAAAAGCGATGATATTTTCACCACTCGCTTGCGCACTCCCACGTCGCATACCTTTTACTCTATCTCTCGACGTGTGATACACGAATGACCGTTCCACGAACGCTAAATCAATCACCGCTGCGCCTTTCTCGTTGTATACTCTCCCGTCCGTTTCTGAGGGGATTACCCCGGATCTAAAAATTTGTCCGTAAACGCTCGCTGAATTTGGATAAGGCACACTTTCCGCCCATGTTTCCAGCATGAGCCTCTCAAACGTTTCTCCATGTATGCCCTTTTCCGTTTTGAACAACATTTGCGGTCCTCCGCTCCCCATGGATTCTAAATTTATAATCACCGACGGTTTCTCGCTTTTTCGTCGAAACCAAGGATGCGTCTTCATCGTCGCCGTCGCACCGATTAATCCAACTTCTTCCGCGGTTAAGAAATGAAACACTATCCCGGTCTTTGGAGGTAAATAGTGGCTTGTCTCTCTGTTCGTCGTCAAACTTGCGACGTTCTCTAACACTTCTAAAGCGATCCCGCAGCTCGCCGCGTTGTCCGATCCACCCGACGACGTCGAAACGGTATCCACGTGTACAGAAATCGCAATCACGTGCATCTTATTATTTATATCGTTGTTATACGGATCGCTGATGTGATTTTCGTATTCGTTTCTGTCATAATAGTCGTCTTCTTCCTCCCTACTTCCTCTGTTCCTGTCGCTGCTAAACGAAGCATCGTCTCTCCGCCGTCGCACGCGCACGGAAATCGACCTCAAGTTATCGTATCTGTACACGTCAGACAACCCCCATTTCTTTTTCGCGCCGTTGCTATTGTTCTCTTCGGTCTCCTCGTCAACCTCTTCCCCGTACCCACCTAAGTTCTCCCTATCGCCGGGACTCCTCGCGTGCCTCGTGACGTCGTCCGCGTCTCTTCTCCTCAACCCACTGGTCACATCGTCCCAAACTTCAATCTCAATTTCCTCGCTCTTCTCCCCGTACTTCTTCTGAATCGCATCAACGCGACGCCGAATAAACTCAAACGCGATTTGCTCGCTCTCGGTCCCAACCGCGCGAGAGCCAAACTGCTCGAAAGTCGTCGCCGACGCGATCGCTCGCGCTTCGCTAAACGTAGACGCGGAGGACGATGCGCTCAGCGCGCGAGGTAATTTTCGGTCGAACGTGACGGAGAGAAAACAGAGGAGTAAAGAGATGACCGAGACCACCAGAACTGGGGAGAACTTGCCGCCCTTCATGAAGTTGTTCGGGACTTTATCTTCTTCTTCTTCGTCGTCGTCGTCGTCGAAAGCGAGAGAGCAGAGAGACGCAGAGAGAACGTCTCGTCGTCTTCGTTGTGATGATATGAACACGAAGACGGGTAGTTTAGAAGGTCGAACTATTTAGGGTTTTGAAAAAAAGAAACGCCAAAAATTCAATTTTTGCTAAAATTAGGTATTTCACTCATGATCTCCAAATCGACGACGTTGACTGCTTCCACCGCGCAAAACGCGGCGGCGCTCTCCTATAAAGAGGCGTCGGATATACCGTAAAACGTCGCCTTTTATTTATTATTATCGAAGGAACCGATGGCATTCGCGTCTGCGAGCGCGCCGCGACGACGACGCGTTTTTGACCACGGGGAAGAGTCAGAGAAGACGAAGAGCGCGTTCGTGACGAAACCTAGAGAGGAGGAAGAAGATGAAGAATACGAAGAGGAGATGATGCGCGCACTGGATGAAAAAGAAGACGAGGGCGAAGAAGATCACGCGTCGTGTTCGATGACTTCTACGGTTCTCCTGGAAAAAAATCGCGAGCTCGATGCGATCGCGATGAAATTGCAGAGGACGATTTATGAATGCGAAAAGACGACGAAACGATTGGACGAACGCGAGGGGATTTTGTTGCAAGCGCAGGAGAGTTTGCATCGAGATTGCGCAAAATTTGAGAACTTTGCGAGAGAGAACGAGCGGAAGATGCAAAAAGCGATGGAAAGTGCACAGGAGAGCAAGATGGAGCGGTTGGTATTAGAAAATGAAGTTCTCGTGGCGTTGAGGAAAGAGGCGAGTTCGTTCGGACAGAGACGGAGACGGTGCGAAAGGAAGAATCGAGCGTTATCGAGCGTTTTGAAGTTTTTGAGAGCGTGTTGTGGACAAGGCGGGAGAGGAGTAGAAGATATATCGTGGGATGGAAGACTGAGCGTTGGGTCGTCGTCTGGAGATTTGGAGGTTACTAATGCACCTCCGAACGAAAACGAGGACGAAGGGGAGCAGGAGGTGCGTGGCGGCGGAGAGATGAAATTTGAAGACATTTCTGATATTCTTTATCGACATGCGACTCTGAAAGATGTGAACAATTCGTTACGCGCGAGAAAAGAGTTTGCTTTAAAAGCCTCGAAAGAGGCGTTCGAGGACTTCTCGCAACGCAAGAAAGATATAGAAGAAACCATAGAGAGTGAAAAAACAGCCGCGTTTACCTTGAGCGAAAAGCAAAAAGAAACGACAACAGAGAGCAAACGAGAGAGAGAAACAGCGAAAGCGCGCATGGCAACCAGAACGATGACTGAAAAGTCGTTAGCGCTTACATACGCAGCAGTTGATAATTTATCCTGTCGTTGTAACCTTTCGTGCCCAGAAGCGCAAAAACAAAAACACCGAAACCTTCTGGTTGCTGATGAGGATGAAGAAAATAATAATACGACAGTCGCGACCACCAAATTTACCCAAGCGCACGTTGATTTAGAGTTTGTACATTCGCGCGCAAAAGTTCTGAATCAAATTATTCATTCAAGTGCGAATGTATGTATTACTTCTGTATAAATATACGTATACACGCTGAACTATTCCGTAACTTCTTCTTCGTCTTCTGTATATCCCTCTTCTAAGGAGTTGGACGGAGTTAAGCAGCTATCGAAACGCACGATTTCAATTTCACTCCTGCGAACGACCCAGCCGTTCTCATCCGATTTTGGCATTTTTGCCGTGAATGTAAACGGCGAGTTTCGTTTACCTGCCATTAACGCTCGAAGCGCACCAACCGCGATAGTTTCCGAGCGAATTCTGAGCGACTCGTCGGTGTTTCCGTCCGAGATATCTTCCGGTTTCTGAAAAAATACCAAATCGGAAACGAGCGATGGCGGGATTTTACCTCGAATGCAATCCCCCTTAGCGTCTTCGAGTCCTAAAACGAGCGGTTTAAACACACACTTCGTTCTCGATTTGTTGACTTTGATGTTGATGTTCATAAACTCACCGGATGGGCAGTGTTTGCAATACTCGTACACGTCCTCTTTGTCTTTGTAGAGCTTGTTCTCACACGCAGCACACGCCACTTGGACGAGTTCGCTCGCGATTTCCGGAACGCTCTTCGTGCCGTTTCTCAATCCAGGGACGCGCATGACACCATCGGCGGATAAGATAGATTTATTCGCCTTGTTCGTGATGGACTTCTTTCGCTGTTTCCTTTGACGTTCCGCTAAACACAACGATGGAGGTGATGAAGATGAATTCGTGACGTCACGTTCAATTTCCACGTATTTTACGACTGCTTTAAACTCGACAAACGGCGGCAAAAGTCGACGCTTATTTGTCGTGCCATCTTCGTATAAAACGGGACGTTCGATAACGTGCGCGTTGTTATTATTCACACTCTCGAACATTTCTGCGATAGAATACGTCGTATTTTGTGTCTCGGTCATCTTCATTGCGGCGACTTTATTCCTCGTCTTTGCCACTAACATCTCCTTGTGTTTCTTTTCCATCGCCGCTTGCACGCTTTCTCTGCGTTTCTCTTCGACGATTTCTCGCCCGTACATGCGCTCGTCGTCGGCGTCGTAATCATCCGTAAACTCTTGAAAACTTCTCTCGTTGATGTCTTGAAATATCTCGGAGACGTTTTCTACTTCAAAGCTCAACCGTCTGTGCGTTTCACCAACCACCGTCATGACTTTCTTCGCCCGCGGATCTTTGTGCGGATCCAGAACTTGAATGGTGGAAATCGTGTCCACCAACACGAGCTTTTTCACGATCTCCTCTGAAGATCCGCAGTTGTCCACTTCCCCTTCTTTGTTGTTATCCACACACAATCGATTAATCTTTCGTTCATTTCCATTCAAAACCTCCGCGATTGCAAAGTCTCTCAGTTCCACGCATCTCCCGATTTTATACACGCTTTCGGCCAAATCCTTCGCCTCGCGTTTCGGCATCGCGGACAACGTCGCCTCGATAAAGTTTGTGTTGTTCAAATCATCACCAGGTCGCTTACCGAGCACCGGCGACTGATCACCAATTATCATGTTATCGAAACACGCTAAATTGTTCAACATCGATGGCGATTCCGTCGGTTTCGATAATGACAATCGTCGTTGCAACAACTGCTCGTTCCTTTGTCGATCCACCGGTCGTCGCGAAAGCGTCAAGACTGGCCGAACGTACTTACCATTAAACGCGTCACCGAACGAAGATTTGACAAAGGTAACGTCCAAAATAACTCCGACGTATTCTTCCATCAAAGTTCTCTTAAATCGTTTCACAGAGTTGTTCGTGCGTTGTTGATGGTGCATCTCAAACTCCTCCTCTTCTTCTTCTTTTTCCGCTCTCCTCTTCGACGAACGGCCAAGAGGAAAGCTGGCACCCAAATCCATCGTCTCTTTCAAATGATACAAAAATGCCATCTTTTCCCCATACACCCAAGCGCACACGGTCAATATCGCATCTCTGGTCGCCGCATCGTCCGTCGTACCTAGCTTGCGACGCGTCGGGACCACTCTCTCGCTCATCTCCTCGATCGTTCTGTTGGCGTAAAACTCGCTTCTTGGCACAATCGCGCGAAACACCGACCTCTCGCCTCCACTGACGCTGATTTCCATCTCGTTTTTAAACGGGTTAAATCGCGCGTACGCGTTTTGTACTAAAATCACGTCCCCGACTGAAATATCCACAACATCCTCCGCTTTTTCTTGCCACAAAACTAAAGAAACGCGCGAAGTATCAAACGTGTGATCGCTGACTTTGACTTTACGAAATGGAATTTCCCGGTTCGTTCGTTTGGAGTATACGAATTCGAGAGACGAGATGCGTTGAATGAAGACGACGAGAGTGAATATCGGATATCGATTTTTATCCGGAGAAACGTAGAGCTCGTCTTTCGTGATTGGTTTTACGATTTGCTTGATGCTCGAGAGCGTTGTTAGTTGCATTCTTTTCGTGTGTGTTTTATACGAGAGAACGAGCGTGAATCTAATCTGAGGAAATGCGAAGCAGAATTCTCCTAAATGGGGTGCCTACAATTCAAAAGGTACGAACGAGTACCACTGAAGTTTTTTTAATACTTGTTATTTAAATACAACGATGACTTAGTATTGCTCCGTACGAACGAACGCTTTGAAACTTCTCGAACACAAATCTTTCTTTTCTCGACATGCTCTGCGTGAGAATTAAAGCGCGGCACTATCCCAACTCAATTGAATGGCTTGCATCAACTTTTCGTGTAAGGCGGAACTCGCGGCGACGATGCCACGATCCAACTCCAAGTACCTCCCTTTACTAAAATCGAGAGGCGCGCCACCGGCGTCGGAGACGACGCCGCCGGCTTCTTCGACGAGGATCACGCCGCCGGCGTGGTCCCAAACTTTTTCTCGGTACTCTGCTTTCGGAAACTTCATGAACACGTCGGCGTCGGCGCGCGCGACCGAGCCGTATTTGACTTGCGAGTATATCCTCAACGGCTTGGATTCAATGCCCAAGTTATCCGCGACCGAGGCCGTGAAGCCTTGACTGGAGTTTGCTTTCATCACCGGCTCGCAAAATCGCGCTTTTTTTGGATCAAACGCAGAGGACACGTGCACTTTCGTTGGGTTCACTTTTACGTCCGGCGACGTCGGCCACATCCAGCACCCGTTGCCTCTCACCGCGGTAAACACGCACCCTTTATACCAATCCGTCTTCGCGCTCGAACCCCCCGCCAACATTTTCGACACCGTTCTCGGAGAAAACCCGTACGAGTACGCGTCGTTAAACTCCAAAACATCTCCGCTCTTTGGCATGTTTGGACACCCCATGGCGCCTAAAACCAACTCGCCTTCGTCCATGAGCGCCAACGCGATGGCGTACTGATCGCCTCTCACAAAGCCAAGCGTCCCATCCACCGGGTCTAAAATCCAGTGCCTTCCTACGGGACCTCCCTCACCTTTCCCTTTATCGATTAACGCGATGACGTCGTCGTCGGACAACTCTTTCGCGTCTGGGTAGAACGCGCGAATAGCTTCGTTCACTAAAACCGTAATCTTCCCCAAAACTTCCTTCCCGTCTTCGCCACCATTCACCAGCGCGTCCGCGTCTTCTTCCCCGAGAAACTTCATGTCTGGCTCATCTTGACCTATTCTCCACGCGATGACCGCCTGCGCCGCGTAATCAGCCAAAGTAACCAACGATTTATCTCCTTTCGTGATGGACTTTTCATCCATTCGCATCAGCTGCCCTTGCACTTTATCGCAAATGGTGGACGCGATGCGAACGGCGTCTAACGCGATTTCGTTCTCCTTTTCGTATTTCGTCCCTTTCGCGGGGACTTCCTTCGCCGTCGCCGCGTTGTCCTCCGCGATCGCCGACGCGAACGCTCTGTTGACTCTTTTATGTTGTTTTTGTTGTCGTGTTCTTCTTCTATCGCTCGCGTTGGTGTTCCCATTTGTTCCTTTTTTCCCGAACGCTGCTGGAGCCGCACATCGCATCACTCTCAAAGCTTCTGATGACATTTTTTCCCTCTCTATATAAATGTCGCGCGTATTATTCACGTATCGGTTACACGACTCTTTTTACTATTAATTCTCCGTGTATCCGCACGCGCGCGCGTGAAAGAGGGAGAAGAAGAGTTTAGAGCTCTTTTTGTGTCGTCTTCGCCGAAAGATAAGAGTTCACGCAGCGCGAGGAAAAAAGGGGTCTAGGGTTTAGGGTTTGCGACCCTAAACTAAAAGCCAGCGCAATTTCCAAAACGCAAAATACACTTCGAACCTTCAAAACGCAATAAAGAGAAGAAGAAGAGAAAACTGTTATGAAGACGAGGACGACGTAAAAGCGCAGAAAAGAGCGGCGAGAAAAGAACTCCAACCGGCGGGAACGAGCGGTGTTGATATATTTATCTATCTCGCAAGGGGGGAGAATATGCGTTTTTCTTCTTCTTCTTCGTCTGCCTCGGCGAGAGAGAAAGGAAGAGCGCGATTGGACGCGTTCAGGAAACAAAAGTCGAAGAAAAAATCGCGCGAGGAAGAGGAGGAGGAGGAGGAAGCGGCGCCGCTTTCCGCGCCGACCGTTACCGCGGTGGATGGTATCGCTGACGCCGACGCGGATGCCGCCGGTTTTGTTCGTGGTGGCATCGAGAAAACGGGCGTTTTGGATGAAAAAGAAGCGCAGAGTGTCGGGCAAATTGGAAACAGAGGAGGAGAAGAAGCAGGAGCAACGGAAATGATACGCGCGCCGCCGCCGCCGCCGCCGCAAAGACGAGAGGTGGAAGAAGACAGTAAACATCAAACGCACGTTTCTTCCTCTGTTTCACCTCCTCCTCCTTCTCCTCCACGCGTTCGAGAAGAAGTCAAACATGCAGGAGAAGATGAACAACAACAAGAAGAATATCGGCCGCCGCCGTCTCGACGCTCGCCGTCGCCTTCGCCTCCTCCTCCCCCTCTTCCTCCGGCCACTTTCCACGGTCAGAGAGAGCCAGAAAGAGACGCTCGAATTGAAAAAGAAGAAGAGGAAACCAATGAAATGCAAAAAGCGATGGCGCTCGTGAAAGAGCGAGAGAGAGAAGAATACCGAAGGCAACTTGATTCTATTCGAGAACAAGAGCACAGACAGAAACTGCTTCTCGAGGAAAGAGAGGAAGAAATCGAAGCGTTGCGAGAGAGTTTGTTGGACACGAACGGGATGTTGAGCGACGAGCGCAAACGTGCGGAAGAAATGAAAGAGTCTTTGATGAAAGCAGAATTGAGAGCGACGACGGCAGAGGAGACTTTGAGAGCGTACGCGAGCATTGTTCCGGAATCGACGAATGTGGTAAAAAAAGAAACCGCGGTCGAGGAAGAGAAGGAGGAGGAGAAAGCGATGGAAAAGGAAGCATCAGAAATAGAAAAAGAGGAAGAACATGAAAGGATGAACGAACCGGGCGTGAGCGAACGAGACGTGTTGAGAAGCGCAAGAGACGCGATGCGACGCGAACGTGACCAAGCCATCGCGAAGCAGAGAGTCGCGGAAAACAAAGCGGTAGAGATTGAAGAGGAGTTACGCGACGCGGAGTATACGATCATGGCTTTGCGACAAGACTTAAAAGCGGCCGAGGAGAATCAGCAACTACGCGAAGAAGAAAACGACGAAAGAGAAAATGACATCAACGACGATAACGAAGAATTCGGAGGACAAGAGAAGCAAACGAAAGCAGATGCCGCGCTCATTGCCGAACTTCACGCGGAAAGACACAAAAACGAACAGCTCGCCGAAGCGCTGCACCAGTCGAAAGAACAAATAGCCGTGTTCAAAAACCTATCCGAAAAGACAAAATCGATGGCTGATAAAGTAGAATCCGAGGCGGACGAGTTGGAAAATGCCATCGTCGCCGGCGAAGAAAAGACCAGAATGTTGGCCAAATCGTTGTTGAAAGAACGAAGGAAAGTGAAGAATTTACGCGAAACGGTCGATATCGTCGCGCGATTGGTGGAGAAATTGACGACGCTCGAAAACGACAACGAAGAAGGAACTGAGAGCGCGAGAAGCTTAGTTCCTGAGTCACCTTTCCGCAGTTTGAGTAAAACTAAATCGCGATTGACTGACGAAGAAGCCTTGGAGGAATCCTTACGGGAAGAAGACGAGATGTTCGATGACGAAACGTTCTTCGAGAAAACTATCGAGCGCGTCAAAAACGCGTTAGATTATAAAATCGAGCGTCTCGAAAGTCTCGCGCGCGAGCACGTGGATAAAGCTAAAGAACTCGGCGTCTTGCTCTCCGAAGCCGACGACGAGATTGTTGCGCAGCACGAAGTCATCGAACAACTGCAAATGCAGAGAGACGCTTTGTTGGAAGAAATCGAATCCAGAGATGAACACTTGGACTCGATAGAAAGAGATTTAGAGCACATGTTGCAAACGGAAGGTAAACTCCGCGAAGAAGTGTTGAACAAAGAAAAGCTCTTCTCCGAAGAAACGGCAAAGAACGACAAGCTCATGACGCTCATCGAAGAGCAAGCCATGTGGACGTCTGACAAAGAAAACGCCAATCCATCTGCATCAAAGGACAAAGTGAAGGACGACGACGACGGTCTACACGACACCGACCGCGACCAATTTGAGCGTCTGAAGAGAGACAACAACTTAAATAGCAACTACTCCAAATCAGCTCCCGCGACGCCCGCAAAAACGCGAAGGATACGCTCTGGAGGTAAAAGCGGGGGAATCGACATCGCCAAGGACGTGTACGCGCCTTTACTCGTCACGATCGAGAAGCGCTTGCAGCAACTCAAAGACGATCGAAGGAAGCTCGCTGCCTCAAAATGACGAACCGCATTTCTTCCGTATTAGATACGCACATAGTTCTACCATAATACAATGTAATAAATAGCCATTAGAAGAAGAAATGTCATCAAGAAACGAAACGTTAGCAGTAAGCTTCATTAAAAAAATCCTGAACAATCGAGAGAAAAGAGAGAGAGACAAAGAGAGGAATATAGAAAAGAAGAAACGCGGCGGACATGTCCTCGTCGCGTCTCGCTCTTCTCTCGCTCTTTCTCTCGTGGTGCGCATCCTCGTTCGAGTTTGAAGGCGACGAGTTTTCTCTCGTGAAACATTCGCGGGAAAGATTTGGAAACGGAGCAACCGAATCGAAAGAAGATGCCGCCATCGATAGCGCGGGGCGCTACGACTTCGACGAAGAGTACGACGATTACGACGGCGATTACGAGTACACGGATTATGATTTAGATGGCAGCGCTGCGAAAAATGGTGAAGATACGGACGAAGAGGAAGACGACGGAGAGATGCTGTATAAACGCTCCGCCCACGGCGTCCGACTGGTGGACGCGAAGCGAGAAAGAACGATGCGGGAGAAGCATCGAAGCACTAGCAGAGACTTGGTGGAACGGTACATGTACATGGACGGTGACCGGGAGAGTGGGAGAAAAAGCCCCCTGATAGGGCCTTTACTGCCTTGGAGATTCGATAGTTTCGGAAACCCGCTGACGTTGGACGAGATACGCAGAGGTATCGGCGCGGACGAGAAAACGTGGAAGGAAGAGAAAGAGAAAAGCATGGAGCAAAGAACGTTTAAGATTGATCACTTGCAAGGGAGAGTGAAAGATAGCACTAGTATTGGAGAAGAAGAGGCGCAGAAGCGGAGGATACCGAAGGTTTCGCTGACGAAAGTGAGGAGGAAAACTTTGAGATGGACGAAGCGCGCGGCGGACATCGTACTGAGAGACGTGAGAGAGTTACAGTTTCCGTCAAATTGTGACGAGAGCAAGATTTTGATTGTGCCTTTGGAACAATGTCCGCTTGGATGTCGAATTCACATTTATTTACAGCGAGCGCTCGTTTTAGCGACGACTTTGAAGAGAACTTTAGTGTTTTTACCGCCGTGGGATACTGGTTTCGACCATTTATTCATGCCACTAACCAAGTGCACTTTAAGGATGGGAAACAAGAATAGTCCGAAGAAAAGAATTAGGGTAAAGTTGGCGACGGCTATTGAAGTTTTGCGACCTATTATGTTCCCAGAAACTGCGCACGGCGCGCCACACGAGAAAATAAACAAATTTATCAACACAGTTAGCGATACGGTGAAGAGCTACGATCCTTCGGAATGGGATTCTTTTTCGCTCGTGGAACGGATCGAAAAAGTGACTGAAAAAATCCGCGATTTGATCGATCGAACGGTCGAGGAGAGCAAGGAAACTAAAGAGCCAATCGCGTTTAGAATTGGGAACGAAAAGATGCACCGTGAAGATGTGGTAAACGCAGCGATGACGTTCGTAATGCACTTGTGCCCGAGTCTTTTGTTTGGGAGTGACAAACTCGCTGGCGAAGACTTACTGGAGGGATATCGGGACGCCGTCATATGCCACAACGGTCGATGCGATGGCGTCGACATATCGATACTTGGTGATACTCTGCCTGCAGACTTTAATTTGAGGGCGCATAATATTCAATTTCCAGCATCTCTTTGGCGAAAAATACGCTCGGAGTTGGCCGCTGGCGTCTCGTCAAAAGCGAACCGCGAGATGAACGAATCAGAGTGGCGCCGCAAACGCGAAGAGTTTGATAAACGAATCGGTCCTCAAGGTTATTCGGACGCATTCGATAATGAAGCTGAGATGGTCGAAGAGTTTTTCATTCGCAAGTTTAATCCTTACGAGAACCTTCCGCTGCCTGGAACGCGCGACGACGACGAGTACTCGAAAACGTATGACGTGATACCATACGATCCGCCGTTTGTCTATGGGCACGCAAAAGATTATGAACTCGGATGCAATGATTTCTTGTCCGCGTGTCAGGCGCACTTCATGTACATGTCCATCTTAACATCCAGCGTTATCCTTCGTCCGACCAAAGAAACTACCGAAATGCTTTCGGATCGGTACTTTGAGAACATTCACCAAGTGCGCTCTCCAACCGTCATCCTTCAAATCCGTCAATCGGATAAGAGAGGAGAGGATCCGTACTACAACGTCTTTGGTGGCTACCGGGCGGTGACGCGATACATCTCCGCGTTGAAATCGCTCGCAGAAAGTACGAAAAAGTGTTGGAAAACCATCTTCGTCATGACTGACTCTGGCCAAGTCGTCAAAGAAGTTCGTCAACGGTACGACCGAGATGAGATACTCTTGTGCGGCGAAAAACCAATCTTGGTGTTTAGCAAACATGCCGCAAAAATGGACGTGGATATCCCCGTCTTCGGTTGGTCATTTCGCGAAAGCTTTGTCGACAACTATAAAAACAACGACAACTCTCCGTATACCCGCGAACGCGCGTTTGTTGCCGAATTGTTACTCGCAGCAAAAATCGGTGACTTTGTCCTCGGCGATGGCAGCTCGAACATCTTCTTGACGTTACTCGAACTCATCGCCAGTCGCAAACGCGTCGCGGACCTCCCGCAACTCGTTAAAAACCAACCCACGAGCTTTCTCAAAACCTACGAGACGAAGGCCTACTTCACCGAACAATCGCGCTGCGAAAACTTCGACCCGGCTTCGCACTCGTGCTTTTGGGTCTCTTCCCTCGGCGCCGCGCCTTTGCTCGGATGGTACTCGGTTTTGCTCAACCAGCCGTTCGTGAACGGAATGCCCGTGGTGCTCGAATACGCTCGGGTTCACAGAGACGAGTGGTTGGATCGAGAATAAAATGTGTCGTCGTAGAAGTCATCAGCTAGCAATATGTATTGTAAAATAAGTCATTCTGGTAGTAGTCGCGCTTAAATTTTATTCACACCACCCACCATACACACGCATGAAAAAGCTGCCAGGCTGCTTTTGGCTGAAGATATCATCATCATCATCGTCACTTTTTTACTCACGCAAAACACAACCGCGCACAAAACAAAAAAGTAATGGTAAGACTTCCCGCGGCGCGTTCTTTCGCTCTCATTCTTTCGCTCTCTTTCATTGTTCGCGCGGCGTTCTATTTTGCGAATCGATACAAAAGTATACTCTGAAGTGAAAATGTGACCTAAAAACGCGCAAATTTTTCTCTCTCTTTGCGTGTGGCGTGTTGATAAACAGGTTGCGACGGCAGACGGTAACGTCGCTCTCGCCTTTGGCTTGGTCATAATGGCCGGTTTGTCCACCACGATCGGTTCTATGTTTGTCTTTTGCGCGGACTACGCGAACGTGAAACTTCTCGCCGGAGCATTGGGTGTTTCCGCCGGGGTGATGGTCTTCGTCTCTTTCGGGGAGATATACGGGGTGAAAGCGATTGACGCTTTCGAGGAAATCGAGGGTGTAGATAGAGACGAAGCGATGCGATACGCGACGTTTTGTTTTTTTGGAGGGATAGCGACTACGTACTTTTTAGATTGGTTGGTGCACACGATTGCGAGAGTACACGAGCGAAGGACGGGTGATAAGATGGTGATGTCCTGTCCGGCGTGTCAAGAGGACGAACACGAACATTTCGGAACGATGGAGAGAGGTTTGGCGGATATTAACCGAAAACAGAGTCAGTCGGACATGTCTTTCGAGATGATGGAAGAAGAGACGAATGCGGTGATGGCTGCAAAACAACAGCCGACGATGCAAAGGAAGAAAAACGGGACCATCGCGAGTACGAGCGCGCAACATCAAGACCACACCCACGGACCGGTATCGGAGGACCACGAACACCATGAACACCACGCAGGCACGAAGGAATTAGAACACGTAGATTTATCGACCGTCCCACACACTCCATTAGACACGCAAGATCGCGCGGCGTTGAAAAATATGGGCATTCTCACCGCAGTAGCGATTGCAATTCACAATTTCCCGGAAGGACTGGCCACGTTCATCGCCGCCTTGGCAGACGCGAAATTAGGCGGCGCTTTAGCCATCGCAATTGCCATTCACAACGTCCCTGAAGGTATTTGCGTCGCTATGCCCGTATATTACGCCACGGGCTCAAAATGGAAAGGATTCTGGTGGTCATTTATTTCTGGCGTTACCGAACCCATCGGCGGTTTAGTCGGCTATTTGATTTTACACGGCAACAGCATGTCCCCGAGAGCGTACGGCACACTCTTCGGCATCGTCGGTGGGATGATGGTGTACATATCTTTGAGAGAGTTAGTTCCAACGGCGTTAAAGTATGATCCAAAAGACAAGTTCGTTACTAACTGCGTCTTTGCGGGCATGGCTGTAATGGCTGCGTCCTTGTTACTTTTCAAGGTGTAATAACGCGAGCGATAGAGAGCGGAAAACAAACGATAGCTGAACAAGCGTAGAGAAACACGCACACGCGGAAGCGTTTAGACTTCATATTATTCACATACACACAATACACATTCTTTGCTACTGTACTTGCTATTTTATTTCAACGATGTTATACACAAACTACTCTTTTTCTCTCTCTCTCTCTCTTTCAACTACTTTTTGGCCGCCGTCGTCGTCTTTGGTCCCTCCTTCAACGCCTCCTCGAACGTCTCCGTCACGTGTTCGCACACGCTCACCACATCCAACAAAGCTTCTCGCATGGCCCCATCCGCGGTCACCGGCGCGACCGTTTGCACTCTCACGTTCACTTTCCTCTCCATCGGGTGCGGGACGCTGTACCCAGCCACCAACACGCCGGGGTTTTTGTTCAGTTGGTACCGGAGGCAATTCCCGAGCGTGTGGTCTTCGTTTTGGAGAGAATACGTCGCCTCGGTCGAGGAAGAGGAGGTGGATGGTTTGATTGTTTCCGTCGCCGCTTCCGATGGATCTCGCATGTGATGTCTTGGTGGTTTTGTGATTTCTTCTTTAATGTGTATGGTTATAAAAAGCGCGTTATGGGGGGGAAAAATGCGGAAGAAATGGAGAAAAACTCACGAGTTTTCTCCCTCATTGTGGACGAGAGAGGATATGAGCGCACACTGCCCCGCTCGCGCTTCGCTTTTTTTCGCGACGCGTTTTAGCGAGAACGCGAGTTCTCGACGCCGTCGCGGTGGTGATGCTAACGAACGTCGTCTTC
>Ga0181578_10003209_pt1 | contig 15018 bp, 30 predicted proteins | sample 071ome_21_FD_148659 | JGI IMG/M metagenome (GOLD analysis project Ga0181578, IMG submission 148659) | Coastal salt marsh microbial communities from the Groves Creek Marsh, Skidaway Island, Georgia - 071401CT metaG (spades assembly) | ecosystem: Environmental > Aquatic > Marine > Intertidal zone... | reverse complement strand
TGTATGTACCGCTCGGGAAAGTCGGTATTCTAAAATCTACAAAAGTCCAACCACTGTTTGAACTACTTCTATGTGATATTGTTATATGCCTGTGGCTGTTGTATGCCATGTAATGAATACCGCCAAGAGCTGCTGTTGTTGATAAACCACTGTTTCTTGTTGATGTACCAAAGGCTGCCGTAGACGAACTGTATTCTGGATGCCATTCTCGAGTTCCGTTAGCAACTCCATATCCAATCCTTGCATAATTGGTACCGCTCGTAAAATATGTAGTTGCACGGCCTGACCTTAATCTTGCCGTTCTTCTACTTGAGCTGTAAAAATTACTATATGCAATTGCTCCGCTTGTCGGTATGGTTCCAATATAAGGATCTGAGTTATCTCTATAATAATCTCCTATAGCATAGCTGGACCCGAACTCGTTTCGGATCTGCGACATTGAAATTGCACCGCTTGAAGGTAAAGGCATTTTAATATATCTCCGTTGATATATTTATTCTGTAAGCAGTTGGATAAGCCCTGATTCCCAGTTTTCAACTACATCTACTGCATAAGATCTGCTTTTACCTGGTAGTCTTCTTGTTTCAACAACCTCACCATTTTCTAATAGGTCAACTACAAACATAGTATCAGGTCCACTAGAATCTCTAGCTTCTCCATTGACCGCTTCCTTACGAATAAGCGCTGTTCTCATTCTACTCATTATCTTTCTCCACTTCTGATTCTAATACAGGTATACCATGTTCAGTATACCCAATTACTTTGTCTTCACTCAATAAAGAATAAAGACCTCCTAAAATTATTACCGCCCATAATATAACTCCGCTCCATAGCAGAAGTATTGTTGAACGATACGCTAATTTATCCAAATACGACATTGGCTTTTCCAATTTTATTGCGTCTTTCCAATTCGATTTTAACTTTTCTTTTATCTTTTTTCTTAGTGTTACTTGCGTTGTATTTTTCGATTAAAGCCCCATTGGAATATGCTTTGATATAATCATGAGTATATTCAAATGAAGGCCTTGATGCTCCTCTTACAACTTTACGAACACTTTGTCCTAATTTAACCGGCATCAATTCTCCTTACTGCTTCAATAATCCTATCCGCACATGGATCATTGAGATAACCATAAATTCCTGGGTCAGCCTGTTTATAGTCATCTAATATTTTTAATACTTCTTCGTAGGGCGGATCCTCGAAGTCTCCATCTTTGTTCATTATCGCAAGCTCCCAAAGTCCTTTCTTATAACCATAAGAACCTGGAAATTTAACTAATGAAATTATATATCCATTCTCAAAGTTAAATTCTTTACGTACACCACCATACCAAGATTGTGATTTAGGCCACTTCGCCATTTGTTGCTCCTGAAGGATAACCTTCCTCCCATGATATAACTGTATTTAACCTAAAGGATCTCCACGCTTCTTTATCAATTGCCCATGCGGCAACATGATCTGAATCTGCGTTGAAATCTTTAATGATTGTTTTTACAGAATGTTCTTCAAGTACATCTGGGTTCAATGTACATGGCATAATACGAATCTCTTCAGTATTAATCTTTTTAAATACAACCGTCACAACGCCTTTCTTTAAAGCGTTAATCAAATTTTGTGTTTCTGTTCTTTCCATCATATACTCCTGTTGGCGCCCTCGAAAGGAATCGAACCTCTAGTTGTCGGTTCGTAGCCGACTGTTTTATCCGTTAAACTACGAGGGCTCATAATAAATTAGACCACCACTGCATCCACCATTGACCGTGATCTCTTACGATACCAATAGCCAATATAACAAACGCAGCTCCATTCAAAAGAATAAGCGCTCGGTCTTCCCAAAGCAAACTTACCCATAACCATAAACCTATTCCAAAAAAGCTAAAATATAAATCAAGCAAATGGAACTCTGACCCTGCTGACCTAAAAATAATTGCTGATAATACCAAAATGGATGCTACCCATTTTACATACCAATCAATTTTTCTTTCACCTTTTTCAGAACGAATCATTAACCTATGTCAACCTCTTCAATAATATTTTCTGTTGGCATATCAATAATATATCCATCAAGTCTACGGACGTATGTTCGTCCGCCTTCTACTTTTTCAATTGTTCCAGCAACTTCGAGTGTTTGTTCTTCATGCAACTCGTGTGCATATGTTATTTTCTTTTTCATAATTCTTTTAACCTCTCCCAGGTGTCTTGCCAAGATTCAACAGGATAGTTCCATCCCATCTTACCTAAGTCAATTACTAATGCAAGTGGATAATCATTTCCACCATAAGCCATTCTATCTCCGAAGAAATGAATAAACTCATATTCTTTATTTAGGATTTTAGCCACTTGTGACTTATCATTACCTCTAGGAATAATATCAATACTTATCTGTCCACCGATACTTGCGTGTACTGCTGGATATAGACGATTAATATCTTCTACGATTTGATGTCTTTCCTTATTCTTTGAATCCCAATCATAATATTGTTGTCTTTGTTGTTCATTTGCATTACGACCAACAACAGAGAAATTAATCATACCTGTTCTAATCTCTAAATGATCTCCTGCCTTAATTGGATATTTGCTTCTATGAACAAATTGAGTTAAGTAATGTTTAAATTCATAATCAGGAGTATAGTCATTTTTACTAACACGCCTATTCTTCTCCCAATACTCGTTTCCATTGCAGTGCCAGACTCCCTTGACAGACTCGTATAAATTTGGACCTATTTGTTCAAAGGTCTTTTGTCTGTCGGATCCAGTGACGAAATAGACGTCATTGTTTTTCGCAAATTCAATCATATAGGATTCAAATTCAGAGTCAATAGGTTTCCGTGAATCTGTCAATGTTCCGTCTATGTCAAATACAAATACTTCTTTCATAATATTCCAAATGGTGCCGGCTGAGAGAATCGAACTCCCGACCTACTGATTACAAATCAGTTGCTCTACCTGCTGAGCTAAGCCGGCAACTGTGCTTCAACTAATTCAAAGACCTTTTCTTTTTTGTACCAAAGACCACTATACATGGATTGACGCCCGTCTCCCCAATCAACGATATATCTTTTATACCCAAATGGTCTTTCGGAGAATATTCTAACATCTCCATAATTCTTTTCTAACAATCTCATAAGTAGTTTTCAATGACAGGCTTTGGCATTTTATTAAATACGTAGTCAGCGTAATCATTATACATTTTCATAAGCAGATCGTTTTCCTGAGCTGCTGCCTGTATCTTTTGTCGAGCATTCCTTCCTTTTGTCCAAACTGAATGGTCGTCTGAGTATTCATAATACCAATCATGACTTTGCAGTTCTTTAAAGTATTCTGTTAAGCTCATTGTTTATTCCTTTATGTTTTGTATAACCACGGCTTGCTGCCTTCTTACGATCTTTGTGCGTAGCAGGCTTATTGAACTTATTACAGTTCTTCGCTACTGGATTTGATTTGTTCCTTTCCATTTTTTCTAAACCTTTTGTTATAACCTTTCTTAATACTTTTAGTAACACCTGACTTAGTCAAGTATACATACCACTTACGTGCAGATGTTAATGCATCCTCTTCAGCACCGCCTTTGAGTGGTATTCTTTCTTTCTTCTTAGACATTACCTATTTATACCCCTCTTTGTATTTGGCGCGCCCACCAGGACTCGAACCTGGAACCTACAGCTTAGAAGGCTGTTGCACTATCCAGTTGTGCTATGAGCGCATTTCCAAATACTAACTCTGTTCAAACTCATTCATAAATCCAATCATGAGTTTCTTCTGTAACCTTCGAGCCTCTTTTTCCCAAGGCTGTTCCCAATACGCAGTTTCGGTGTGGTCCTTACCTTTCCAATACTGTAAATTTTCTGTAAGCTCCTTACGAGCAAACTGTTTCACATGAACTAATTCATGAGCTAATGTCGACATCCAATTCCCATACAATGCGACATCAATAATAAAATTTCTCGGATCCACCGACTCGCAAAGTCCTTCACTGTGGGAGTTGTCTACAAAGAGCTTGTGATGGAACTTAATATGAATGTTGGTACGGAGTCGACTTATACCAAGTTCTTTTGTAAAGAACCTGACTGCCATCAAAGCCTGTGCCTTTAAATTCATATCTAACTGTCCGTCGCGAGGACCCGAGAAATAAACTTGCATATTTTATAATCCAAAAATTAAAAATAATATTAATAGAGAGAACAGCAAAAATGTGTTTTCCCAAACTGTTTCCGCAAGCCATAAACAAATCTTAATGACTGCGAAGAAACAAATGGCTACTACGAGAGCAGCCGCAAAAAACCAGATTAGTTCCACTCTTGGTCGAACCCTCCTTCATTATACGTTGGAGTCAATCCTAGCTCAATGGCTGGGTCAAACTTGTCGTCAGAATATAACGCAAAGTCTTTCATTTTCGCAAGCTTAGCAGCAGCACGTTCGTTCTTAGCGTTTTCTCGTGCTTCAGCAGTTGCCATTTCCTTTTCGTACTTTACCTTTTCCTTTTCTAGGAATTTCTTAATCTGTTCAAATGTCATTGACTTACTCATTACGCAACCTCCATTTCATTTTCAAAGTATTCATTGATGTAAGCAGATACAATCCCTGCATTACCACCAATGTGCCAATTGTAAGACTCAGACGACATGGCAAAATAACCACCGTCATAATCTTTCCAATTATAAATGGTAATAGGATAGACTTGACCGTCTTCCTCTATGATTTTAAGTTCCCACTCAATGTCGACTTTACCGTCACCGGAAGTTTCAGTACATTGTGGATGACCAAAGACCTTGACTAGGTCTGCGTAAGATGCCTCAATATAACCTTGAAGCGAGGTGGACACGAATGTTGTCCTTGGTTTGATTTCATAATTCATAACAACTCCCATTGTTTTCAAATTTCAGATTATATTATACTCTATTTGGGCTATCTTGTCAATAGCTAATCTGAAAAAAGTTCTATAATTTTTAGGAATATCCATAGAACTTTTAGTTATATCAGACACCATGCGTCATATGTTCGTATGCATCAGGACACGTATTGATGTCTTCTCCGCAACCACAGGTATTATCCTCGTCAATATCTGGAGCTCCAACCAGAGACCTTATTTGTGCCTCTGTATACCTTTGTTCTCCATTTCTGATTGACTGTTCAGCTAACAATTTAATATATTCGTTTTTCATAATAACTCCTTATTGTGGACCATCAGGCAAGGCGTCGAACCTTTCCTCGGTAATCCTAATTAATATTTCATCTCTATCATCATCGGCATGTAAACCAGTCTCGATAACAATATCTCTTATTTCGGACTCTAAAAGTCCTTTCTCGTCTGCATCAAGAACGTCCTGATGGATGTTCTCAAGCATCATATCATTTTGTAAACAACTCATAATTTAACTCCTTTTCCGATTTGTTATACTACCATAATAAACTATCTCACAATGAATGTCAATAGCAAATATGAAAAAATTTGATTTTTTTCTCCTTATACAATATATAGATACCAGACGATAGTAAAATTAACTATTGACATTCACAATGAAACCTGTTAGAATGGTATCATAATGAATTGCTCGAGAGGGTGGTAAGGCGCGAACTCGTAGAGAAGGTGCAGCCCTGAAAGCAATTAACTATTGACATTGACCTTCAACTGTGGTATAATGGCAATTGATGATGGAGACAATATAGTGGCAACGAACACTGAACAATTTAGAATACTTACGGCACGACAGCATGTTCGTGAACGTATCGGTATGTACATGGGTTCAAGTTCTCAGGAAGACATCGAAAGATTTGTTCTTGGAGAATGGAAGAAAGCAAAGTATGTACCTGCACTATCAAAGATGGTTGATGAAATTCTTGATAATGCAATTGACGAAGCAATTCGTACTAATTTTAAATACGCAAATAAAATCAATGTAAGCATTCGCGGTAATTCTATTACAGTGACAGATAACGGTCGCGGTATTCCTCAAGATAAAATATTTGACGAAACAAGTAAAGAAGAACTTTTACGACCTGTTGCTGCTTGGACTAAAGTTAATGCAGGTACCTCTTTTGATGATGAACGAGTTACGATTGGAACAAACGGTGTCGGCTCTGCTGCTACGAACTTCCTATCGGAATCTTTCTCAGGTAAAACTTGGTCTAATAAAAAATACATACAAGTTGATTGTAAAGATGGTGCTGATACATTAAAAATTAAAACAGGCGATAGAGCAGGTCATGGTACCGAAGTAACCTTTACTCCTGACTTTAGTTTATTTGAGGTTGATAGTTTAGAAGAACTTGATACGATTACATTAATTGAAGATCGTCTTATCAGTTTACAAATGGCTTTCCCAGAAATCCAATTTAGCTTCGATAAGAAAAGAGTTAAAGTAAAAGACATTAAACAGTATGCTGCTTTATTCAGTGATACTACAATTCTTGAGAAGACTGATAATCTGTCATACTTTATTGCACCTTCAGAGGATGGATTTAGAACGAATAGTTTTATAAATGGTGTTAACACAAGACAAGGTGGTACTTATGTAGATGTCTTTATGAACGCCATTATAGATGAACTCGTTGTTAAAATTAAAAGACGTCATAAAGTCGAAGTATTAAAAACTACAATTAAGAGTGGTTTAACCTTTGTGATGTTTGCTAGGAACTTTACGAATCCTAAATTTGATTCTCAAACAAAAGAAAGGTTAACGAATCCTTGGGGAGAAATCAAATCCCACATGGAATCTTGCGGTGTTCGTGATGGTGCTTGGCTTGCTCAAAAGATTTTAAATACACCTGATATTATTGACCCAATTATTGAAGCGCAGTTAGCAAAGAAACTTGCTGCGGATAAAAGAGCTGCTACATTGGCTCAAAAGAAACTCCGTAAGGTTAAGGTTGCTAAACATATATCGGCAAATAAAGATGATGCAACATTAAAGATTGTGGAAGGTGATTCTGCGATGGGATTCTTATTAAAGGTTCGTGACCCTGATAAGGTTGGAGCATTTCCACTCCGTGGTGTTATTATGAATACCTGGGATATGAAACCTGCCGAAGTATTAAAGAATAAAGAACTATCTGAATTGGTTGCTGTATTAGGATTGGATATTAACGATCCTAATTCTGTTGACAATATGTCTTATCAACATATCGCAACATTAACTGATGCTGACCATGATGGTATTGGACATATCAGTCCATTGCTGATTGCGTTCTTTTACAAATTTTGGCCTCGTCTGTTAACTGAACAGAGAGTAATGATTACAAGAACGCCTATTATGATTAGTTCAAAAGGTGATGAAGTGGAATGGTTCTATACTTATGAAGAAGCAAGTTCGTTTAAGAATAAGCAATCTACATATAAGCACAGATACATTAAGGGTCTAGGTTCATTAACTGAAGATGAGTATAGTACTATTATTAATTGTCCGAAGTATGATGTAGTCACGGTTGATGATGCATCAGTATTTCAAATGATGTTTGGTAAGGACAGTAATTTAAGAAAGGAGTATATGTTTGGATAATCTTTGCTTTGATTGTGGTCTCTGTTGTAATGGTACACTATTTGATAAAGTTGACATACCAGGAGAAGATGATTTGTTATTACCTTGTGTTAACCTAACATCAACTAACAGATGTGCAATATACGAAAACAGACCAAAGCCTTGTCAAGATTATGTATGTATAATGTTACACAACTATACAGTGGGTAAAATGACAAAGGAAAATGCGTTACGATTAATTGATGATGTAAAATCTGGAGTCGTAACAAAACAAGAATTTAAAAGAGTGGATAATAACAAGATTATAGGTAATTATTTATGAGTGATTTAACAGCTTACATTAGTGAAAACAATTTAGGAACAGAGTATCCTATTTCAAAGGTAGCAGCTAACGAATGGAAATCATTCGCAATGTATACCGTTGAATCTCGTGCTATTCCAAATATGATTGATGGACTTAAACCTGTTCAAAGGTTCTATCTCTATTCGTCAATCCTTAATAGTAAGAAAGATTTTAAAAAGGTCTCTGCTGTCTCAGGTATTATATCAGATTATGGTTATAATCATGGTGAAGCATCTGCGGCAGGCGCAGGTCAATTAATGGCAGCAACTTGGAATAATAACATTTGCCTAATTGAAGGTCGAGGCTCATTTGGTACTCGACTTGTTCAAGAAGCAGGTGCTCCTCGTTATGTCTATTCTCGACTCTCTGACAATTTTAACAAATATGTTAAAGATATTGATTTGAGTCCAGTGCATGAAGATCCTGAGCACGAACCACCTCAATTCTATTTACCTATCATTCCTATGGTACTTGTAAATGGAACAAAAGGTATTGCGACAGGGTTTGCTACAAACATTCTTCCGCACGATCCTCAAGATCTTGCTAAGGCTTGTCTTCAGTATATTAATAATAATGCAATACGAACTCCAATCCGAGTTAAGTTTCCGGATTACACAGGACAAGTTGAGCAGAGTACTGAAGATCCCACCAAGTATGTTTCGTATGGTACTTTTAAACGACAGGGTAAAACCTTAGTCTCCATCACAGAAGTACCATACGGCTTTGACCGAGAAGGTTATGTTAAGGTACTTGATAAGTTGGAAGAAGATGGAGATATTGTATCTTACGACGATCTTTGCGATAAGAATGGATTTAGGTTTGAGGTTAAACTCAAATTGGCTTCTGCGAAATGGAATGATTCTAAGCTTATTTCTAAGTTTAAGTTATCCAAGCCATATTCACAAAACATCACAGTCATTGATTTTGACGGCAAACTCCGAGAATATGCGGATGCAAAAACACTTCTAAAGGACTTTTGTGACTACCGCCTTGGGATACTACAGCAGAGAATTGACGCTGAAGTAGCAAAGTATACTGAAGAGGTTCGATGGCTTAAAGTTAAGATGGAGTTTATTCAAGCGTTTATTGATAGTCGTATTGTAATGAAAGACAATACAAAGGCACAGGTCGTTAAACAAATAATGCAAGAGACATCTGCACTAGGAGGTGACACAAACAGATTGCTCGCATTAAGTATCATTAACCTTACAAAAGACGAAATTGTAAAGTTAATGAAACAGATTGAAGAAACAAATAAAACTTTGAGCTTTTGGACTAAGACAACACCTACTGAACAATTTAATACAGACTTGGAGAATATATAAAATGGTAGACGGAAAATTTACACAAATTAAAAATACGTTAGTACAGCAGTTCCCTGATGGATTTAGAATTCTTAAAGAATCAGATCCTGATGATAAGTTCTTGGTTGTTGACGAACTTGATTTGAAACCTGGGTCAACATATAGAGTAGGTCCTAATGGATTTTTTGAATATGTTGGTAATGATTACGAATGAAAAATATATGGACAATATGGAAGTATGCATTAGGAGGGTTCTCTGATGAAAAGACCGAACCCTATGATAATTATGTGGCTTTGCTTCGGACTCTTATTGTGGGGGTTAACTTTTTAACCTGCTTCTTTATTATGGCAAATGTCATACACAATTGGTAGATTATGGAAAAGAAACATTTAAACTTAAACTTATTAACTGAGGGACTTCCGTTAACGGATGTTCAAACTTTATATCATGAATTCTTTTATAGAAAAGATTATCAATGGTGGCGTGACGTTGAGCCTGGTGATACTGTTGTCGATATTGGTGCTTGTGTTGGCTTTTTTGTATGTCACGCTTTGGATCGTGGTGCTAATCGTATCATTGCCGTTGAGCCTTCTCGCCCTCATCTCAAAACGCTTATAAGAAACATATCGGATTATTTTATTGACCACGGAAAGGTTCCTGTCTTACCTATTGAGGCTGGGATTGGTTCAACAGCAAATCATTTTGCGAATGTCTATTCAGACCATAAAGATTATAAAAAGATGTCTTTCTTGGATCTTGTAGTTGATTACGATATCCCAAAGATAGATTATTTAAAAATTGATTGTGAAGGTGGAGAGTATGGTATCTTTACTGAAATGAATCTTCCGTATTTGAAAAACAATGTAAAACATATTGCTTGCGAGTTTCATTTAAACGCATACAGCGGTTGTGTTAAACAATGGCAAAAATTTCGCGATGGTCTATTGAGAGAATTTGATGTTAATCAAGTAAGGTTCCTCGAACACGAAGATAGAGAAAAAGCTTACGACGATGAGTTTTTAAATAAAGGAGACTTTAAAAAGTGGAGTTCCTTTATGTTGTTTATTACCAATTCCTAACGTATATCATAAAAGTATTTGGAAGGTGATCTTCCCAATCATCATACCAAATCTTTTCTCTCAAAGCTTCATCTTTAAATAGTAACCTATCCTTAAGTGGAGTTAAAATTTCTTCTCTCCATTTCTCAAAGATCTTTTTCGTATTGTATCGTTTATCCATATAACAACGAATCGCAATGAATCGTGTTCGGTCCATACAGAAAGGTAATATATCAGGACATAAGATATTATATTCTGCTCCCCAAGCATCTATCTTTAAATAATCAATAAACTCTAAATTATTCCAATAAGTGATTTCAGCAAGAGTCATAACTCTAGGTTCTTCGCCTTCAACCATCGTTTGTGATTTGTAAATTGTTTGTCTATCGACATCCTTTCCAATCGCAGCGTTGATTGCTTTAACTTTGACTTGCTCAGGTGGTGTATCAATTATGTGGTCAGATACATTTTTAATCGCGGCTTTAAGTAATCGTCTGTTAGGTTCAATCATTAAGACTTTGCCTGCGCCTGCATCTAAAGCTTTCTTTGAAAACAATCCAATGTTTGCTCCAATGTCGACGACAGTACCACCTGCCTGTACTTCAGACCACCAATCGTAGTCCTTTCCAAGTATAATTTGATTATGTAATGTTGAGATTTCTTGAATAGTCAGCCCAGCTGTATCAAGGTCGTGAATGTTTTGCATGATTTAGTCCAATCTAATAAATAGTATAATAACAATTGATAAATCTATTTATAGGAATTAGTAGATGACAGAAATAATTAATAATTACTTATCTCCGACAAACTTCTCTGTTAGTATTCAGAGGTTGCCTCATGTTGAGTTTTTTACGCAAAAGGCATCTGTTCCAAGTTTGTCTGCTACGGCAATAGAACTAAGTTCTCCAACGAATCCTTTTTACGAAGTGCCACAAAACATTTCATATACTGATTTGGAATTGTCGTTTATCGTTGACGAGAATATGAATAATTATAAAGAAGTGCTTAATTGGATGGAAGGTATTTCTGGACCAGAATCAACCAAACAAACAAAAAGCTTACTTGCTCAGAATGGATTTAAATCAGATATTATATTAACGATTACCAATTCTCATAAAAATCCACATGTGCAGTTTACATTTAAAGATAGTTTCCCTACATCGTTAGGAGCAATTAATCTTGACGTAAATGTTCAAGATGTTTCTTATGCAACATGTTCGGTCACAATGAGATACGATACATTTACAATGGAACAACTGTAAATAACTATTGACATTTATATACAAATAGTGTATAATGGATATGTAATTAATAGTTTGAGATAGATTATGGACACAAATGATATAGCGGCCATTTGGGCGCAAGACTCACCAATCGATGAAACGAACTTGGTCGGTGAAAGTAAAAGAATTCCCCAACTTCATAGTAAGTACTATAATCTTTATTATAGAGAAGTCTTACGTGTAAAGAAACTTAAAGCCGAATATAAAGAACTTGAAATGGAGAAGCGTAATTATTACGACGGCTCAATGGATGAGTTAACTTTAAAAGAAAAAGGTTGGAAGCCGTTTCAGTTAAAAGTATTAAGAAACGATTTAGACAAATACATTCAAGCAGATAAAGATATTATTAAGTTAAGTCTTACAATTGATTTCCATAGTGCAAATGCAAACTATCTTGAAGATATAATTAAAACAATACACAGTAGGAATTTTGTAATTAAGAATATGATTGATATTCTAAAATTCCAATCCGGAGATTATTAATGTGGAATAAATTTATGGAATGGGCGTGGAAGCAGGAGGAGACAAAACCTGAACCTAAAGTAATTGATATGATGGCAGATGATGTTGACCCAAACGAGGTCACTATCGAAAATGCTTATAAGACAAGATGGATTTGGTATCATACTATTTTGGCAATAGGTATCTTTTTCACCAACATATTATTAACAGCAATCCTGGTGGTCTTGGCACTTAAATTATGAGTGAACGAATAGAAGTAGAATATATTAATTCGGTATATATGCGTATCAAAGCAGATGCGGGTATGAAGTCTGAATTATCTGAGTTCTTTGCTTTCAAACCTGAAGGTTATCAATTCAGTCCAAAATATAAAGCAAGAGTGTGGGATGGTACAATTCGTTTGTTTCAACCTATGCGACCTGTTCTATATGTTGGTTTATATCCTCACTTACAAAAGTTTTGCGAACAGCGCGATTATATATTAGATGCTCCATCTGAAATTGGTGAAAAGGAAATTATTGAAAAAGGTTATGTTGAAGAACTTGCGGAATCTATTAATTGTAAGTTCAAGCCTCGTGATTATCAGATAGAGTATATTGAAAATGCATTAAAGAATCGTAGGTCTTTATCACTATCTCCGACTTCATCAGGTAAGTCGTTAATCATTTATTTAATTCAGCAGCACTATTATCAAACATTTGGTTTACGAACATTGATTATTGTTCCGACCATTTCATTAGTACATCAAATGTCAGGTGACTTTGTAGATTATGGTTGTGAAGATGAAATATACACAATTCAAGGTGGAGTAGATAAGAACACTAAAGCTCCTATTGTTATCTCAACATGGCAATCTTTAATTAAACAACCCAAGGATTGGTTCCGTCAATTTGGTTGTGTGATGGGAGATGAAGCCCATACCTTCCAAGCAAAGTCATTAACAAAAATTATGCATAACCTTGAGGACTGTCAATTCCGTCATGGATTTACAGGTACACTCAAATCTTCAGAAAGTAAAACACATAGGTTAGTATTAGAAGGTTGCTTTGGAGAAGTTAAGAAGGTTGTATCAACAAAGAAACTTATGGACGAAGGTACTGTTGCTAACTTTGAAGTTAAAGCAATTGTATTGAATCATAGTAACGAAGCAAAGGGCAACTTTAAGAAAGCAATGGCTTCGGTTAAAGAGTCGGTTAAAAAGTGGCCTGCTGAAAGAGAATTTATTGTTAACCATGAAAAGAGAAACAATTTTATTCGTAATCTCGTTCATTCTCTTAAAGACCAAAATAATTTGATTCTATTTGACTTGGTTGAGAAACATGGTAAGATCCTTGCTCCTTTATTAGAAAAAGAAGGACGCGAGTTACATTTTATATACGGTGCAACAAAAGGAGAAGAACGTGAAAGAATTCGACATTTGGTTGAAAATGATCCTGACAAGAAACATGATATTCTTGCCTCATACGGAGTATTTAGTACCGGTGTTAATATACGTAGGCTCGACAATATAATCTTTGCCTCTTCGAGTAAATCGGAGATTAAAGTATTACAATCAATTGGTAGAAGCTTGCGTAAAGCGGAGGACTCGCAGAATGCGGTCCTCTATGATATCGCTGATGATTTATCGGTGGGGAGTTTTGAAAATTATACTCTCAAACATTTTAAACAGAGAATTGAAATTTACTCGACTGAGGAATTTCCATTTAAAATATTTACAATTGACATTTAACTTAGATATACCTTAAAGCCGATAGACTTATTATACAAGGAGTTCGGAGACTTGTCAATAGAAAAAATGAAAAAAGTTTAATTAATTTCATATTTGTACATTGTCTATTGACAAAACAGCAAATATAGATTATAATAACTACTAATTTAATACAAGGAGACTAGCTTGAAATGGCTAAGAAAAGAAATTACGTAAACAACAAAGATCTCCTTGCCGCATTAATTGATTATAGAGAAAGATGCGCTGAGGCAGAAGAATGTGGAGAAACCAATCCACAAGTACCCGATTATATCGGTAAATGTATTATGATGATTGCACAAAGATTGGCAACAAGACCAAACTTCAGCGGTTATATGTATAAGGAAGAAATGATTTCGGATGGAATTGAAAACTGCCTACAATATATACATAACTTTAATCCAGAAAAATCTCAAAACCCATTTGCCTATTTTACTCAAATCATTTGGTATGCATTCCTAAGAAGGATCTCTAAAGAGAAAAAGCAAATGTATATCAAGTTCAAAGCATCTCAAAGACAAATGCATGAAAACGAAGTGTTTGATTCTATGGGACAAGAGGTAACTGGCAATCAGCTACCTGACTATATTAACGAATTCATTGATGACTTCGAAAATAAACTAAAGAAAAAATAATAAGGACGTAATGAAAGTATTAGTATTTGGATTACCAGGTAGTGGTAAGAGCACGTTATCAGAACCGCTCGCAGAGCAGGTTGAAGGTGTCTGGATTAACGCAGACGCAGTAAGAGAAAAATATAATGATTGGGATTTCAGCGCTGAAGGCCGAATGAGACAAGCAGCTCGTATGAGACATCTCGCAGACGGAGTAAGTATGGCAGGTAAGATTGCGATTACTGATTTTGTTTGTCCTTTTCAAAAGGCAAGAGATGAGTTTGAACCTGATTATGTTATTTGGATGGACACCATTGAGGAAGGAAGATTTGAAGATACAAATAAAGTATTTGAGAAACCTCAACTCCTCGATGTAAATTATGTCGTAGATTCCTTTCGACATCAAGAAGAATTGAAACTTGCACCAATCTTAGAAAAGGCTTTCAGGCAATGGCAGAGTTAGAAAAGAAACGTCATTTGGCGAAAGCAGTTACTTGGAGAATCATCGCATCGACAGTTACCGCTCTCATTGCATTATATTTTGGTTTACCTCAAAAAGCAGTAGGAGCAGTATTCTTTGCTGATTTGGTTATAAAGTTTTTCTTGTATTACGGTCACGAAAGATTATGGTATAAGTATATAAAATATGGAGTTAAATAAAAATGTTTGAAATGGAAAACGCATTCGATTTTAAGAAACCAACAGTTCAAATGTTGGGAAGATGGCAACC
>Ga0181578_10003205_pt1 | contig 15020 bp, 12 predicted proteins | sample 071ome_21_FD_148659 | JGI IMG/M metagenome (GOLD analysis project Ga0181578, IMG submission 148659) | Coastal salt marsh microbial communities from the Groves Creek Marsh, Skidaway Island, Georgia - 071401CT metaG (spades assembly) | ecosystem: Environmental > Aquatic > Marine > Intertidal zone... | reverse complement strand
CAACCGCGGTACTGGTCAAAATGCGGGGCGACCTGCTCGACCAAATGACTGATCTCCCAACGCTCAAAAGCGTCGATTCAGATCTCAAACATCAGTTCATCTCCTGGTTCAATCGCGGCTTTCTCGAACTGCGTGTGATCGACTGGAACTCGCCCGCAGCGGTGCTGGAGCGGATCATCCAATATGAATCCGTGCATGCGATTCAGGGCTGGGAAGATTTGCGCTCGAGACTGCGCGAAAACCGCATGTGCTTCGCTTTTTTCCATCCCGCCATGCCCGATGACCCGCTCGTGTTTGTCGAGGTAGCGTTAACAGCGGGCATACCCGACGCCATCGGGCCATTAATCGATAAAACAGCTGAGCCCGCCAGCGAGCGTGATCTCGATACTGTGGTCTTCTATTCCATCAGCAACTGCCACCCCGGGCTGGCCGGTATTTCCTTTGGCAATTTCTTGATCAAACAGGTAGTCGAAGAGGTAGGCAAGCGCTACCCCAAGGCCAAACGATTCGTGACGCTCTCACCCATACCCGGCTTCTGTCGATGGCTTGCCTCTGATCAGCACGGTCAAGCGCTGGATGTTGATGCGCTTCGCACGCTCGCAAAAACCCAGGGCGGCAATGTGACAGACCCACGATGGGAGTCAGTCGTCAAACTCTGCGCCCAATACCTCGTCAAGGAGCGTTCTGGAGAACTGGCGCTTGATCCGGTCGCACGGTTTCATTTAGGGAATGGTGCAAGCCTTCATGCCATTCACTGGGCAGCTGACCTGAGCGACAAGGGGTTACGACAGTCAATCGGACTCATGGTCAACTACCTCTACGACCTCAAGAGCATCGAGGAAAATCACGACGCCTACTTTGATCAGGGGGAAATTGCCGTATCACGACACGTTGCCAAATGGCTGAATTAACCGCTGGCACCGGTCGCGACCCGTCGACAAACACTGGTAAAGCTTGCCATCACCGGTATGATTCGACGAGGCAGCGTTTGTCTGGGAGCGCTGCACAATAATAATCAGGCGGTAAGATTCTATGGCATTTGATACGTCGCAGTTCCGCGAGTTCCGCTACGGCTGGCCGGTTGTATTGGCCTCAACCTTTGGCATCTCTTTGGGGATGTCTCCCCTGCCTTTCTACACGATCGGTGTTTTCGCCCAACCCCTCGCAGAAGAGTTTGGGTGGGGCATCGACCAGATCATGTTTGGGCTGGTGCCGTTTTGCGTCGTCACCGTCATCAGTGCCCCCATGGCGGGCTATCTTTCGGACCGCTATGGCGTGCGCAAGGTCGCGCTTATTTCCATGATCACTTTCGCGATCGGCATGATGCTGTTCTCCCTCAACAACGGTTCGCATACGCTTTACTTGTTCCTTTGGGGGCTGTTGTCCGCACTGAGCGCGGGCACCTTACCCATCACTTTTACTAAAGCCATTTCGCGCTGGTTTTCTGAAAAGCGCGGGTTAGCTCTGGGCATCGCTTTGGTCGGGACAGGCATCGGTGGCGCGGTGGCCAAACTCATCGCCGAAGAACTCATCAATAGCGTCGGCTGGCGCATGGCCTACGTGGGCATCGGCTTTTTGCCGCTGATCGTCGCCCTGCCGATTGCGCTCTTTGCCTTTCACGATGTCGATGACCCCAAGGTGGCGAAGCGGGCGGAAGGGCTCGCCAGCCTGAGTCTGGAGACTGGCAATATGATCCAGCAATACGGCTTTACCTTTGCGCAAGCGCTGCGGGACTGGCGGCTGTGGTTGTTGGGCGCGATCTTCCTGCCCTTGTCCTTTGCCATCGGCGGGCCCATTCCCAATCTTGAAACCATGATGGGCTCCAAGGGATTCGAACGTGCTGACGCGGTGTTACTGGCAAGCTTTTTGGGGTACTCCGTTTACGCCGGGCGGCTCGTTGCAGGCTACCTGTTGGACTTCATTTGGGCACCCGCGATTGCCTGCGCTCTGATGATCATGCCAGCGATTTCCATGATGATGTTTGCCGGCGCTGACCCCAGCTACAGTCAGATGGTGATTGCCATCGTATTGTTGGGTGTGGCGGCAGGCGTTGAGTATGACCTGCTGGCGTATTTGGTATCCCGCTACTTCGGCGTGCGGAGCTACGCGCGGATCTACGGCGCGCTTTATGCGCTGTTTGGCCTGGGGGCGGGCTTTGGGCCGGCCGCTTTTGGCGCGGTTTACAGCAACACCGGCTCCTATGATCAGGCGCTCTATTACTCCATGTGGGGCTTCATCATCTGCTCGCTGGCGCTGCTCTTATTGGGCCGCTATCGCGACGAACAGTTGAAAGCCATGGTCTAGTAGCGGGATGAAACCGCAACCCCTTCTCAAACAAATCGAAGCGGCTGACATGCCCGAGGATATCGCCGCGGCGTGGGAGGCCTCGATGGCGCTCCGCGGGGACGCCACATTCTTTGAGGTGTTCGCCAATCATCCTGATCTTTACCGTTGGTATGTGGGTTCTTTCTACGGCGAGGTCTTTCGCGGCGGCACCGTCGCACAGCCCTACAAGGAGCTCCTGAGACTCAGGCTCTCTACCCTGCACGGTTGTCGCTTTTGCAATCAGGGAAATCGTCTCGACGCGCTGGCGGCAGGCCTCACTGAAGAACAGATTGACGGGTTTGATAATCCCGAGAACGGCCCGTTCACTGATGCCGAGAGAGCGGTGCTCGCGCTAGGGGAGCAGTTGGCACTTACCCAGCCCGAGGGCACACTAAATCCGGCACTGCACCAGAAGCTCGCCAAGCACTTCAGTGACGCTGAAATACTGGAGTTGGGGTTGGTGGGCGGCATTCTGGCGGGGGTCGCCAAGTTTATGTTCGCCTATGATCTAGTCGAAAAAGAGGACTCCTGCCCTTTTCATCCTAATCGTTAAACTGATTTGCCACAGTAAGCAGTAAAGAATACAAGGCCACTAGCATGCAGCCACACTTTTCACTGATTTGGGAATCCGTTGCTGATTCGGTACCGGAGCATATCGCACTCATTCAGGGCGAACGTCGCATATCCTGGCGCGACTACGAGGACCGCGCCGCCCGCCTCGCGCAGGGGCTGATTGATGTGGGTCTGGGCCATAACTCAAAGGTCGGCATATACCTTTACAACTCGCCGGAGTACGCCGAAACCAATTTCGCTGCCATGAAAATCGGCGGCGTACCGATCAACGTCAACTACCGCTACCTCGATGACGAGCTCCATTACCTGCTGGAAAACGCCGATGTCGAGGCGCTGGTCTTTCACAGCTCGCTTGGCGACCGGGTAGCGCGCGTCTGCGATCGGCTGCCCATGCTCAAAGCCATCATCTGCGTCGACGACGGCCCCGCCGAGGATGGCTCGATGGGACCTGCCAATGGTATCTCCTATGACACCTTTCTCTCGCAGGCCTCGGGCGCCGCACGCACTCAGCCTCGGGGAGATGAGATCTACATGCTGTACACCGGCGGTACCACTGGCATGCCAAAGGGAGTGATGTATCCGCTGGATGGTTTCACAGAATTCTTTATGCGCGGATTCCCGCCCATGATTGGCCTACCCCCATTCGAAGGCGCTGCCCAGTTTGGGCCCGCCGCTCGACAGATGGTCGATGCCAATACCACCGTGGTGGCCATGTCTGGACCCCCTCTCATGCACGGCACGGGCTGCTGGCTCGGCCTTATGTTCCCACACATGCTGGGTGGCACATCCGTGCTATTGGAAAATCGGGGATTCAAGCCGGAGGAGGTCTGGACCACGGTAGAGCGCGATCGCATCTCCCAGATCATTATTGTGGGAGACGCTTTTGCCAAGCCGCTGTTACGTGCACTGGAGACCGAACCCGATCGGTGGGACACGTCTAGCTTGAAGTTGTTGATCTCAAGTGGCGCTATGTTCACCACGGAAGTGAAACGCGGTCTTGTAGAGCACGTACCCGAATTAGCCATCGCAGATATTCTGGGCTCCACCGAGGGCGGCATGGGCCAATCCATCATGACCAAGGACACCCCGCCCAGCGAGACCGCCAAGTTCACGTTGCTACCGGTTGCAAAAGTCTTGCTCCCCGACGGCAGTCGGGAGGTGGTACCAGGCTCAGGTGAGGTCGGCATGGTGGCTCAGGGCGGTATGGTACCGCTGGGTTACTACAAGGATCCTGAAAAATCCGCCAAGACCTTCAAGGAAATCGATGGCAAACGCTATGCCTTTATCGGGGACATGGCAACGGTCGAAGCAGATGGCACCATCAACCTGCTTGGTAGAGGATCAAACTGTATTAATACCGGTGGCGAGAAAGTATTTCCCGAGGAGGTTGAAGAGGCATTGAAACTACACCCCGATGTGGCCGATGCGCTGGTATTTGGTATTGAGGACGAGCGGTTCGGTAACCGCGTCGCCGGAGTGGTCTCGCTCGAGAGTGGCCGCACCGCGGCAGCTGAAGAGATTCTGGAGACAACGCGCAAACTGCTGGCGAGTTACAAGCTCCCAAAAGAGCTCCTCGTCGTGCCGGTCGTTCCCAGAGCGCCAAATGGCAAGGCGGACTACAAGTCCGCCAAATCTCTGATGACCAAGCAAGCGCCCTAAGTAGTGACGAGCGTAGAGAGGTCTTCACAATCATGAATAAGCTATTTTTTTGTATCGGCAGTATTGTGGTAATGATGGGGGCCTGCTCCCGGGATGTGACCAATGAGACTCAGATCGGTCAGGGAGATATCTCGCCGTGGCACTCTCTCACCGAGGAGGAGATACGCGAGGTTGCTGCAGCAGTTATCGATTCAACCGATGACGCGGTCATCTTTAATCGCATCAGCCTGCTGGAGCCAAATAAAGAACAAGCCATAGCGTGGCAAGGCAGCGCACCTGCGCAGCGCGGCGCGGACGTGCTGTATCGCAGTAACAAGCAATCCTGGCGCGTCCAGTACAACTTTCAAGAAGGCAAACTCTCTTCAGCAAGCGCGATTACCAGCGGCCAGCCGATGCTATCAGGTGAAGAGATTTATCCGGTTATTGAAGCCGTAAATGCGCTACCCGAAGTGGTTGCGGCTCTCGAAAAGAGAGGCGTTAGCGAGGGTGACGGATTGTGCTTACCCAGAACCGTCGGCCGATTTTTTTCTGATATGGCCGACCCGGTAAATGATCGATTGGTCAGACTCGACTGCCTCAACATTCGCGGGCAAAGTGGCCTCAAAATCCTGCCGACTACCAGCGCTTTTGCGCGTCCTGTTGAAGGTTTGAGCATTCTCGTTGACATAGAAGATGCGCGAGTAATCGAACTATCAGACTCTTTTGCTGAGGGTGGTGCACCACCCAGTAACTACGACGTCATTGAGTTTCACGAAGGCGCATTGTCAACGCGAGAGCCTCTGTTACCGATTCAAATTGCTCAAACTGAGGGTCTAAATTTCTCCGTCTCGGGTAGCCAAATTAATTGGCAAGGCTGGCAGTTTCATCTCCGCTTCGATCCACGGCAGGGGACCATACTGAACAACATTGGCATCATGACCGAGACGGGTTTCAGACCCGTCGCTTATGAGATTGCCATGTCAGAAATGTTTGTTCCCTATCAGGACCCCGATCAGCATTGGTTTTATCGAGCCTATTTCGACATGGGGGAATACGGGTTCGGCAATATGGCCAGCGAACTCATGGGACATGACTGTCCCAGCAATGCCGTATTCAGGGATGTCGTCCTCCATACGGCTGGGGGAGAACCCTTCACCGCCCCAAACCGCATCTGCATTTTCGAATTTGACCCCGGATACCCGAGCTGGCGCCATTACGAGTCGCTTTACGCCGGAGTACCAGGGATCGAAACGCATCATTCCCGACGCGCCATCCATTTGGTGGTGCGCATGGCGGCAACCATCGGTAACTACGATTACTTTCAGGACTACATCTTTCAGCAAGATGGAAGCATCCGCATACGCCTAATCTCTACCGGTATCGACGCAACCAAAGGGGTGTTTGCCGCGACACTTTCTGACCCGACCGCTGCTTCCGAAACCCAGACGGGTACTTTAATCGCACCTTTCAGGCTTGGCGTAAACCACGACCACTTCTTTAGTTATCGGATTGATATGGATGTGGACGGCGTCGGCAATCATTTCGAACGCCTCAGATTAGTGCCTGCTCCCCAACCGGATGAGGCTCCCAGACAAGGGGTGTGGAGCGTTCAGCGAGAACGTGTATTAAATGAGAGTGGAGCGCAAACCGTGATGGATGTTGACCGCCCCGCCCTGCTCACTTTCACAAGCGGAACGGCAACCAACCAGATGGGTTATCCGACAGGTTATCAGCTGATATTCCCGAATATCCGAGCCCTGGTAACACCCGAGGACGACATTTATCAACGCGCGGGTTTTCTAAAGAATAACCTTTGGGTCACTCGCTACAAACGCGACGAGATTTTCTCTACTGGAATTGCCGTCAACCGATCCGCGCCGGGCATCGGGCTCCCGCTGTATGCGAGCGACGAAGAATCCATTGAGAACACCGATTTGGTTGCGTGGCCCATGATCGGTTTTCACCACGTGCCTATGGCCGAAGATTGGCCGGTAATGCCCGCCAAAGTTGACGAGATTGTACTCAAGCCAAGAAATTTCTTTGACAGGAATCCCGCTCTGGATCTACCCACTCAATAGGCGACGCAAATCACCGGAGGCAGCCGGGGCTCGCGCAGTGTTCTCCCCAGCACGCGCGATATCGCAGGCACCGGGGTTTGGGGGATGGCAAAAGCCTCGTCGTCCGGCATCTCAGAAAAAGAAACCGGCTCGGGCTGCTCACCAGATTTTGACCCGCTCCTCTGGGGCGAGATACAGCCCGTGGGATTCGGTTACACCGAATGCCTCGTACCACTGCGGCACATTTCTCACACTACCATTCGCACGATAAATCGCCGGGGAATGGGGATCGGTAGCAATCTGCGTGCGCAACGCCTCATCCCTGATTTTGCCGCGCCAAACTCGTCCAAACCCGATAAATACCCGCTGAACACCCGTGAATCCGTCAATCACCGGGGCCGGCTCGTCCCCTAGAGAAGCCAGATAAGCTTTGAGTGCGATGGATATGCCGCCCAAATCACCAATGTTTTCACCTAATGTGAATGTGCCATTCACATGCAGATCGGGAAATGGGTAATAGCTGTCGTACTGACCAACCAGCGCGTCGGTTCGAGTTTCGAATTCCGACCTGTCGGCGTCAGTCCACCAATTTCGGATGTTACCGTCACCGTCGAACTTTGAGCCCTGGTCGTCAACACCGTGTCCAATTTCGTGGCCGATCACAGCGCCAATAGCGCCATAGTTAATCGCCTCGTCTGCGGACAAATCGAAAAAGGGCGGCTGAAGAATCGCCGCAGGAAATACGATTTGGTTGAGTACGGGGGTGTAGTAGGCATTGACCGTTTGAGGATTCATTCCCCACTCATCACGATCCACGGCACCTCCATGGCGAGCAATGTCCCGCTCGACATCGGCTTCGCGAATGCGCATCACATTGCCGAAGTAATCATTCTTGGCAATCGTCACACCCTCGTACTGTCTGAAGCTGTTCGGATAACCAATTTTGGGCTCAAATTTGGATAGCTTGTCCAGCGCTTCTGCCTTCGTCTCATCAGACATCCAATCCAGCGCTTTCACGCTGTCTTGATAAGCCGCCACCAAATTAGCCACCAGCACATCCATGCGTGCCTTGGCCTCGGGTGGAAAATGCTTTTCGACATAAACCTTCCCAACCAACTCACCCAATCCGGCATCGACCACACCGACTGCGCGCTTCCAGTCGGGCCGCTGCTCCTCGCTGCCACGTAGCGCTTTGCCGTAAAACTCGAAGTTCCGATCATCCAAGGCGCGCGTCAGACGGGATGCCTGAGAATTCAGTACCTGCCAGCGCAAATAAAGCTTCCAATGGTCAAGGGATGTCGCATTGAGAATGGGCCCCAATTGCTCAAAAAATGGGGTGGTGACCGACACCAGATAGCCCGGTTCGGGCAGACCAAAAGCACCTAAAAACTGTCCCCACTCCACGCCAGACACCAGGCTATCTAGATCAGCCTGTTCGAATTTCGTGTAGTTGTTAGCGAAATTGCGCGTTTCTTCCTTGGTCATATGGGCCTTAGCGATGGTTTCCTCAAGGCCATAAATAATCTCAACAGCCTCGGAGTCGATCGCCAGCCCCGCGAGCTCATGCGCGTCGGAAATCAGCGTTCTATATTGTTGCCGTAGGGCCTCACTTTTCTCGTCGTCTTTAAAGTAATACTCACGCTCAGGTAGCCCAATACCACCCTGACCCAGGTACATGGTGTTGACGCCGGGATTTTTTGCATCGGCGTAGGCAAACATACCAACGGGTGCGTTAAAACCCAGTCGCGCCCCCAAACCAAAAAATGCGAATACGCCTTGTTTCGAGTCTATGGCGTCTATTTGGTCAAGATACGGCTGAAGCGGTTCAATTCCTCTCGCATCGCGCGTCGCAAAGTCCTGAAATGACAGGTACAAATCGCCCACTCGTTGCTCGTCGCTGCCTTCTTCATTTTCTTTCGCCGAGGCTTCCTCGATGATGGTTCTGACATCTTCGTCGCTCTTGTCTCGAAGCATATCGAAGGCGCCATAGCGGCTTCTGTCTGCTGGAATCTCGTTTTCAGCAACCCACTTGCCATTCACATACGCAAAAAAATCATCGCCCGGTTGAACCGACTCATCTAATTCCGCCGGGTCGAAGCCCAGCGCTTTCCCGGCCATCGCAGAGGCAGTGTCTGCATCTGTGCCGGCAGATTGATCTTGGGCGCAACCAACAATGAACAGTGGGACCGCCGCGCAGACGACGGGAAGCAGAGTGCGAAAAAGCATGGGTAAATCTCCAGATAGGTCAGCGTCGGTATACTACGGCTCTGGCGCCACGGCGCAAAGCGATTAACGTCGATATTCCAGCCGATTCCCTCGAAAGAAAAACACCTGCCCGCTCAACAAACCGAGTCGTAGCGCGACGAATTCAGCTCATGAAATCGCGAGTCGCCCTTGCGAGCGTATTGGCACCCAGCTCAAAAGCGGGCATGGTGATGTCGGCACGTTCGACCAACATTGCGTTCGGAATCCATTCGGCTACCTGTAGCGTGCCGTCGCGCAGACTCGAATTTGTTGCGATAACAAGCGTGGGGTGCGTTAACTGTTCGGAAGGACCACGCGCATCATAGTTCGCCGCAGCATGGAACCCCGCATTGCGGGCCTCACCCGCCCCTATAAAATCGAGAAAGAGATTGAGCGCCCTCTCATAAGGCACTCTATCCAATCGATCCACGACCATGGCTTGGAACAGACCGTTGAGCGGATCATGCTGGCTGAGATAGTCGGGAGCATTGGTAAGCGAGGCTCTCACCTCCGCCATTTCTGGACCCGAAAACACGGGAACGTCTACCAATATGAGGCCTGCGACCCTCTCTGGATATTGGTTTGCCATTTCCATCGCTACCAGCGCGCCGGAGTGAAATCCCAATAGCCAGGCAGGTTGCTCCATGAGGCTCAGCATGGGCACCATCGCGTCGGTGTAGCCGCCGACTGTGGGGGGTCCAACCAATCCATCAGAGCTGCCGTAGCCGGGCAAGTCCGCGCTCCAGACTGAACCATCGAGCTCGGTTGCAAAGGTCTGGAAAAAGCGGCCCCCGTAGGGCACTGGAGGCAGACAGATAAGGGGCGGCAATGCGCTGTCCTTTCCCTGCCAACTCCAAACGTGGAGGAGTCCCGCTACGTTATCAAGATAGCTTCTGCGTGGCGCCACCATTCAGGTCAAACCCTCGTGCTCGGCAATACCGCGATCATAGGCACTCATAATATTTCGCATACCCAGTAATACCGGCACACCAAATACGACCGGGATAACTGCCATGGAGTATCGAATCCCCTCCACACCAAAAACATGATCGTTGAGTAGCGCGACTGCGGTAGGCCCCAAAAATAGCCCGGCCATACTGATGCACATGTAATACAAGGCCACGGTCTGGGCCTTGATCGCACCGGGGGCAATTCTGAGTAGCGCCGTCACGCCCATCGCCGAGGTCATGCCAATACCCATGTTATTGAGCGCATACACCCCCATGGCCAAGGGCGCGGAGGGCATCATGGGAAACAGCGCACCAGTCAACACGGTCACCAGCACCCCAAACAATGCAATCTTCATCGCGGCATCGCGCTTACCTTGCGCAATCCATCGATCACAGAGCCAGCCTGCAGACAAAACTGCAGTGGGGCCGCACACAATCAGCACGACGCCATTAATGGATGCGTAGTAGCTGGCCTCCCAGCCCCATGTTCGCTCGAACAACGCCGCGCCCCATCCCTGGCTGTAGGCCACGATGGTCATGAAGCAAAAAACGCTAACAAAGCCGCCATACATGCGCCAGCGTCCCAACACATGCTTGAGCATGTCTGGCAAGCTACCTCCGTAAGCCGCGACCCCGCCGGAGCGAGGAGGCTCGCGCAGCAGGAAGAACAGCGCCGAGAGGATCAAGCCCGGCAGGCCCACGATCAGGAAAGTCGCCTGCCAGGGCACCAATTCACCAACGCCCGGCAGTGTGATGGACCCTCCCGATTTGGCCCAGGTGAGCACACCGGCGCCCAACAGCGAGGCAAAGCCCGCGCCTACTGACAATGCCATCGTATAGACGGCGATGGGTCTGGATCGCTTTTCAGGTGGGAAACTGTCAGAGATGATCGACATGGCACAGGGGCTTAGGGTGGCCTCCCCTACGCCTATGCTCATGCGGGCAAAGAAAAGTTGTGTGAAGTTTCGCGCCAATCCGGAAGCCGCGGTAGCCACCGACCAGACAGCAATACCTATTGCCACAATCCTGATCCGATTTTTACGGTCAGCGAGCCACCCTAGCGGCAATCCCATCGTGGCATAAAAAATCGCAAAAGCGGGTCCCAGTAACAGACCGATCTGGGTATCAGTTAACCCGAGGTCCGCTTTGATCGGTTCGATCAATAGGCCCAGCACATAGCGGTCGATAAACGAGAAGACATAGGCAATGGTAAGCAGGCCAACGGTGAGCCAGCCGTAGGCCAGACTGCTTTTCTCACCAGTTTGCGCGCCGGACGCGGCATCGCTCATACGAACTGATTCACTTCAACGAAATAGCCACTCGGATCGAAAAAACTGATGCCGAGTACCCGGAAGACCCCGCCATCAGGCTTGGGATACTCGCTGATCACCGGTTCACAGACCATCTCTATGCCGGGGACTGACTGCAGTTTTTCGTAAACGCCTGCTACGTCTTCATGATGCAAAACGTAAACCGATTCACCGATGCGAACGCGGTTGGGATTGGCCCGGGGCGGGGGCTCTGGTAGAGGCGGGTCAAGGTACTGAAGAATACCGAGCATGCCAATAAAGTCATCCTTGCACTTGAGCATGACCAGACGCGTTAGTGAATTGGGCTCGCCAGCAGGTAGGCCGTCGCCTGAAACAACGATTTCCTCATCGTAATGCACCGACATGCCCAAGATATCGCGGTAAATTTGGAGTGACGGTTCAATGTCGTTCACCAGCATGGTCGTTCGACGAATCAGGACCGGAACATCGCTCATGGCGCCCCCTTTGTTTTATAGATATAACATTAGTACTTTACGGGTCTCACCGATGTGGAGGCAAGCATGATGACCAGCCAACCCCTTTTAAACACCGCCAGACGCCCCCTTGCGATTCTTTTCTGGTTACTCGCACTCACGCATACGACGCAGGGTTTTGCGCAAGGTCAAGACAGCACCCCTTGGAGCCGCGACCTACAGGTGATCGAAGTCATGCTGCCGGGCTTTTACAGCAACGCCAATCAGGCCTATTTCGATGGCCGCCGCAAACTCGACAACCCCTCATCGCGGCAGGATCTGCTCGTGCAGACCGATGGGGATAGCTTCATCGCCACATTGAGCACACCTGACGGCACCGTTTTATCAACGCAGCGCTGGTCGCTCAGTGAAGACAACACCCGACAAGCCGTGCGGATGGATATGACCGATCTCGAGGGAAACCCCCTCTGCCCGGTCTGGTGGACCCGGGACGCTGCCCAGTTCAGTGCCGTGGGCGACGCCGAGTGTGCAGGCACTGCCCAGACACCAGCAGCCCTGTCACTCGCTCGGCAGCAGTTTTGGTGGACCCCTCGGAGCGAGGCCACCACCCTGAAGCTTCATCGCGCCAGACAGTTCAGTTGTTACGCCGATGTCCCAGGGGTGGGAGGTGGCCGCGACGAGCCGTACACGCGTTATGACAATTTGAGCCTTCACGATCAGGGCGCCGAAACCTGGTTTGTCGATAAAGAAGGTCGCAATCTGGGCTTGCGGCTCTTCACCGTAGACTGGCCGATCAATAATTACGACGGGTACTTCACCCGCGACTCGCTCGTAATATACGTTATCGAAAAGATGGAAGACGGTAGCACCAAAGAACATGGCTATGCCTTTACTCTGCCCGAAGCAAATCGCATCGGTATCAATCTAAAGTGGCTCTTGGCCAGCTGCTTCATGATCTCGGGCAAAGTCGACACCCCCACTATGTAGAAGAGGTGCATATGACGATCCGTCGACGAGATATCCTGAGGGGCAGCGCTGGTATCGCCACGTTAGGCGCCGCGTCCCATACGATTGCGGAAGAACACTGCGCTGACGCCGCTCCAGCGGGCGCTACTTACGTGTTAGTGCACGGTACCTGGCATGGTGGCTGGGTGTGGCAAGAGGTTGCAAACAGGCTACGCAAGCTCGGCCACATGGTATACACCCCCACCTGCACGGGCTGCGGTGAACGACTGCATCTCAGCAACCCCGACGTCGGGTTGGACACCCACGTGACAGATATCAACCGGGTATTAGAGTGCGAGGACCTTAACGATGTCATTCTCGTGGGGCATTCGTTTTCGGGCATCACCATCACCGGCGTGGCCGACCGATCGCGCGAGCGTATCCAGAGAATCGTATTTTTCGACGCACTCGTTCCCCGCGAAGGGCGAATGAGTGGCGTGCCCCGAGATCCCGATACCGGCGAATTTCCAGATTGGTGGAAGGAGCGCGAACGGCATTTTATCGACGGCTACCAAATGGACCTGTGGCAGGACTACCCCATGGAGATGCTGGTGCCCGATACGTTCCCCGACATCGCCGCAAAGCTGAAGCGATTGATCACCCCTCACCCCGCAAAACAGTGGACCGACGAATTGGTGCTGACGCGCGGAGGATGGGAAGGGCTCAACCCCACTTACATCCATTGCGTGGGCCAAGCCTATCGCAAGAGCTCGGACCTCATGGTTGGGCCCGCCCGCGGGCCAGGGTGGAAGTTTATCGAGCTGGACATTCCGCGGGATGGCATGCTGACGCATCCAGATTTGGTAACTGCCGAACTCGCTTCCTTTTCACAGATGACGTTCGAAGTTCACGGATGACATCATGAAGCTCAAGCCAGACAACCTATAGGGGCAACGGGATGACTGCGCAAATCACCCACCTTGCGGCAGACGCTAGCCGAGATCAGATTCTGAATTGCATGACAGAAGATGGCGCAGTCATCTTGGACAACGTGCTGGAGAGTGAGCAACTTGCCACTCTCGGCCAGGAGCTTGCTCCTTTTTTGAAGCAGGAAGTCTATGGTCGGGATGCATTTACTGGATTTCGTACGCAGCGTATTGGCGCGTTGATAGCCCGCTCAAAGACTTGTGGCGAGCTGGCGTTGGAGCCGCGCATGCTGGACGCGGCGCGCGCCTACCTGGCGGAGCACTGCGATGACGTGCAGTTGCATTTCACATCCGCCGTGGCTATTGCCCCGGGCGAGACGGCCCAGATTCTGCATCGTGATCGAGGGATTTGGGGTGGCTACGTGCCCAGGCAGATAGAGCCTTTGTTCAGCACCATTTGGGCACTGACACCCTTCACCAGAGAGAATGGCGCAACGCAGGTTGTCATCGGCTCCCATCGCTGGGAGAAAAAGCGAGCGCCAGAACCTGATGAAATTGCTTACGCTGAGATGTCGCCTGGCTCGGTGCTTTGCTACAACGGTACCGTGCTTCACGGCGGGGGGGCGAACACCACCCAACACGATACAAGGGTGGGGGTGTTTTTACATTACACCCTCAATTGGCTACGCCAGGAAGAAAATCAATACCTTTCCTGCCCTCCCGAGCATGCACGAGCGCTTTCGCAGGAACTGCGGGCATTAGTCGGCTACGCCAAGGGGGGTTACGTGCTGGGTTTTTACTCAGATCCCGATAATCACAGTGCGCAGTATGAGGCAGTCAGCCCAGAGAATCTGTTCAGTCAGCACCAAGGACAATTCGACAGACTACCCAGCGAAGAGCAGTTGGTGTCCCAATCAACGCCAAAAACCTAACGCCAACCGATCTTCATGGCCGCTACAACCAGACGCTCTGACCGTTGGGGGAAATTGGCGCAATGAGGTGACATGTGCGAACCAGATTAGTATGGTAAGCCAGAGATGTGTTGCAGGATTTCTGTAAACTCATCCTGCGAACCCGAGGTTGAATCCCAGTACCTTCAGGAGAAAAAAGATGAAAGATCAGTTCGCGAAAACCCTACTCATTGCGACGACTCTGGTCGTCAGTACCTCTGCCCTTGCGGGAGCAGTGGCACCACCCGCGCCTGTTGAAGCACCGGTGATGGCTCCCTGGGCTTTGGGCATTATGGCGGCACTAGTTGCGGCCATCGCATACCGGGTCAAGAAAAAGTAATTGATAACAACTCCTTCAAGGAGTTGGCAATCTGCTTGCCGTCACCACCAAGGGGTGACGGGTTTTCATTCCCGCTCTAACGGGTGTGGTGCGCGCCCGTTCTTTATCAGGTATCCCGTCCACCAGCAGTGATTGCGGATTTTCGGAACCATTCCTATCTGGCGGGGTTCTTGCGACACGTCTATCTTATGCTGACACAAAATTCCCTTTGAGCAGGCATAGTCGTGAAACTGTTTAGCGCTCAAACATCGAGTTGGAGTCGACATATGTTTTTTTTCAGATTGGTTTTCTTTGCATTGGCGACTGCCGCCGCAGTAGTAGAGGAGCC
>Ga0181578_10003203_pt1 | contig 15035 bp, 18 predicted proteins | sample 071ome_21_FD_148659 | JGI IMG/M metagenome (GOLD analysis project Ga0181578, IMG submission 148659) | Coastal salt marsh microbial communities from the Groves Creek Marsh, Skidaway Island, Georgia - 071401CT metaG (spades assembly) | ecosystem: Environmental > Aquatic > Marine > Intertidal zone... | reverse complement strand
GAGAAAGCGCCGGTGTATCACATCGTCGACTAAACCAGCCTAGCCTTTTGAAAACGGGCCCAATGGGCCCGTTTTTTTTACCCTCAATGCGTCGTTGGGGGGAACCCAAGCAAGACGTTGAGTTCATCACGACAATCAATGTCTTATAGTGCTGCGCCTTAATATGTTGTTCGCCAAATTCCGATGAGATCATGCGATTGGATTCCAAATTTGAAAATGAGCGCCTAGCGGCAAAGAAAAATCTGGGCGCGTCCGATGCCGAGATCAATGCCATCATGACGCCAATTCTGGGGAGCGGTATCCGGCGCGATCAGATTGTTGAGATGGCCAGAAGCGCCTTTGCAGATCTGACATGCCTAAGGAAGATCCTTACCGAACTAGACGATATGACGTCGATATCGGCCCCCGTCCGTCAGGGTATGGACAAGGTGAGTAAAGCCATCAACGCCAAAGACGTTGTGGACGTTGCATCCGCTACCCACGCGCTTGCAGACCTCACTCCTGAAAAGGAACCCATCGGCGTGCGTGCGATCATTTTCTTCGCCCGCGGGTTAACGCACCGCCTCTGCCAGGAATACCGGCAAGCTTCAGAGCAGTTTACGAACGCCGCAGCGATTGAAGGACTGGATCAAAGGGAGCGCTGGTCGCATGCCATGCGCAGCGCCCAGGCCCTTCGTGATCTGGGACAGGAATTTCTCGACGATCAGGCCTTGCGCGAGGCTATCGAGATGTATGAATCACGCGTTCAGTCACTGGTTCCGCCGGGTGATTCGGCAGCCACACAGGCGAAGACGTCATCAGCGCTCGGCGTAGCGTGCGCGATTCTGGGCCAGAGACAGCACGGCACCAAGACGCTGGAGCGCGCAATTGAGCACTTTCGAGAGGCCGCTAAGCGGCAGGACCAAAACGCTGACGCTTCCGATTGGGCAGCCACTCAGAATAGTCTTGGAAACGCACTAGGCACGCTTGCTTATCGGCAAAAAGATGAGGAAATGCTCGAGCAGGCCTTGCACGCCTTCGAATTGGCGTTGACCGGTCGCCCCAATGAAACCGCGCCCTGGGATTGGGCCACCACTCAAAACAACATGGGCGCCGTTTTGCAGACCTTGGGACAGCGTAAAAATGACCCCCAGATGCTGAAACGAGCCGTCGATGCTTACAAAAGCGTTCTGCTGGTGTGGACTCGAGATCGGGCGCCGCTGCATTGGGCCACCACGTTCAATAATTTGGGCACGGCGCTTCGCACGCTGGGAGAAAAGCGCAAGGGCCCGCGCACCCTCGAGCAAGCCGTCGCTGCCTACCGTAACGCTCTGGCCGAGAGAACCCGCGAACGCGTGCCCGAGCAATGGGCGATGACCCAAAACAATCTCGGCGCGGCACTACAGAAGCTTGGCGAGCGTACGGAAGACATCAAGTCATTCAATGAAGCGGTTACCGCCTACCAGGATGCACTCAAGGAGTGGACCCAGGAAAAGAACCCCATCACCTGGGCAATGACCACCGCAAATCTCGCGGTCGCCCAAAAAAGTCTCGCGGAGCGTTTGGCCGATCCCGGGGCCGCGAAGCTAGCTCTGGAATACTTTGAATCGGTGGCAAAGGCCTTCAGGGAGGCCAGCCACGCTCAGTACTATGAATTTGCTACAGAGCAGATCGCCAAGACCCGCACCTTGATAGACGGTTTACGCGCCGGCTAAGTCCGGGTTTTCACTCCGCTCCTCAAGATCCTCAGCCAAACGCGATGGATCCGGTCGATAGAGAATGAAACTAAGATCATCAGGCTTGGACGGAGATCCGGATACCGGTTCATCCATTCGACTTACAGCGAGTTGCGTCATGGTCTGGGCCGACTCAAGCAGATCACCCGAGCGAATCAACTCGATAACTTCGGATAGGTACAAGTTATCCCAGAGCCCATCTGATGCAATAAGAATCGTATCGCGAGCCGCCAGCATCAGCTCATGGTTTTCGAGCCATAGCGCCGGATCGCCCAACATGTTGTTCAGGAAGTGACGCTTGGGATGATGGAGGGCTTCTTCCTCATCAATCAATCCCAATGTCTCGCTGACGCCTACGGGAGAGTGGGCATCCACCTTGAGCTTAATCCGACCCCTTTGCCCGACGACCAGTATTTGTGAGTCGCCGGCGTGGCAAGTGAGCGCCGAGGCGCCGTCAATCAACACGACCGAGGCAGTGGTTCCCGACCGGGGAAGGTCAGCGAGTAACGCCTGATTGCATTTCTTTAAGCATTCCTCCAGCGTGACAGAGCCTTTGGATTCTGTCCATTTCCTGACTTTTTCAATGACCAGAGCGGCGGCATCGCGCCCCTTGGACATACCGCCTACGCCATCGGCAAGCGCCAAACAGACCTTGTCCTCACCGGACTCGAATACGCCCAGCCCATCCTCGTTTGTGCCCTCCAGCCCGCCAAACGGACGATTGAACACGACCGCCTGACCCGAGACGATCTCGATAGGCTGCGGCGCATCAAGATTTTCCCCGCAAAGAATGACCGGCGCCTTGAGAATTTGAGGTTCACCCATTAGCTACTTGCTACCGCCACTCCATGATCTCCAGGTGCTGGCTGAGCTGCCCCGCGCTTCGAAATTCCCGGGCAATTAAGGATCGTTTGAGGCCTTTGCAAATATCTTTCACCTCTTGAGGCTGTCTGGCATACCAACGAGGTCCTCCAATCGCGTCGTAAAACAGCCGAATCAGATCGAACACATCGTGCTGAATATTTTCAGCATTAGGAGCACCCCAGCTGTACATGTCGAGCAGTTTGAGTTCGAAGCCTAAGCCATGCCGCAAAACGATCACGTTATCGGTGTGCAAATCTCCGTGATACTCGCCAACATTATGGATGGCCTCGATCCCGGTCGCCAGTGCATGAAGCAAGTGCACGGCCTGAAACGCGCTTAACCGTCGCCCGGGCTGGCGCTTTAGAAAATCCGACAGCAATTCGCCTTCAACATATTCAGAAACCAGAAAAGAAACCTTAGCGCCTTTAAATTCAAAGCTATCACGGGTGTGGTACTGAATCACAACTGGGCAATGGCGCAGCTTATGGAGCTTGCGGGCATAAAAACGCAAGGCCCGATTTCCAGGATTTCGTCGAGGGAAAAAAATTTTTACGGTTCGCTCAATTCGAGTGCCGGTTTCGCGGACCAGATAAACCTCCCCCTCCCATCCTGAACCCAGCCGCGAGACCACCTCGTACTTATCCGATAAATGGTCGCCTGATCGGAGATCAAACGAGCTGATTCGAGGCGGTTTTTTATTCATGATATTTTTTCTGCTCACTCAGAAAAAGCTCCATCATTTGATGATCGATACCGGCATCGGGAAAGACCTTGCCTAACGGCGAAAATCCGTAACGCCGATAAAACCCTACGGCAGAAAGTTGTGCGCCAAGATACACCCGCGACAAGTTCAAGCGTCGGCCTTCGTTAACTAACCGATCGAGCAAAGCGCCGCCGATCCCGCGACCTCGAAATGCCGACCGAACGGCCATCCGACCGATTTTCCCAGAGTCGAGGATACGGCCAGTACCCACGATAGCCCCCTCGGTGGACCATGCGGCGACGTGCGTTGCCATGGGATCATCTTCGTCGAGCTCCAGTTCAACCGGTACTCCCTGTTCCTCGACAAAGACCTCGAAGCGCAAAGTCGTCAGCGATGCCTCAAAAAGACGCCAGTCCACCACATCAACGTCACACGTCATGGCCAACCTGACCAAACGGGGGGTGTTCTACGCTATGCCCGGGGTGGGGTATCTTGCGAGTCCAGTCGTTCGAACTCCGCAATCCCCTCTTCTAATTCACGCTCCATCACCTCGTCCTCTTCATCATGGTCCTCTGACTCAGTCTTCGAGCGTGGCTTGATTGAGCGGGAAAAATAAAGCCCCGCCTCGAACAGCAGCCAGACCGGGATGGCCAGCATCGTTTGAGAAAAAATGTCGGGCGGCGTCATCAGCATACCGACAATAAACGCACCGACAATAATGTACGGGCGTTTAGCAGAAAGTTTAGCGGGCGTCGTAATCCCCATGCGGACCAGGAGCACCGTGGCTACCGGCACCTCAAACGCTAAACCGAAGGCGAAAAACAGCTTGAGTACAAAGCTCAGATAAGCACTGATATCGGTCATCACCAGCACCCCTTGAGGCGCGGTGCTGGTGAAAAACGCGAAGATCACTGGAAACACAACGAAGTACGCGAACAGGATACCGAGGTAAAAGAGGATGCTGCTAGAGAGCAACAGCGGAATCGTGAGCCGTTTTTCATGCTCGTACAGACCCGGCGCAACAAACGCCCACAATTGGTAGAGTAGATAGGGCATCGCCACTGCTGTCGCGAAAGCAAAAGCAAACTTGAAGGGAACAAAGAACGGCCCATGTGGCTCTGTCGAGATCATGGAGTTCCCCTCAGGTAGCGCGGCCATAAGCGGCATGGCCAGATACTCATAGAGGGTATTAGCGAAAGGCGCTGCGGCGATAAAAAGGACAAGCACCGCGCCCCCGCCACGCATCAGCCGGTCGCGCAATTCCAACAGGTGCGACATGAACGTCGCACCCTGCATATCCGGACGATTTGCGGAGTCGTTCACTGGCAGACCAGGGCTTAGGCAGTGCCAGTTTTTTCGTTAACGTCTTGGTTCAGGGTCTTCGCCGATTCTTTTATAGAGTCGACGACATCGCCCATAGCGTCGTCATTTTTGACCGTGTTCGCCGCTTGCGAGATCTCATTCTTCACGTTGGTCATCTCATCGCCAAGCTTGCGCATATCGGCGAGCTCGCTTTCACGAATTTCTCGATCGATATCTGATTTCACATCCGCAACCATGCGCCGCGCGCGGCCAACCCACATCCCCGCCGTGCGCGCGGCCCGTGGAAGGCGTTCGGGCCCCAGCACGACCAGCGCTATGGCAGCGATGATGACGATCTCCAGAAAGCCAATGTCAAACATGACGCGCCCCTAAAGACCGCTCAGACGTTCGATTTGCTTTTGTCTGCTTCTGCGGTCTCGGCTGACTCGGTAAGGCTCTCAGTCTGGGTTGCAGACTCCCCTTCTTCAGTACTCTCCGAACTCTCCGACGCGCCGCCGTCTTTCATCGAGCTGCGGAATCCCTTCACGGCACCGCCCAGATCAGTACCCAGATTTCTCAACTTTTTGGTACCGAACAACAGCAGCACGATCACCAACACGATCAAAAGCTGCCAAATACTAATCCCACCTAACCCCATAATGTTCTCCTACCCTCAACTGAGTTACATAAATCGAGATTGTTGCATCTCGGTTGTGCTGCAGATCGGCCTTGGGGGCCGACACCGCTTAATTCTCTCATGATAACCGCTTTGAAAAAACTTAGGGAATTACTTGATTTTTCTGAGAAACCGAGTGGACCGCCCGAGGCCGCAGGCCATCGAACGAGGCCTGGTCGACGCTCGGATCCATCAGCGGTAAATCTCCTTGGGATCCTTGAGGACCGGATCCACGGTTGACCATTCGCCGTTCTCCAGGCGCTGGTAAAAGCAGCTGTGGCGCCCGGTGTGACAGGCTATCCCACCGACTTGCTCAATCTGCAAGAGGATCACATCCTGATCACAGTCCAGGCGAATCTCGCTCACTTTCTGAACGTTACCCGACTCCTCGCCTTTTCGCCAAAGCTTGGCTCGCGAACGAGACCAATACACCCCACGACCCGTATGGGCGGTCTCCAGAAGGGCCTCACGATTCATCCAGGCGACCATCAACACCCGGCCGCTGACCGCCTCCTGCGCAATCGCCGGGACCAGACCATCACTCGTCCACTTGATTTTGTCTAACCAGTTGAGCTGTGTCATCACAGGTTCACCTCAATACCGTGTTCAGCCATGTAGGTTTTTGCTTCGCGAATGGTGTATTCACCAAAATGAAAAATACTCGCCGCAAGCACCGCATCGGCTCGGCCGTGCAGTACGCCTTGCGCCAAGTGGTCCAGGTTGCCGACGCCACCCGAGGCAATCACCGGTATCGGTACGGCATCGCTGACGGCGCGAGTCAATTCCAGATCGAAACCGTCTTTGGTGCCGTCGCGATCCATGCTGGTCAAAAGAATCTCCCCAGCGCCTCGATCCGCAATTTCTTTTGCCCACTCCACGGCATCCAACCCCGATGACGTCCTGCCGCCGTGCGTAAAGACCTCCCAGTGATCGCCACAGCGCTTGGCATCAATCGCAACCACAATACACTGTGCTCCAAAATGCCGACTCGCCGAACTCACCAATTCAGGACGCTGGACCGCGGCGGTATTGATCGAGACTTTATCAGCCCCCGCATGCAGCATGCGGTGAATGTCAGCAACCTCGCGGATTCCCCCGCCCACCGTGAGCGGGATAAACACCTGTGCCGCTACCTGGCTGACCACATCCACCATGGTGTTTCGGGCGCTTGAGCTGGCCGTGATATCCAAAAAAGTGATCTCATCGGCCATCTGCTCGTCGTAACGCTTGGCGACCTCGACCGGATCACCCGCATCTCGAATATCGACAAATTTGACTCCCTTGACGACTCGACCTCCGTCAACGTCGAGACAGGGAATGATTCGGGTCGCAAGGCCCATGATCAGATTCCAGCTGTATGCTCACCCAGCGCGATTTTCTGTCCCGCCTGAAAATCAAGCGTGCCCTCGTAAATCGCCCGACCGGTGATCGCCGCACTGATTCCAGAGTCCTGCACCGCAACCAGCGCCCTGATATCCGACAGATCGCGAATGCCGCCTGAGGCAATCACTGGAATCCTTATCGCCTCTGCAAGCATCGCCGTGGCCTCGACATTGACGCCGCTTAGCATTCCGTCACGGTTGATATCCGTGTAGACAATAGCGCTAACGCCATCCTCTTCAAAATGCTTTGCCGTATCAATGACGTCGTGGCCTGACAATTTTGACCAGCCGTCGGTCGCAATCGACCCATTCTTTGCATCAAGACCGACAATGATATGCCCCGGAAATTCAGCGCAGAGGTCGCTCACAAAATGGGGCTCATTAACCGCACGCGTGCCGATGATCACATACTGTACCCCGGCATCAAGATACGCTTCCACGGTCTCCGTGTCACGAATGCCGCCGCCCACCTGGAGCGGGATGTCAGGAAATGCATTGGCAATCGAACGGATTATTTTCGCGTTCACAGGACGGCCAGCGAACGCGCCGTCCAAATCAACAATATGCAGGCGCTGTGCCCCCTGACTCACCCAGCGCGCTGCCGAGCCCTTTGGGTCATCGTCAAAAAGAGTTTCGTTGGACATATCGCCTTGTCGTAATCGGACGCAGCGACCTTCTTTAATGTCAATTGCTGGAATCAAAAGCATAGTAAATCGAGCACGCGTTACGGCTTATGGTTAAGGTTCACAGTGACACAGGAGCGATTGGACACCGGAAAAGCAATCTTTCACTACAGAGGATTAACGGCCTGAGTTCACTTCAGGGCGGACATTTTATTCAAGAATTGGCATCCCAAGTGAGGAAGTTTGCTAACAATTGAAGACCCTGTCGATGACTTTTCTCAGGATGAAACTGCACGGCAAATACGTTTTCTCGCGCGACGGCGCTGGCAAACGATACGCCGTACTCGGTGACTCCGGCAATATCCGCGCTCGCCGAGGCGCTGGCATAAAAACTGTGGACGAAATAAAACCTCGATCGATCCGCAATTTCTCGCCAAAGCGGGTGGTCCGTGGATTGGGTCACCTCATTCCAGCCCATATGAGGGACCTTCAACCCCGGGTCCGCGAGACGATTAGGATCAAATCGGCGCACGTTTCCGGAGATAACGCCTAGCCCGGCGACCCCGCCATCCTCATCACTATGATCAAAAAGAGCCTGCATCCCTACGCATATACCGAGCACCGGTTTCGCTCTGAGGACATCCTGAATAACGTCGACGAGATCCCGACTTCTCACCGCATCAAACCAGGAACCAATCGCTCCCTGGCCGGGCAAGACCACACGATCAGCGGCTCGAATCGTGTTCGCATCGGACGTAATTAGGATCCGCCCAACGGGTGATACTTTTTCAAGCGCCTTGGCGACCGAATGGAGGTTTCCGGTGCCCAGGTCGACAACGGCAATCTGCGGCATTTATCCCTGCAACGATCCTTTGGTGCTGGGTACTGCATCCAGCTGACGCTCGTCTCGTGTCAGCGCCATTCTGAGCGCCCGCCCAAAGGCCTTGAAAACCGTCTCTGCCACGTGATGCGCGTTCTGCCCTCGCAGGTTGTCGATATGAATCGTAATGTGCGCGTGATTACAAAGACCCTGGAAAAATTCGTGGAAAAGATCGAGATCAAAATCACCCACCCGGGCGCGAGGCCAGGTCACGGCAAACTCAAGACCCGGTCGACCCGAGAAGTCAATAACGGCCCGGCTTAAGGCCTCATCAAGCGGCACGTACGCGTGGCCATATCGATTAATGCCCCGCGGTTCACCTAGCGCTTTCGCAAGTGCTTGTCCGAGTACGATGCCTACGTCTTCAACCGTATGGTGCGCGTCTACCTGAAGATCACCCTGGGCTTCGATCGCAAGATCAATCAGTCCATGACGAGCGATTTGCTCGAGCATGTGATCAAAAAAAGGCAGCCCGGTGCTGAGACGGGCCGCTCCAGAGCCGTCAAGATCCAGACTGATTGAAATTTGCGTCTCCCGCGTTTTGCGTTCGACGGATGCTTTACGAGAAGACATGGGCAACGAATTCTGATTGAGGACTAACCGGATGGGCGGCGCATTGTAACAAATCGGCACACGGCCGATGCGCTCGAAAGCTTATTGCAACGCGACTTGCAGCGCGTCTAAAAACAACTGGTTTTCCTCCGGGGTGCTTACCGTCACCCGAAGACAGTCTGCGAGTTGCGGGTGGGTGCCGTGTAGACTCTTTATCAGAACCCCCTGTTGCTTCAAGTTGCTGAAGACCGCTTCCCCACTGCCATCAGCAACTCGAAACAAAAGAAAGTTTGCCGCACTGGGATAAACCGTGACGCCCGCCATTGAGGCAAGCGATGACAGCAACCGTTCTCGGGCCTTTTTGATTTTTTCCGCCTGATGATCAAACCAGTCCAGATGTTGCAGGGCAAACGCGGCGCTTGCCTGAGTCATCACGTTCACGTTGTAAGGCAGTCGGATTTTATTGAGCTCAGATATCAAATTCGGTTCACCCATTAAAAACCCCAGTCGCAAGCCAGCCAGGCCAAGCTTTGAAAGCGTGCGCATGAGCACTACATTCTGATGCGCGCCGACCCGATCCATAAAAGAGGACTCGCTAAACGCGTCATAGGCCTCATCCACCACTACGATTCCCGAGCAGGCGTTTGCGATCTTTTCAATTAGCTCCGGATCGCATGGGTTACCCGTCGGGTTATTGGGCGAAGCGAGAAACACACAGCAGGGATCATGCTCGGCCACGGCACGAAGTAGCGCGTCCTGGTCAATGTTGAATTGCGCATCACGAGGCGTTGCCACGAACGTCGAACCGGTGATGGATGTAATCACCCGATACATTGAAAAACTGGGCTCTGCCGAGATCATGACCCGCTCCGCGCCGCCGACGGCGAGCGCTATCGTCTGAATCAGCTCATCTGAACCGTTCCCGAGCAGCACGCTAAGCGAAGGGGGAATCGAAAACGCCTGGGTGAGTGCGGTCACTACATCGACCGCCTGCCCATCCGGATAACGATTCAGTGCGAGCCCCTTAAGTTCTTCCAGCCACTGGCCTCGCAGCTCATCTCCCCAGACATAGGGATTTTCCATCGCATCCAACTTCACCAAACCTTGCGCTTTTGCGACGGAGTAGGCCTGCAGCGACTGGATGTGGGAATGAATCCAGCGCTTGATTACCCTGTTTTCAGTCATCGGGCGGTTCTCGCCAGGAGGCACCGCGCAGCTCAGCCGATCGGGCGTGGGCTGTTAAACCTTCTGCTCGCGCCAACACACTCGCGATAGACGACATCGCATGCGCACCCGCCTCAGAGCAATCGATGACGCTCGAACGCTTCTGGAAATCGTAGACCCCCAACGGAGAACTGAAACGAGCGGTGCCGGACGTTGGCAGGACATGATTAGGTCCCGCACAGTAATCTCCCAACGACTCCGCGCTGTGGTAACCACAAAAAATCGCGCCAGCGTGCCGAATTCGGGGCAGCCAGTCTTGTGCGGACTCCATCATCAACTCGAGATGTTCGGGAGCAATCCGGTTCGCCACCTCCACAGCTTCTTCGGCCGAATTGACTTCAATCAGTGCGCCATGGTTCTCAAGCGATGCGGTTACGATCCCGGCTCGCTCCAACTGGGGAAGCGCATGATGGATTTGCGCTTCCAGCCGGTCGCCGACGTGCGGGCCGATACAGATGGCGACTGATTGGGCCTGTTCGTCGTGCTCGGCCTGGGCAAAGAGATCCATTGCTACCCAATCGAGCGGCGCGTTTGCATCGCAAACGACGACCACTTCCGAAGGCCCCGCGATCATATCGATGCCCACATCGCCAAAGACCCGTTTTTTGGCGGCAGCCACATAACGATTGCCCGGACCCACAATCTTGTCGACGCGGGGAACGGTTTGCGTTCCGTAAGCGAGTGCGGCGATCGCCTGAGCCCCGCCAATACGGAACATTCTGTCCACACCGGCAAGTTCTGCACAAGCGAGTACCGTATCGCTAATCTCTCCGTTTGGCGTGGGTACGACCATGATGATCTCGCCCACGCCAGCGACTTTCGCCGGGATGGCATTCATCAGCACCGACGACGGATAGGACGCTTTCCCACCCGGCACGTAAATACCGACGCGATCAAGCGGCGTCACCTGCTGACCCAGGCGGGTACCGTCCGATTGAGTGATCTGCCAGGATTCTTCCTTCTGCTGTTCGTGGAATTCACGAATGCGTCTTGCTGCATCACCCAACGCGTTTTGGATGGTTGGGTCGATTCGATCTTTCGCTGCTGACCACGTTGCTCTTGGTATCTCTAGCGCTGACGCCTCATCGATTTTTAGCCCATCAAACTCCTGCGTGAGTGACAAAAGCGCCGCATCGCCGTTTGCGCGGACCCTCTGGATGATCGCACCCACGGTAGAGTCCACCTCACCATCCATCTCACCCGTTCGGTTCAGTAGCGAGGCCAAGCGCTGATCAAAATCAGATGCGTCCGACTTCAATCTTCTGAGAGTTAGCGCCATGAGGGGATGCCTGAATCCATACATCCGGTTGCGCGGCTGGCGAGGAGCAATCCCTTGCTCACTGTACGGCTCTCAGCTGCGGGAGAGCCGCATCGGCGACCCGCTTAATATCTGCCCCGCACTGAAGCAACTTTTCTTCAATACAGTCATAGCCCCGGTCAAGATGATATATGCGGTCCACCGTGGTCAGGTCCGATGCAACGAGGCCCGCCAAAACCAGGCCGGCAGATGCCCGAAGATCCGTCGCCATCACCTGGGCACCTCCCAAACGGTCCACGCCACGAACAATCGCCGTGTTGCCATGCAACTCAATATCCGCACCCATCCGATGCAGCTCCTGCACGTGCATGAAGCGGTTTTCAAAAATATGTTCGGTCACCGTTGCACTACCCTCTGCGACACAATTCATGAGCATGAATTGTGCCTGCATATCCGTTGGGAACCCCGGATACGGGGCTGTGCTGATAGGTACGGCTTTGGGTCTTACTCCCATGCTAACCGTCAGCTGATCGTCTCCTAAAGTTACTTCCGCCCCGGCATCGCGCAGTTTGGCTGTCACGGCATCGAGGTGCCGCACGTTCAGATCGTGAAGCGTGATCTCTCCTTTCGTTACGGCGCCGGCCACCATGAACGTACCGGCCTCAATACGATCCGGTATAACGCGATGGTGAGCACCGCCAAGCGACGTTCGCCCGCGAATCTCAATCATGTCCGTTCCCGCTCCCGAAATATCCGCACCCATTGAGGACAGACAGTCGGCAAGATCTACGACTTCTGGTTCGCGCGCCGCATTTTCGAGAATGGTCGTGCCGTCTGCGAGACTTGCCGCCATCATCAGATTTTCAGTGCCGGTGACGGTCACCGTATCAAACACAATACGCGCCGCACGAAGTCGACCTGAGGGCACGACTGCCTTTATATAGCCGCTTTCCACCGACACGCGAGCACCCATTGCCTCAAGCGCTTTCACGTGAAGGTCAACCGGACGCGAGCCAATCGCACAACCGCCGGGTAATGACACCTCGGCCTCGCCGAACCGGGCAAGCAGCGGGCCGAGCACGAGAATTGACGCCCGCATAGTTTTTACGAGCTCATACGGCGCCCTACGGGCATGAACCTGCGCGGCGTTTACCCGCACAACAGACTTTTCATCGACTTCTATCTGTACCCCTAACCGTCCCAATAGCTCCAGGGTAGTCGTAACGTCGCGCAGATGTGGGACGTTTGCGACAAGAAGATCGTTTTCGGTCAGCAGCGAACTCATAAGGACCGGCAGCGCGGCATTTTTCGACCCGCCGATCCGGACGTGGCCACGCAAAGGCCGTCCGCCTCTGATAAGTAGACTCTCCAAGTGCTTGGTCCGGGTTATGAGAAAAGATAATCCACACGCAAATCCGCGCGGGATCCAAATTTTAACTGATTAACAAAAAAAGGCGCCAAAAAGGCGCCTTCTCGGTATCGGAAGCATCAATCGATCAAGTTGACACCTGTCCCTCTAATTTCTTTTTTAATTCACCGTTTTGGTACAGCTCCATCATGATATCGCTTCCCCCAACAAATTCGCCATCTACATACAGCTGCGGAATGGTTGGCCAGTTTGAATAGTCCTTAATGCCCTGACGGATTTCATCATCCATCAGTACGTCTGCTGTCTCAAATTCTGCGCCCAGCGCCTGCAGGATCTGCACCGCCCGTCCTGAAAACCCGCACTGGGGAAAGTCCCGGTTCCCTTTCATGAATAGCATTACACGATTACTTTCGACTTTCTCTTTGATCTTCTGTTTGGTATCCATTTCTTGTCCCTTCGTTAAGTTGACGTCGAATTGAGGGGTGGCCCGCGCTGTAATGACGATGGTCTACCGCTCTTTGATTTCTAAAGCAGTCATCCGATGGTCCTACTGACTCACTGACCGGCTTTTTCCTCCGGCGTGAGGGTTCGCATCGACAACGCGTGGATTTGAGATTTCATTCGGTCCCCCAGCGCGCCATAGACCATTTGGTGCTGCTGTATTCTGCTCTTGCCGGAGAATCCGGCGCATACAATTTCAGCCTCGAAATGGTGGCCGTCTCCCGAAATCTCAACCGCCGCGCCGTCGAGATTCTCCTCAATCCACTGCTTGATATCCTCGGGACGAACCATGGGTATGCCTTTACTGTTACTTTTACTTTAAGGTTGATTGACGCTTGTAGATAACGGGCTAGCCGGCTTTGCCGGCCTTCATTGCTTTTTCTTCTAATGATGATATCAGGGCGTCCAGGCCGTTATTCGCAATAAATTCACCATACTGGTTCCGATAGCTGATGATCAGACTAATCCCGTCGATCTGTATGTCGTAAATTTGCCAGCGGCCGTCTGACGCTTTTAAGCAGTAATAATCGACAGGGACAGGCGCCTCCCCCGGTATCGCGAGCGTAGTGGCCACCACGGCAATCCGGCCCTCGCCTCGCAAGGTCACCTCGCCATAGCGAAGTTCCTGCTCGCCCGTGTACTGAAACATAGCGGTCGCGTAACTTCGAATGATCAGATTTTTAAAACTGTCTGAAAATCGCTCGCGCTGCTGGTCGCTGGCGCTTTTCCAATGATCGCCCAGAATCAACCGGGCAACCTTATCCATCGCAATCTGCGGCACGATGATATTGTCGACCAGCGCGTACAACGCACCGTGGTCTGCCTCCAGTTCGGCTCGCCGATTGGTGATCTCCATAATGACCTGATCAACGGTCGCGCGAATCATCTCGTCCGCTTTCTGTTCCGCTCTGGCTGAACCAGTAGCGCTTAGCAGGACGAGGGAAAGGATTCCCGCCAAAAGGGGCAAAAACCGTGTCAGTCTGAAATATCGCAAATCTAGGCGGCCGTCAGTGAGCGCAACGCCTTATTTTCCAAAATTAACGCGTCGAGGACAAATGGCGTTTTTGTGTCGTTTCTAGAACGGTCGCGTCATTAAGATTAGCCGGGGCAACAGCGTGAGCGAGGCGAGCAATGCGATCGCCATTCCCAGCGCCGTTAAAAGCCCAAAAAAGATCGTTGGCAGAAAATTCGACAGCACCAAAATAGAGAAGCCGACAATAATGGTAATAGCCGTGTAGAAGATGGCTCTGCCTATATTGGCGTGACAGTAGTGCAGCGTGCTGACGTAATCCTGTAACCGTGGCAATTCGCTCCGAAAACGATATAGGTAGTGGATGCTGTTATCAACAGCGATGCCCAACGTGATCGAGGCGATGGTGATGGTCATCATATCCAACGGAATGTTCGACCAGCCCATCGCACCGAGAATAATTACGGCGGCGAGAAGATTGGGAACAATTCCGATAATTGCTAACTTGATCGATCGAAACAGCACCAGCAGCATCGCAGCGATACCCAGCATCACCACACCAAGGCTCAGTATCTGAGACTCAAAAAGGCTCTGAAGCATGTTGTTGTATAGCACTACGAGGCCAGAAATCTGGACTTGCTCTGCCGACAAACCCAGATCATCTTCAAGACCTGCCCTGATCTCGCGCAGAAGATCATCCCGTCTAAGATCCGGCAGGGAATCTTTCACCCGTGCAGTAAGTCGAACCTCGTTGGCATCAATGGACACGTAGGGGGTCAGCAGTGCCTCTTTCAAATCCTCGGGCATCCGCTTATATAAGACCGCAAGCTGGAAGCTATCAAAGCTCTCCTGGGTGACTGATTCGCCCACCCGAATCAAAGAAGCCAGAGATAACACATGCCCAACGCCATAGCGGCTCGCGAGGAAGTCATGGGCATCGGAAACTGTTTTTATTTTTTGCGGCGTGAACCAGTAATCGACCGGATCGCCCTGCGACACACTTCCCAAGAGCAGGT
>Ga0181578_10003191_pt1 | contig 15056 bp, 16 predicted proteins | sample 071ome_21_FD_148659 | JGI IMG/M metagenome (GOLD analysis project Ga0181578, IMG submission 148659) | Coastal salt marsh microbial communities from the Groves Creek Marsh, Skidaway Island, Georgia - 071401CT metaG (spades assembly) | ecosystem: Environmental > Aquatic > Marine > Intertidal zone... | reverse complement strand
CGCGCTGCGCACGGCGCTGGGCCAGGAGCCACCGGCGACGCTGCGGGAGGACCCGGGGCCCACATGGGATGCCGCCGAGCGGGCGGCGGCGGACGAGGCGGGGCTCGCCAACATCGCCCGGGCCGAGGCGCTCCTGAGCTAGGCGCGCCGGGCGCGTGCGGCGCCGACGGCACGGGCCAGCAGCCACGCCAGGGCGCCCACGACGAGCAGGAACCACAGGCGCCCGACGTTCTCGAGCACCCATGCCTGCCGCGGCACGGGCCAGCCCTCGGGGGCGAGCCCGCGGAACGTGAGGGGCACCAGCGACAGCGTCACGGCCACCACCACGGCGACGGCCCAGATGCGATGCGGCCAGGTATCGCCCTCGTCCAGCAGTCCCCGCGTGCCGCCGCCGGAATCGCGCAGGATCAGCGCGCCCACCACCAGGGCGAAGCCCAGGTAGTAGACGGGTGCCACCGCCGGCGACAGCGCGGCGATGGACAGCGAGAGCACCACGGCAACCGAGCGCGGAACGGACCCCGGGGCGAAGAAGAACAGCAGGGCGGTGACGACGAGGATGAGCACCACGGGCAGCAGGGGCCGGCTCACCACCTGGCCGGCCACCCACCACCCGGCCTCGCCCAGTGCCGAGGGGGCACCGCCCACCCACGATGCCGCCGCGGTGACGCTGCGCGGGATGGAGGGGTTGGCGGGGATGTCGCGGGTGACGCTGGCCACGCCCGCGCTGGTGAGGCCGGACACGGTGTCATACCAACTGCGGAAGCTCGCGGTGAATCCCGCGGGCATGAGGGCGAACGACGCCACGGTGATGACGGCGAACGACGCCACCGCGGCGATGGCCTGCTTCCACTGCCGCACGGCCAGGAGCCCCACGGCGATGAGGATGAACTGGGGGCGCACGAGGGCGGCGCCCACGGCGGCGATGGGTGCGGCGGGCCGGGGATCGCGCCCGAGGAAGATGGCGAAGGCCAAGAGGAAGGGGATGACGAACCCGGCGCTGTTGCCCCGGTCGAGCGTGGCGAACACCGGCACCGCGGCCACGCCGATGAGGATGAGGGGTACCACCGCGAACGCCGAGCGCCGCCACATCCAGGCCACCCACAGCGCGGGGGCGAACACCGCGAGGGCGAGCAGCGACATGTAGCCATAGAAGGTGCGTTCCCGGCCGATGTCGCTGTTTGCCGCGAGCGCCGACAGCACGTGCGGGTACTGCGATACGGGTGGGTACAGCGAGGTGTAGTCGGGGTTGGTGACGCCGGGGATCACGCCCGCGGGCGGGGCACCCGGAAGGTCGAGGTCGATCTGCGCGCTGATGAGCGCCTGCGCGTAGTCGCCGAAGCAGTGGATGCCGAAGCCCGGGGCGGTGTAGCCCAGATGGCACCAGCCATCGTTGGCCGGGTAGCTCAGCGCCGAGTTGATCTCCTCGCCCTTGTACTGGGTGGTGACCCACGCAGTGGGCAGCGCCACCAGCAGGCCGAGGGAGAGCAGGATGACCAGGAGGCGGCCCCATCGGCCGATGGGCGGCCCGCCGGCGGATGGCGGCGCGGGGTCGGCACCGCGGGTTTCAGAAGGGCAGGTGTCGGTCACGGTGCGGGTCGGCCGTGGCCCCATCAACCATGGTGCACAGGCGGCGGGCTGATGCTATCGCGCCGGTGCCCCACGGCCGTCACCCCGCAATGCGCGCGCGGAGGCCCGACGGGCACTACGCCGGGTCCGGGCGGGGGGGGAGGGCGATGGTGCGCCCTGAGTATTCCCGCACCGTCACGGACGGATCGAGCCACAGTGGCGCTTCGAAGGCCCCGTAGAACCCGCCGCTGTCGGGCAGTTCACCGCGTCCGATGACCTCCAGCACCAGGTCGGTGTTGCGCGTCTGGACGTCGAGGAGCTCGAACGACGAGCCATCCAGCCACACGCCAGCGGCCTTCGCGGCGCGGGATTCCTGAGTGGCGATGGCAACCGTCTGGATGCTGATGAAGGTGAGCAGCACGACCACGATCGCACCCAGCGACAGGATGAACACCACAGGCCGGCGCACCTCGCGCCGGTCGGCCGCCGCGCGCGCGTAACCCACGATCCAGAAGACCAGCGCGGCCATCAGCACCATCGCGATGGCGTTCGAGAGGAACAGCAGCAGTGCGCCGATCGCCATGGTCCACTCGCCGCCCGCGAGCACCACGCCCACCACCGCGAGGGGGGGTACCAGGCTGATGGCGATGGCCACCCCGGGGAGCACCCCGGCGACATCGCTGCGGGTGATCGCGAATGACCCCACGAGGCCGGTGGCAATGGCCACGACCAGTTCGATGAGCCCGGGGGAAACCCGGCCGGTGATCTGGGAATTGCCGAGGGCCCACTGCTCATTTGGGATGACGGGAAGGGTCAGGGTCATGACCATGCCGATCAGGACGACCACGAGCAGCGATACGCCCACCACCAGCATCGAACGGCCCACCTGACGTGGCTCGACGATCGACACGCCCAGGCCCACGGCGAGGATGGGCGTGGCGAGCGGCGCCACGATCATCGCGCCGATGACCGTGGCGGTCGAGTCCACGAGCACGCCACCGGTTGCGATGATTGCCGACAGGACCAGCAGCACTCCGTACCGCACGAGGCGATCCCGGCTGAGTCCGGGCGCGAAGAGGAACACCTGGTCCTCGGCGGCCTCGAGCGGTGTCTCCTTCGCGCCGCCCGCGTATAGGGCGTGCCGGAGGCGCTCTCGCATGCGGTGAGTATGGCCGGTGCCGGGGAGCACCGCTAGCCTCCCGCCCTTCGTGGCATCACCCGCTCGCACCATCCGCCTGCGTACGTGGCAGAAGAACGCCCTCGATGCGTTCCAGGCCGGCGGTGACCCCGACTTCCTGGCGGTTGCCACCCCGGGTGCGGGCAAGACCACCTTTGCCCTTACCGCCGCCCGGCAGGCGCTGGCGGCGCACCCCGGACGTCGTCTGGTGGTGGTGGCGCCCACACAACACCTGAAGGGCCAGTGGGCGGGTGCCGCCGAGCGCTTCGGGCTGCACCTGGACCCCGCCTGGATCACCGGCGAACCGCTGCCGCCCCAGGTTCACGGAATCGTGGTCACCTACCAGCAGGTCGCGCAGGGCGCGGAGGCGGTGCGGCAGGTGGCCCGCGACGGGTTCGCGGTGCTGGATGAGGTGCACCATGCCGGCGACGATCGCGCGTGGGGGGACGGCGTGCGCACCGCGCTGGAGGTGGCCGCCGTGCGACTGAGCCTGTCGGGCACCCCGTTCCGCAGCGACTCGCTGGCCATCCCGTTCGTGAAGTACGACGCCGCCGGTGAAGCCGAGCCGGACATCGAGTACGGCTACGGGCCGGCGCTGGCGGACCGCACCGTGGTGCGGCCCGTGCACTTCCCGCGACTCGGCGGCGACATGGAATGGATCGGACCCGATGGCTCGGCGCAGAGCGCATCGTTCGACGACGCCCTCGACGGCCGGCTGGCTGCGCAGCGGCTTCGAACCGCCCTGGACGTGGGTGGCGCATGGCTGCCCGACGCGCTGACGCGGGCCCATGCGCAGCTGATGGAGATCCGGGCCTCGCACACCGATGCGGGCGGACTGGTGATCGCCATGGACCGCGAGCATGCACGGGGGATCGCCGGGATCATGCGACGGGTGCTGGGCGTGGACGCCGTGGTGGCCACCAGCGACGACCCCGCAGCCGGCGCGCGCATCGATGAGTTCGCCGGCGGACGCCGGCCGTGGCTGGTGGCGGTGCGCATGGTGAGCGAGGGCGTGGACATCCCCAGGCTGCGGGTGGGGGTCTTCGCCACCACCACCACCACGGAACTGTTCTTCCGCCAGGCCGTCGGACGGATCGTGCGGTACGTGCCGGGCCGGACCGGGCGGCAGCCCAGCTACATGTTCATGCCCGACGACCCGCGGCTGCGGGCACATGCCATGGGCATCGCCGAGGAGCGGCGGCACTTCCTGAAGAAGGCGGGGGATGAGGATGACCCGCGTGGCGACGCGGCGCTGGACGAGATACCCGCGGGGCCGGAGGATGAGCAACTGTCGCTCTTCTCCGCGGTGTCGGCGACGCCATCGGGAGAGGCCGCCGTGCACAAGGTGGATGAGACCCTGGGGCTGTTCGGGAGCCTGGAGGACGGCGAGCCGGTCGAGGACGGCTTCGAACTGCAGCTGGCCGAAGCGCCGCATCTGGGGACGGGGGGCGGCGGCGCGGCCGGTGGGAATGGCGGCGCGGCCGCGGATGCCCCGGGCCTGAGCCCGGTGGCCAGGCGCCGGGCGCTGCGCGATGCCAATTCGGTGCTGGTGAGGGCGATCGCCGGGGCCACGGGCATGACGCACGCCCAGGTGAACGGCGAACTCAACCGCCGGAGTGGGGTAACACGGGTGGCCGAGGCCGACGTGCAGGCGCTGGAGCGCCGACGGGGCGAGGGCGCCCGGTGGCTGGCACGCATCGGTTCGCGTTCCGGCACGTAAAGGCGCTGACCCGCGAGGTCTTGTGTGGCACGTTTTGTGCCACGATGGTCGTATGCCAGAGAAGATCGTGAGGGCGCGGCTGGATGACGAATCGCGCATGGCCCTGCGCCTGATGGTGCGCATGGGCATGACCGAGTCGGAGGCTGTGCGCATCGCGTTGGTGGAGGCGGCGGCGGCCAGGAGCACCGACGAGGCGCTTCGCGCGGAGTGCGAGCGATTGATGCAGGATGAGCAGGCCGTAGCGCGTGAGATGGCGGAGTTCCGCGAATGGGAGGAGATCACTGCGCCATGGCCGGACTGAGGCGGGGTGATATCCATGCCGCGCGGTTCGGGCGGGCCACCGGCCGCGAGCAGGCAGGGGCCAGGCCGGCGCTGGTGCTGCAGGCGGAGGGGATGGCGGGATGGTCCACGGTCATCGTGGCCCCGCTGTCCTCATCTGCCCGGCACTCGATGTTCCGGCCGACGGTCGACCTGAAGGGCACCGAGACCCGGGTGCTGCTGGAGAGCATGCGCGCCCTCGACAAGGACCGCATCGGCCGGAAGCTGGGGTCGCTCAGCGCCGATGAGATGGTTGATCTCGACAGCGCCGTGCGACTGGTGCTCGGACTGCGCTAAGCCAGCAGGGTCCGCCCCAGCCGGCGGATGGGAACCGTGAACAGCACGGCCGAGAAGGCCAGCAACACCGCCACGTGGCCCAGGGTCACCCACCCCACATCCCCCATCACCAGCTCGCGGGTGGCGGCGACCAGGTGGCTCAGCGGCAGGCACCAGCCGATGACCTGCGCCCACTCGGGCAGGGCGGTGAAGGGGAAGAAGATCCCGCCGAACAGGAACATGGGCGTCATCACGCCGGTCCAGAAGATGTTGAAGTGCTCGATGTTCGACGTGAACGCCGTGTATGCCATGCCGATCACCGCAAAGGTGAGCGCGCCGATGAGGAACACCGGCGGGGTGAGCACCGCCCACCAACTGTCGATGAGCCCGAACGGCGCCATGACGATCATGAACACCACGCCGTAGAGGGTGCCGCGGGTGGCACCCCACAGGTACTCGCCCACCACCACGTCGCCCACCGACAATGGCGTGGTGACCGCGGCCTCGAACACGCGGCGCACGTGGATGCGCACGAAGGCGTTGTAGGACGTCTCGAGGATCGCCCCGAACATCACGGCGCTGGCGGCGATGCCCGGGGCGATGAACGCCACGTACGACACGCCCTCGATCGAGGTGAGGTAGGCGCCCAGGCCCAGGCCCATGATGGCCAGGTAGGCAATGGCCTCCACGAACCGCGGTCCGAGGGTGGTGAGGATGGTCTTGCGCCCGACCGTGGCGTTGCGCGACCAGAACCGCACGGCGCCGGCCACGGTGACCCGCTGCGTGGCGGGTGTCAGGCCAGGGCCTCCAGCGCCTGCTGGAAGTCGTCGGCCAGCCCGGTGTGGCCGTTCGCCAGCGCGGCATCGATACCGCTGAGGTAGGCGTCGGCAGCGGCGTCCGCGTTGCCCGTGGCGGCAAGGCACTCGGCCAGATGACCCCATGCCGCACCCTCGTCACGGGCCAGGGCGAGGTACGCGCGGTACTGGTCCACGGCCTCATCCCACCGCTCCGCCTGCCGCAGCGCCACGGCCAGGCCGTAGCGGGCGCGGGGCTCATCGGGCTGCTCGGCCACCAGATCGCCGAAGTAGGCGATGCGATCAATGCTCACGACGGTGATCGTACCGCCGGGGAATGAGGGGACAGTCCCTCCCCCCGGGGACAGTCCCCGGGGGGAGGGACTGTCCCCTGTGTCGTGGCTTGTGCGGTTTCGTCACGAGAATGTCACAAAAGGCACTTGGGGGACCCCTGAGATCCCGCTTGCCATGAGGCAATCCGCACGATGCTGCGCTTGTGCATGACCGTTGTTAGGGTGACGTTCGTACACGGGGTGGTAGACCGTGTTCGCACTGCGGCAACACTGGAGAGGCCGGTCCGCATGGACCTGTACACCTGGCTTCCACTGCTGATCTACATCGTGCTGGGCGCAGGCATCGCCGGCGCGCTGTTCACGTTGTCGATGGTTGGCCGCAGGCGCCCCAATGCCACCAAGGACCTCCCGTTCGAGAGCGGCATCCTCACCGTGCAACCCGCCCGGCAGAGGTTCTCGATCGACTTCTACCTCACGGCCATGCTCTTCATCATCTTCGACATCGAGTTGGCCTTCCTATACCCGCTGGCCGTGGTGCTGCGTGATTTCGGTGGCGTGGCGGTGGTCGAGTTGGTGGTGTTCATGGCCGTGCTGACCGGCGCGCTGGCCTACATCTGGCGGAAGAAGGCGCTCGAATGGCGCTGATCCCACCCCCCGGGGCACCCATCCGCCGCACGCCGCGCGACGACGAGCGCGTGGACTGGGACCTGCGCGACCCGCTGGCCGCCGAGGTGAGCAAGGGCCTGCTCACCACCACGGTGGAGAAGGCCATCGCGTGGACGCAGACCTCGGCCATCTGGCCGGCCACCTTCGGCCTGGCCTGCTGCTCGATCGAGATGATGCACACGCTCAGCCCGCGGCTGGACATGGGCCGGTTCGGCGCCGAGTTCTTCCGCGGAACGCCGCGCCAGAGCGACCTGATGATCGTGGCCGGGCGCCTGACGCAGAAGATGGCGCCGGTGGTGCGCCACATCTACGACCAGATGCTCGAGCCCAAGTGGGTCATCAGCATGGGGGCCTGCGCCAGCACGGGCGGGGTGTTCAACAACTACGCCGTGGTGCAGGGCGTGGACAAGATCCTGCCGGTGGACGTGTACGTGCCCGGCTGCCCGCCGCGCCCCGAGGGACTGATGGAGGGCATTGACGTGCTGCGCCGCAAGATCGGCGTGAACGGCCAGATGCCCTCCTCGGAGCTGATCGCCCAGCGCCGTGCCGACCGCCTGGCGTGGGAGCGCGAGCACGCCGATGAGCTCGCCGCCCTGCGCGAGGTGACGGCCGGGCACGACGTGCAGCAGCCGGGCGAACCCCCGGTGGTGGAGCCCGTGGTGGCGGAGGCCGAGGCCGAGGCGCGGGCGCGCGCCGGGCGGCAGGGTGACGCCGGGTGAGCGACGTATCGGCCCAGATCGAGGCGGTCACGCCCGGCGCGGTGGTGGCGGAGTTCACGCATGTGGGCGAGCTGACCGTGGAGGTACGCAAGGAGCGCATCGTGGAGGCCTGCCGCGCCCTGCGGGACGGGCCCGGCCAGTTCGCGCTGCTCAGCGACGTGACGTGCGCGGACTTCCCCGATGAGCCCGGCCGCTTCCGGATGGCCTACCACCTGGCCAGCATCCAGACCGGCAGCCGCGTGCGCCTGCGGGCGTGGGCCGGTGCACTGGAGCCCGAGATCGAGTCGGTCACCTCGGTGTGGCCGGGCGCCAACTGGATGGAGCGTGAGGTGTACGACCAGTTCGGCGTGCGCTTCGCGGGCCACCCGGATCTCTGCCGCATCCTCAACCCACTCGACTGGTCGGGCCACCCCCTTCGCCGCGATTACCCGATCGGCGGCGAAGAGGTCCAGTTCACGGACGCCGTGTGACCATGAGCACCACCGACCCACGCACCGAGAACTTCCCCCTCGCCGCCGAGAGCCGCGAGGCCATCGAGGGCGCCCTGCGCGAGGACCGCGCCCTCACGCCCACCGAGCGCGTGATCGCCGGCGTCGAGGCCTACACCCCTGAGGAAGCCGCCGAGCGGACGCTGGCCAACGAGATGCTGGCCGACACCCGGCCCGGCGTGCGCCAGCCCCTGCTGATCAACCTGGGGCCCAACCATCCCAGCACCCACGGCGTGCTGCGGCTGATCGTGGAGCTCGACGGCGAGGTGGTGAAGGAGGTCACGCCGGTGATCGGCTACCTCCACACGGGCATCGAGAAGCAGTGCGAGAACAAGACCTGGTGGCAGGCCATCACGCTGGTCACCCGCATGGACTACCTGGCGCCGTTCGCCAACATCAAGGCGTACACGATGTCGGTGGAGAAGCTGCTGGGCATCGAGGTGCCCGCGCGCGCCGAGTGGATCCGCGTGCTGCTGGCCGAGATGAACCGGCTGGCGAGCCATCTGGTGTGGCTGGGCACCTCGGGCCTGGAGCTTGGCGCCATGAGCGTGTTCTTCTACTGCTATCGCGAGCGCGACCAGTTGCTCGACCTGTTCGAGATGGTGTCGGGCGAGCGCATGAACCACCGCTACTTCCAGGTGGGCGGCTGCGCGCAGGACCTGCCGCCGGGGTTCATCGAGCGGGTGCGGGCGTTCACCGACGAGATGCCGAAGCGCATCGACGAGTACGAGGCCCTGCTGACCGGCAACCCCATCTGGAAGGACCGGATGAAGGGCATCGGGGTGCTGCCCGCGGGCGACCTGCTGGCCCTCGGCGTGACCGGCCCCACCCTGCGCGCGGCCGGCGTGCCCTACGACCTGCGGAAGGTGGCCCCGTACTCCGGGTACGAGCACTTCGAGTTCGACGTGCCCACCGCCACAGAGGGCGACAGCTTCGCCCGCTACCTGGTGCGCGTGCAGGAGATGCGCGAGAGCCTGCGCATCATCCGGCAGGTCATCGACGGCATGCCCGAGGGCCGCGTGATCGCCGACGACCGCAAGGTGGTGCTGCCTCCGCGCGAGGAGCTGGCGTACTCGATGGAGGCCCTGATCCACCACTTCAAGCTGGTGAGCGAGGGCTTCACCGTCCCCGCGGGCGAGGCCTACGCGCCCATCGAGAGCCCGCGCGGGGAGATGGGCTGCTACGTGGTGAGCGATGGCGGCCCCAAGCCGCACCGCGTGCACATGCGCGACCCCTCGTTCGTGAACCTGCAGGCCACCGCGCCGCTGTGCAAGGGCAACTACCTGGCCGACCTCATCGCGATCGTCGCCACGCTGGACCCGGTGATGGGAGGCGTGGACCGGTGACCGCGCACGAGATCGAGGAGTACCTGGCGCCCATGCGCCACGAGTTCGCCGACCCGCGGTCGCTCATCCTGCCCGCGCTCAAGTTCGCCCAGGGCGACAGCGGCTGGCTGCCGACCGAGGACATGGCCGCCGTGGCAGAGGCCACGGGCTTCTCGCAGGCCTACGTGGAGAGCATCGCCACCTTCTACGACCGCCTGTACGTGGAGCCCGTGGGGCGCAGGGTCATCAACGTGTGCGTGACGCTCTCGTGCATGCTGCGCGGCTCGGATGAGATCTTCGACCACCTGGCCGACTACCTGGGGCTGGATGGCGAGGGCACCACGGACGACGGCATGTTCACGCTGGCCAAGGTGCAGTGCATCGGCGCATGCGACCGCGCGCCCTGCCTGCAGATCGACTCGGGCGAGCAGATCGGCCCGCTCGAGCCGGCCGACGCCACGTGCCTGGTGGACGACCTGCGCGAGCAGCCCGCGCCCGCGAGGTACGAGCGCTAGATGCCCCAGATGAACTCCGTGTACCGGCACCGGGAGTTCGGTGCCCCGCTCACCACGCTCGCCGACTACGAGCGGGCGGGCGGGTACCTGGGCTTGGGCGATGCCCTCGCGCTGACCCCCGACGACGCCCTGTACGCGTTCCACCGCTCGGGCCTGCGGGGCCGCGGCGGCGCCGGGTTCCCCATGGGGCGCAAGGCATCGTTCCTGCCGAAGGACACCGGCCGGCCCACGTACATCGTGTGCAACGCGGATGAGAGCGAGCCCGGCACCTTCAAGGATCGGGAGATCATCGAGAGGAACCCCTTCCAGTTGATCGAGGGGCTCACCATCGCCGCCCATGCCGTGGGGTGCGAGCGCGCGTACATCTACATCCGCGGCGAGTACGAGGCACAGGCCAAGGTGCTGGATGCCGCGCTCGCGGAGGCCCGGGACGCCGGACGGCTGGGGCCCGACGCGCTGGGCGACGGGCGCCCGTTCGACATCACGCTGTACCGCGGTGCCGGCGCGTACATCTGCGGCGAGGAGACCGCGCTGCTCGAGAGCCTGGAGGGCAAGCGCGGCCAGCCGCGCCTGAAGCCTCCCTTCCCCGCGGTCGCGGGCCTGTACGGGTGCCCCACGCTCATCAACAACGTCGAGACGCTGGCGTCGCTTCCGCCCATCATGCACCGCGGCCCCGACTGGTACTCGGCGATGGGCCCCGAGAAGAGCCCCGGCACCAAGATCTTCTCGGTGTCCGGCCACGTGCTGCGCCCGGGCAACTACGAGGTGGTGCTGGGCGAGACCACCCTGCGCGAGCTGATCTTCACGATGGCGGGCGGCCTGCGGCCGGGGCGGCACGTGAAGGCCGTGTGGCCGGGCGGGTCGTCGGTGCCGGTGATCGGCGAGGGGTCGCTGGACGTGCCGCTGGACTACGAGTCGCTGAACGGCGTGGGCACCTTCCTCGGCAGCGGCGGGTGCATCGTGATGGACGACTCCGAGTGCATCGTGCGCGCGTGCCATCGCCTCGCCCAGTTCTACCGGCATGAGTCGTGCGGCAAGTGCACGCCGTGCCGCGAGGGCACCGGCTGGCTGGCCCGGATCCTCGGCCGCATGGTGGCCGGCGAGGGCCGCGGGGCCGAGGACATCCGCATGCTCGAGAGCCTGTTCGGACGCATCTCGGGCCGCACGCTGTGCGCCCTCGCGGATGGCGCGGTGATGCCGGTGCAGAGCGCCCTTGAACTGTTCCCCGAGGAGTTCGCCCACGTCGCCGAGCACGGCTCGCCGGCTCCGGCCCCGATGATGGGGGAGCCCGTTGGCTGAGCACGACGACGGCCTGATCGTCCTCACGATCAATGGCCGCGAGGTCCGGGCACCCAAGGGCACCATGCTCGTGGACGCCGCGAAGGCCGCCGGTATCGAGATCCCCATCTTCTGCTACGAGCCGCGCCTGGGCGCGCCCATCGGCGCATGCCGCATGTGCCTGGTGGAGGTGGAGGGCATGCGCGGGCTGCAGACCGCCTGCTCCACGCCGGTGGCCCCCGACATGGTGGTGAACACCGAGAGCGAGGTGGCGAAGGACGCCCAGGACGGCGTGCTGGAGCTGCTGCTGGCCAACCACCCGCTGGACTGCCCGGTGTGCGACAAGGGCGGCGAGTGCCCGCTGCAGGACCGCACCTTCCGCTTCGGACCGGGTCGCACGCGCTCGCTGGAGCCCAAGCTGCACTTCCCCAAGCCGCTCGACCTCTCACCGCTGGTGGCACTGGACCGCGAGCGCTGCATCGCGTGCTTCCGCTGCGTGCGGTTCAGCCAGGATGTCGCGGAGGACGGCCAGCTGACCTTCCAGGAGCGCGGCGATCACACGGAGATCGCCACCTTCAGCGGCGACCCGTACGAAGGGCGCTTCACCGGCAACACCATCGACCTGTGCCCGGTGGGCGCGCTCACCAGCAACCCGTACCGCTTCGTCAGCCGCCCGTGGGACATCAAGAACACCCCATCGGTGTGCGCGGGCTGCTCCATGGGATGCAACCTGGAGATCACCGAGCGCGAGGGCGAGGTGAAGCGCCTGACCGGGCGCCCGGAGCCCAACATGGCCGTGGAGGAGGGCTGGATCTGCGACCGCGGTCGCTGGGGCTACCCGGCGCTGCGCAGCGCCGATCGCCTGCAGGCACCTGTGCTGGCCGATGCGGTGGGCCGCAGGAACGTGCCGCTGGAGCGCGCGGTGACCGAGGCATCGGGCCTGCTGTCTGCCCGCGGCGCGCGGGTGGGGATCCTGCTGGGCGACGCCGTCACCGTGGAGACGGGATTCCTGGCATGCGAGCTGGCCGACCGCGTGGGCGGCGGCACGCCGGCCATGGTGGCCCGCACGGGGATCCCGGGCGATGGGCTCGGGCCCCTGCGCGCGCTGCCGGGCGCGCAGATGGACGACGTTGACGACGCCGATGTGGTGCTGGTGGTGGGTGGCGACCCGTGCGCCCAGCAGCCGGTGGCCGAGCTGCGCATCCGCAAGGCGCACCGCGCAGGCGCACGCGTATCGGTGATCGGCCCGCGCCCCACGGCGCTCGACGCATCCTGCGAGGCCCTTCGCACCTCGCCCGGTCACCTGCTGGATGCCGCCGCGGTCATCAACGAGCGCCTGCAGGGCAGCGAGCGCGCCGTGGTGCTGTGGGATGAGGCCGATCTCGCCGCCGAACCCGCGGCCGCCGAGGCCATCGCGCGGGTGGTGGCCGCCACCCCGGGCGCGCGGGCAATCGAGATGTGCGCCGACGTGAGCGGCCCCGGGCTGCGCGCCCTGGGCATCCCCGCAGCCGGCGACCTCCTGTGCGCACTCGAGGCCGGTGACATCGACATCCTGCTCACCATCGGCACCGACCCCACCACGGGTCCGGCGGGCGACCGCTGGTCGGCGGCCGCGGACCACGCCGGCACGATCATCGAGATGGCCACGCACCACACGGGGCTGACCGACCGCGCCGCCCTGGTGCTTCCCATGCTGGCGCCGCTGGAGGACGAGGGCGTGCTGGTGAGTATGACCGGGCGCGCGCAGCGGCTGCGGCCCGGTGCACGCGAGGCCGCGGGCGCCGCCGCCGCGTGGGAGATGATCGTGGGCATCACGCACCGGATCGGGCGCCCGGTGCCCGACCGCACCCCGGCCCAGGCGTTCCGGCGGCTGGCCGACCAGCACGCGGCCTTTGCCGGCCTGGACTACCGCGCGATCGGCCGCGAAGGCGCGGTGATCGCCCCCGTGCCGCAGGGACCGCCCGCGGCGGCGCACGATGCCGCGGGCGACGGCCTTCTCGTGGTGCCGTGCACCCCGGTGTTCGGCGACGCCGTGGCCCACCGTTCCGACGCGCTGGAGGCCGTGCGCGAGCCGTCGCACGTGGGCCTGGCGCCCGCCGAGGCCGAGCGGCTGGGGGTGCGCACCGATGCCCGGGTGCGCGTGACGACCCCCGAGGGCACGGCCGTGCTGCCGCTGCAGGTCGACTCGCGCCTGCATGAGGGCGCCCTGTACCTGGTGATGGGCGACCCGGCCTCGGGAGCCGCCCGCCTGCTGCCGGTCGACCGGGCACCCGTGCGCGCCGCGGTGTCGGCGGCCACGCGCGAGGAGGTGGGCGCGTGACGGCGCAGGAGGCTGTGCTCACGATGATCATCCAGGCGGTGGTCGTGGTGGGCGTGGTGTTCTCGGGCTTCGCCGGGCTCACGGTGATCGAGCGCAAGCTGATCGGCCGGTTCCAGGCCCGCATGGGGCCGAACCGCGCCGGGCCGTTCGGGCTGCTGCAGCCGCTCGCGGACATCGGCAAGCTGACCTTCAAGGAGGACTTCGCCCCGGCGGGCGCCAACCGCTGGGTGTTCCGCCTGGCGCCGATGATCCCGGTGATCGCCGCCGTGGCCGCGCTGTCGCTGATCCCCTACGGCGGCGTGCACGAGTGGTTCGGCCACACCATCACGCTGTACGGCACCGACCTGGGCGTGGGCGTGCTGGTGTTCCTGGCGCTGTCGAGCCTGGGGGCGTACGGGCTGATCCTGGGCGGATGGGCCAGCGGCAACAAGTACTCGTTCCTGGGCGCGGCACGCGGTGCCGCGCAGCTGGTGTCGTACGAGGTGGCCCTGGGCCTGTCCATCGTGGGCGTGGTGATGATCAGCCAGAGCCTGTCGCTGGTGGACATCGCCAACGACCAGTCGGGGGGCCTCTGGTACATCCTGCTGCAGCCGGTGGCGTTCGTGGTGTTCATGATCGCGGCGTTCGCCGAGACCAACCGCGTGCCGTTCGACCTCGGCGAGGCCGAGAGCGAGCTGATCTCGGGCTACAACACCGAGTACGGCTCGGTGAAGTTCGCCATGTTCCTGGCCGCCGAGTACGTGGCGCTCATCGTCATCTCCGCCTTCGCCGCCACGCTGTTCCTGGGCGGCCCCAACGGACCCTGGCTTCCGGGCTTCATCTGGCTGGGAATCAAGATCACCGCCCTGCTGTTCGTGTTCATCTGGGTGCGCGCCACATTGCCCCGCTTCCGGTATGACCGGCTGATGAAGTTCGGGTGGAAGGTGCTCATTCCCGTGGCGCTGGCCAACATCGTGGTGACGGCCATCGTGCTGGGACTGGGGTTCGCGAACTGATGGGCGTGCTCGATCCCCTCAAGGGCTTCGGCGTCACCTTCCGCAACCTGTTGAAGACGCCCGTGACCATCGGGTACCCCGAGCACAAGACGCCGGTGTACCCGCGGTTCCGGGGACGCCACCGGCTGTGGCGGTTCGAGAACGGCCTGGAGAAGTGCGTGGGCTGCTCGCTGTGCGCCGCCGCCTGCCCGGCCGACTGCATCCGCGTGGTGGCCGAGGAGAACACCCCGGACAACCGGGTGTCGGCCGGCGAGCGCTACGCGCGCATCTACGAGATCAACATGGCGCGCTGCATCTTCTGCGGCTACTGCGAGGTGGCATGCCCCTTCGACGCCATTACCCTCGAGCACTCGTATGAGCTCAGCGAGTACACCCGCGAGGCCCTCATCTACACCAAGGACGTCCTGCTGGAGCCTGCGCCCAAGCAGCCGCCGCTGCACCCCAACGTGCCCGGCGACCCCTCCCCGGCGGCAGACGCGTAGTGCCGGTGGACACCCTGACACCGGGCACGCCCATGCTGTTCATGGGCGAGGGCTTCCGCGTCCACGCAACCAGCGACACCACCGGCGGGGGCTTCCTGATCGCCGAGATCGCCTCGCGCCCCGG
>Ga0181578_10003184_pt1 | contig 15069 bp, 12 predicted proteins | sample 071ome_21_FD_148659 | JGI IMG/M metagenome (GOLD analysis project Ga0181578, IMG submission 148659) | Coastal salt marsh microbial communities from the Groves Creek Marsh, Skidaway Island, Georgia - 071401CT metaG (spades assembly) | ecosystem: Environmental > Aquatic > Marine > Intertidal zone... | reverse complement strand
GAGTCGCTTCGCCCATTTGTGGAGAAAATTGACACGTCGGCCTCCCACCCCTGGTCGGCACTCACTGTTCTAGCTCCTTTGCACTAATGCGTATCATTCGCGGAAAGAACCGAGGCAAGTTCCTCGTGGCCCCCAAAAACCTACCGGTCCGTCCAACTACGGATATGGCCAAAGAAGGCCTCTTCAACGTGGTGGAGAACTACCTCGACTGGGCAGACGTGCGCGCGCTTGATCTCTTTGCCGGGACGGGCAACATCAGCTACGAAATGGCCTCGCGCGGCTGTCCCGATGTCACATCGGTTGACTCCTTCCGCGACTGCTTAAAATTCATCGACAAGACCGCCGACCAGCTCGGCTACACGGGCATCAAGACGGTGCTTTCAGACGTTCCTCGCTACCTGCAGCGCAACCCGCAGCGATGGGACTTCATTTTTGCAGACCCTCCCTACGACTATTCGGACTACCCCGCATTGATCGGATTGGCCCTGGACAAATTGCCCGCCGATGGGCTCTTTGTTTTGGAACACAGCGTGGACCATTCCTTTAGCGACCACCCTGCCTGCTTCGACAGCCGCCGCTACGGCAGTGTGCACTTTAGCTACTTCAGTGTAGAGGCGCTCAAAGATTCAGAGGCCTAGCGCTTCCCGCCACCGAGCCAGCGCTCTACTGCGGTGGCTGAGGGCTTTCTTTTCGTCCAAGGACATCTCCGCAAAGGTTCGGCCGTCCCCTTCGTCAGGCACAAAGAGGGCATCGTAGCCGAATCCCCCACTGCCGCGCTCCTCGTGTAGAATTTGGCCCCAGACTTCCCCTTCAAAGGTCTTCACCTCGGACGCTGTCGCCCAAGCCAACACGGTCTTGAAGCGCGCGCGACGGTCCGCAACTCCTTTCAAATCAACCAGTAGCTTTTGGCGGTTGTCCGCATCGTCCTTCTGGGGACCTGCATATCGGGCCGAATGCACCCCCGGCGCACCCCCCAACGCAAGCACCTCCAATCCTGAGTCATCCGAAAGCGCCATTCCGCCCACCGTTTGCTGCAGAAAGGTGGCTTTTTGAACCGCATTTTCTTCCAACGTCGACCCGGTTTCTGGCAATTCCTCTACAATACCTGCTTCTACGGCCGTTCGAACCTTCCAGTCCGGCGGCAAGGCGGCTTTAATTTCCTTTACTTTGTTTTGATTCTGCGTAGCTAAGACCCATTCCATGGCCCCAAATATCCGAAAGACCGCCGTCCTCCTCGCCGGTCCGCTGTTCTTTTTCGCCGCCCAAGCCTTGAGCGGCCCCCTGGGATGGTCCAACCAACAAGGCGTGGTCCTGGGCAGCACCCTCTGGATGCTGCTGTGGTGGTTCACCGAGATCATTCCCCTTGCCGCTACCGCCCTCCTACCCCTTCTCACCTTTGGGGGCTTTGGCGTACTGGATTCCAGCGCCCTCGCCAACGCCTACAGCCATCCCCTCATCTTCCTGTTCTTAGGAGGCTTCTTGCTGGCCCGTGGCGTCGAACACCACCAGCTGCACCGCCGCTTTGCCCTGGCCATCCTCCGTCGATTTGGAAGCCAATCCCACCGCGTCCTCGCCGGCGTGATGGCCGCGACCTTTCTCTTGAGCCTATGGATGAGCAACACCGCAACGGCTGTCATGATGCTTCCCCTGACGCTCTCCCTGATTCGCCACATACCTACCGAAAATGACGTGCTCGAACGCAACATTCTCCTCGGCATGGCCTGGGGCGCCAACCTTGGCGGCATCGGAACCCTCATCGGCACCCCGCCCAACCTCGTGTACGCAGCCTTCCGACAGCAAACCCTCGGGGAAGAAGTCTATTTCTTGGACTGGTCGCTTAGCATCTTCCCGATCGCCGTCGTCCTGCTCCTCCTCGCATTTTTACTGCTGCGCCGGAACCTCCCAAGTGTCGACCTGCGCGACGTCGAATGGCCCCAACCGGAGCCTTGGACCTCCGGCGAAAAACGCGTGGCCCTCATCTTCACCCTGACCGCGACGGCCTGGATGACACGTCCTTGGCTGCAGACCTTGTTGCCGAATCTCCAACTCACCGACACCTGGGTAGGCCTCACCGGCGCACTTTTGCTCTTTGCCGTTCGAGATGCCCACCGCCAGCCCCTGTTGCGTTGGGAGGAGGCTCAAAAAATCGAATGGGGCATCCTGCTCCTCTTTGGGGGCGGCATGTCCTTAGCGGCAGCCATGCAGGCCTCCGGTTGGCTCGAATCACTCGCTTCCTCCGGGCAGCAAGGCTGGCCACCCACCCTCTGGGTACTGGTTTTCACCCTCCTCGGGGTCTGGACAACGGAACTTTTCTCCAACATGGCCCTCGTCAGCGGTATGCTTCCTATCGCATTAGCGGTTTCGACTGCCCAAGGCATACCCTTCGAACAACTCGCCATCCCCCTCACTATTGGAGCGAGTTGCGCCTTCATGCTGCCCATGGCCACTCCACCGAACGCCATCGTCTTCACCTCCGGTAAGATTCGAATGGCCGATATGGCCCGCGTCGGATTCTGGATGAATGTACTGGCCTCCCTCGTCATCTGGGCCGCCATCTCGCTCCTCTATTGAGCCGAACGCAACCCCGGCAAGACTCTACTCGCCAGAACCGCCCGAACACGCTCTTGTACCGCGTCGTTCTTCGCATGCAGCCCGCGCACCCACATCACACTTCGCTGCGCATGAGGCACAGGGCGTGCCCGCTTTTGCATCCATGCAGGCAGCAGCTCAAGCTCCGACTCACTCAGGAGCACCCACTTTCCCGTGCGCGCTCCCACGGAAGCTCGCCCATAGACCGAGTCTGACTGGAAGCCTGGAGCAGCCTGGGCCTTCCACCCGTTTAGACGCGCAAATCGGGTGGCTGCGAGCGCCTCTGACCCCATGAGCCAAGCTTGGCCATCCGACCATGCAGGAAGGAGGGCCTCTTCCTTAGGCGCAAGGGCCCACCATGCCTCTTGGAAGAGGACGGTCGTCTGCCCCTGCCCTGTCCAGCCCTCACTTTGCGTGAGGACCGCGTCCAATTCAGCCTGCTGCAAGGCTTGCTGCAAGTCGGCCGGATTCGCCTCCACGAGATCTAGTTCGACGTGAGGGCAGGCGGCTTGGACCGCCGCATACCATTCGGCCCCGTGAATGCCCGCCAGAGGGGCCACTATGCCCAACCGAAGTCTGCCGACCACGGGGTGCTCAAAATCATCCACCAAACGTTTGATGCCCTCTGCACTTTGGAGGGTTTGGCGCGCTTGCCCAAGGAGTGACTGCCCCATAGGTGTCAAGGCCATGGGTTGTGCTTTTCGATCCACCAAGGCGTGGCCCAGCTCTTCCTCCAATTTCTGAAACTGTGCACTTAAGGTGGGTTGCGTCACCCCACAGGCTTTCGCCGCTTGACTGAAGCTCTGGAATTCTGCCAGGGCCAAGAAATACTCCAGTTGGGTCAGCGTCATAGGAGGGCCCAGCGTTGGTAGCGTAGATAAGGCTGGAGTTCGGCCCCAAAGCCGGCGTAGAACCGCGCTAAGCCAGGCGCCTCACTCCCCTCAAAATCAAAATAGGTCCAACGCCCCGCCGCAAAGACTAAAAATTCATTCAGCAAATGCGCCATGGCCTGCGTCTCACGCCCTTCGTCCGAAATCGCAGAAAACAGCAAGACCACCCGATTCCCGGAAAACGCAAAGAAGGCACCCGCTAAAAACCGATTGCCTTCCCCGTAGACGGACCACACGGCGCCTTTGCCTTGGTGGAGCAAGTGGTACATGGCTTGACGAATGGCCGGTCCAAATCCGGTCGGAACCGCATACCGCTCCCCTTGGTAGCGCTCGAAGGCTTGATACAGCGTCTCCGGCGTGTCATGCTCAAAAAGCGTCATCGCGTGCCGCTTGGCCTCCTTCAAGTTGCGCAGCAGCTGCTTGCTGTACCCGCCATGGATCTGCTCATAGGACCCTGAAATATCCAGGACATAGTTGGGCTTCTCCGTCCAGCGCTCCAAGCGAAAGCCCTTCAAGCGCCACACCGGATTCTGCGTCTGCCAATCAGCGGGCTTGTGCACGCAGACATCCACCTTGGTAAAGCGGGCGGGAATGGCTGCTGCTGCAGCTAGCACCCGCGCAGAACGGTTGGCCTGCGCACCCACGGGACCCCATTGCTGCATGCCGAAGGGCAAATAGGCGGTCCAGAACATTCCCTTTCGGCGGTACGCCATCGGCCAAGCCAACCCTACTCCCGCAACTGCGCCCCAGGTCTGCCCTAGAGCATCGGCATAGCCCTCTTGATCATAGGGAAAGTCCCATGGGCTCTCTTTGGCCCACGTGGCCCATTCTTCTGAACTCCAAGTACCTGCTAACCACTTCATGCGTTCGCCAAAGTTAAAAAGGCCTTCAAGCCTTCTACCCATGGACGGTAGGCCCGAGTTTCCTTAAAAGACTGCCAGCCAGGCCCAAAAAAGCGCCAATGCGTTCCTAGGACCAAACCGGCACCATGTCTCTGAGCGGCCGCTTGCCACTTCGACAAAGTGGTCTGTATTGTTTCCGCAGATTCCCGGAGGAGATTTTGGTCCATCAAGGCCACGGGAACATAGGTCAAAAAGGGGATGCCGTCGGCATCTAATGCCTCTCCCTGTGGGCCTAGACCCCATGCGGGAATGGGTACCGCCACGCCCGCTCGGTAGCCGGGTTGCTTTGCGTATTCCATGCTCCAATCTTCGATACAACCCACTTTTGCGAGCTGTGCTTGCGACTGTGGCACTTCCATGCGGAGGTAGTGGTACCGGGAGCGCTGAAGGACGCGAGAGGTGGCCTGGGTCCAAGCCCGAACTTCCGCATCTAACCCTGCTTGCCCCCTATCATGGTGGGCGTAGGTCGGATGCAGGCCTATGCTCGGGAATTTTTTCGCCCACTGCGCATGGGCTTCGGCTACGGGCGGATACTGAATACTCGGCCCCTTGTCCTGAGCACCCCGTTCCGGACCAATCCACGCAAAAAACTGCCAACGCACCTTTCCATAGGTCCGCATCAAGCCCTCAAATGCCTGCGAGGCGTCAAAGGGATCGACGGGGCCCAACTGAGCCTTCAAAAGGCCCCATTTGCCCGTGAAGACCTGCTTCAAGGCAACCGCCAGGCGGTGGCTCACTGGGAAGCCTGCAAAGGCAAACCGGTGATCGATGTCGACCACGACGGTGGGGGCCGGGGTTCGGCGCTTCGCCAGAGAGAAATCGGGCTGAAAGCGCTTCACAAACTGCTCCACCCAGACATGCCCCATGGGCACCTCGGGCTGGGCTACGAGCTCCGCCCCAATACAGGAAGCCTCCGGCAGGAAACGCCCGTGCGCATCCTTTTGAACATTTGAATGCTCTTCCGCGCGTGAAGCCACGTACGCCGCTTTCGCCAAAACGTCATCGCCCAATTCCGCAAATAACCACCGCTCAAAAGGCAGGGACCAGCAGGAGGCCTGGGGCCAGGACGCACCCTTTGGAGAGAAATCCAGTCGTACACCACTCACCCGCCGCACTACCTCGGCCGCAAAGCGCAGCTGGGGATTCTCGGCATCGCCCTGAACCACGAGGGCATTGGGCTTCACCGGCCCGTCTTGCCAGAGGGCGGTCGCCATCCGAAGCGCTGCATCGCCTTCCCCATACACCGGAGGAAATTCCGTGGGCGTTTCCCGCCGCATACAGGCAAGGAGTTGCTCGTGAAGGGCGGCTGCACTGGATGCCCCCTCGGGATTCACCAGGAAGGACTGGCCCGTCTCCAGCAATTCCACCCACTCCGTTTCGTTGCGCAAAACAATGCACTTTCGACGGCAGAAATAGGCCTCTTTTTGCAGGCCGCCCGAGTCCGTCAAGACCCATTCGGCCGCTTCCAACTGTTCCAAAATGGCTTCACGGCCCAAAGGCGGATGCCACTGAATATTTTTAGGCATGACGCCCTGTTCCAAATGCGCGCGCAGTCGAGGGTGAATGGGCCAGTGAATTTCATGGCTTTTGGCCAGCTCCTCCAAGGCCGACACCATCTTGGCCCGAACACCCGCATCGTCCACATTCGTATTGCGGTGCATCGTCACCAGAATCCGCCCCTTGATGGGAGTCCCTAGTTTCCGATTCATCAACGCATCCGCCATGATGTCGCCCGTGAGGAGCGTATGCGCCTCTCCCCGGTCCAATCCTTCGCGCTGGAGCTGAACGAGCGCTCGCTCCGAAGGCACAAAATGCCAATCACTAACCGTATCTGTCTTCACGCGCGCCTCCTCTTCGGGCATGGCCGCGTTAAAACTGCGCAACCCGGCCTCCACATGCGCCAGCGGCAGACCCAAACGCTTCGCCGCACGCGCTGCACACCAGGTCGAAAACGTATCGCCATACACCACCACCGTATCCGGCTGCCATTCCTTCAACACATCCGCCATCGCAGCCACATTCTCCTCGTGGGTTTGCGACCAGGTCAAAATCGCATCGGGCTGAAGGCCAAATTCTTGAAAGAACACTTCACTCATCCCTGCCTCCCAATGCTGGCCCGAATGCAGAACCCGCTGTGGAGCCCCACGCCCAGCCAATGCCTGATACAGAGGCAGCAATTTGATGAACTGAGGCCGAGCCCCGACAATGTGTACAATCATAGATTCTTTGGATTGGACTGCATCCAACCCTTGTCCGCAAAACTAACGTAATCCCTTTGGCCAACGATCAAATGATCCAAAACCCCTATATCCAAAAACACGCCCACCTGCACCAACCTCCTGGTCAGTTCCTTATCCTCCTCACTCGGGACCAAACGCCCACTCGGATGGTTGTGCCCCACAATCACCGCAGGCGCTCTCAACTCCAACGCCCGCTGAAACAAGACCCGCAAATCCGCCACCGTCCCGGTCCAACCCCCCTTCCCCACACACTCACAGGCTACCACCTCATGTGCCCTACTCAAGAACAGCACCCAAAACTCCTCATGATCCAAGCTGAGCAACTTGGGCTTCAACACCTCAAACGCCTCCTTGCTCCCAAAAATCCGCTTCCGCACCGCAACCTCCTCGCCCTCCCGCATCCGACGCCCAAGTTCAAAGGCGGCGGCGAGCGCCGCCGCCTTGGCGGGCCCCAGCCCTACTTCGCGCATCAGGGCTTCCGGCCGCGCAGCCGACAAGCGTTGCAAATCCTCCCCATGGGCCCGCCACAGCTTTTGAGCCACCTGCAACGCCGATGCGCCCTGGGCGCCACTGCGAATCAACAAAGCCAAGCATTCCGCTGTGCTCAATGCACGCGAGCCCTGAGCCAGACATTTCTCTTGGGGTCGATCCTCTGGGGACCATTCTCGAATAGTAAACGACATGGCCGCAATTTGGAAAAGCGGTCTCAGCGAGTCGTCTTAAGGGTGGTACAAAGGGCTTGGGGGCTTGGGGGCTTGGCAAAACAACGAAAGTCCCTGCGCGCGGCGAAGGTCCACCACAAGGTTAAAGGGTAAAGGAGATTAAGCGTTTAAGCGAAAAGCTACAGTGCGAAGCACGTGCTCTCTAGCTTCAGGGCGCAGCCCGAGCCAACTAGCCACAGTGCGAAGCACGTGCCCTCTAGCCCTCTGGCTCCCTAGCTACCCTCTGAAAACAAAAAAGCCGCCCGAAGGCGGCTTTTCTTGACCAAATCAGTTGTCGATTACGACAAACCGTTTACGTGCTTCGCCAAGCTTGACTTCAAGTTAGCGGCTTTGTTTTTGTGGATGATGTTGCGCTTGGCCAATTTGTCCAACATCGCGCTTACCACGGGAAGTTGCGTTGCAGCTTCGGCGGCGTCCGTAACGGCACGGAGGATGCGAACAGCGTTACGCGTAGTCTTGTGGTAGAAACGGTTGTGCAAACGCTTCTTTTGCGTCTGGCGGATGCGCTTCAAGGAGGATTTGTGGTTAGCCATACCTTCTTAGTCTAATTTTTTTCTTTTTTTCAAACTTGTGACCCGTACGGGATTCGAACCCGTGATCTTCTCCGTGAAAGGGAGATGTCCTGAACCGCTAGACGAACGGGCCATTGTTGCCAATGGTTTTGGGAGTGCAAATGTATGACAAATTTCTAATTAGACTATGCAGCCCCGCACAATTTTTCATGAATCTTTTAGGGCTCAACGGCCGCCACTCGGGCGATAGCCTAGGCGCTTGCTCGTGCGTTGGCGCAATTCTTCGCGTAAACCCTCCAATTCCATGACTGAAATTTCGTGGATTTCCTGGAAGGGAGAAACAACTAGGTCCATGTCCATAGCTTGGAGCATGGCATGTTCCACCCAGCTTTGGAGTACCTCTTTGGTTAATTCGGATTCGGTCAAAGGAATGCCTAAGCGCCCCATGCCTTCCGCGAGGTAGTGCCCCTCGCCGTTGACGAAGAGGCGGCTCAGGAGCATGCCCGTGTCATTCATTCGGCGCATCTTAAAGGAGTCTGACAAGAAGTTGTAGGCGTGAATCAAGCCGTAGTACGCGCGGTTCTCGTTGGCCTTGACATAGTCGGTCTGGCGCAGCGGGTGATCCCCGGGGAGCGCGAAGGCATTGGTGTGCACTTGGAAGATGAGGGAATCGCCCGAAAAGCGAATCTCCACCTCGTACTCCCCACGGTCCACAAATTCGACCACGACCGATTGGTCAATGGCGCAAATCTGGCTGTTGAGTTCGGAAGCGGTGTCGCGCAAAAGGGCCTTGAGGTCCGCAAATGCGGCCAAAGCCCGGCGGTGCACCAATTGCTTGTTGCTGGACTTGGTGGCTAGGACGCGGAGAATGTCGTTTTGGCGCGTCATGGCTTAGTAGGCGCGTGCAAACAAAACGCGCTGTGTCGAGGGCTTGCCGGTCAAAATACAGACGCCGTCCTCTTGGGGGTTGTCCAAGGGGATACAGCGAATGGTCGCTTTCGTCTTGTCCTTAATCTGGTCTTCCGTTTCGGGGGTTCCATCCCAATGGGCAGAAACAAAGCCCCCCTTATCCAAAGCGGCCGTGAACTCCTCCCAGCTGTTGGCGCGGTGAATGTTGCTGTCGCGGTGGGCCTTGGCACGTTCGAAGAGGTCCACTTGAATGGTGTCCAACATGCTCGCAATTTCCTGAACGAGGCCTTCCATGGGCAGGAAGGACTTGGTCAAGGTGTCGCGGCGCGCCACTTCGGCGGTGCCTTTTTCAAGGTCTTTTGGACCAATAGCGATGCGCACAGGGACTCCTTTGAGCTCGTATTCGTTGAACTTCCAGCCGGGCTTCTGGGTGTCGCGGTTGTCGTACTTGACCCGAACGCCCAACTTCTTAAAGTCCGCCACCAGCGCATTGGCCACCACATCAATGGCCGCCAATTCTTCTTCCCCGCGGTAAATGGGCACGATGACCACTTGGGTGGGCGCCAGTTTGGGCGGAATCACCAAGCCGTTATCGTCCGAATGCGTCATAATCAAAGCCCCCATCAAACGGGTGGAAACACCCCAAGACGTAGCCCAAACGTGCTTTACCTCGCCGTCTTTGTCTTGGAACTTTACGTCAAAGGCCTTGGCAAAATTTTGGCCCAAGAAGTGCGACGTGCCCGCCTGCAAGGCCTTGCCGTCCTGCATCAGTGCTTCGATACAGTAGGTCTCCAAAGCGCCTGCAAAGCGCTCGTTGGCGGATTTAACACCCCGAATCACCGGAATGGCCATAAACTCCTCTACGAAGTCGCCGTAGACGTGCAGCATTTGGACCGCTTCCGCAATGGCTTCCTCCTGCGTAGCATGCGCCGTATGGCCTTCCTGCCACAAAAATTCCGCCGTGCGCAAGAAGAGGCGCGTACGCATCTCCCAGCGAACCACGTTGGCCCATTGATTCACCAAGATGGGCAAGTCGCGGTAGGACTGCACCCAATTTCGGTAGGTGTCCCAAATGATCGTCTCAGAAGTCGGACGAACAATGAGTTCTTCTTCCAACTTGGCATCCTCATCCACTACAATGCCGTTGCCATTTGGATCGTTCTTCAAACGGTAATGCGTTACCACCGCGCACTCCTTCGCAAAGCCGTCCACGTGGGCGGCCTCTTTGGAGAAATAGCTCTTGGGAATGAAGAGTGGGAAATAGGCATTTACGTGCCCGGTTTCCTTGAAGCGAAAATCCAATTCGGCCTGAATCTTTTCCCAAATCGCATAGCCATGCGGTTTGATCACCATGCAACCGCGAACGCCTGAATTGTCCGCCAAGTCCGCTTGAACGACGAGGTCATTGTACCAGCGGCTGTAGTCCTTGTCGCGCGCTGTAAGATTCTTAGCCATAGAGAATGGTATGGGATTTGTACCTTGGAATAGTAGAACCACAAAGGTACTTCGTAATGCGCTACTCCTTTTTATCCCTTTTAGCCCTGGCCACCCTCGCGTCCTGCAGCTCGGTAGACCGACGCAGCTTGGCCGACTACGACGATGGAATCTACAGCTGGGAACCCTATCCCGACCACGGCGGCTACAGCTACGGTGGGGGCTCCTACTCTAATTCTCCCAACGGTTATGCCTACTACGGCGACGATGGCTACAACGACGGGTACGACGATGGCTACAACGATGCCTTTTATACGTTTAACGGTCCCTATGCCAGCCCCTATTTTTCCTACCGTCCGCGCTACCGGAGCTGGAACTACCGTCCCTACACCTACTATCCTTCTTACTTCTACGGCTACAACAGCCCGTACATGATGCCCTACGGCATGAATCCGTATGGCTTTAACCCCTATGGGATGCCCTACGGCATGAATCCGTATGGCTTTAACCCCTATGTGATGCCCTACGGATATCCGTACATGGGCTACGGGGGCTATTCCCCTTGGGATCCCTGGGGCATGGGCTACGGTTATCCCTATGGCGGATATGGCTATGGAGGCTACGGCTATCCTTACGGCGGGTACGGCTATGGCGGCTATTCCCCTTGGGGTGGCATGACCAGTACTACCCCTTCTTCCGGTGGCACGACCAACCAGCCCGTTTCTGGCAACATTTCTTTACGCCGAATGAACATCGCCGGCGGCCCTGCCACCCGACGACCCAGCGTTGAAAACGTCGCAGGTCGCACGGCAGAACGACCTGGCACCCTGGAAGAGGGCAAAGGCCAACGCGCTCCCCAGGAAGGCATTCAGGGAAGGCCCATGCGCAGTGTGGAAACCCATGCGAGCAATCCTAGCCGCGATGAAGTAGGCCGCACGCCTCAAGGCACCATCCACTACGCCCATCCTCCCCAGCGTGTTGAACCCCGTCAATCGGAGACGCAACGCCCTCAGACGGGCCGTCCAGAAACCGAAACGCGCCGTCCACCAATGGTTCGCCAACCCGAAGCACAGCGCAGCACCCCTCGTGCTGAGCAGTCTCAGCGCAGCTACAGCCCTCCGCAGCGCCAAGAGCCTCAACGCTCTAGCGAGCGCAGCTACAACGCACCGAGCCGCTCTACCCCGAGCCGCAGCTATTCAGAGCCCGCCCGTCCGGCGGCGGCGCCTAGCTACCAGGCGCCTGCGCGTTCGAGCAGTCCGCCTCCCCGTCGTTCCACAGGTGGACGCGGCGGACGATGAGAAAGGTTCTTACCCTCGCTGCCTTGGCAGCCATCCCATTTACGAGCCAAGCCCAAAGCCTTTGGCATTTCAGCAGCGCCTTGTCCAGTCCGTGGGCCGGAAGCGCGCGCTACATGGCGACAGGGGGCGCGTTGAGCTCCTTGGGGAACGATCCTTCGGCGATTTTGGACAATCCGGCAACGGCGGCAACCTACCGAGCGGGCGAAATCAGCTTGACTGGCCTCTTAGGACTGGATCAAAGCACCTTCCTCACGCAAGCCAACCTTCCCGCTTTTCACTGGGGATCCGCCCTTCAAATGACGGATGAGTCGGTATTGGCTTTCAGCTTGGACAGCCGAACCAGCCGCTACCAGCCCTTCGCCTGGAATCACGACACCTACCAACCGACGGTTTCCCAAGTGGATGCGTGGTTGGCCCAAGCGGGTTCACGGAGCCCTTCGGAGTGCTTTCAACAGGGCTTGTACGGACCCTATGCCGCCTACCAGGCCTATGTCTTGGAGTACGATGGGCTTTCTATGTATCCCTTAATGGTCGGCACGCCAGATGTTCAAGCTTTGTACCTGCAGCGCGACCAAAAGATCAGCCAAACGCAAGGCAGTGTGGCTGTTCGGACCGATAAAATTTCCCTAGGCGCTGGATTGGAATACCTCAACCTGCGCAGCAGCGAAAAGCTGAGCATCCAGGAATACCCCTATGCCCAAGACGGGTACTTGTTGAATATTTACACGCGCCAAACGGACAGCTTGCGCAGTGGCGGCTTCCGCATTCGATTGGGCATGCTGGCCAAAGTGGGGGAAGGGACGCGGATTTCTGCTTTTTGGACCGGCACCTCCTTGCTGAGTAGCAAGTGGTTCTACCGCTACCGCGTCTACGACAACCCGGCCAATCCCTCTGGCGTAGGCGTCGATGCGTTTGAGCTTTACCAAGACGAGAGCTTCCGCACGGTTCAGCCCGCTACGGCCGGTATTGGCATTGCGCAGGTGATTGACAAGCAGGGCTTTGTTTCAGCGGAATACCGGTACACGGAAGCGCCCGCCAATCCCATCTACTCCCCCATTGAATTTCTCAGCATCGGTCAGCAGATTGGCCTGGAACTCCAAGGCAGCCACGACCTGCGTCTGGGTGCGGAATGGCGCCAGGACGCGCAGTCTTTTCGTGCGGGCTACCGGCTATCGACCAAAGCCAGTGCGTTTAAAGAGCATTCCGGCTACCAGCAGGTTTCTGCGGGCTGGGGCATTCGCGGAAACGAGTGGTTTTTTGACTTTGCCATAGTGGGCCAGTTCCGAACGGGCCAAATCCTACACCCCCTCAGCGGCGAAACCCTCCCACTCCCGAGCGGAACGGGCATGCTCGTGGCGACGTATTCCGTACGTCTGCGGTAGGGACTTCTGCCCTATTTTAGGGTCATGAAGAAAATCACCTTGACGGCCTTAAGCATGTTGCTGGCCGGAACCCTTTTTGGACAGAGTACGAGTGCCTTGAAGTGGCGCTCCATTGGCCCTGCAGTGACCTCGGGCCGAATTGCCGATTTGGCCGTAGACCCCACCAATGCAGACCGCTGGGTCGTTGCTTCGGCTTCGGGCGGCGTGTGGGTAACGGAAAACCACGGACTGACCTTTGAACCCGTTTTTGACGGCGAAGGGTCCTACTCCATTGGCTGCGTGACCCTGGACCCCAGCAACCCCAATACCGTTTGGGTCGGTTCAGGTGAGAACAACAACCAGCGCTCCGTAGCCTACGGCGATGGCATCTACCGCTCTCAAGACGGCGGCCATTCCTGGACCAACATGGGCCTCAAGAATTCTGAGCACATCGGCATGATTGCCGTGCACCCCACCAACTCCAACATCGTGTGGGTAGCTGCCTATGGTCCGGTTTGGAGTCCCGGCGGTGACCGCGGTATCTACAAGACGACAGACGGCGGCCAAAACTGGCGCCGCGTGCTCCACGTGTCAGACCACACTGGCTTCAACGAAGTGCATGTGGATCCCCGCAACTCCAAAGTGCTCTATGCCACGGCCCACCAGCGTCGACGCCATGTGTGGACCTATATCTCGGGCGGTCCTGAAAGTGCCTTGTACAAGTCGGAAGACGGTGGCGAAACGTGGAGCGAACTGAAGAATGGCTTGCCTAGCGGCGATAAAGGCCGTTTTGCCCTCGCCATTTCTCCCGTGAACCCCGACGTGATCTACTGCATGGTCGAAGGGCATGGCTTGTACCGGAGTTCGGACCGGGGCGCCAGCTTCAAGAAGCAAAGCGACCATGCCACCAGTGGAAACTACTATGTGGAGCTCTTCGCGAGCCCTCACGATGTCGATGTGGTCTACTCTATGGACACCTATGCCCAATGGTCCGAAGACGGCGGCAAGACCTTCAAAGGCCTGGGCGAGCGCGGCAAGCACGTGGACAACCACGTCGCTTGGATCGACCCCACCAACCCCAAGCACCTGGTACTCGGCTGTGACGGGGGCCTCTACGAAACTTGGGACCACGCCAGCAGCTGGCACTTCAAGTCCAATCTGCCCGTTACGCAGTTTTACCGTGTAGCCGTGGACAATGCCACGCCTTTCTACAACGTGTACGGCGGCACGCAGGACAATTTCTCCTTGGGCGGCCCGAGCCGAACCATCAATGACCGCGGCATCGTCAACAGCGATTGGTACGTCACCCAAACAGGCGACGGATTTGAATCCCAAGTGGACCCCGTCAACCCCAACATCGTTTACGCCCAGGCGCAGTACGGCTGGCTGCAGCGTTACGACCGCCAGAGCGGCGAAGGGGTGCCCATCAAGCCCATCGAAGGCGCCGGCGAAAAGGCCTACCGCTGGAACTGGGATGCGCCTCTGCTCATCAGCCCCCACGACAACAAGACCTTGTACTTCGCGGCGAACAAGCTCTTCAAGAGCACGGACCGCGGCAACAACTGGACGGCTATTTCGGGCGATCTAACGCGCCAAATCGACCGCAACGCCTTGCCCGTGATGGGCAAAGTTTGGAGCATGGATGCGATTGCGAAGAACCAGAGCACCACGATCTACGGCAACATTGTCGCCCTGCACGAATCCCCCGTGGCCAAAGGCCTCCTCTACGTAGGAACGGACGACGGACTGGTCCAAATCAGCGAAAACGACGGCGGTGCTTGGCGTAAAGTGGACAAGTTCCCTGGCGTGCCCGCCAATACCTACGTCAATGACCTCAAGGCCTCTCTCCACGATGCCAATGTGGTCTATGCGGCCTTTAACAACCACAAGAACGGCGACTTTAAGCCCTACGTTTTGGTCTCCAAGAACAAAGGCAAAACCTGGGAGACCATCACGGGCGACTTGCCCGAACGCGGTTCCGTCTATAGTATCGCTCAAGACCACAAGGACCCCAACCTTCTGTTTGTGGGTACCGAATTTGGTATCTACTACTCCACCACTGGGGGTGGCACCTGGAAGAAATTGGGCAGTGGATTGCCGACGGTGGCGGTTCGGGATATTGACATCCAGCGCCGCGAAAACGATTTGGTCATTGCCACCTTTGGCCGTGGTTTCTACGTTTTGGACGACTACAGCCCCTTGCGCGAATTCA
>Ga0181578_10003180_pt1 | contig 15083 bp, 11 predicted proteins | sample 071ome_21_FD_148659 | JGI IMG/M metagenome (GOLD analysis project Ga0181578, IMG submission 148659) | Coastal salt marsh microbial communities from the Groves Creek Marsh, Skidaway Island, Georgia - 071401CT metaG (spades assembly) | ecosystem: Environmental > Aquatic > Marine > Intertidal zone... | reverse complement strand
CGCTGTCGAGGTCGTGGTCATTACCGGGTAGGCGTGCGGTGGATGTCGTTTCCTTACGCACCGTGGTGTGACTCTACGTGACAGGACGCACGCGCATTTGTGCGCTGAGAGCGCATTTTCCCCTGCATCCGGAGGCCTCATGCTGGTGCGTGCACCACCGCGACCCGCGGCCCCGGGGCGTAGGTTCCGGCGTATCCGGCAGCTCGGAGGAGGCACCCCTCATGTGCCCGGCATGGACGCGAATCGCTGATGAGGTCGACGCCCTCGCACGCGATCGCGCCCGGGCTGCCCGGAGCGAGCCGGCACCTCGCGAGCGCCAGGCGCTCGCCCGCGAGGTGGTGATGCTCACGCGTGCGGCACAGATGGCGAGAACCGCTCCGCGCGATGGCCTGCTGGTCCACCTGGCGTGCGAGGGCGTGGTACTTCACCAGGACGACCTGGTGATGTGGGGGATCGCCCCCGAAGCCGAGGACGCCCTGCGCGCGATGGCGTCCGACCCCGGCGTCGACCCCTCGGGCATCGATGCCGGGCACGTTCTGGCCGTGGTGCTCGGTGCGCCTCAGGCCCCGGTGGTGCTCTCGGCCGCCTGAGGGCGACGCTCAGTCGTCGTCATCGTCATGATCGTCGTCGTCGCGGTCATCACCGCGGCCGTCATCGTCCGCGCGCCGATCGTCCCGGTTGCGATCGTCCGCCCGGTCGTCGTCTGCCCGGCTGCCGCCGCGGTCGTCCCCGCCCGGGGTGTCGTCGGCGCGGCGGTCGTCGGCTGCGCCGGGGGCAGGGTCCACCCGCTGCACGGGCGTCTGCGGGGCGGTCGTTGCCCCGCTACCGCTCGCAGTGCCCTGCTGCGCCAGGCTCCCCGCGCTGAGGGTGCCCAGTCGCACGTCGTCGGTGGTGCTGTCGAGCAGGGCCAGGTTGGCCGCCAGTCCCGCGGCGGTCACGCCCAGCACCAGCACCGCGGCAAGGGCCCATCGGGCCCAGGGCGGCACCCTCATGAGGCCGCCGCCCGTCGGCGACGGAGTGGCGCGTTGGGACCCGCGATGAGGCGACGTGCGGCGACGCCTGCCATCAGGCCCGTGGACGCCACGTAGATGCCCAGCATCCAGGGCTGGTTGCTGTCGGTTCCTGCCATCACCCCATGCACGGTAGCCGTGGCGAACACGCCGTACGAGGCCAGGTGCACGGCCTTCCAGAAGCCTGCGCCCACGTGCTTGCGCCACATGGCGGTGAGGGAGACGATCACCATCAGCCACATCGACAGCACGCCCACCGATACCCACAGGGGCCGGTACTCGGTGCCGCCAGGCGTCACGAGGTCCAGCCACGTGATGGTGACGTAGTTGTCCATCACCAGCGCCACGCCGTGCAGCGCCACCAGCGCCAGGCCCAGGACGGCCAGGATGCGGTGCCACTCCATGCGCGCCACGGGCGAGGCCAGCCGTTGCACCAGGCGGGTGTGCAGGACGACTCCCGACACCATCGAAGCGACGATCAGCACGTAGCCCACGATCCCCGTGACGCGGGCCATCAGCCACCAGAACGGCACCTCGGCGATGTTCGCGACGATGTTCATGCGAGGCTCCCGGTCGTCGTGGTCGATCCGTCCGCGCCCACGAGCACGGCGGTGATGCCGCGCTCGTGGGCCTCCCTGCGGGCGCCGTGGCGGCCCGCAAGCAGCAGCGCGGTGGCCCATGCCTCGGCCGTTGCGGCGTCATCCCCCACGGTGGTCACCCGGGTGAGGTCGGTGGTGCTCGGACGCCCCGTTGCCGGATCGATCACGTGGTGCATGGCGGTCCCGGCCCGCTGCCACCTGCGCCGGTCGGTGCCCGACGTCGCCATCCCCCCGCGGGACAGTCCGATGGTGCGTGCCACGTCTCCGTGCATCACCTCCACGGGCCAGGGTTCGCCCTGGTGAAGCCCGCGAATGGTCATGTCGCCGCCCATGCTCACGAGGCAGGGACCGAGCACGCCCAGCATGTCGGCCACACGGTCGGCGGCCCACCCCTTGGCGATGCCGCCGAGATCCAGCGCCACGCCCGGGGCAAGGGTCACCGTGCCCGAGGTCACATCCGTCCGTACGCCGCCGCCGCCGGGGCGTGGGGGCCCCGCCGCGGCGGCGTGGTCGGGGAGCTCGTCAAGCGTCCGGTCGTACCCGGCCGACACCATCGCCGCGTGCACCGTGGGGTCGAACCGTCCGCCGGTTGCCTCGCGCATGGCAAGGGCCGCGGTGATGAGCCGGAACAGATCGGTCGTCACCCGCGCCGAGCCCGTGGCGTTCAGCCGCATCAGTTCGGAGTCCGGGTCGAAGCGGCTCGCGATGGCCTCGATGCGTCGCACCTCCTGCTCGGCGCCGTCCAGGGCCGCCGCGGCCTCGGTGCCCTCGCATCCGGCGTCGTCGAGCACCAGCACGGCGTCGGTACCCATGGCCCGGAACTCGCGTCGCATCATCACGACGCACTCGATCGGGCAACAGGAGCCGCCGGCGGCACATACGTGGCTGCGGGCGCCGAGGCGGATGCCGACCCCGAGGCGGATGAACCGCCCGAATACGAGGGGGATGGTGACTGACCCCGTGCCGCGATTGCGGCGCGCACCCTCTCGTTCGCGGCGTTCACCTGGGCGATCTGGCGCTTCCGTGCCGCAAGGTCGGTCCGGTAGCTCGCCCACCGCTCGGCGTTGATGGCGTTCACGCGGCGCGCATCGCGGGCCAGGGCCTGCTCGCGTGCCTCCAGGGCGAGTACATCGGCATCCTTCGGCCGGTCTGCCGCGGGGAACGGGTTGGCACCGATGGCAACCGCTGCCCCTGCACCCACGATCATCGTGCCGGTGACGGCAGCCAGCTTGACGCGGCGGCGGCTCTGATCAGTCGTCATCGTCGTCGCCCTCCTCGTGGTCCTCGTCATGGTCGTCGTCGTGGTCGTACCCGCGCTCGCCCTCGTACTCATGGTCGTCGTCCCGTTCCCGGGCCGGAGCCCTGGACACAGGTGGTGCGGCGGATGACCGGGCTGCGGCCGCCTGTACCGGGGCCGCCGATGCCGGGGTGGCCGCCGGCATCGGCATGCGCTGCGGCACGGCCGGCAGGTCCGGCGGGGTGTTCGCCCGCGTCGCGGCGATCTGCCATTCCATGCGGTCGGCCGCGGCCGTGCGCGCCGACATCTCTGCCGCCGTCGGCCGGGCGGGGTCGGGCCCCAATGTGAGTGCACGTACTCCGAGGACGCCGAAGAAGAGGGCGAAGAGCCCGAAGAGCGTGCTTGTGATGATTACTCCGCGCTTGTTCATGCCCTGAAGGTAAGGAACCGGCGATTGCGCGCGCTCCACGCCTTGGCCCGGAACCATCCTGCCTTTCGTAAGGAAACGTCCAAGGCGACGCGCATCGCGCGCCCGGCAGGGATACTTGGCGCATGAGATTGCTCGTGGTGGAGGACGAGGACGCCATCGCCATCCCGCTCGCGGACGGCCTGCGTCGCGAGGGGTTCGAGGTGGAGCGGGTGGCCACGGCCGCCGATGCGCTCAGTGCTCCCGAACCCGACCTCGTTCTGCTGGACCTGCGCCTGCCCGACATGGATGGCTACGCGGTGGCGCGCGAGATGCGCACGCGAAGCCGGGTGCCCATCATCATGGTGACGGCCCGGGGCGAGGAGGTCGATCGCGTGGTGGGCCTGGAGATCGGCGCCGACGACTACGTGGTGAAGCCTTTCGGCCTGCGGGAGCTGATCGCCCGCATCAACGCGGTGATGCGCCGGGTGGGCGATGCCCGGGACCCCGCCGAGCCGGCCGACGACCTGGTGGCCGGGCCGCTCACCATGAGTCTTCGCACCCGCCGGGTCACGCAGGGGGATGACGACCTCCACCTCACGCCGCGGGAGTTCGACATCCTCGCCATGCTCATGCAGGACCCCGGCGCGGTGGTGAGTCGCGACGACATCCTCCGGCGCCTCTGGGGCACCACGTGGGCGGTGCAGACCAAGGCCATCGACGTCCACGTGTCGTCGCTGCGACGCAAGCTGGGCGACCCGGCCTGGGTGGAGACCGTGCGCGGGGTGGGCTTCCGGCTGGCGGTACCGGAGGCATGACCCGGCGCCTGGTCGCGGGCTACCTGGCGCTCACGGCAGTTGTGCTGGTGGTGCTCATGGTGCCCTTGGGCATCACGCATCGGCACAACGTGGAGCAGGACCTGCTGCTGCGCATGGAGCGCGACGCCGCGGTGCTGGCCTCGCTGGTACAGGACGACCTGCGCGCGCCCAGCGCCGCGCGCGACGCCCAGGTAGCCCGCGTGGGCACCGCGTACGCCGACGACACCGGCGCCCGCGTGGCGGTCACGAACGCCGAGGGGTCGGTGCTGCTGGACACCGACCCGCCCGCGCCGGGCGAGAGGTCGCTGCGCACGCGCCCCGAGGTGGGAACCGCGCTGGGTGGCCGGGTGGCCACGGGCAGCCGGTACTCCCAGACCCTCGGCACCGAGCTGCTGTACGTGGCGGTCCCGGTGGCTGCCGGGGGCACCGTGTACGGCACCGTTCGCGTCACCTACCCGGCGTCCGAGGTGACCGAGGCCGCCACGCGGTACTGGTGGCTGCTGGCCGCCGTGGGCGTCGTCACCCTCCTGGCCGTGGCAGCCATCGGCTGGCTCATCGCGCGCTGGGTGGCGCGGCCGCTGTCACGCCTGGAGCAGGCGGCCGACCGCGTGGGCGCCGGGGACCTCACGGTGCGTGCGGTGGAGGATCAGGGCCCGCCGGAGGTCCGCGCCCTCGCACATCGCTTCAACGCGATGGTGGGGCAGGTGGAGCAGCTGGTGGGTGCACAGGAGGCATTCGTCGCCGATGCCTCGCATCAACTGCGCACGCCCCTCACCGCCATGCGCCTGCGCATCGAGAACCTGGGCGCGGCCGCGGGCGCCGCCGGACAGGCTGATGCCGACGCCGCCGTGGACGAGGTGGACCGCCTTGCGCGGATGGTGGACAGCCTGCTGGCGCTCGCGCGCGCGGAGCGCGGGGAGCAGGAGCCGGTGCGCGTGGACGTGTCGGCCCTGGTGGGCGATCGCGCCGTGGCCTGGCAGGACCTGGCCGCCGAGGACGGGGTGGCGGTCACAGCCCAGGTGGAGCCGGGGCTCACGTCGCGGTTGCCCGACGGGATGCTGGAGCAGGTGGTCGACAACCTGGTGGACAACGCGGTGGCGGTGGGCGCTCCCGAGGTCGTGGTCGGGGCCGCACTGGTCGATGGGATGGTGCGCGTGTCGGTCACCGATACCGGCCCGGGCATGTCCCCGGAGGAGCGAGCGCATGCATTCGATCGCTTCTGGCGCGCGACCACCTCGGCACCCGGAGGCGGCACCGGCCTGGGGCTGGCCATCGTGCGCCGGCTGGTCGAGGGAGCGGGGGGCAGCGTGGGGCTGGAGGAGGGTTCGGGGGGTCGCGGCCTGCGGGCCGTGGTGACCCTGCCGCGCGCCTAGGCGCAGAGGTCGGCGCCCAGCACGTCCACGCATACCTTGAACGGGTCCAGCTGCACGTTCGCGCCGACTCCCACGTCGAGGTCGTGCCAACTGCTCCATCCCCAGCCGGACCACACCTTCCACCACGGTCCCGACTTGCTCCAGTTGCGCTCCTGCACGTCGGCGTAGGCCGATGTCCCCAGGCTGCCGTACGGGGCGCTGCTTCCCACGAACAGCGAGATCGTGTATCCGAAGCACGCGTTCAGTTCCACCACGCCGAGGTTGGCGGTTCCCGTGCAGGCCTGGCCCTTCGAGTCAGCCGATGCGCTGAATGCCCCGGTGGTCGACACGCTCGTGTCGATGTCGAATGAGAACCCGCCTGCGCTGAGGCTGCCATCCATTGTGAGGCTGGCCGGCCCCGGCTGCGTGCAGTCCGTATTCGCGCAGTCGTTGAAGGTGGCCGTGAGGCTCGCTCCCAGGCCGCCCAGCGCGGGGATGCTGAGCCCGCCGTCCAGCGAGCCGTGGAAGAGCGGTGCGCCGCCGGAGAGCGACTCCACGAATGACACGGTTCCGTTGGCCGACACCGTTGCCTCGGGCGCACCGACCGACATGGCGATGTCGGCCGACAGGCCCATCTCCTGCGGGGTCTGCAGAAGCGTGACCGTGGCGTTGCCCACATCGAAGCCGCCGAGGTTCAGTCCCGTCACGGAGGCCGACAACTTCGTGGTGGGCGCCCCGCCATCCTCGCCGAAGGCTCCCGAGAGGGCGACGGTGGTCCCACCCAGCGCCAGGTCGGCGGCGCCGGCGACGCTCACGTCGGCCCCCTGCTTCGACGCGGTCACCTGCATGTCAAGATCGAATCCGGCGATGTCGAGAACGCCCTGACCCGTGAACGAGAAGTTCCCGTTGCTCTCGAACGCGCCGGCGATCGACACCTCGTCCTTGGACGACTGCGGGGACAACTTGAGGTCGGTCGCCAGGTTCGCGTAGCCCGAGCCACCCACGTCGCCCACCGATACCGATCCGGTGGCATCGAACACGCCGATGGTGAGGCCCACGTTGGTGGCGGAGAAGCTGAAGTCACCCGGCGCGCCCGTCACCTGCTGGCCCTGGGCGTTGGTGACCGGCTCGGCGCACCCATCCTTGTAGACGATGGTGCCTGCCAGGTTGGCGTTGAAGACCTCCGCCACCTCCAGCGAGCCCTCGAAGGCCACGCACTGGGGCGAGATGTCGAGTGTGGCGGGCTGCTGCTTCGACCCGATGGCGAACCCGGCGCGGGTGGTCAGCACCACCGCGGCGTCCAGGTCGAACTGCCCGGTGCTCTCGGCGTAGTGCATGTTGAAGCGGCCGTTGGCGTTCGCGGTGTTCGCGATGTCCACGGAGGCGTCGATATCGAACTCGACCTCCTCCACCACGCCGTTGTCGATCGTGACGTCGAACTTCTCCACGTCCACGTCCACGCCCAGGATGTCGACCTGGCCGGATGCGGATACCGACACATCCTCCACGCCCGGACCGAAGGTCACCTGGGCGCCGAAGCTCATGTTGGTGAGGCGGAAGCCATCCACGTCGATGGAGCCCGCCTGCGATACCGACAGCGCCCCAGTGGTGGTGTCGCCGTTCTGGTCCAGCGACCCCGCCACGTCGATGGTGTTACCGAAGATCGAGAAGCCGCCGGAGAACGAGACGTCGTTCACGCCCTGTGACTCATCCAGGAACACCGAGACCTTCGTCTGCTCGAACTGCAGGCCGCCGAAGCCGAAGGCCCCGATGTCCACGGTGCCCTTGAAGGTGGTGGGCTCCAGCGTGAGCGCCGCCGACACATCCACCGTGGTGCCGAGTACCGCGCCGTCGAACGCCAGTTGGAACCCGGCAGGGATCGCCGGCACGTTGGGTGCCAGCTGGCAGCCCGTGGGCGCAACGATGAATTCGAAGTAGTTGGCCGTGACGACGCCGCCGTCCATCTGCAGCACCGGCTGGGTGCCGGTGCTGCTGCCCACCTGCACCTCCACGCACGGGTTGGTGTCGGACAGCTCGGCGCCCACCACGATGGGGATGCCCTGGCCGGGCACCTGGAAGGGTCCGGCCAGGCTCGACGGCAGGTCACCACTCGCCAGCAGCTTCAGGCCCGGCAGTTCGGTGGCCAGGTTCCACATGAACGTGAACGAGGCCTCGTCGATCACCAGGCCGCTCACCCCGAAGGCATCGCGCCAGCCCGCCGGGTCCACGAACGTCAGGGAGGCCTCCACATTGGTGGTCTCCACGTCGTATCCCAGCGACATCTCGAGCTCGGGTGCGCTTTGCGCCTGCCCGTTCATGCCGGTCACGCCGAGGGTCACGGTGCCGGTGACCGACATCGTGAGGCCCTCGGCGTTGTTCTGGATCTCGAAGGCCAGTCCAACGGCATCCATCTTCGATCCGCCGCCCGGCAGGCGGAAGTTGCCCCCGATCGCGATGTCGGCCGTGAACCAGCCGTTGGACGGCGTGAACTGCACCGTGCCGAGGACCGTGGGCGGCGTGCTGCCCGTGAGCTTCCCGAACCACGACGGCACCGAGAACCCGCCCGTCACCCCGAACGTCCCGGGCGTCAGCTGCAGCTGCTGCGTGCCGAAGCCCGGGATGTCGGCGGTCATGGTGGTCGCGAAGCTCGACCAGCCGAAGTACGCGGAGCTCTGGGAGCCGTTCCCCGCACCGAGCGACACGCCGTTCGGATCAAAGCCGCCGAGCGTCCAGCCCTGCGAGGTGATGTTCGCCGCGACCTCGGCGAAGTTCCCGAGGCCCGGAACGGTAAGGCCCCCGGCGAGGACCATCGCGAACCCGTTCTCGGACTCCCCGGTGAATGACGGTGCCCCGATGCGCGCGGGGATGGAGTCCTCGGGCATTCCGTAGGTCACCGCGAAGGACGGGCTATCGATGGTCACCCCTGGGGCCACGGTGATGTCGCCTGCGGATGCCGAGAGGGCAAACCCCCCGCCGCCGCCCAGGCCCAGAACCGCCTTCGCGTTCGCGGTGAAGCCGTCGCCCGTGGGAGGGGTGAGCAGTGCCTGGGTGGACACCGTGAGGAACATGCTGGCATCGGGGCATGGGGGATCGGTGCCGCTGCACCTGTCTGACAGGCCGATGTCCAGGTCCTGGAGGGTGAGGGCGCCCGATACCCGCCACGACGGCACATCGGCATCCAGGTTCCAGTTCCACGATCCGCTCTTCTGGCCCACCGATCCGCTGAAGTCCGACGGGGTCAGTTGCAGGCCGGGCAGCGGCGTCCATGCCGGACCCCCGGACGCCGTCACGCCAAGCGACCACGTGATGCGGCTCGTGTACGAGAGGTTGGCGGTGAGGGTGAGTGGCTCGGCAGATCCACTGGCGATGGCGATCGAGCCCGACCCGGTGAGGGACGGTGCATCATCCGCTGCGGTGGGGTTCCATGTGGCGGTCAGTGATGTGACCGACACCCCCGGCTCCAGGGTCACCGGCGACGCCAGCGACCCGGTGATCTGCGCGGTGACCGTACCGCCGTCGTTTGCGATGGAGCCCTCGAGATCAACCTTCTCGCTGCCGATCGCCAGCAGCCGGTACGCCTTCACCTCGGCCGAGTAGTCGCCAGAGGAGTCGAACGTGCCGGCCAGCCGGACGGTTCCGTCGCCATCGCCCTTTGCCAGCGCCTCGAGGGTGAGGGAGTCCCCGGCGAAGGTCAGGGTGGTGGCACCCGACCACCCGGTCGGCAGCGGGAGCAGCCCAAACGCGTTCTGGGCCACCACCTGGCCGGTCACCCGCACGGAATTCCCGGTGAAGGCAAACGCAAGGGGGGCGGAGGTCGAAATCGATACCGGCGCGAGCCGCCACGCCGAGGGGAACGACATGCGGCCCGAGGTCAGGGTGATCGCCTGCGGGGTCACCACCCCCGATACCCCGGTGATGCGGAATGTCCCGACGGTTGCGCTGGCGCCCGAGAAGGTGAAGCTCCCGGGCGGCCCCCCACCGGGGGTGACCTTCGGGAACGTGATGGTGATCCCGTCGCCGAAGTCGCGGCGGATGCTCCCCCCGCGCGCGGCCTGATCCGCCAGTGACTGGAATGCCGCGGGGCCCGAGAGGTGTGTGCTCACCGAGACCTGGGCAGAGGCCCGGGCGCCGGTGTCGTCCGTCGCGGTGACCGAGTAGGTGACCACGGCGTTCTCCGCAGGTGCACGGATTCGGGTTGATGCACTGCCCTGGACTGCCACGGGTGCCGCCGGGCCGCTCGTCTGGGACCACTGGTACGAAACGTTCCCCGTCCAGGACCCGCTGGGCCTGGCCTGCAGCGTCACTTCGCCACCCGCCGATGCGGTCAGGACCGGGCCACCCTCGATCGCCACGGTCGGTCGCACGCGGATCGCTGACCGGGCAGCACGCGCGTGCTCCTTCGCCAGCGCCCGACGTGCGGACGCCTGCCGGGCCAGCGTTGCCGCGCGGGACCGTGAGCGTGCGCGCGCCGCCGCACGTACCTCCGCCTTGCGCCGGGCGGCGCTCTCCGACGCCCCGGATGTCCGGCTGCCCGCGCTGCGCCCGGGCTGCGACGGGGCCAAGGCCGTGACGGTGACGACGCGGGCCTTCGTCGCGCTGCCATCGGTGACGGTGAACTCGAACACGAAGCGTGTGCGGGAGTCCACCTTCGGGATGACCGCCTTGGTCGCGGGGATATTCGGGTGCAGCACGCGCGCGCGGGGCGACACCTGGCCCTTGCACGGAGCCCAGTTCGCCGCGTCATCCGCCGTGGTGCATCGCTGGCGCCAGCGGTAGTCGAGCGATACCCCGTTGCTGGTGCTTCCGCTTCCATCGAGCGCAGCGAGCCTGCTACCCCGGCGGGCGTGCTGGTGGGCGGTGAGCACGACGGGGTTTGCCGCGGCGCGCGCCGAGATGGGCCCGCGCACGGGGATCACGGCGCGGGCCAGGCCTGATTGCCGGCGCCCCGAGTCAACCCGGTATGCGTGGGTGTTCCACGTGATGCGGTCGCGTGCGGCGCGGTCGCCCGTGGCCTTGAGGTCCACCGTGAGTCCGGAGGTCCGTCCGCGGCCGCCGACCGTCACGCCGTAGTCGCACTCGAGGCGCCGACCGCGGCTGCTGCAGTCCCAGCCCGAGCCGCGCCAGCCGGTGACGGCGATTCCCCGGGGCAGGGTCGCGGTGGCCGCCAGACGGGTAACGCCCACGGGCGCTTCGTTCCGCGCGGCCAGGACCAGGCGTCCTATGCCGCCCGCGGTGGGAATGAGCGTGACGCGCTGCGAGGGGACGATGGACTTGGGGTTGTCGGTCACCTCGATCCGCATGGGCGTGGCCTCGTAGCCGCGCTGCCCGCCGATGGTCACGCGCACGTCGCCGAGCCCGGGCCGCGTCGTGGGCGTGGACGGCCGGATGGTCACCTGCATCACGCCGACCGTCGCCCCGGGCGCCACTGCGCTGCCGGTGGTGAGGGTGCAGCGCGCGCCGCCCGCGGTGCTGCACGACATCCCGGTGGGAGAGGTGACCTGCTCCACGGTCATGGCCTTCGTGATCGCCTGCCGCACGGTCACCGCGGAGCCCGCGGGCAACTCGTCGCCGCCCTCGTTGACCACGCGTACCTGATAGGTGAACGGGTCATAGGCGGGAATGCGCGTGACCCCGCCGTGTGTCCACCGCGTCCACGTGCCTCCCCGCCGGAACCACAGCTCCGGAGTCCCCTGGGGATCCCCGCTGTCGTGGATGACCACGGGCACCGTCGTCGAATCGCCCCTGCGTACGTCCTTGCGGCCAAGGGGGTGGATCACCAGTGAGCCCCTGCCCGCAGCCCGGTCGGCGGGGGCGCTCACGCGGATGTCGAGCGTTCGCTGGCGTCCCGCAGCGAGGGCACCCGACGAGCGGCAGATCGACGACGACCCGGTGCCATCGCATGACCAGCCCCGCGTGGCGACGCGGGCGGACGTGCCCTTCGGGGACACCAGCCGCACGCCCACCGCGGGCGCGGGGCTTGCCCCCGTGTTGATGAGGTGGGCACGGATGGTCCGCCCACCGGAGCCGGGGATCACCGAGAGCCCCTGCGGGGCGGTGGCGCGCACCGTCAGGCGCGCCGTGGTTGATGGCGTCCGGATCGCCATGCGGCCGGTGAAGGGCATGATCCCCGGGTCGGGCAGCTCCGTGGCGGCGGTACCCGCTGGGCGGGGAGTGTTGGTGATCGCAGAGCCCGCGTAGGTCGCCTCCCCCGACGCGGTCCACTCGGCGCGGATGCCGGTGGCATCCAGGCGCACGGGCCATCTCACCCGGATGATCGGCGTGATCTCGCCCGGTGCGAGGCTGCGTGTGTAGGTACAGGTGCCACGGCCCGTGGTGGAGCAGCGCCAGCCGGTGCCGGCAATCCGCACCCCGCGGATGGGTATCGCGGGAAGGATGTTCCGAACGACCAGGGGCTGGCGCCCCGCCTGGCGGGTGATGGCCGTGCCGCCCGTGTTCTTCGCGCGGATGTTGTATCCGCGTCGGGCGTCCGCTGCCGTGCGGTCACTACCCGGCGACATCTTCTGCAGCAGGGCAACCCGCGGGGGTTGCGGACCCGCGACGTACTCAAGGGGAGTGCTCGCGGTGGCGGTGAGGGCACCGCCCGGCGTGGCCACCGTGGCCGTCACCGTTGCATCACCGAGGGGCGTGGCGCTGCCGGGCGCGGGTGACGGGGCATCCCCGCCCACGAGGACCAGGGTGAGGTGCGCCGGGTCGCTCGCCGGGAGCGGGAAGGGCGCGCCCTTCGTGTCGACGAGCTGGCATGACACCGACTGCCCGGAGGGCGTGCACGCCCAGCGCGCGTTGGGAGTGGACTCGGCATTCGGCAGCACTGCGTACGAGCGCACGAAGTCGGCCGGCACCGGGACGTCCACCTTCACGGCGATCGGGCCCGGTGATCCCGCGGGGTCGTCGTGGTAGACGGAGTACGCAAGGACAGTCCGGAATCCCGGCGACACGTGCCCGCCCTGCGTTGATCCATCCTGCTGCGGCGCGAGGTAGATCGGTACGACCGAGGCCGACGGTGCGCTGGCCGATGCGGGTCCGGTCATCACCAGGCAGGCTGCCGCAGCAAGCCCAACTGCTACGCCCCGGGAATTCCTGACCCTCATGCGGGCACGGTACCCATCGGATGGAGCGTGCGCCCCCTCCCAATGGGCTGGGCGCTACTCAGACAGCGAGGCCCGGATCGGGGCCACGGCGCGGAGCGCCAACGCCGCCACGGTGAGCGTGGGGTTGGCCGTGCCCACCGTCGGGAACGCCCCCGCGCCCACCACGAAGCAGTTGCGATGCCCGTGCAGGCGGAGGTTGCCGTCCACCACTGACGTGCGCGGGTCGTCGCCCATCCGGGTGGTCCCCATCAGGTGGCCGGCGCCCTCGTACGTGTCGCGGTGGTACTGCTGGGTGCACCCCATCGCGCGGAAGATGCGGCTGAACAGCCGGCGCGCCTCGGCGCGGCTGCGGGTGGAGTACTCGCCGGGGCGGAAGTCCAGGAGCGGCCGGGGCACGCCGATGGCGTCCGTCTCGTCGGCCAGCCGCACGCGGTTGGCCGGGTCGGGCATGGGCTCCGACGCGCCGGTCAGGCACACCTGGCGCAGCAGGTTGGCGCGGAAGCGGCGGAAGGCCTGCGGTCCGGGAGGGTTGTCGCCCGCCCACTCGCGCGCCTGCGCCGAGGGGTCGCCCAGCGGGTAGCTCCACCCCGGGTTCTGGATCTCCACGCGGAAGGCTCCGCGTGATGAGCGGAACGCCCCGTCGCGCACGCTGTCGATACCGCTGGTGGATCCCGGCCCGCGGTAGGGGTACACGGGCTCGGGCGCCACGGCCCACGACAGCTGGATTGGGTGGTCCATCAGGTACCGGCCCACCTGGTCGTTCGCGTTGCCGAGGCCCTGCGGCTGGGAGTCGCTGGTGGACATGAGCATGAGCTTGGGGGTCTCGATGGCATTCGCTGCAAGCACCACGGTGCGCGAGGTGATCGTGACGGGGTCGCCGCCCGAGGGTCGGTACGTCACCCGGGCGCCGCCGGGCTGCACCTGCACGTCCACCGCCACGGCCGAGGTGATCAGGCGCGCGCCGGCCGTGACGGCCTTCTTCACGTGCACCGTGGCGTCGTACTTGGCACCGATGGGGCAGATGGGCACGCACGATGACGACCCGCAGCAGGCGGGGCGCCCGTCGCGCTGCACCGAGTTGCGGGCCTGGGGAGTGGGGCCCACGATCAGCCCGAGGCGCTCGGCGCCCCGGGCGACGATGCCGTCCAGGTACGACTGCGGCAGCGCGGGCATGGGATAGGGACCGGACCGCGGCGAGATGAGGAGGCCGGCGTCGGAGGGGCCCGCCACGCCGATGGCATCCTCGGCCTTCGCGTACCAGGGCTCCAGGTCGTCGTACGAGATGGGCCAGTCGACCGCCACGCCGTAGGTGGAGCGCATGCGGAAGTCATTGGGCACCAGGCGAAGCGCAGTGCCCAGCCAATGCCAGGTGCTGCCGCCCGACCGCCGCTCGTAGGTGCTCTTGAACTCATCCGGTCCGCCCTGCACGTAGTAGGCGCGCAGGTCGGCCACCGTGGGGCGCGGGGCGTACTCCACGGGCGGGTATGCGGCCTCGGGCACCCGCACCGGCGATTGCCGGTAGTCGGTGACGGCCGCCTGGCGGTCCTGCTCGGGGCCGGACTCCAGCAGCAGCACGCTCACGCCTGCGCGCGCCAGGCCATTGGCCACCATCGCGCCGGCGATTCCGGCGCCCACCACGATCACGTCCGCGTCGCGTGCCACCTCAGGCCACTCCCTCGCCCGGGCCCGACCACGATCCCACGGCCCCCAGGCACTCGGTGGCGGGGTGCACCACCTTGAACGCAAGGGCGTCCTCGAAGGTGACCACCTGCTGGCCGCCGTCGGGCGTGGGAACGATGCCGCTCCACCACGCCGCGTTCAGTTGGCGCACGAACTCATCGGCGCCAGGCAGGGCCAGGGCGCCGCGCTGGCGCAGGTCCTCCATCGACAGCGGGGCACCGTACGGGCCGTAGGCGGCATCGAGGAATTCCGCGGGCGTGCACTGCAGGCCGAGCGCGGTGAGCGCCGTGAAGTAGGCCGGCGCCGGGTCGCGGGGCAGGTCCCCCGGGAAGCCCGTGAGCAGGGACGACACGGTCACGAACCGGAGGGCCTGGATCTCGGTGGGGGCGTTGGACGATGACGAGAACCCACAGCCCGCCAGGTACAGGCTCGCCGTCGTGACCCCCGCGAGGGCCAGGAACTCGCGACGGTCGATTCCCCGATCCACGATACGCATCGGTCGGAGACCCTAACCGGATGGACGGGGCAGTCGGCCGCCCCGAAACGCGATGCGGCAGTGCAATCGGGGTGCCGACGGCAGTGGCACATGGTGGAGTGAGTGCCATCGGCTCACATCAGGGTCAGGATTTGCAGGTAATTGACCCGTTCCACCGTTCACGCTGGACAAGCCGGGCGGGGTGCCCTACGGTGCCGCGTGGCACTCATGCGGGGCGAGTGCCACGGAGACCGCCCCGCAGTCGCAGACATCGACATGGAGGACAGATGAGCATCACGCCGCTTGGTGACCGCGTCATCGTGACCGCGGGCGAGTCGGAGGAGGTCACGGCCAGCGGGATCGTGCTTCCCGACACGGCCAAGGAGAAGCCGCAGCG
>Ga0181578_10003179_pt1 | contig 15084 bp, 7 predicted proteins | sample 071ome_21_FD_148659 | JGI IMG/M metagenome (GOLD analysis project Ga0181578, IMG submission 148659) | Coastal salt marsh microbial communities from the Groves Creek Marsh, Skidaway Island, Georgia - 071401CT metaG (spades assembly) | ecosystem: Environmental > Aquatic > Marine > Intertidal zone... | reverse complement strand
CGCCACCATCGCCACCACCAAGTCCACCGCCTCCACCAAGTCCTCCACCTCCACCAAGTCCACCGCCTCCACCAAGTCCACCACCACCACCATCGCCTCCACCATCGCCTCCACCGAGTCCGCCGCCACCACCGAGTCCGCCGCCACCACCATCACCTCCACCGAGTCCACCACCGGCAGAATTTGTGGACGCTGACGACGACGATAGCTCACACGTATCCAAAGAAGAGTTTGCAGCTTACGCGCAAACGAGGATGGCGTACGAGGATGCATTTGTCGTTGTTCCGGACGACGTATGGAATTTATTCGACGACAATGGCGACGACAGTCTCGACGTGACTGAATTCATGACCGCGGTTTCGGCGTTTGATAACGGCCAAATCAAAGGCACACCCTGGTTGGTGTATTCGCTTCAAGAAACTGAATACTTGACGGATTTTTATGTCGATTACTATTCAATCCCTGTTTCTATTGATTTCGGAGAGAGCGAGGATCAGTGCAACGAGTACGCCTCGGATGGTGGTTGGACAGACGAGACTGGCGCTACAGTCGCGTGCACGACGTGCGGCTCGTTCGGCTCACTATTAGGCGGGTACAACACTCTCGCGAAAGATAGCTCTGTGCAGAAAGCATTCACTGATCTTTCTGCGCACACAGATGTGACCGTACTTCTCGATTTCGTTCAAATCGATTCGTGGGATAACGAGAGATTCTACGTCTACGCCGACGACGTGCTCGTGTATACGTCGAACACGCTTTACTTAACGGATGGGAGCACCAACGTGTGTGGCGCATCTTCCAAATCCTCTTGGAAGGATAACATAAACTCTGTGAGCTTTACGTTTGCGCACACGAGCTCGTCTCTGACTCTAAAAATCACGACCAATTTGAACAGCGCCGGCACGGATGAGTCGTGGGGAATACAGAAGATTGACCTTTATTTAAACGCCGAGTACCTCGCCATCGCGCTCGCTCCGAACGCGGATACCACCATGCCTATTTCAAACACCTTGTGGCAAACTTGGTACGAAAATATGACGGCGACGTTTTCTTCTTTTTCCTTAGCTTCTCCGGATAGTTCTGCGGATGACGATGGCGGACCGGTAACCTTGGGTGTCACCGATGCTACCGAAACGAAGTCTGCTTTCATTCCTCTCGTCGGGAGAACCTCTGCAAACGCGGTGCAAATCGTGTTCAATGAAGACGCAGATTCTGCGAAAACTTCCGGATTTGATGCTCTTCTTTCGACGTATTTTCCGTCGTCAGTGGCCAATCTGACTGTTCGCGCTACGGAGCAACTCACGGACGTTGTTCACATCTTTAATGTTGAAGACGAGGGCATCTACACTGAACAATCCGAAGTCAAGATATCTATGCAACATCTTGGTGTCGGCACGTCAATCATGGAAGATAACACCGTGGTGACAGTTTCCGGAATCGTGCGATTCCCGGGTAATCGCACTCAAGATGTCATATGCGGACTCGCGTATGCGACGATAAAGACTTACACGAAATCATGCAATGCATTCAACGAATGCGAATACGAGGAACCGATCGAGTATACAGCTGATGAGCTCGGTATGTTCGACATCGCGATAACGCCAGGTGAAACTGTTCTCTTTGCCGTGAGTTACGACGGTCACGACATTTGCTACGCGGGTACTGACATATCGGATGGATGCGTCGCTGAAGATCTCAGTTCTCCCTTGTCTGTGAGTACGAATGACTCCCCGATTCAGACGAACAGCTATGTCGAGCTTGAAGCAATTGCCGGTGGCGAATATATTGTATTTCAAGATGTTACCACTAGAACAATTGACATTAACTTGTACGCTGGCGCTTGCGGAGTAGCTTACGAGGATTATACGATGTTGATCACGCCCGCGAATGGTTGCGGTGCGGCATTCACCGTTTCTTCGGCGACTATCACTGGATCGACTGTCACCAAAAGTAGATATGCAACGGACACTGATTGGACTTTTGTCAACCCAGGCGATGACACTTCTTATGAGCGATATTGGCCATACGCGGCGATGGATTACTACATTCAGCTCGACAGCGCTCCAGATCTCTCGTCTTTCGATGAAAACTCGTTCTCTGGCGATAAAACTGGAGCGACGTGCACGTCTATGGCCTCAGATATTTTGTCCTACTTCCGCGACAGAGATTTGCTCGTGCGCACGCTCGGATTTCTTGTCAGCGAATACGAAAGCGCCGCGTATGAATTCCACGGCATGTTGTGCGCGATCCCGACAATATATTCTGACAGCAGCGGTTACAGTTCTTCTGAATCTTACGCTGCTATCGACGCTAGCGAAACATGCATGTTGAGTGACGATGGATCAACCAGCACGACTTTGAAAGAACACCATCTCATCGGCGCATCTTCAAGTACCAAGTATTCCGTAGTCGATACAAAATACGTTTGGTTAGAATTATTCGAAGCGCATCTTATTGGGGAAGACAATTATGATTACTGTTCTACGTTTTCTTCCGCAACGAACGGCGATCTGGGAATTTCTGTTCGAGTGACGAACGATGCGGACTCTCGAGTTTCCGAAAATCCTTGTCATTCTTCGAACGTCGCCGCGGATTCGTGTTACTCAACGAATGTTGACTCGACCAGCGGCTTGTTGAAGTGGACTCCGGACAGTTCTTCAGAAGTGGACTATTTCACGGTCTCTGCCCCCTCTGACTCTAAACCAAACCTCGTCTCTCCGTACAGGCGCGAATTATCTTTCCAAGTGATTCGCAACGACGGCTGGACAGAAACGACGCTGAACATCGATCGCGAGCTTGTTGTGCTTCGCAACAAAGTTCGAGGAGAAAGTACAACCAGCAACTCGCGGTACGTCACTGATGCAAAGTTTTATACCACAGCACCTATCCGGGGTTTGGTGTATACTGTAGTTCACGACCCGCCGGGAGGTGACTCATACGCAACGATTTCGCTCGGTACGAACGTGAACATGGAATTAGAGTTGGCAAATACTACAGCAGCCACCTTATCTGACGACGATTTCTGTGCCGGGGCTTCTTTTAATCCGAGCATTGCGTTTGAAAAAGGTATTTCGGTTGGTAGTGGTTATTTCAACGGAGAATTGGAAATTACGAAAGATGGGGATAAGAAACCTTCCGCGTTGGGTGTTGGCGTTTCTATAGGAGGTAGCAAAGAAGTAGTCGGACCAGAAGTCACCGTCTCGCTTTCGGGCGACAACGGATGGGACTTTTCAATGACTCTTGGACGCAATCTGATGTCTTCGCAAGATCCCGGCATGCCAGGGCGTCCCGGTGATGTCATTCTTGGCGGAGGTTTTGAAATCGTGTATGTGCGCACGGACACGCTCGATCTTGACTCGAGTACTACAGAATGCTTGACGATTACCGAGCAAATCACGTGGTTTCCGAGACAACCGACGAGTTATTTCGTCGATGTGTTCACAATCGAGGACAAGATCATACCCGAGTTGGAGGATTTGAAAGAGACGCTCGGTGACACTTCGACTAGTGTTGATGAGGTATGGCCCCCGTACCCTCCGCCTTCTCCTCCACCTTCTCCTCCTCCTCCTCCTTCTCCTCCTTCCCCACCACCTTCTCCGTGGAGTTTTACCCCAAATCCTCCTTCCCCACCTCCACCACCTACTCCTCCTCCTTCTCCTTTAGATACAAACAACGCGGTAGATGTCGAACTAAGTAGCCTAGAGTTCACTGCTGACCAAATCAAGGCGATATGGATCGAGCGCCTCGAGACTGCGATTACCGATTGGACGAATACTTTGGCGTGGGCGTCTCCAGATTTTAATCCCGAGTTGGAAGATGGCGATGATAGAGATGAAAAGTACGGCGACGCACAGGATAGTTATGATAAGTATGGTAAGCCGCTGACGGACAGCTCAGATGGTTTGTTCGCCTCAAGTGTGCTCAATGAACCCATCGAGGAATTTAAGGAGGCAGTCACAGCATTAGATCAGTCGTTTTTAGATGATTTTACCGGCGTACAGGAAACGTGGGAAGATATCAATGAAGATTTTACTAAAGTAGAAACGGTGTGGAACGAAGAATCCACGTTTCAAGAACTCGTGGATGACTATGAACCAAGTTCTGAGGACTACGTGCACTCGTATTATTCAAAGTATGCGACGGGTGAAAATTCTCTCTTCAACACGCAAAGCGAAGACACCTCTCTTTTCACGCGCGGTATGAACAGTCAGACGATAGATTCTGCAAGAGATTACGGCTTGGAGCCATCGATGAGTATTACTGGTACAAGCAGCATAGCAGATGCGATGAAAAGTATGAGCATGATCGACGCTTCCTTGTTTGGAGCGAGCTCAAAGTTTGGATTTGAGGAAAATACCGACAGTGCGGAGAATGATCCTCAAGGGGTCCCAGTGTTTGGTCAAGAAGCGTCAGAAGATAGCACGAGTTACCCCAAACACTATTTGACCTTTAATGGGGGCGGACAAGTTTTAGAGTTTTCGACTTCCATATCGAGCGGGATAGACGACGCTGGATGGACGTGGTCGATTGAAGCCGAAGGATCTGTCACGGAGACGTCGATAAATTCTGTAACTGTTGGTTTAGCCGAAAGTAACGTCGATATATTCAATACAAAGGGCAGAGCAGCGAGTCTCGAGCGCGCGATGGCTTGGAACAAGTATGGAGACATGGAAGTCACGTACGCTTTAGGGGACGGTGATCAAGGCGATAAATTTGTTGTCGAGATCAAATTTGACACGCGCTTTGGAACGCCCATATTTCGCACGGTTGGAGGTGCGACCAAATGTCCCGGAGAGCCAAACACCATGTGGAGAGAAAGCGGCATATCTCTCTCCGTGACCAGGGCAAAAGGGTTCGATAACACGTATCACATACTCCCCGGGACGAGCGCTCTGTACGATGTCACCATCACGAACGAGTCGCCGTATCGGGAGGGTCTTTCGCTTGGATTGGTCATGGCTACGGATGATTCGTACTCAGGAAGCGTCGGCGGAAACACGAAAGATTTGTCTGTGACCATTAACGGTGGAGCTGCAATTCCAGCGTTCGGCGGGATGTATAGTCTCAACGATGTTCCCTCTACTGATGACAACGGCGATTTGGTCAATTCTGTGATGACGCTTCGCGTCGATAAGGGTGCCGAGTCCAACTCGTATTCCGGTTTGGCCTTGGAACTTGTCAGTGAGTGCGAGTATTACCTGTCATCAGCGCAGCTATACCGCGACCCCATCAGCACGACAGCTGCCTTTGATGGTACCGGTGAAGTTGAGTGGGAACGCGTTTGTCCTCCGGTGACGTGGTCGTTTGAAACGTGGAGCGAGTACGCAGACTACACAGCCTCCTCGACGTCGTCGGAATACTTGAACGTGACGGTGACGAACCCGGACCCGATGAACTTGTGGTCGGCTGATGAAATCGACGGCGACAAGTCTGGAACGAATCATTTGGTACATCCTAACGTCGAATACGTGAGAATCCAGTTTCGTCGACCGGGCGTTGGCGAGTGGATCAACGCTTGGGAACCTGGAACGTGGAACAGCGACAACACGGTTTGGACCGCGTTTGATCCTGACTCGGATGTTTTGGAAGAATCGAGCGATATCTTTACATACGACATTGAAGACGTCGATCTGGCTTCGTGCTCGACGTCTCGCGGGGTTGGGTGCTCGCAAAAGTGGAACTTGAATCGTCAGTACTTTTTGAACGGCTTGAAAGAAGGTCCGTGGGAAATCAGAGCGAAGGTGTTTTGCTCAGGGTATGATTCTTTCGCCGGATCAGAATCTCGAGGCTCGGTGACGGACGAGAATTTGAATCTCATCGCAGACACGAAAGCACCACGACCGATTGCTAGAGAAGTATACGAGAACATGGTTCTCGTTGACTTTTCCGAACCAATAACGTGCCCGTATTTATCGGATACGGACATGGCGTACTCCGTCACGAGAACGACCGATTGCGACGGAAACGCCGTGGACGATTCCGAGGATATCAACGCGGTCAGCGACAACATTTTGGTATCCCATTACGATTTTGAATGTCTCACGCAAGACGTCAACGGACGAAACACTTGGATGATGACCGTACCAATCTCTTCCGCGGCTTCGTCGAACGCGTTGGCTGGTAAATACACCGTGACGATAAAAAGTGGTCACGTGACAGACGACGGGGGGAACACGGCGTCTGAGCACACGTTCACGGAGGAAATAATGTGCGACTCATCGAGCACGAGCACGGCGCTATTGGGAAGTACAACAAAGAAATCATCTGGTGTTAATACGAGCTCGAGTAACCTTGGCAGTGCCCATTTGCAGTCGAAACGTTTTGGGAACATCCCGATGAACGTCTATGCGGCGGCATTTTTGGCAATGCTTTCGTGCGGCGCCGCTATTGTATTCAAGAAAGCGACGAAAGGCAACGAAAACGATTCGGCGAAGGAAAGCGCCGGATTCGCTGAACTCGAAGTTTTAGAGCCTCTAGGTTCGACGGAATATTCGCGAAACGATTACGGCACATCCGGAGAAGGAGTGTTGTGAACGCTTCGACAAGAAATCTTTTATTAAGAGCACCTGAGTGTGTGGGGTGTATATAAAAAAAAATAGCCACCGAAGGTACCAATATTTGGTTAACGGGTTTATAAATTATATCTTCGTAGCATGTACATGTTAAAATAATTAAGACACATGAAAAAAAAACACGAGTTAACGCGAGAACGTTCAACAACCACGTTCAGCTGCAACATCCTCCGTCCATTTCTACTTGGGGATCTTCGTCTTCTTCAATTTCTTTAAACTGTTTGACAGCGTCCATCGCCGTCGACATTTTGCTCCACGTCTTCTTCGCCTTCTCCTTTCTTTTTTCTTCTTGCTCCTTCTTCAACTCTTCTTTCTTCCTTTTCGCTTCCTCTTTTTCTTCTGCCACCACTTTATCGGCTGCCTCTGCCCACTTTCCGACCACACGTTTGTGATGTAAAGTATTTTCTAAATCCTTTATTTTCTTCTTTCTCAGAGCCTCGTCGGCCCTGTCTTTCAACTTGCTTTTCATCGCGCCAACGCGTGCTTCCACGCGTTGGCTCTTCTCTTCCCGCTCTTTCTCCTTCATCTTCTTGAAATCCTCCATGTTCGAAAGAACGCCGCGCTTCTTCTCCTTCGCCGCCGCCATGGCCAAGCCGACCGCGTTCTGACCTTCGCGAATCGCTTCGTTCTTTCTCTTCGCGTTCGCCGCGAGGCGCGCGCCTTTGAGACTTTTCGCGACTGTCGCGCGACTCTCCAAACCCGCTTTCTTTTGCGCGTACGAATCAGTTTTGTGCCCAATATTCGCTGCGTTGCTTTTCAACGAGTCCGAGAGCTGTTGATTTTTCACTTTATTCGTCAATCCGCTCTCGACGCGTGCAAACTTGGACGTCAAAAGCTTTCTTCTTCTTCTTTCTTCTTCTTCTTCTTCTCCGTCCTCCTCCTCGTCGCTTTCGCCGTCTCCTGGGAAAAAAAAAGACCTCGACGCCGCCGCCGCGGCGCCCAAAACGACGCCGCCGCCGCCGCCGCCATCGCTGCCGCCGCCGCCACGACGCGCGAGAGACGACGACGACGACGACGACGACGACGACGACGACGACGCGCTCCAATTTCTCGACGACAAAAATCCGGACGATGCGAAAAGGAAAAAAAACACGCTCAACGTGGTGGCTTTGACGTAAAAAGCGACGCTTTGGACGCGTCCGCTTCTCGCTTTGCTCTCGTCACTCGTCGTCGTCGTCTTCTTCTTCGTCTTCTTCTTCTTTACGGACGTCGTCGTCATCTTTTGATTCGTTCGGGTCGCGCCCGAAATTTTGAGGTAAGGGGGCGCGGCTTCAAAGCTTTTTTTACGCTTACTTTTGATATTTAGGATATGTGAACACGGGTTTTTCGGACAAACAAAAGCTTTATACGTACTCATAATCATTTTTTATCATCATCATTATTATTATCGTTTATTTTGTTTTCTTCAATACCAGTTGACGAGAATGCTATTCCTCGGGATCCCTTTCCAGTGCTTGATGTTCGAGTTCGGCGCCGAGTGCCAACTATCTCTCGAGACTCGAAACGCGTACCCGGTGTTCGGTAAGTATCTGAATTTAACCTCGCACGGACTCTCGCCGTCGCCTCTCCCTGGTCGACCTCCTTCGCTGAGTTTCATCTTCTTCCGTTTCTTCCACTGGTCGGTGGTGTGCAAGCACGTCCCGTAATCCCACATCGGATCTGTTCTGTCCGTGACGTACAGCATCATCGTCGCGACTTTCATCGCGTCCATGTCCGTGTGCACGCGACCGTTGCTCTGTCCGCTATCGTCCGAAAATATTCGAATCTCTCGTCGTTTCACCTTGCTACTCTTCACCCCGAGCTTCTCAAAAAGCGCCTCCTCGAACGTTTTGCTGAACACGACGTCGTTCAAAAGCTGCCACGTCGCCCTCGCCTCCTCGTGTTCCCTCCACTTCTTCCCCGCCTTTCCGTTTCGCTTCAAAATCGCCCCGATATCCATCGCGTACCGACACCCAAACGCTCGACAACTCTTACTTTTACTCGCGTAATTCGAAAACGCCTCCATCGGAGGCCAATGCTTCGTCAAATTCTCGTACACGTCCTTTGGCCAAACGTCGCAAAAATACGTCGCGTATTTGAACGGTTTCGTAAACCGCCGCGCCTTCTTCACGCGCGCGACGGCGCGCGCCGTCGTCCGCCGCCGGTCAATCTGTTGTGTCTCTTCTCCACCACCAACAAACTCTTCCTCTTCAAATTCTTCTTCTCCTTCTCCTACTCCTTCGCACGTCGGGTACTCGCTCACTTTGTTTTGCGTCAGCTTCTCTTTCGGCGCCGGCGCGAGCAGAGACTCTTCTCCTAAAAACGAGGATGGTTTAGGGTTCGATGCTGCCTCCCATCCATCATCTTCCGTCTTCCCGCTTTCCCTTCCGGCGCCGAAAGTGTACCCTTCCTCTTCTTCTCCTCCGCCTCCTCCGACGTCGAGAGAAGAAGAATACGAAGAAGAAGAAGGAGAAGAAGAAGGAGAGTAAACGAACGTCTCGAGCGCGAGGAGCGCGATGAAACATACAAAGACGAAAAGCGTCGACGCTCGTCGTTTGGCGGAGACGGAGATGGATGATGATGTAAAGTCGTTCATTCTTTTTATCTCTCTCTCTCTCTTTTCTCTTAAATCTTTTCTTGCACACGATAGCGCGCACAAAGTAAACGCCCCCCCGGCGGGGTCGTCTCTCTTTTGCGTTTTCGCTTCTTTTGGGCGCGTTTATGTTCGCGATATATGTGTCACTCTTTCTCTCTAAAGCACATCAGATGCACTCTCTTTGGATTACACAAAAGCAGTGTTTAGGGTTTACAAAAAGTGCACTCATAAACCCTAAACCCTAAACCCTAAAACTACTTTTCGGGATTGCTAAAAAGCGCGCAGAGATGAGCGTGTTCTTCTTCTTCTTCTTCTTCTTCTTCTCGTCGTATACATATATTCGCTTTGGTCATCTCTTATAAAGATTTCGGGTCAGAGAGAGAGAGAGTCTTCTTTCTTTCTTTCTTTTCGGGGGGGGTGACGCGCGCAGACGCGCGCAGCACAGAGCAAAGTTGGAAAGAAGAAGAAGAAGATGATGATGATGATGACGACAATATCTTCCCCGCGCGATGTTGACGGATGAGTAAACAACGGAAACCGCCTTTGGTCGTCGCCTCGACGACCTTCTTCTCCTCCTCCGCCTCTTCAAAATCAGGAGGAGGAGGAAGGAAAGAAGAAGAAGAGCGGGGTGGAGGTTTTTCCTCTTCTCTTTCTCCTCTTTTTCTTCTCCTCGCGCAGTTTGTGGCTGTCTTTTTCCTTCTCAGAGCGGCGCTTTCTTCGCCTTCTGTTGCGTCTTCTTCGAGAGACGCGTCGTCCGCGGCGGCGGCGATCGAAGAAGAAGGCGGCATCTTTGGTTTTTCGGCGAATAACGAGGGAGATTTTGTGTCTTCTTCTTCTTCTTCTTCTTCTTCTTCTTCTTCTCGTTCGTCGTCGTCGTCGTCGTCGTCGTCGTCGGAGCGAGAGGCGCGACGGCTGGAGGAGAAGGAATCGAGGAGCTTTGGCTTTTACGAGGAGGAGGAGGAGGAAGAGGAGGAGGAAGCGCACCCGCCGTCGTTTACGTCGGTATTATTATCCGAGTTCGTGTGTCCGCCGGGACAAGTTCCGGAAGCGAAGGAGAATGGGAAGTGTAAGCCGATGAAAGAAGTGTGGAAATATTTTCCGTCGAAAGAGTATTACTTGGGGAAACGCGCGGCGTATCCGGATTTAACGCGGATGTTCGAGGAGTACGAAGGGAGAGAGTGTACTTCTCCGAAGAACGTTCGCGTGCACGCGAATCCTGGAACTGGATTCGGGGCGATCGTGATGTATTCTATTTATCAGTTTGGAGATGCGGTTGGAACGACGGCGAGAAAAGGACCGAACGTGTACGACTTTTCGGCGGGATCGTTGCAAGGCTTCGCCGGTAAAAGTTGCGGCAGCCGCTCTCTGCGCTGTTATCTCAAACCGCTCTCGAAGTGCGATATTCAGACGATAAATAGGGGCCAAACGGCTAAGCTTGATCCAGAACATCGCGCTAAGCAGCACGTGCCGGCAGAAGCGCGAAGTTTCTTCTCCTGGCACGCGGCTTTGAGCAACAGACTGTGGAGACCGAACGACGAATTCGCGCTTAAAATAGCCGAATTAAAAAAGAACATGAATTGGCCGGACGGAACCGACGACGACGAGAACAGCCGTCATCGCGTTATTTCTATTCACGTTCGCAAAGGCGACGCGTGCGCGACCAAAAAACGGGTTCAAAAATCTGGATGTGCGAATTTCGCAAAGTACGCCGAGCGCGTGGAGGAGCTGAGAAACGAGTATCCCAACACGTTCACTCACGTTTTCCTGGCCACCGACGACGAAGCGACCATAAAAGAGGCCGAAGCGTATTGCGAAAATCACAACCTCTCGCTGATGTACGCTCCTGTCGAACGATCGTGGTACCATCCGAAAACGTGGAGCAAAACCAGGGGTAAATTTGCAAAGAAGCTCAACCATCGCCAACAAAACGAAGAACACTTCAAGGCGGGATTCATCGAGCGAAGACTCCGCGCCGGAGACGGCGATCCGGCTCGCATAGGCATGGAAACCGCCGCGGACGTCGAACTTCTCGCCAGCGGCCACGCTTTCATCGGCACTTTCACCTCGAACATGGGCCGACTCGCGTTTGAAATAATGACAGACCGCCTCAAACGCGTCCCGCCGTACGTCTCCGTCGACGGCGTCGGTTGGAAGTACGGCCAATCCGACTTTGTCGAGAAGAAGAAAAATTCGTAACGCGCGCAGCCAGGCGACGTCGTAGGGAATAGCGTTTTATTATGCGCACAGCGAAAGAGCACGCGGAAACATCACTGCATATGCGCGAGAGTTTGTTGGTGTTGGTGTTGGTGTTGTGGTGGTGTGGAAATAGCAGAGAAAAGCCTTTGAAATGGTACCGTATGTGGTAGTTTGTAGCCGAACGTATTCTTACTTTACGCCCTCTTCGCAAAAATCCTTCTTCGTGTCATATATGACAAGATACGAATTTCCTCACGTCAGTTTTGAACCTGAAAAGAGAGAGAGAGAGGGAGAAGAAAGAGAGAAGGAAGAATCCTCGCCGCGCGTGAAACGATGACGACGACGACGACGACGACGACGACGACGACGACGACGACGACTCGCGCCGCTCGACGAACAGGAACATCAACAACAACAATCCACGCGCACAAAAAAGTCCCGAAGTGGAAACGAACGAGAGGAAAAAGCAGCGCGCTTTTCGCGGCTCGAAGAACGAGAACAACGACAACGAGAACGAAGGCTTCTTCTTCTTCTTCTTCTTCTTCTTCTTTTTCAAATTCTGCTCTGGTGCGCGTCGAAGACATCACGCACGTTCCTCCGGGTTCGGCGCGAGCGACGCTGACGAAATGCACCGTCCAGTTCCCTACACAGGGTTTAGTGTTGCTCGTCGGGAGGAGCGGCGCCGGGAAGAGCACGCTGTTGCATCTAATCGCCGGTTTGAGCGAACCGTCGGAAGGCGGGATTTATATTCGCGACCACGACGACGAGGAGGAGAACGACGAGGTTGAAGAAGACCAGGAAGAAGAAGAAAAAGAAGGAATGTCTTCTTCTTCTTCTCCTTCTTCGGCGGCGGTTATGCCGGCGCGACGACGAAAAAGCACGCCGGCGGCGGAGCGGACGAAGAAAGTCGGTTTGTGCTTCCAGTTTCCCGAGCGACACTTTCTCGGGAGGACAATTTTGGAGGAGCTGACGTTTGGGTGGCCGCAAAATGCCAAGTCGTTTCGGATGCGCAGAGAGCTCGCGGAGACGACGAAGAGAGCGCTGAGGGCGGTGGATATGCAAGAGTATCCGTTGGAGAGCGAGGTGAAGACGTTGTCGGGAGGATATAAGAGACGGTTGGCGTTGGCGTGTCAGTTGGCGAGAGACCCAAAGGTTTTGTGTTTGGACGAACCGTTAGCTGGGTTGGATTGGAAGTCGCGTTCTGACGTGGCGAAAGTTTTAGAAAAGTTGAAGAGAGAAAGGTTGATCGTGGTCGTCACGCACGACGTGGAAGAGATGAAGCGCATCGCCGATTTCGCGTACAGAGTGAGAGATTACGGAAAAGGCATCGAAGAAGAAGTAGGGCTGGCCCAAGGAGGAGGTTTTGGCGTTGGAAACGCGTTGGGAGACAGCGCGGCGTTGAAGAGCGAGTTCGGCGAGTTTTAAAAAAATGAAACGGAAAATAGCTTCAGTGACGTAGCGCCACCAGTAGACAAACCCGCTAGCGGGCTTAGGAATAGTATATTCATAGGAGAAGAAAAAAAGTCGTTCGTTCATTAGTAGTAGTAAATAGATTTGAATAGTGATGATGATATAGAAATACAAAGTACGCGCGAGCCGAAGAAGAAGAAGAAGAAGAAGAGAAAAAAGAAAACCCCTCTTCTCATCCTCGCGGAACGTTTCCCCAACCGCAATCTAAACACTGACCGTTCGGATCTAGCAAATGTTCCAACGTCCAAAACGACGACGACGACGACGATGACGACGACGCGTTCTTTTCCTCCTCAAACGCCTGCTCCCACGTCTCTCTCGTCTTTGCTTCTTTCGTCTTCCTCAAACACGCTAAACTCGCCACGTTCATCTCCACGTCGCTCAACCCGGTGAATTCTCTCACCGCTTCTTCCAACCCTCGATTATGCCCGCAAATCAAAACAACCTCGTCCGTTTGTTCCTTATTGAAAGTCTCGCTCTCCCCGACGATCAGCTGCTTCACGTGCGACCCAAACACCCCGTCCATCCCGGCGTAATGGTAAATCGATCCCAGAAACAGCACCGCGTTGCCGTCGTCGGTTTCGCTCTCCTTTTTCTTCATGCACTCTAAATCCATCGCCAGTAACGTCTCCTTCGTTCTCTTCGCGCTCGAACAGATGATCCTCGTCGGCGCCCACTCCTCCCCGGCGATCGTCTTCAAGTTTTCCCCGAGCTTCTTCGCGTACGAGACGCCGCGCTCCGTCAGCGGCCGGTCGATGTCTCTCGAATATTTAGGGTTTAATGCCTCCTCCGCCTCCGAGTGTCGCATCAGAATCAGTCGGAACGAAGAAGACGACGACGACGACGACGACGACGACGACGACGATAAAGAAGAAGCTCGAACGACGACGACGGGAAGAGCTGCTCGACCGCGGAAAAGTGATCTTCTTCGCGTTCTTCTTCTGGCGGCTATTCCTTTATCATCGTCGCCTCTGCGAGAGATCGATCTCGTTGTTGTTGTCGTTAGGGAAAACATTTTTTAAGGCGCTTTGCGCTCTAGGAGAAGAAGAAGACGACGAAGAAGAAGACGAACGCGCAGCTCTCTCTCTCTCTCTCTCTCTCTCTCTCTTTCTCGCGTCTTTCCCAAAGACGTCGTCGTCCGCGAAACCGCGCGTGCGCGCTTTATTATCCGATTTCTGTGGACACATTTCTTTCCCCAAACACGCTTTTGATGTTTAGGGTTTGAAGAACCGTTACAAAGCGCTCTTCTTCTTCTCCTCCTCCTCTCGCGATAATAACGCGCGACGAGAGAGAGACGGGAGAGAAGAAAAATGATGCGACGCTTTTCTCGCTCTCCCTCTGTCTTCGCCCTCGCTGTTGGACCTCGATTCTGTTCTTCTTCTTCTTCGTCTTCGATTTCTTCGATTTCTTCCGCGTTTTTTTCCCGACGAAGATGCGAATCCCCTAACGAGAACGAGAACGACGACGACGACGACGACGCCAAAAGACGAAACGACGGAACGAGACTGAACTACGCCAACGTCCTCTTAGTCGCGAAAGAAACCGCGCTCGCAAAATACACCTCCCTGGCGGATTCTGGAAACCAACCCGGGTACGAATATCGAGATAACGTTCGATGGGACCGGCTGAAAGTGAGACACGAGGCACACGAGAAGGCTGTTTTGAAAGGTACGCGCGCGCGCGCGCTCTCGTCGCTCGACTCGACTCGAACGTATTATTCGCTCGCTTTTTTGCCTCGCTCTCTCTTTCGTAAAAGGTACCACTCTCTCTCTCGACGACGACGACGACGACGCTCACTCTTGCGTTCTCTTTTATGCGTATTTGTACTACGAAACGCGAAACGCGAAACGCGAAACGCGGCAGTGCGAACATTTTTGAAGGAGTGGGAACGGGAGACGGGCGGGCGGTTGCGACACTCGCTCGTCAGTCGGGATTCACTTTCGGAGAAGGACGTGCGAGGGAAAGATTTGGTCGTCGCGTTGGGCGGAGACGGGACGACGTTGATCGCCAGTCACTGGATTTCTTCTTCTTTTTCTTCTTCGCGCGAGGGAGATGAGAATGAAGACGACGGGGGAGAGGACGCGTCGTCGTTCGCGAGGCCGAAATTGATTGGAATAAACACTGATCCGGCGGTATTAGCGCCATGCTTGACGTTCACGAAAAAAGCGGAAGACGAGCGGCGATCTACGGGTTGGTTGTGCGCGGCGGACGCGAACGACGTGGAGGACGTGTTGAGGGAGATTTTGTTCGCGTCGTCGGAAGCCTCGCCGC
>Ga0181578_10003172_pt1 | contig 15094 bp, 10 predicted proteins | sample 071ome_21_FD_148659 | JGI IMG/M metagenome (GOLD analysis project Ga0181578, IMG submission 148659) | Coastal salt marsh microbial communities from the Groves Creek Marsh, Skidaway Island, Georgia - 071401CT metaG (spades assembly) | ecosystem: Environmental > Aquatic > Marine > Intertidal zone... | reverse complement strand
CAAACGTTGTACGACTTGAAGTTTACCACCAAGGCGCACCCGACGTTGTCTGAAGTTGTTGAAGAGTTGTACCGAGGCGCGCACTTGGAAGGAGGCATGCCGAGCCAAAAGCTTGCTCCGGCTCGTTAAGTTGTGGAGATTGAGTGATCACATTTTTAATTTGCAACTTATATTATAATACAACTGACTTCACACTTCTTACACTGAACTACTTTACAAATTCTACCATCTCTAATAGAAATCGGACAACTTTTGCTGCAACTTATCAATGTCACCGCCTAAATCGACGTCCATGGCTTCCATCGCAACCCGTATGGTTTTCGTTTTCCCGTTCTTCGAGTTCTTCCCAGGTAAGTTATCCACCCCAGCTTCTCCGAAATACGTCGGCCACAACGCTTTTCCGGCGTCCGTATCTACGAGCCACTCGTAAATATCTCTCGTGCGCTCTTTCAAATCTTCATCAAACTCGTATTCAAAATCGGTGAATCTCGCGAACGACTCTATTGCTGCTCCAGACGGTTGACATTTGAACTCAAACATTTTCTCGAAACACGACGCGACATCCGCAAAGGACTTCTCCTTTATTCTCGCGTCTATGATCGCCACGAACCAGTTCGCGGTCACGATTCCATCTAAGCTCGAGTCCGTTTCCTTCTCTTTATTCTCTTTCTTCACGAAGTCGATGATTTGTTCGCACAACTCCCACTTATTCGCTCTCCCGCACCCGACTAAAATCGCCTTGTACCCGTCCAGCGTCATCGAGCGTTTGATTTTGTTCAAGAACAAATGCGCGGGAACGTTCTGATCGTTCGATTTAAACAAGTACAGGAGCACTTCCGATAAGAACTTTTCGTCTAAATCTTGAGCGCCAACTTTAAACGTCGTCTCTTCTCCGCTTCGTTTGCTCACGTCGTTCCATTTTTTTCTCGCCTCTGGCGACGTGTTTTTTTGCCATTTTTCGTAATCGTCTTCTTCCTCCTCCTCTTCTTTTTCTACGACGATTTCTGCTTCCACGGGAAACGCAGAAGACTCAGAAGACTCAGAAGACGCAGACGACGACGACGACGAAACCGAGGAAAATAAAACGTCGTCGATTTCGTTCCTTCTCGCCGCCGCGAAGAAACTGCCTTCGTCTTTGCCCTCTTCTTCTCTGCCGTTACTATTTTTGTCGTCGTTGTTGTTGTTGTTCGAGAACTGCGCCGTCGCCGTCGGGAACGAACGGAGTAACGACTTTTGCTCCTTTTTCATTCTTCTTCTTCCTCTTCCTCTTTTGCCGCTACCAACAACACAGAAAGCCGAAAACGAAGTAGAAGAAGAAGAACAAGAACAAAAACTCTCGCGACCGCGTCGCTCGAAACCTGCGCCACCACCACGAGACGTCGTCGTCTGCGCGCAAAAGCTGCCGCTCAAACCAAGGAGAGAGTTCATTTTTTTCTTCTTCTTCTTCTTTGTGTGTGAACTGAAGAATTTTTTCCCCAAAAAAGACATCAAAAAAGTTGGGGAGACAAGACTCGCACGAGACAGAGAGAGAGAGAGAGAGAGATGAAGTTCTCCTTCCTCCTCTCTCTTTTGTTCTTGTTTTCGTTGGCGTTCGATGGTGGGAAAAACGCGGCGCTTTGCGGCAGGAGTGCGGAGTCTTCTTCTTCTTCTTCTTCTTCTTCGTTCGAGCTGCTCGTGCGCGACCGAGACGCGACGGAAATGGACAGGTACTGACTGAGATTACATCTCGTTTTTCAAGTTTTTGGTTTGTCTCGTCGCTCGAACGCGCGCCGTCTCGTTTTTTTGTCGTCGTCGTTGTTCTTCTTCTTTTACGTTCGTTTCGTCGAATCCTGTTTTCTTTGCGTCCCCGCGTTGGATTCACGACTGACCTCGATCGATGACGACGATACGTTTATACGCATAATGATGATGATGATGAATGACAGTTACGTGTACACGTCTCTCGCAATGCCGAAAGAGCCGCACTCGGTGACCTCGTTCGAGCCGGTGGCAGATATGGCCGTCGTCCACCACATGCTCTTGTTTGGGTGCAGAGGTAAAGAGGCGTCGATGCAGAAAATTCGAGTCGGCGGCGGGATGTTTTCTACGGATGGCGGGAAGGAAGAAGAAGCGATGGAGACGACGAAGGACGTGGAACCGAGAGGCGCGATATGCGCAAACGAAGGCGAGCAGGAGGCGGTGTTGTTCGCGTGGGGGAAGAACGCGGAGACTTTACACATGCCGCAAAATGTCGGTTTTCGCGTCGGTGGTGGCGAAGGGAAGAATACGTTTAATAGTTTAGTGCTGGAAGTGCACTATTTAGATCCAAACGCCAAGTTGGATAGCGATAACGACAAGAGAAACGGGAAGAGCGGAGTCATCGTACACGTTAAGAAAGGATTTCCGATATCCTCGGCGGCGACGTTGGTGTGGGCGACCGGATTTAATTTACCGCCCCAGAAGGAGGAAGTTAAGGTAGAGACGACGTGCGTGTACGACCAGCCCATAGCGCTGAAAGCGTTTGGTTTTCGAGTGCACACGCACGAGTTAGGAAGAAAGGTGACTCTCGAGCGAATGGTTGGCGGAGCGAGGAATGCGGGGAATCTTGAGAGAAAAAGTAAAGGCGTTTTGCTTTTAGAGCGCGACCCTCGCTTACCGCAAGAGTTCGAGCAAATTGCGGAGAAGAAACTAGTCATCGCGCCGGGCGATGTGTTGAAAACGACGTGTTATTTTGACACCATGTCGAGAACAACAGTCACGTCGGCCGGTTGGGGACACGCGAACGAGATGTGTAACTTATACCTCATGGTACACTCGGAGGAGCCAGCGAGTTTATTTTGTGAGGGGGGAGGAGGCGCGTTTTACGTCTCCTCTGGCATTCGATCTTCGTCCGAGGGTGGAAAAAGACTAGGAATAGCGGCGAGACCTTTTGCGACGGATTTGAAGATATCTAAATCTAATCCGCCGTTGACAGTCAAAACGAACATTCGCGATAAGGAGGCGTTTAGGATTGGTCAAGTCGGAGGCGTGGTCGTCGAACCGGGTGGAGAGTTCGCTTGGGTTTTTCACAGAGGTCCGAAAATCGTTTGGGACGAGTACAGTTTCGACGCTGAAACGAATAAATACGTAGGTTCGCGAACGCCAATCGATGTCGAAACGATTCTTAGAATTCATTTAGTTACCGGCGCGATTGATCGAAAATTTGGTAAAGATAAACACTTCATGCCGCACGGCATTTCCTTATCACCGGACGCGAAAGAAGTTTGGGTTACTGATTGTGGGTTGCACCAAGTCATCGCGTACAATGCGATCACCGGTGGAGTTTTGAGAGAGTTTGGAACACCCATGACGCCGTTCCGGAAAATACCCAACTCTGAAGAAGAACATCAAGGTCGCGGAGAAGAGGAAGGCTTTTGCAAGCCGACGGCGGTGGAAATTTTACCGGACGGGTCATTTTTTGTCGCAGACGGATACTGCAACCATCGCGTTGTCATGTATAACGACAAACACGTGTATATTGGTGATGCTGAAACCCGTGACGACACGCAATTGAACGTGCCACACGCGTTGGCGATTTCGATGGACGGTACGGAACTCGCCGTCGCGGATCGAGAGAATTCTCGCATCGTTCTGTTTGACATAGTCGGGGATGTGGACGGCGCAGGTGACGTTTCTCTGAGGGAAAAAGCGAAAATTGACGTTCGAGAATACGGGTTGCCGTACGGTTTGAGTTCCGTAAAAGCGAACGATAAGCAATTGGCTGGCTATTACATCATGACTTGGAATCGAAAAATTAACGAGCAATCGACTGTGAAAATTTTATCCGCGTGGCCTATGGGGTCAATAGACCTTGGCAACCGTGAAGACGATATGCTCGACGGTAATGCTATCTTTGATATCGCGAGTTTTGATATCGAAGGTGGTCCAGAAAATACTCAATTTCCTCACGGTATATCTGCATGGTCCGGCGCGGAAACAACCCAAACGTCTCGAAGTAAGTATTTCGGTGGCCCGCTCCTTAGAAGAAATGGCATCAACATCCTTCTTGGTTACACCCGTGACTTGATCGATAGGAGCGAATCGAACCTCATAGAGTGGTTTTTAGGTGTTGATGTCGACGATGCCGAATCCTTCGCGTCCGAGAACAGCGCTTTAGTTGATTTCGTGGAATCGGACGCCAACGACGATGCGTACGCCTCGGATCTCGCGTTCATCGCGGTATTAATGCTCTTCGCGTTCTTCGTTTTCCACGCGACTTTAGCCGCTTTCAATCGAGTCGTTTCACCCGTTGATAAGTCCAATTAGATTTTTAGCACGCGCGCGCGTTTTTAAGAGTTGTAGTAAAAGAGTATTGCGATAGTTTGCTCGTGGAAAATTTTTATATTTGACTTCTCACATTTAGCGAATTCGTCACTTTTTGCTTTCGGTCGAAAAACAATAATCAAATTTTACGCGTGCGCGCGCATAAAAACAATGCGTCTCCTTTTCCACCTTCCCTTCCTGTTCCTCTCCCACATCTTTGTCGTCGTCGTCATCGTCGCGTTCTTAACGCTCGCTAAAACGACAGAAGCTTTGAGCGGCGACCGCGCCGGCGCCTTCATCGGTTGGCACGGCGAAATCACTCGCCCTTCCGCGCACTCCGAGTCGAGTTCCTACCTCGCGCGCGCGAAAGCGAACGATGGCGACAACGACAACGACCATCAGTCCACGTCGGTCAAGCACCCGTCCATAACGTTTGAAACTTTAGTCATGAAAGATCACAAACCGAAACCGTCGCATCACGCGTCCTCGATTTGTGAGATTTCGTCCGGACAGTTTATCGTGAGTTGGTTTGCCGGGCAATTCGAGAGCAAACCGGACGTCGGTATTTACACGGCGCGATACCAAAACGGGAAGTGGAGTTCGCCAGAGTTGGTGATACATCCGAAAGGCGTACCGACTTGGAACCCAGTTTTGTTCAAACGCTCGAATGGAGATTTGTTTTTGTTTTATAAGCACGGACGAACGCCGGCGAATTGGAAAGGATACTACGTGAAGTCGAGAGACGGCGGGAACACGTGGTCTTCGTCGGTGGCGCTGCCGAACGGGATCGTCGGTCCGGCGAAGAATAAACCGCTCGAGTTAGACGATGGGACCGTTTTATTACCAAGTAGCCGTGAGTTTGGCGTGAGAGGAAAGGATTGGGAAATTGTAGTGGAGGCGATGACGATGGAAGATGACTTCAAGACGTTCGCGAGGTTCGCCGTGAACGAAAAAGGCAGCGGCGCGACTGTCCAACAAAGAGTAATTCAGCCGGTTTTTTGGAAACAGAGCCTGAGTGCCGGGGATGCGGCGGGTGGTATACGAATGATGGCGAGAAGTAGAAGTAGTTATGCGGTTGCTGCGGTTGGTGATAGTACCGGACGCATTTGGACCGACGCGGTGTTTTCTCAAATTCCGTGTCCGAACACCGGCTTTGATGTCGTGAAGTTGAGAGACGGACGATTGTTGATTGTGTACAATCACTCCTTCAAGCACGCCATCGCTGGTCGCGGCGTGCTCGCGATAGCGGTTTCCTACGACGATGGGGACACGTGGGAGCGCGTCATGCGTTTAGAAGATAGCGCAGGTCGATTATTAGAGTTTAGTTACCCGGCGATTATACAAGCGAGCGACGGTATGGTACACGTGACGTACACGTGGAGGCGCGCGAACATCAAGCACGTGATCATAGACCCCTCCAAGATTCCATCGTCCAGCGGTCAGAGTGGGAAGAAATCGACCGGCGGCGAGAGCATGTTGGGTGGCTTTGAAAAGTTACCGAAAACAATCAATAGAGAAATAGTGTGAGTGAACGACGATACCGTCTTGCTGCTTTTTATTTGTATTTTCACCCATCCTCCTGTTTTCTCTTCGCGAAAGAAGAGAGAGAAGAGAGAACAGAGAGAAGAGAGGAACATCTCTTTTTTCGATTTTTATGAGCCGTCCGGTCCCTCGTTTTCTGCTCTTTTTTGCTTCGCCTCCCTTTTCCAGCTCTCTTGGTTTTTGAGCAGAACCCAAAAAGTCCCTCGTTTTTTTTGCGGGGAGCGTGCTCAAAAAAGAAAGAAAAAAGCAGATAAAGTTTGGCGGCATCTTCCCGAAAGCGTCATTTCATATCACAAACACAAACACACAACACATAAAATAATCATGTCCTTTACTCTCAGTTGCTCTACCGTCCGCGTCAACGCCACCGTCGCGAGATCCAGCTTGAAGGTACGTCATAGAAATATCGCGAGAGTTGTTTTTTTCATACGTGTCAGCGCGCGCTCGTGAAATTTTTCTCTTCTGCGCGAGAAATCGGCAGACGTGGAAGGAAGATTTCTTGGCGGTCGCCGGCTGAAATCGCGTAATCTGCGAGCGCGTTAGGGATGTTGCGGGTGCGAATGGGCACGCGCATCGCGAAATTCGTTCGATGTGGATGTTTGTGCGTCCATTTCGTCGAGGATTTTCGAGTGTGTTCCGTTTTATCGCGTTCTTTCATCCCGTTTTACGAAAATCTAACCCTCAAAATGCGCCTCTGTCGGAGCGAGAGGTTTTAGAGAAACCTTAGCCAAATCGACGGGAAAAAACGCGCGTTTCTTTTTTTTTCTCTCTCTTTGTTTGTTGTATCAAAACGCTAACCATCAATCTCTTTTTGATGATTACATCTAACGCAGGCCAAGCCGACCAGAGGTGCCTCCATCGCGTTGAAGTCTGCCAAGACCGACGAAATCATTGAAGCGATGAAAACGCTCACCCTCATGGAAGCCTCGGAACTCGTCACCCAAATCGAAGAAACGTTCGGCGTCGATGCCTCCGCGCCGGCGGGCGGCATGGTCATGGCCGCTGGCCCGGGTGCCGCTGCCGGTGGTGAAGCCGCTGAAGCGAAGACGGAATTTGACTTGGTTATCACTGAAGTCGCTGCGGACAAGAGAATCGCGTGCATTAAGGTTGTCAGAGGCTTGTCCGACCTCGGCTTGAAGGAAGCGAAGGATGCCGTGACCAACTTGCCGTTCACTTTGTTGGAAGGTAAGAAGAAGGAAGATTGCGAGGCGGCGCAAAAGACTTTGGAAGAGGCTGGTGCTAAGTGCGAATTGAAGTAATTCTTTCACTTCACGTGAGAGAAATACATGCAATTTAATTTAGACCATGTTCATTATTTCGTCGGAGGTTGTTTGCTTCTTTGAAAGCTGGTAGAGAGAAGTGAGAGAGAGAAGAGGGAGAGCGGCTGTTCGCCTTTTCGCTTCGCCCATTCTCAGCTCGACCCCGAAACAATACTCAAAGAGTGAAAGAGCCGACGTGTAATTTGCTTTGATTCTTAGTCCTACCTTAGTCTATATATAACTATATTAAATATAACCTTTACTATACCTACTTCTAACTCTACCTCCCTTTAACATCTATGCGCACGCGATAATCTTTTCTCTGCTCATAAAGCTCAAAGTGTCAAGAACGAAGCTTTGATTTCCAACAACTCGTCTCTCGCGTCGTTGATGGTTTGAATGCACTTTTCTAAACCCATCGTCGTTTCTTTCATCGCATTTTCAAATTCAACTTTTGTTGGCTCTGGAGCTTGCTCGCAACAGTTCCTCAGTCCTTCGTACGCGTCGTTCTTCTCGCCCGCGACGTGCGTCGCCCACGACGGCTTCAACTTCGTCGACGCGTTTTCTTTCTCTTCTTCTTCTTTTTCTTCTTCCTCTTCTTCAACGTACCCGTCTTGTTGCCAGGTCCACTTTTTCATCTCGTAGTGCGTCTTGAGCGCCATTTCTATCGCGGTTAAACGTAATTTTTCCTTCTCTTGCTCTTGAACTGATTTTAAGAGCAGTAAAACCACTCGCTTTTCGTCCTCCTCTTTGTCTTCTTCTTCTTTGTCTTCTTCGAGAAAGTGCAAAACTCTTTTCAACTTTGCGTTCAGCGCGTTCATATTCGACGCGAAAACAGCCAGCGACGTTTCGTATTCCACCGAAAACGACGAAGACGAAGGGGAGGAATGTTTTTCGTCCGTCGTCGTCGTCGACGACGACGACGACGACGCGTCTCGTCGCAAACCTTCCAAAACTTTTCGGTGCGCGAGTTTCACTTCCGCGTACATTTTCGCTCGAGACTCGAACGAATGCAAACACGCGTCGATGGCTTCGGAAACCGAAGCGATTTTTACGCAATTCTCGTCGTCGTTTTCGTTTTCGTCATTGTTCTTCTCTTCTCCGTCTTTCTTTCGTCCTTCTCCTGCGCGCAGAGTCGTCCACTCTTCTTCTTCTTCTTCTTTTTCTTTCATATCTTTCAAAGTGAGGAACGTCAAAAAAAAAAACACGACACGTGCACACATCAACACTCCGCGAGCGATTGAAAGGAGAGGAAAACATGACGGGGATGAAATCGGGAACTTCCTCTCATTGCTTCGTCGACGATATCAGAGGAAAAAAGAGGAAAATACACATACCTCCGCCCCTAGAAACCGAAACGGAGCTCGAAAGAAACTCGAGACGATTTTATGAAGATTTTGACAGAGACGAACGCATTCGTGCGCAACGACTCATCGAGTTGGACGAAGTGAAGCACGCGCAAAAGATGGAAGAACGAAAAATCGAGCACGAGGCAAAGCTGAAAGAAGACTTCGATTGGCACGCGCAAAAGATGAAGAAAGCGCGAGAAGAGATGGAGTTGCAACGAGAAAAGCTCAAGTTGCAACGAGAACAACTGGAATTTGAACGAGAACGACAGAAGTTTGAACGAGATTCAAAGAAGAGCGCTTGAAGCAAACGACCATGGATTTGAAGGAAGAATATAGCACCAGCGACGACGACGACGACAACGACATGGATGTAGATGTGAACGAGAATGATATCGAGAACGAGAAGTTTGCGTCGCTCGCGGACGAGGACATCGAGCGTTCGATTAAGCCAAATTTTTACCAGCGGTGGCGAGAGATTCGCAAAAGTAACCAGGACGTTTTGAATCGAATGCGAAGCGTTTACGTTGACTACGCTTTCGTGCAACAGACCGTCGAGAAGCTCAGAGGAAGTGGAAGGTCTGTTCTTTTCGCGAATTTGCGGTGCGGCGCCTGGTATACGGATTTACGTGAAGCAAAGACGTGCACGTTTAAATCCATCGACGGTCATAACTTGAATCATCAGTTCTCGCAAAGTCGTTTGAACTCGCACGTGCTGTTCGAAGCGTGTCGAGGTGGAGCAACATCTGTAACAGTCATAGTAGACGCGACGAAGAGTAAAACGAAACGGTTTCCTGACGCGTTGGCGAAAACCGTGCCGATTTGGTGCGCAACTATCAATCGCGCGTGCAACGTGATAGCTCGAAACGCTCGGATTGAAGAAGATGAATTTCCGGATTTTGTAAGCGAAAACGAGCTTCACGCGATTGAAAAGAAAATGCCATCGTTCGTGGAAACATTTTTGAACGTGGTTCCTAATTTCGCAGTGATAAAAGAAGCCCTGGAAAAATCGGGACCGCTCCACTGCGAGTACGTGTGTAGGAATAACGTGGACGATATCGTTGCGAGAAAAGGAGAAAAGAAGGCGACGGTCTTATATCTTTTGAGCGCCTCGATGCCGCTGTCAAAATCTGGAGACAGGTGTAAATTAGAATTAGGTAGTAAAACTGTGTCGTACAGCTATTTCCCGGGGGGCGCAGATGACGAGGAAAGTTGGGCTTTAGATTTGACTGCAATGCAGTTTCAACGACACATGGAGGAGTTTGTTTCGTGCGAGAGCGCGAAAGCGTGCGAAAATTTAATTAGAAAAGTAATACAAACAGATGGAAACGATGACAACGACGAAGATGGAAGCGAGGGTATATTTATATCCTTGAGAGATGTTTTAGACTCAAACATATACGTGGGGACGTTCCAGTCGCTTCCCATGAGAGAGGAAGATGTTCACGCGATTTTGTATGTCGGTACAAAACAAAAACCGAATTTTTCAGTCAAGCGAGAGGAAGCGAAGGCGTATTTGCACGTGCCTCTAAAATTTGCAAAGCAGAAAAGAGGTGACATAGAAGAGAAATTACCTCAATGCGTTGAGTTTCTAATGAAGCATGCAACTTCGGAAGGAAGAAAGACGGGCGTTTTCGTGTGTTGCGACAATGCGAAAGATCTCTCGATTGCAGTTGTGACCGCGTTTCAACTGGTAAAGAACAAAGTGCACTTGTGTTTACCGAAAGATTTCACGAAAGAGACCGTCAGGAAAGTACTCGCTGACATCGTAACTCAATACCCGACAGCTAATCCTTGTCAAGGCACGGTGAAGCAAGTGTTCGCGTACGTGTTGAAGCTGATAAAAACAAACAACGAAAAGCCCGCGTAGAGAATAGAGAAACACAGTTTAATGAATAGAATAGTACATAATATAGTCGTTTTCAAAACTCTAATTGATAAATTTTCCCACGCAACGGTAGATTTATTTCGAGAGAGACCATGGAATACATTTTTTTGGCTCCGGTTTTCTTCTCCTAAACGCAAAGTCTGTACGTCACGTACCTTCCCGCGGTTTCACTCGGTCTAATGATTCTTACGACTTGTCCCCTTCTCATGCCATAATATCTCGCCACTGGGTCGTGCAACTGAATCCTCGGCAACTGCGTCTCTCTCACTTTATACCTTTCCAATAACGTCTTCTTCTCCTCGTCGGTTAGTAAAACGTGTTTTGGAACTAAAATATGGTCGGTAATATTCACCAATAACTCCGTCTCTTGAAACGTTTCGATGATAAACTTTTGCTGTTGCACCTCCAACAAAGACTGCTTCGCGAACGGCGTCAAGGAACTTCTAATCACGATAATCGCTCGCATCACGTTCTCCTCTCGCATTCTCTTCGCGTAATCTTTAATCATCTTCACTCCAACTTTCTCTTCCTCTGGGAAAAATACGAATATGTTTTCCGAAGGATCGTCTCTTTTCGGAACCATAATCGTTAAATGTTCTCTCGACACGTCCCCGAACTCCTCTAAAAACGAATCCTTGTCTCGTTCCAATTCTTTCTGGGAGACTAAATACCCGCGAGAGGCGAGCATTTTGGAGACGGTTTTCCGTATCCTGAACAGTTTCGTTTTGCTATCTTGTTGAATCATCTTTCTCTTTTTCTTTCTTTTCTTTCTTTCTACGTGTGCGTGCTTTTAAATACCGTGCAACGCGTTTTCTTTCCCTATTCTCGCGCTTTCACAGTCCCCAGCCGTCAATTTCTAATCAAACGCTCTCTCTCTCTCTCTCTCTTTCTCTCTGCCCGTTCTTTTCTCTCTTCTCTCGCAAACTCTCTCTCTCCTCCACGCGCACGTTTTTTGACTCTCGTGTGAGACGAGACTTTTAACGATCGCTGGGGTTGTGTGTGTGCGTGTGTGTGTGCGAGTCTTCAAAAGTGACGATCAAAAGAAAATTTTCGCGGTTATTTTTCCCACAACAAAGGCCAAAATTGCGAGATTGCTCTCTCTCTCGAAGAGAAAAGCAAGAAAAGTTGAAAAACAGCGCGCGAAGGAAAACTCGTTGTATATACATGCTACGCGAACAACTACTAATACTAATTAAAAAAACTCTATAATGATTCCTACAATTCTACCCGAAACGAACGTTCTCTCTCTTCTTTACATCGTTAACAGTTGGAGCGTTCACTCGAAGCTTTTCCATGGCTTTCGCGACGACTTGACTCGCGTCTCGCTGAAAGCGCTTGCTCTCAGCTTTCGGTAAGACAAAGTCTCGAGCAGCCGGTAGGTTTTGCTGCTGCTTTTCCGGGTCAGCGTTTTGTACATCGAGTAAAGTGTTCTCCGTGGCGCGTCTGACGACGTCTCGAGTGGCGGCGAAAGCGAAAACGCCGGCGGAGCGACACTGTTCGTCGACGCCTCGAACGCTTTCAATTTTGGCGACGGAGGTTATTTTCTCAATCGCGGCAAAGAGTTTGGACGTTTTCGTTTCTGGACGCTCTGACTTGTCGATATCGACTTCATGAGCACCGTTTTCCTCCCCTTGTAACGAAAGCATCAATTCCTCTTTTGCCAGGATATCTGGCACAACCGTCAACGCTCTCGCGCACGCTACCAACGCGCTCGACCGAACGCTCGGATCGCAATGTTTCAACAAGAAAGCGTCGTGTTTGGTGAGCGTTGCGAGCGTTGCTATCGCAGTATTAAACGCGTTGACGGCATTTTGTGTCCGTCCGCAACATTCACCGATACAATCCAACATTGAAGATAAAACTATAGCTTCGCTACCGATGGAGGAGGATAAATCAGCCATTTTCTCCAGCTGCGATGATAACGAAACCAGTAACGGTGCGACGATTGTCGGGCCTATGAGTGCCGATCGAGTTCTATGACCGTTTCGTCCGATGCCCTTGTTTCGATTTTCCAATGCTTTTGGAGCAAATACGCGCGTTTTACCGCTTGTTGCAGAGACCGCTGTATTTTCTCCTTCCCTTCCCGCGAGAGAAGCGCACTCTGATGGAGGAGGCACGGCCGATAACGTCTTTGCAGCTTGCGAAATGCAACTCAAAACTTCCAGTTTATGACTCGAATCACAACTCGTTCCATCGAACGCGTGTCCAATAGCGGTTGGAATAGATTCTTCTGGTGCATTTTCAAATAATCTCGTCAAACCGTGCATGCGCGATATTTCGAGCGTTTTCGCTGAAGGCGTAGGCGGATTCGCGTGCAATAGCGCGATTGAAAATTGATCAGCCACTGAAAAGAGTTCATCTGGGACGGTTTCAAACATTTCCGCTAATGCATACACTGCACCTTCCTGTGCGTCTGCTAAGTCTGCATCGGCGGTGTGTTGCGAAGGTTTGACGCGCCGCAAAGCGTTCAGCGCTTCGCGCAAAGTTCGCGGTTTTGGAAGCTGTTTCAAATGTCGCTTCAAACTTTTCGCGTTGGTTTGTTTCTGCGTAAGTTCGTCGTCATCATCCGAGTCGATATCGTACGCTTGAAACTCTTCGTCGTCCTCTTCGGTATCGTCCTCTTCATCCTGTTCGCCAACATCTTCGATATCTATGGATGGAACTTTAGATTTTGTGCTATCGTCTTCGACATTTTCCGATTCGTAAAAGGAAGACGGTAAAACATTCGATGTGTCGTATTCGCCAAGTGCCGCTGATACGTTTGATTCCCACTCAGCTTCGTTCGCGCTTTTGTACCCGTCGTCGTCGTCGTCGTTTTGGCCTTCATCTGGATCGAGAAGGTCAGTATCGCCATCTACTGGCGCGTTCAAATCCAACACTGTCGGGTTTCCTGGGTTCATCGCTAATGAAAACTGTTTAGCGATTCGCGATGCGTGCGCGCGACTTTGCGCTGATGATGATTCTAATCGAGACGATATACCGTCGACTATATACGACGTCATCTTAGCACCGTCATTGAATTTTTCTCCTTCGATGCCGTTGATAAACTTTTCCCACGAATTCCCGGAGGATTGTGAGAGGATTAATATCGTATTGATGACAGCCGCTACGTGCCCTTTCGCTTTCGAGGAACTCCCGACGACAAACTCTTTCGACGCCCACAACTCGCAAGCGCTCACTATAGTCGCGTGTTTGAACTCTCCAACGCTTACATTTGCCGGTACGAGTGCACCCATTTCGTCTTTTTCTTCTTCATCGGAAAGGTAAACCGTGGGTAAAGGGTTCACAATAAGGAGACGAAGGAGCGACGGGAGCACATTCCTCGGGCATCCTTTTCGGAGTAACAAATCCTCGCCCATGAAATATCTCGTCGTTTCACACTTCCAAAATCTCACCTTCAACATTTGACGAAGCACGCATTCGCAGTCTCGACTGGCGTTCGTGTAGATTTTCCTCCCAAAAACGTCGGCAACGACGCTTTCTATGATTTTACAACACGCCCGTGTGTCTGAAATTGAATCGATGACACGCGCGAGATCGTCATCCTTTCGATCAAGCAATTTTTCTCCACCGCGTCCTTCCTGTTCTTCTTTTTTTTTGAAATGAACAAACACAATCGCGTTCGCGCACTTTTCCGCGTATCCTCGTCTCGACAAAATTTGCAAACACGTCGACGCGAGAACGATTCTTCTGCTTCTACTCTTCTTATCGTCCATATCATTTTCTTCATCACCAATTCTCTTCCGATGCGGCAACGCGCAGCATCCTCTGGCAAACAATTCCACCGCTCCAATTTCTCGTTCTTTCTCCTTCTGGTGCTCTTCTAAAACTAGACGTTCGTACAAGCGCTTCTTCAAGATCAAATCCGCGCGTTCGCACGCATTTAAAAGCGTCCGCATTTCTTCTGAAGCGCGCTCTAAATCGCGAAAATATTTTTGCGCCTTCGTTTTGCTGTTCCCTACCGCGTCATCTTCTTCCCGGTCCTGTACAAAGCCGCCCGTCTCGAAAAACGACGTCGAGAATGTGCTCTCATCGCTTCCATTGCATTCAATCGCCAAGCACTCCTTGAACATGTCCGCCATTGCTTTATTCGTTTTCTTCGCTCGCGAATCGCTCGCGTCTGCGTTCAACATGGCGTTCACGAAGTGTTCTTTTGGTAGACGCGTCACCCACGCTTCGCGCATACTCGTCTTTGAAATATCCATCTCTTCTCCTTTTTTCTCGTCTCTGATTGTTTTCTCGGCGATAACCGCCAGCAGCTCCTCCACGCCCGCGAAGACGAGCGTCGACAAACTCGCAGTAACTGCCGTCTTTGCATCTTCTCCGCGTTCGTTTCTCTTTTGTTCTCGTCGCCTCCTCGCGTCTCTGTACGCGTCCACTCGTTTCTTCTCCAAACTCGGGTAACACCGACTACTCTTCGCTTCTTTTTCCTCCTCCTCGTCGAAGAAAATCACCAATCGCGTCACGTCTTCCAAGACTGCTCTTATTGTTTTTATTGTTGTTGTTGTTGTTGTTGTTGCATCTTCCTCGTCCTCCTCGTCGTCGTCGTGACACTCTTCATCTTCTTCTTTTCTTCTTCTCAAAGACAAAGACGAAACTCTCTCCGCGCAGTAGGAGTAGAAATCCGAAAAAATCTCATCTTCTTCTTCTTCTTCGCATCTGTCGTCGTCGCGCCTCATGCGCCGGCCGAGCGAAGAGAGAGAGAGAGAGAGAGAGTTCTCGTTCTTCTTCTTCTTCTTTCTTTTTTTTTGAAGTTTTGAGATGCGATGTGAGAAAAA
>Ga0181578_10003166_pt1 | contig 15101 bp, 9 predicted proteins | sample 071ome_21_FD_148659 | JGI IMG/M metagenome (GOLD analysis project Ga0181578, IMG submission 148659) | Coastal salt marsh microbial communities from the Groves Creek Marsh, Skidaway Island, Georgia - 071401CT metaG (spades assembly) | ecosystem: Environmental > Aquatic > Marine > Intertidal zone... | reverse complement strand
GCTACAATCATGTCATCTACCGGTTAAGGTATTTGTTCACACTATGAGACATTTCGAAATATCTCCTCCTCCGCCAAAAAAGCGTTCCCCGAAACGAGGAACGCTCTGGAAAAGGGGAAATCGACCTTTCTATGAGTTAGCTCTTTTTCCCCTGGCTCTTACGATAGGCGTTCATCTTCTGAACGTTATCTTTCCCAACCGCCTCGCGAATCTTAGCGGCGAACTTGGAGTTAATCTCTTTAGCCGCAGCTTGGAGTTTCTCCTTGTCCTCCTTGTTGGCTTTGCGACTAGCCGTTAAGGCTTCTGTTTTCTCCGTGATTAGCTTTTTCAGGGCCGCAGTCTGATCGGCGCTGAGATCGCATTGCTCCGTCCACATAGCCATCTGCTTGTCGACTTGCTTCTGTGCGGCTTTACTTTGACCAAAGGACATCATCGGAGCGATGAATACCAAGGCTATTACGAATAGTTTTTGCATAGTTAATTAGGATTTTTGGTAACTCAGCTACGATAATAACGATTCATCGCAGCCTACCCATTTCGTCCGCAATGATACGTCTCGTCCAGCGTAAATCAATCGAAATTATCCCTGTTGTTACTAGAGCCTAATCCAAAAATCTGATGGCGAACAGATCCGCGTCCCTAAGGAAAATACGCAAACGGATTGGCTTGTCCGCCAACTCGGACACGTCCGTTCCATCAGCCCATCGGACCACTCGCTCGATCTCGTCGCCGAATATCGGCAAGCATTGATCCAACTCGTACCCCGGAAGCGGATTTCCGCGTTCGTCTTGGATCTCCACGCGAACCTCTCCCGCTGCCGAGCTCTCGTAGTTCAAGGTCAGCTCATCGCCCTTGAAAGTAAAAGCCTTCGTCAGAACTTCGCCTCCCTCGTAATCGGCCGACAGTGCGGCAAACCCGTCCGTACGAAGCGAATACCGTGTTAGGTGCGAGGCATCCTGACCGTAATATGAAATTCGATACAAATATAGCTCCCGGTCATTACCTCTCACTACCCCTAAAGCTGGAGTATTATCGCGAGCCACCCAATCCTGTACCGTTGGCCCCGGCCTAATGAATGCCTCCATAAAACGGCGATCGTATTGATTGCCGCCACGGGTCGTCATGAAGATGGAATCGCTGGAAGCTTTAGCATAGTCTGGATTATCCACCAGCGCCCGAGAGACCTCCTGCGACAGCGCTGCTTTGCTGGGGAAAAACCGCTTGGCCAGAGCGATGTAAATGTGGGGAGCCCGAAAGTACGGGTGAGTTCCGTTGGTGTAGAGATGTTCCTGCGGCGTGTTCCCGTATTCCATTTCCACTCGCGGCCCCCAATTGATAAAGTCCTCCGATGTCGTGCGGGCGATGGTTCGAAAGCCCGAATACCCCTCTCCCGTCCAGGTCCGGAAGTAGCAAATGTAGCGATTCTCGCTTTCCGACCAAAAAGCTACGTTGTGAGAATCGAACAACCCATCTGTAAAGAAGTAGCCATCGCTCATTTGTTCCCAATGTATTCCATCAGAAGATACAAAGGAAACGAGTCCATGCTTGTTTTCGCTGGCGATGGCTTTGAAACGCTGCTCCGGCGGCACTCCTGGCCGTGTATCAAGAAAGGGACTGAAATTGTGGGACCACAGATTTTCTTCCATGAGAACCACATTATTGTCCCTGGTCCCGTTGATTTCGTAGAGCCCAAGATTCGGTTTGCTCCAAACGATCCCATCGTCCGATTCCGCATAGCAGGTGTAGGCTCTCGTTCCTTTGGTCGAATCCGGCAAACCGCGATAGTACATGCGGTACAGGTCGCCATCATGGATCACCGTCGGGTAAGCCGAGAACTTCCCTTCCCATGGATTATCAAAGCGAAGGGCAACGTCTTCCCGTCTCGGTTCTTGGACCGCTTGCTGGACATTGTCCAATCGATCTATCAAATAGCCATCCACGAAAAGCTCCCTTCGAGAACCGATGTCCAAGGTCTTCGCCACCGATGCCTCCGCTCCGGGCAAATGCCAGATCGTTCCTAGGATGCTCGGCTTCTTTCGGTTCGGGTGCGGAGGACGGGTCTCTGGATTAGATCCCTTGGGCACATTGGGCTGATAATAGACACTGAGAATTCGGCCAGGACTCAACTCTATGGATACGGGATAACCGAGATCCTTGTTAGGGGCATCATCGCGGAGAATAAATTCGTTCTCCAAACTCCAATTAACCCCGTCCTCGCTGATGCACGCTCTCTGACCATAGGGTGGCCGACGATGGCCATAGGAGCAGAGCGCCCGCCCATCGGAAAGGAGGGTCAAATGGGGAGGAAATCCCCAAAGCGGCGTTTCGTAGGCCGGTGCCCAAGTCCGGCCATTGTCGTCGGAGTAGCTTCCCCACAAATGGCACAATAGCGACTGATCGTCGTAAGGTTTGGCCGTTGCTCGAATCATCATAGTGATACGTCCGCTTGGCAGTTGCAAGATGTGCGGTTCGCCAAAACGAATCTTGTCGGCCACTTCATCGGGACAGGCTATGGTCGCGACCTGGCTCCACTCCGTTTCCGGATTGTCGGCCGCATATACGCCAATCTTTCCTCCGTGCTCCCGGTAGGACGCCACCAACAAAGAACCATCGGCCAACTGTATGCCTCCGTGTATCGAGTCCGCCCCAGGAGCTGGCTTACTCCACGTGTAACCATTATCCGACGACACTGTTTGCCAGGCTCGATGAAGATCGTCCGCGTTCTGATATTCCTCCTGGCTAACATAGTCCGCCCACCGCTCACGCAATTCCGGAGGGTAACTGGTATCCGACATCGTCGTGTAGGTCGAAACGGGGAATTTCACCGATCTCAGATGGGTCAGGAGCCGTCCGTCACGCAGCACCGTCAATCCCGACTCGCGATCGTCAACAATTGTGTCGAACAAAATGGTCGGCGCCGACCAGCTCTCTCCGTTGTCTTTCGAACGTACCATGAGGATTTCCCCATTGGGGCTCATATGCTCCTCAGTACGGGTAAAGAGGACGAGGATGTCGCCATTGGCCGCCCGACCGATGGCTGGCCAAGCCGAATAGGCATCCCGTTTTTCATAGATGCTAAGATGCTGGATGACCTCCGGATGGCTCGAAGCAATTAAGAACGGGGACAAGGAAAGCAGGGCCAGAGCCCAGCCGGAAAGTCGGGATACAGGGGACATGGAAACACCCTAGCAACCGGTTCTCCCTTGGCAATCCAAGGGAACGATTTACGATACAATCGTTTTCGGGACTGAAATGCAGGAGCGGCTTTACGCCGCGATACCGATCCCAAATAGTAGGGCTGATGGTCCCTAGTCAGCCGCAGAGGTAGATAGATTCTATTTCGGCCAACTGAGGACAGTCAGCCCTACCGCAGGCATAAATAACAAGCTGAAAAAGCACCCTTTCCAAAAACCCCTATCCCTTGACCTTATCTGGCCAAGGCTGGGATAATCGTCACAAGTTCATTCCCTATGCGAATCGCCAACCTATCTCCGATCCTAGTTATTATTCTTTGTTGTTGCTGCTGCACGCCCTTCACCCAAGGCCAAGATACCCCACCCAACATCCTCATCATTACCGCTGACAATTTGGGCTTCGGCGACCTGCCGATCTACAATCCCCAATCCAACATCAAAGCTCCTCGCTTAGCCCAGCTCGCCCGGGAGGGCGCCCGGCTGACCAGCTTCTACACGGCCTCGCCTACCTGTACGGTTTCTCGGGCCTGCCTCCTGACCGGCCGCATCCCGCAAAGACACGGCCTCGATTACCAACTACCCGGCGTAGAGGGAAACTACGGAATAGGGCTCAACCATGACGAAATCCTCATACCTCAAATTTTGAAGTCGGCGCCCACTCCCTACACCACCGCTTGCTTCGGCAAGTGGAACATCGGATTTGCCGAGGGCTCGCGGCCCACAGAACGGGGCTTCGACGAGTTCATTGGCCACGCGTCCGGGAATATGGACTACTTCAATCATAACTACCGGACCGAGCACGATCTCTACCAAGGCACCGAAAAACTGTACCGAGAAGGCAAATACGCGACTGATATTTTTGCCGATGGGGCCATCGATTTCATCCAACGCCAATCCAAGCGCGATGATCCCTGGTTTTGCTATTTGCCTTTCAACGCTCCCCACTTTCCCAGCGCCGGAAATAAGCAACCAGGGCAGCCCAATATTTGGCAGGCCCCTGACTGGGCCTTCGAGGAATACGGCTGGACGCCGGACGAACAGGACTACTGGAAGCGGTACTCTGCGGTGGTCACCGCCCTGGACCAAGCCATCGGCCGCGTGCTAGACGCTTTGGAGGCCAGCGAGGCCGCGGAAAACACCTTCGTCTTTTTTATGTCCGACAATGGGGGCTTTCGCCTCGGTCGCGAAGGGATCGACATCGGCATCAACGATCCGCTCCGCAGCGGCGGGGTCACTTGCTGGGAGGGCGGGCTTAGAGTGGTCGCCTTCGCCCGCTGGCCAGGCCGCATCGAAGCCGGCTCTGTTATCGACGAGGCCTTTTGGTCGCCAGACTTGCTCGTCGCCTGCGCCAAGCTAGCCGGAACCACCTTGACAAAGGGCGTCCGGCTCGATGGCAAAAACCCGTTACCCATCCTAACTCAAGGCAAGCGCTCCCGCCACAAGTCCTTCTTTTTCATCTACCAACGGCACGCTGCCCTACGGGCTGGCGATTGGAAGATCGTTCGCGAAAACCCCGAAGATCCTTGGCAGTTGTTCAACTTAACGAAGGACATTTCCGAATCGAACAACCTAGCGGAAAAGCAGCCCAGACAGGTGGCCCGACTAGAGAAAATTTTCGGGAACTGGGAAAAGGGTTTCTGACCAGAACCGTTGCCCTACATCATACATGGCTAGGCAAATACGTAGGGTATCTATGCATACATTTGTTGAAATTGGGATTTTAACATCGCTCGCTCCGTTCGCTGGATCCCTCATCCCGCAGAACGGAATTCGGGCCAAGATCTTCGCTTTGCGAAGGCAGAAGTTCTCAGTCATCCGCCCAGAAAGGTCTGTAACACCTACATTCCTGCCTGCCAGACAGCTAGTTCCTTGAAATTCACTCGCAAGCAAGGCTCAGATAGATTTTGCCATAGATTCTCATGAATATCCTCCTTATTACCAGCGATCAGCAGCGTTGGGACTGCTTGGGCCGACTGAATCCCGCCATCAAAACCCCGAACCTGGACCGATTGGCGAATCGAGGGATTATTTTTGATCGGGCCTATACCGTTAATCCTGTCTGCACGCCCTCTCGCTGTTCTATTCTGACCGGCGAATATCCCTCGCGCCACGGTTGCTTCCACGTGGGAACATCGCTGCCGGAAGACTACGGCCCAACGGTCGCTCACCGGCTCACGGAAGCGGGATATGCAACCAACTTGATCGGCAAAGCCCACTTCCAAGCCTGCAAAGATCCCGCCAGTCCCGAATCCGGTCCCAAGATCCACGACCTCGAATACTTCGACCAATGGCACGGCCCCTACTTCGGATTTGAACACGCCGAGCTCGTGATCGGCCACACCTCGGAACCTCACGCCGCCGGAATGCATTATGGGGCTTGGCTTCGAACCAAGGGAGTCGAGCTATCTGACTATTTCGATATCCACGACTATGACCACTTCGGTCCCTGGTCGTTGCCCGAGGAACTGCACGGGTCCGCTTGGGTTGCTGAGCGCACCATCGCTGCCATCAATCGAGCCCAGGAATCCGGAAGGCCTTTCTTTATTTGGTCAAGCTTCCAGGATCCCCACAACCCTTACGTCGCACCGGAGCCTTGGGCATCGATGTACGACCCATCCGACATGCCGAATCCCATTGAACGTCCAGATCTTGATGGACTGCCCGACTTTTACCGCAGCTTGGCAAACGGGGAATACTACGGAGATGATCCCGAGTTGCAGGAAAAGGCTTGGGGCGACGTGAAGATTCGCCCGGAACTCGAGACCGAAGACATACGCTCCCTGCGGGCTGTCTACTACGGAATGGTCTCCTTGATGGACAAGCATATCGGACGTATCCTTGATCGGCTAGAAGCGGATGGAACGATCGACAAGACCTTAATCGTTTTCGCATCCGACCACGGGGACTACTTGGGCGACCACGGTCTCTGGGGCAAAGGCCTGCCCACCTACGAGGCCGCTCAGCGAATCCCTTTCATTGTAGCCCATCCCCAAAACGCCACGCCCGGGCAAACGAGCCGCGCCCTCCAATCGTTGGTGGATCTCGAAGCCTCCTTCCTCAAAGCGGCCGGACAAGATCCTCTGGAACGCGGCCAAGGGGTCTCTCAAATACTCGCCTGGACCGACGCCAGCAAATCGACTCGCGACCATTGCCGGGTTGAATTCAGGCCCGCCCAAGGACCTTTTAAACAGGAAACGTTCATCGAAGACCAGTATAAGTTCGTCCACTACAATACTCGTGACTACGGGGAATTGTACGATCTGATCGACGATCCTCAGCAAACCAGAAATCGCTTTAATGATCCCGACTACAGCGACATTCGAGCTTCCCTCCAAGCCAAATACTTGAAGCCTAAAAAAGAAAACGACCTCGTGCGCCAACGCATGGCGGTCGCCTAGTCCGGCCTGTATTCAATAAATCAGGTAGCCTGATCAGAGCGGCTTTTTAAAAACCTGGCCCCAGTTTACTGGAGATCCTGGCCCCGCGACGCGGGGATCTAGTCCATCAACCGAGGGACGATATTGAAAATAGAATTGGTTGAGGAGTTGCGATGGACATCGCTCTCCCCGAAGAGACGGAATCGCTGGACTTCCGGCAAGTCGGGACCTGGCTTAAGTAATCCGCCATTTTCCCACAAAATTCCGAATCCTTTCCATTCTTGCTACCCCACTGATTTAGAAATAGCGCTGCTCGATGTTTTTTAAACTGGGTCGTTTCCTACAGGCCACATATTTTGGCATCTTGACGGCAAGCTCCAGCTCTCTCGCCCAAGAGACTCCGAGGAAGATCGAGCTGCCCACCCTTTCCGAGGAGGCTCGAATCAGCCTACTTACCGTTGCCCCAGGCCAAGCCATTCACTCCATCTTTGGTCACTGCGCTTTGCGTGTCCGTGATCCCAAGCTCGGCATCGATGCGGTCTACAGCTACCCCGCCATCATCACTTCTAAAAGCCGTTTCTTCCTGGAATCGGGCACGGAGAATCGAAGCGGCATTTATTCACGTTCAACTTTCGACAAATACATCCAGCATCACACGCTTATCGGACAAGAAGTTCGCGAATCCGTTCTGAATCTCGAGCAGAAGCAAAAACAGGCTTTTTCGGACCAACTCCTCAACAATTATCTTCACGAAGAGCGCATCTATCCCTACCACCCATTCGCCAAAAACTGCGCCACTCTGCCGTTCGACCTCATTCTATCGCTGATCGGAAGCGATCTAATCTTCGAAAAGGATCTCGACGACAAAACTGGCCAGTCCTACTTCGAGCGCATCCAGCCCTACTTTCCTCCTCACCCGTGGACCGCTATTGGCATGAATTTATCCCTTGGGATCGGAACCCAACGAAACCTCACCTATCGCGAACAAGCCTTTCTCCCGCAGCTGATAGAAGAATCTTTGCAAGAGACCTTCATACAAACTCCGGATGGAGAAGAGCCGCTGGTCGCCGAGCAGAGTATCCTCATCGAAGGCAAGCCTGATACCACATACGCTTTCATCCCTAAACCTATTTGGCTGCTGTCAGCCACTCTCATCCTAACGATCTACGTTACCTTCAAGGAAATGGCATCAGGCAAATACGCTCTCACTTTCGATCGCCTGCTATTTGGGACCGTGTCGCTCCAGGGCGCCGTTCTGGTCTACACCTCCATGCATATCGCCCACGACTACTCGATCTACAATTTCAACCTCATCTGGGCCTCGCCACTGCACATCTTCGCCCTATTTCTTCCCTCAAAACTAAAGCGGGGAACCCGAGTCTACTTCAGAATCTATTCCCTCGTATTTACCCTCGTTGCGGCAGTCTTTTTCTTCGCTATACCTGCGCTATCAACCCAATTGTGGCCTCTTCTGTTGGCCCTGCTCATTCGTGCAACCCAAATCCCGAGGCACAGCGCCTCAAATGTCTCATGATTCTCGGGTGACCCAGCTATATAGTCGGTTCAAAAATAGAACTTTCTCGGCACCCTAGAAATCAATGTTGGAGCCGACCAATTACTCGTTGAAATTATGGCGTTACACAACCAAGCTGGACCTTTTATCGCAAAGCTTTCTCCGATTCCCACTGATCCCTCAATCTCCCGTAGATTTGCCGCGCTTCTTTGATGCGTTCTCCTAAATCTCTAGCCTGGCTACCCAAGGTTCGTTGCTCTTCCAAACTGCCGATGGAGTTGAGGTAGGCGTAGCGATAGTCTTCTTCTCTGAAAGAAAGCCATTCTATCGGGAGAATCTCTCGAGCCCCTTCCTCCCGACTCATGGACAAATGCAAATAAGAGACCGGGGACTGTCTGTGCTGATACTCCATCGTTATCTGGTAGGATCGTCCTCGATCTAAATCCACCGAACCTAGAGCTTCACCGCTTTTATCGAGCCGAGCGACCACGTCTCCATCGATGGCAATCGATGCTTCGCCGGAAGCTCTAAGATGGAGAGCGTCCGGAGCCAAATGATTCTCCGGAACCGTCAACGTACCTCTCCAAAAAGCTGACCAATAACCCCGATTGGGTCGATTGTTCATCCATGTCGATGCAGTATCCTCGTACTGATCTAGGCCTTTGGCTCGAACATGATCTGCCCGAGCGTACCAGGCTCCGATCAATCCCCTGCCAGATTCCGCCTCCATCTCGGTCGGGGCCTCGATGTTGGAAGCAACCTCTTCGAGATCCTGAAGGCTTTTCAGACTCCGCTCGATCAACTGAGGCACGTCCGCATGCTTCCAGAACCGCAGCGAGGGCCGTTTTAGATAGATGGACGTCGTGTGGGCCACGGATCTATCCTTCGCGAATGCTCGAGCGGCAATCCAGCAACCGGAACCCGGATCGATTTCGAAATCCAGGATGAGCTCATCCGCATTCTTCCCTTTCGCTTCGGATTTGCGAATCACTTCCCCTAATCGCACGATTTCCAATCGTTCGATGGGAGCCCGCTTGGCGTGACCCCAGGCCCGGGCTCGCACGCGAACAGAATTCTTGTCTTCGCCCAAGTCGATTTGATCTCCCGGCACGGCATCGTCGACCGTAAATTCGATCATGGGGCCGTTGGTGACGAAAGTGCGTCCTCGTTCCAGAGCCTGGAACCAAGCGTCCGCGGAGAATGCCTCGTCCCCAAGATAGGCATACACGCGAACTTCTCCAATAGTGCCTCCCCAAGGAACATCGGAGCCTGCGGAGGCGGTCACCTTCTCCCCTAGATTGAGGAAATGATAATACAGTTCCGTTCCCAGGTAGTGGAATTGCAGCAGTTCCACGAAATCGACCTTTTGCTTGGGAATATTCAAACTCAGATTACGTTCAATTTCGAAGAGTCCGCGATTGACATGAGCGTATCCATAGAGCCCGCCCACCGCTTTTACTGAATCGTAGACCCAGTCGTGCAAATAGTACTTAGAAGTGTCTCTGACCTGGGAAGAGATATTGAGAGCAATAGTGTGGCCCAAATGGGCGATGCGCGGATCCTCTTGTCCCGGAACTAAAACGGTGTCGCCATTCTGAATACGGTTTTTCTTTCCAAATCCTCGCTGCTGAAAAAAAGTGCGTTCGTGATCGCCCATTTCCAGTATATTGACCAAGTGGGTATCCTCGGCTTGGGCCCAGACCATTAGTCGCTCCGCATCGGCGTCGCTCTGGATCTGCATGTGCACATGGTCATCGCCCGAGTACCAGCCACGATCAGCCATTTTCACCCAGCGTTTCGGGCGGTAGGACCGCGAAACGGTCTTTCCTGATTCAATGGAGATCGTATCCACCACGGGAATATGCTCGATTCCTCTGAGAATGGTCAGTTTCCATTCGCCCGGGGGGAGGGCCATATCGAAGGGCCCATCGCAGATCCAGTAATGCCCCGGCTCGAAACCGGGATAGGCCACCGTACGACTCCCTCGAATCTGCTCGAGGGTTCGAGCCTGAGAATCAAATTGCCGCGTGTAGTCCATAGCGCTGCCCGGCGCCCGCGCACTACCATCCAACTGCCACTCAAGCTGAACCATCGCGGGTGTGGGCAGGCCCGTATCATCGGAACGGATATCGACTTGCAAGCGGCCCATCTCTGGGACGGTGAGCCTAACCGGAACGCGAACAGCCTCGTTCGCCCCGGAATCAAGATACAGGTAAGCCACCGTTTCTCCATTGGGAATGCCGCTCAAACTCAGCAGGACCCAGGTTTCACCTCGAAAGGCAACCGGTATGGTCAGCGTCTTTTCTTGTTTAGACAAATCCAGCTCGGAAACCTTGAAGTTCGTCGGTCCGGCTCCATTCGACACCCGCAAAAGGACTCCGCCCTGATCGCCAGGAAGATCGAAAGGCAAGGTATCAATGCCTGCCATCCGAACCGCGTCCTGTAGATCGATTGCCCCTTGAGCATCGATTCTTTTCAGCAACTCCAGGAATTCCGCTTCCGGCAATCCGCCATCAACGCGTCGCTCTCCCTTTCGCAACTCCCCCAGCAGCCAGTTGCGCCGCTCCTGCGGCAACAAATACGGGTGTCGCTCAAGCAAGACCTTAGCCACCGAGAGGGAACCCAGCGAGGGCGGCTCCAGTTCATGGCTAGGATGGGCCAATGCAAGATGAGAAATACCGACTATGAACGCAGCAACGACACTCCAGATCAACCGAGGGGAAAACAAGGGGTAGAGAGACATGGCTATATTACTAGCAAGCCAATTTCTAAAAGGAAAGCCCGCAGGAAGGTCGTAATCCCGGGACTGATCTCTGATGCTTTTGGATTCTTAACATCAGCACGCTGCTGCGTGACTGAATCCCCGCGACTAGGGGGCTAGGATCCTCGCTTCGCGAAGGCAGGGGGATTGACTACCCGATTTCCTGGCAACGCGAAGCGGCGATCCTGGCCCGACTCGCGCTGATTGGGATGAGGGATCTAGCGAGGCGCGAGCGATGTTACACCAACTAGAAAAACAATTCTGCTGAAGGGATCCCAACTCTTCTTTTCAGCCCAGATTTTTCGATGCCAAAAACGGTATCAGTTCATCCACGCCAAAATCCGCTAGCACATCGCCTCCCCAATTCATGGTCGGCGTCAGCGTCTGTCCCGAAAGTTGAAGCATCTCATTCATGGCCTGCGGATCCGAACGCACTTCTTTGCGATTGTACAAGATACCCTCCTGCTTCAAATAAGCCTCCGCCTCAACGCACCAAGGGCAGCCATTTTTTACATAGAGAACTGGCGTCGAAGCGCCGCTCATTTCTGTCTTTTCATCCTTCATCATCGTTTTGTTTCAACGGATTATTCTCCTCTTCGGATGCATCAAGGTTAAAAGCTTAGGCGAATTCTGCAGATTGCCAAATCGGCTTCGGCTGCCTCCCAACTGAAAAACGCTACCAAAGTAACGAACTGTCGGCAAAAGCGCTTTGCCTAATCTTGGCATTCTGCTACCAATACCTCCTCTATGTCGATACGATCATTGGTCCTGGCCACACTCTCAATACTGGGGACGCATTTTCCCTGCCATGGCGAACGAATGAATGTCATCTTTTTCCTCGTCGATGACTTCGGCTACCATGATCTCAGCGCCACCGGATCGCCGCTCTACCAAACGCCGCGAATGGATGGGCTGGCCGCTAGCGGAATGCTGCTGACTCAAGCCTACGCCGCCTATCCGCGCTGCGTGCCCTCTCGTTTCGCTATGATCACGGGTGTTCATCCAAGCCGGGCCGAGAGCGAGGGCGAGAACCCAGGCAACATGAACCCCCAAAGAGTCACCATAGCCGAAGCATTAAAGGAGGCTGGCTACGCCACCTTTTTCGCCGGCAAATGGCATCTGGGCAAGGAGGCCGCTAGGCATCCGCAGAACCAAGGTTTCGATGTCAACATAGCTGGTGGCAGCGCTGGAGCGCCTGGATCCTATTTTCCGCCTTACACCAACAAGAAGAATCTGACCGGGCCGGAGGAACTCGATGCGAACGCGGAACCAGGCAAGTACCTGACCGATCGACTTACTGACGAGTCCGTCGCCTTCATCGAGAGCCAGAAAGACAACCCATTTTTCGTCTACCTATCGCACTACGCTGTTCACACCCCAATACAAGGGAAGGCAGATAAAACGGAGCAGTACCAAGCGAAAGTAAGCAGCTTAAGCTACGAAGGCCCCGAATACGTCGTCGGGATCGATGGCAGGCGCCTACGCCATCAAAACAACCCGCGCTACGCGTCCATGATCGAAAGCGTCGACGAAAGCTTGGGTCGCATTCTGGATACCATTAAGGCGCATGATTTGGACGATCGGACGATTGTCATCCTCACTTCGGATCATGGCGGACTCTCCAACACAGGACCTGAAAACAATCGAGAGCTCGCTACCAGCAATCTCCCGCTAAGAGCCGGCAAAGGCCACCTTTACGAAGGCGGACTCAGGGTGCCTGTCATCGTGCGCTGGCCTGGGAAAATCGTTGCGGGAACTCTAGGATCGTTCCCCATTACTGGCATGGACTACTACCCGACCTTGCTGGAAATGCTCGATTTGCCATTGCGCCCTGGCCATCATACCGATGGAACCAGTTTCGTCCCCGGGCTGTTGGGAGCCAGGGATTTCAATAAGGAACGATCTTTCTTCTGGTACTCGGATGCAGGGAGACGCGAGAGCACGGGAGACTTTAACGCTGCCGCTATCAGGCGCGGTCCCTACAAGCTTATTCAATTCTTTAACCAAAACAGGATCGAGCTCTACGACATCTCCCTGGATCCTAGCGAAAGTGCAGACTTGAGCGAGGCTTTAACCAACATCAAAGACGAGCTCCTCGAGGAACTCATCGCTTGGAAGCAGGCTATGAACGTCCGAGATCGCGAGCAACGATAACATATTCGTAGTTATATATATCCTACAATCTATCATAACGAAAGAATCTCCTGCACTCCTCACCCCGTAGTCCGCAGGCCACTGGCGATCGCGTTGATGAGGAGCAGCATCGACTCGACGATCTCCGGATCTTCACTACCGCCGGAACGAAATACTTCCAGCAATTCGATCTGCCGTTCGTGCAAGACATCCAACGGTTGCTGGCGTTTTTGCAAGGTCCGCCAGAAGCGTGGCCGCCGATCTTGCAGCGCCCCTCCCATCAAGCTCAGCAATTCCGCTTTCGTTAGATCCCATTCATCCCAAATCGAATCGCTGAATCGCTGACGTAACGTCTCGTCTTTGACTAGGGCCGCATACCGACGCATCCAATCCCGATCCGAACTGTACAGACTGCTTTCCGCATTGTAGAGCGTATAGCGAATCAAAGGAGCTGTATCCAAATTCTCGAGGAGATAATCGTAAGCATCTCGTCGACCTGCCTTCAAGGCTCTCAGGGCAGTCCCAACGCCGAACCATCCCGGCAGATAATACCTCGATTGATTCCAACTGAAGACCCATGGGATGGCTCGCAAGTCTGCCAGGGTTGCTCGTCCCGATCGGCGGGCGGGTCGCGATCCGATCCGGCTCTGCTCGATGGCATCGATGGGCGTGGCCGAACGATAGAACTCTACGAATCCGTCCGACTCCAAGAAAGCGCGGTAGGCCACCAGCGATCGCTTGGCCAAAAAGTCCATGGCGTCGGCGAGGATCTGAATATTTTCCCGCCTAGGAATCAGCAATCTCGCGCCTAAAGCGCTGGCGAAGAGAGTTTCCAATTGTGACGAAGCCGTGGATACGCTATTATACTTCTGGGCGATCATTTCTCCCTGTTCCGTAAGCCGCAATCCAGTGTCCAAAGCGCCAGGCGGGAGGGCTTCCAAAAAGCGGTGCGTCGGACCCGCTCCCCGACTAACGGTCCCTCCCCTTCCGTGGAAAAACTGAATCGCTACGCCTCGCTGGCTTCCAATTTCCAGGAGGCGTCTCTGGGCCGTCCGCAACGCCCATTGGCTCGCCAAGATCCCAGCGTCCTTGTTGCTATCGCTGTAGCCAAGCATGACAATGCAATACGGTTTTCCCGATTCGTCCTTGGGCAGGCTGCGAAGCGTTACCGGGTGGCTCAGGTAATCATCCATGATTTCCGGCGAGCGCTCCAGATCATCGTAAGTCTCGAACAAGGGGGAGACGGCTATGGGAAAACGAGTTCCATCCGAATCCCAGCTACCCAAGCCCGCTTCCTTGCAAAGAAGGTAGACGGTCAACAAGTCCTCAACATTGCGAGTCATGCTAACCAATATGGTTCCCAACGCTCGTGACCCCCGCTCTTCAATCTCCTCGCCAATGACGCGAAAACAGGAAATCACGCTTTCCGCCTCCGGCGGCAGGGCTCGATTTGGATAGGCCAATGGGCGCGGATTATTCAACTCCGCTTCCAGGAATTGGCGTTTCTCTTCCAACTCCCAACTAGCGAAATTAGCCGCGTCGGGAATGCCCGCCTGTTCCATCAACTGCGACAGAGCGACTTCATGCACTTCGCTATTCTGGCGAATGTCGACCCGAGCCAAATGCAATCCTATCGTCTGGACTAGCCGTATTAGCGGGCGGACCTCTTCCCGGGTCAAGCGGGTCGCCCCTGCCTCTTCAAGCCATTGACAGAGATTCTGTAATCGCTTTTCCCCTTCCTTCACGACGCTTGCCTGAATCAATTCAGCGATTGAATCGACATAGGACCGCCAGGGCTCCATGTCACCTCTTTGGGGTTCCGGCAACGACTCTAGCAAAGCGGCGGGCGGACTAGTCTGCTCGTTGGAGAACGAAAGCCGACCTGACAATCGCTTCAGTCGATCCAGAAGAATCCCTCGAGCCGTTTCCCGATAGGTCGCCAACGCTTCGCGAGTCACCTCGGCCGTCACCAGTGGATGCCCATCTCGGTCGCCCCCTACCCAGGATCCCAAACGCAGCATCGGCATTTCACCTGTGTCCAACTCAATCTCTCCCGGCCAGATCTCCTGCCAGGCGAATTGCAATCGGGCCTCCTGACGAGCATAAGCTTGCGGAACGATTTC
>Ga0181578_10003159_pt1 | contig 15118 bp, 12 predicted proteins | sample 071ome_21_FD_148659 | JGI IMG/M metagenome (GOLD analysis project Ga0181578, IMG submission 148659) | Coastal salt marsh microbial communities from the Groves Creek Marsh, Skidaway Island, Georgia - 071401CT metaG (spades assembly) | ecosystem: Environmental > Aquatic > Marine > Intertidal zone... | reverse complement strand
CCGATATTTTCATTTCGCTACATGCGGATTCGATCGCCAATCGCCGCGTGCGCGGCGGGTCGGTCTATACGCTTTCCGAGAAGGCGTCCGACAGGGAGGCAGAAGCGCTCGCCGCGAAGGAAAACAAGGCCGACATCATCGCCGGGGTCGACCTGTCGGAGCAGAGCGAAACGGTTGCCCGTATTCTGATCGATCTTCGCCAGCGGTTGACGAAGAACGCCTCCGTTGCCCTTGCGAAAAATCTGGTGAAGAACCTCAGCTCGACCACTAAAATGCTGCGCCGAAACCATCGTTTTGCGGGGTTCGCGGTGCTCAAGGCCCCTGCAATTCCTTCGGTCCTGATCGAGATGGGGTATTTGTCCAATGCTGCGGACGAGAGATTGCTGAGAAGTTCGAAACACCGAAACCGGATAGCGGCGGCGATTGTCGAGGGCGTTGACAGCTATATCGAAACGCGCCAGGCACTGAACCGCTGAGGCGCGCCCCGGCCGCATTTTTTGCGAAACGCCACAAACAGGACAAATTTCACGTTATGATCGGCGCATGACGGATTCCCTTCGTATCGTCGGCCGGGAAGGCGGCGCGGGCGCATGAAGCGGCTGCTGCGGTTCTTTATGGCGCTTACCGCCCTGGGTCTGCTTTTTGCGCTTGTCGGCGCCGGCATTGTGGGCGGCGTTTTCTGGCACTACGGCAAAGACCTGCCGGACTATCAGCAACTCGCTGATTACGAACCGCCAACGGTAACCCGGGTTCACGCAGGCGATGGGCGGTTGCTGGCCGAGTTTGCCCGCGAGAAACGCGTGTTCGTGCCGTTCGACGCGATACCCAAGAATGTCGTCAAGGCCTTCCTGTCGGCCGAGGACAAGAATTTCTACGCCCATCCGGGGATAGATTTTCTCGGCGTTGCGCGCGCGATCGTCACCAACCTGTCGCGGCTCGGCACCAACCAGCGGCCGGTCGGCGCGTCCACCATTACGCAGCAGGTTGCGAAGAACTTTCTGCTGACCAATGAGGTTTCCTACGAAAGGAAGATCAAGGAAGCCATCCTTGCGATCAGGATCGAGCAGGCGCTCAGCAAGGACCGGATACTCGAACTGTATCTGAATGAAATCTATCTCGGGTTCGGGTCTTACGGCGTGGCGGCGGCGGCGCTCAACTATTTCGACCGATCACTTGATGCGCTCACGATTCCGGAAGCGGCCTTTATCGCCGGGTTGCCGAAGGCGCCGAACAACTATCATCCGACCCGGCGTCCCGAAGCGGCGCAAGGCCGGAGAAATTACGTTATAGGGCGCATGCTCGAAGATGGTTATATAACGTCCGAACAGGCGGAGGCGGCCCGGGAAACGCCGCTGGTCATACGCGAACGCACGGGGGCGGCTGTCGCCGAGGCGGATTATTTCACCGAAGAGGTGCGCCGTACGCTTATAGACCGGTATGGGGAAGACAAGCTGTATGGCGGAGGGCTGTCGGTTCGGACGACTCTGTCCTCGAATCTTCAGCAGATCGCCGACCGGGTGCTCCAGGCGGGGCTTGTGGCTTATGACCGTCGGCATGGGTGGCGCGGGCCGCTGGCTCACGGCAGCCGCGAAGAGGATTGGCGCACGGTACTGAAAAGGACCCCCATCCCCGCAGGCGTCGCGTCTTCCCGTCCCGCATGGCGCAAGGCGGCGGTCATCTTCGTCTGGCCGGACAAGGCAACGATCGCCTTCGAGGATGGCAGCGAAGGGCATATTCCGCTCAGCGAACTGAAATGGGCGCGCGCCTGGAAGCGGGACCAGACCAGGGGGCCAATCATCCGGCACCCGGAACAGGTCGTGGGTCTGAGAGACATCGTCCTGGTAGAGCCGCTCGGGCCTGACAAGGACGGCAAGCCCCCGCCGAAAGGCGCCTACGCGTTGCGGCAGCAGCCCGAAATCGAAGGGGCGCTGGTGGCGCTCGACCCGCATACGGGCCGGATCCTCGCCATGAGCGGCGGGTTTGCACGCTCAAGAAGCGAATACAACCGGGCGACCCAGGCCCGTCGTCAGCCCGGTTCCGCGTTCAAGCCGTTCGTGTACCTGGCGGCAATGGATCACGGCTATACGCCGTCCAGTATCGTTCTGGACGCGCCGGTGGTGATTGATCAGGGGCCGGGTCTCGGTCTCTGGAAACCCGCGAACTATTCGAACAAGTTTTACGGTCCCAGCCCCCTGCGGCTGGGCATCGAGAAGTCGCGAAACCTGATGACGGTGCGACTCGCGCAGACGCTCGGAATGGAAAAGATTTCCGACTATGCGAAGCGGTTCGGCGTCGCGAAGGACATGCCGAGAATGCTGTCGATGGCGCTGGGCGCTGCGGAAACCACCCTGCTGGATATCACCGCCGGCTACGCCATGTTCGTCAATGGCGGGAAGAGGATCGTTCCGACCCTGATCGACCGGATCCAGGACCGTAACGGCAAGACGATCTTCAGCCACGAGGTTCGGGTTTGCGGCTATTGCAGAGAAACCGAATGGCACGGCCAGCCTCCGCCGGAAATTCCGGATAGCCGTGAAGTCGTTGCGGACCCGATCAGCGCCTACCAGGTTGTTTCCATGCTGGAAGGCGTCGTTCAGCGCGGGACCGGTGTGAGGATCCGTGCCGTGGGCAAGCCGCTGGCCGGAAAGACCGGGACCACCAACGACAGTGTCGATGCGTGGTTTATCGGGTTTTCGCCGGATCTTGCAGTCGGCGTGTTTGCGGGCTTCGACCAGCCGCGCCCGCTCGGCAAGGGCGAAACCGGATCGTCTGTCGCGGTTCCGATCTTCCGCGATTTCATGACGGAGGCGCTCAAGGACCAGCCTCCTGTTCCTTTCCGAATTCCCGAGGGGGTGCAGCTTATCCGGGTCGATCCACGCACCGGCCGGCGCGCCGCGCCCACCCAGCGCCGCGTCATACTGGAAGCCTTCCGTCCGGGCACCGAACCGCCGGCAGCGTCCGACAGCGAAACGGTGCGGACCATCGGTGGATCGCTTGGCGGCGTGAAGGGTTTGTACTAGAAACGGTTTCCCGCCGAACGCCTGCCGTTGGCGGTTATCGAATTCGTTACTGCAGAAGGTGTGTTCAATGCGTGCCGAAGCCCAGGCCATGGTCGATGAAATCCAGCAGTCGCTCGCGCTGCTAAGGAGGCATCTTTGACTGGGATAACGCTCTCCGGCGTCTGGACGAACTGAACGCCGAATCCGAAAATCCCGATCTCTGGTCCGACCAGGAACGCGCGCAGAAAATCATGCGTGAGCGCACCCATCTCGACCAGTCGATTGAGTCCGTCAGGCGTATGGAGCAGGAGCTCGATGACGCCGTGACGCTGATCGAGCTCGGAGAGGCGGAAGAGGACCAGGACAGCGAGGACGAAGGGCAGGGGATGCTTGCCGCACTTCGCCAGGAAGCGGCCAAACGCGAGCTGGAATCGCTTCTGTCGGGCGAGGCGGACAGCAATGACTGTTTTATCGAAATCCACGCTGGCGCCGGCGGCACCGAGTCGCAGGACTGGGCGCAGATGCTGTCGCGCATGTATGTCCGCTGGGCCGAAGCGCATGACTACAAGGTAGAATGGCTGGAGGAAAGCCCGGGTGAAGAGGCCGGGCTCAAATCGGCGTCGCTCAAGATCATCGGCTTCAATGCCTATGGCTGGCTCAAGACAGAGAGCGGCGTTCACCGTCTGGTGCGCATTTCTCCCTATGATTCAGCCGCGCGTCGGCATACCAGCTTCTCCAGCGTCTGGATCTATCCGGTGATCGACGACACGATCGACGTGCAGTACGAGGAAAAGGACCTGCGTATCGACACCTATCGGGCATCCGGCGCCGGCGGACAGCATGTCAACAAGACCGATAGCGCGATCCGCATCACCCATCTTCCCACCGGTATCGTGGTTCAGTGCCAGAACGACCGGTCGCAGCACCGCAACCGGGCTGCGGCGTTCGATATGCTTCGGGCGCGCCTCTATGAGCTGGAACTCCAGAAACGCGAGGAAGCGGCGCAGGCTGAATTCGAGGCCAAGACGGAAATCGGCTGGGGACACCAGATCCGCTCCTATGTTTTGCAGCCCTATCAGATGGTCAAGGATCTGCGGACCGAGGTGGAAACCAGCAACACCCAGGCGGTGCTCGACGGCGATCTGGATCAGTTCATGGCGGCGTCTTTGGCGCAGCGCGTGGCTGGCGGCGGGCTCGAAGATCAGCAGGAGGGAACGAAATGATCGTGCAATCGGTGATAGAAACCAAGCTGCGGAATGTTTTCGCCCCGGCGCATCTGGTGGTCATGAACGAAAGCCACATGCATAGCGTGCCGCCGAACTCGGAAACCCATTTCAAGGTCGTTGTCATTTCCGATGCTTTCGAAGGCAAGCGGCTTGTGGCGCGCCATCAGGCGGTTAACGCGACCCTCGCCGACGAGCTTGCCGGTCCTGTCCACGCGCTGTCGATCCAGGCGCACACGCCCGAAGAATGGACGAAACGCGGCGGCGCGGTCCTCGACTCGCCGGATTGCATGGGGGGCAGCAAGGCTGTCGCCTCCTGAAGCCTCAACGTCTAAGGAAGGTCTCCTCGAGCGATGCGGCCCAGGGGATCGCTCGGGTCAGCCCGCCCGCATCTTCGATTTCCTTCTGGATTTGCGAAATCCGTCCCTGCGAAACATCTCCCAATGCGGCCACCTCCCTGAGCGGAATATTGGCGGCGCGGCGCAGCAGATAAGCGGCGGCGCGGAAAGCATCAGGGTGCGCTTTTCTGTCCGACAGGTCGGAAACCCGTAAGGCGCAGGCGTCGGCCACCGCCCGGATAATCCGATCCTGTGTCGGACGAAGCGGGTCGGCGGCGGCGGATGGCACCTGGTCCAGCGACTTTCCCCCGATCATCGCGGCGAGCTTCGCAAGGAAAGGGTCGTTTCCCAGATAATGGCCGCTTCGGAGGTCGCGCCAGGGCGAAGGGGCGTCCTGGCCCTGTTCGACATATCGGCTCCAGCCTTGCTCGGGGTCACCGTCGAATTGCGCGTGGACCCAGTCCTTATGCAGCCAGGCCCATGGGTTCTCTCCGCCGGCCAGCGGACGGTAGCTCGACCAGCGCCAGAGTTCGGCGCGCATGACCGCTTCGACCCTGACGGGATTGAGGACGATATGGCGGCAAAGCGGCAGCAGCCATGTTTCCTTTTCGACGATTTTGGTGTGATAGCGGCCTTCGAACAGGTGGCCTCGCCTCTTGTGGCGTCGACCGAACCATTGCGAATAGGTCATGTTGAGCCGCGCCATCCCTCGTGAAAGACCCGGATCGGGCGTTTCGATCAGGAGGTGGTAATGGTCTTCCAGCAGGCAGAAGGCGTGGCACAGCCAGCGTTGCTGGGCGATCTCCCGGCCGAGCAAGTCGAGAAACCGGGCGCCGTCTTCCAGATCGGTAAACAGCGCCTGGCCCGCATTTCCGCGCGCCGTGACGTAATAGACGGCGCCGGGAAATTCGAGGCGTAGCGGGCGTGACATGGCTGAATCTTATCCGAATCAGAGAAAGAATTAAAGTGATGACCCTGCGACACTTAAAGTGCCATAATTTTAGTCATCTGTCGCTGAGCGGCTCGTAGTAACCGGGATGGAACCCCGCGGCCGTTCTCGCTTCGTGATTGAAAGGCGCTTTCAGCCGTCCCCGGAAATGTTCGCGCACCAGCCGGTGGTAGGTTTCAACCGGGTTTAGCCCGTCCAGTTCGCAACGCCAGCGAAACCAGCGCTCGCCGGCGGCGACATGGCCGATCTCATCCTCGTAAATGCGCGCGAGAATCGTTGCGCTGTCCTCATCGCCAGCGGATCTGAGATTTTCGGTCATCGCCGGGGTGACGTCGAGTCCGCGCGCTTCGAGCACTAGCGGAACCACAGCAAGGCGGGCCAGAAGATCGTGCCGCGTCTGTTCCGCGGCTTCCCAAAGCCCGTCATGCGCCGGCAGTGCGCCATAAAAGCTGCCAAGACTTTCGAGGCGGTCGGACAATAACGAAAAATGAAGCGCTTCCTCTTCTGCGACCGTCACCCAGTCGTCGAAGAATGCGCGCGGCGGGTTGTCATCCGCGAACCTCGCGATCAGGTCGCAGGCCAGATCGATGGCGTTCAGCTCGATATGGGCGAGCGCATGCAGCAGCGCGATGCGTCCGGCGTCGCTCCCGGCTTTCCCGCGCTTCGGCATGTCGCGCGGCGGGCGGAGCTCCGGAAGTGCCGGTCGCGCGGGACGATCCGGCGGGGTTGCCGTTCCAATATCCGGAATCTCGCCTTGGCGCCACGCGCGGCCTGTAAGGCGCGCGGAAGCGGCCTTTCGAGCGGGGTCGGCGATGTGCAGAACTGCATTTGCCGCCGATGCAAGATCGGTTTCGGGAGAGTGCGTCAGAGTACTTGCGCCGCTTCCAGCACCGCGTCGACATGCCCCTTTACGCGGACCTTGCGCCACACCTGTGCGATCTTTCCCTTCTCGTCGATCAGGAAGGTCGAGCGCTCTATCCCCATATATTTGCGGCCGTAATTCATTTTTTCGACCCAGACACCATAGGCTTCGCAGATATTGCCGTCCTCGTCCGACACCAGTGCGAACGGCAGATCGTACTTGGCCTTGAAGTTGTTGTGTCGCTTCACGCTGTCGCGCGAGACCCCGACGATCTCTGCGTCGATCTTCGAGAAATCGGGGAGGGCGTCGCGGAACCCGCATGCCTCTGTCGTGCAGCCCGGCGTCGAGTCCTTGGGATAGAAATACAGGATCACCTTGCGGCCGCGCAGCTGCGACAGTTGCAACTCGCCGCCGTTATCTGTGGGCGCTGAGAAATTGGGCGCCTTGTCGCCAGTGTCCGGCATATTCGAGAACCTCCTCAGTCGCGTTCAGCCATGGGATACGCTCCGAGTATCGTCAAAAGCGATGCCGAGATAAAGTCAGGACGCCCGGGCTGGTGCCGCAAATTGATCGGTCGCCCCGGAATTCTGTAATTCTTGGAAAATGAACGTACTCTTCGACCGGCGCCCCTCCCGCCAGGGAACAGAGAACGGCTTCGGCTATCGAACCGATAGTCACGGCATCGTTGGCCAACACGCTCTTGGGAGATACCCGATAGCGATGGAATGACTCAGTGCTGTTTTTTTATGGTTTCTCGCCGGTGTCCTGCGGATTGAACCTGCTTTCGCCCACACGGCTGGAAGCGGCACGATCGCGGGCGGTCTGGGTCTTGTCCGTCGCCTTCCCTCTGGTCGTGGCAATTGGCATCCTGGGTTTTCCCTTGCCCGTGGCGGAACCGGTTATCGAGAGGTCTGTGGCCGTGCTGGGCGCCGCGGTCACCCTGGTAGTACAGAACTATCCGCGTCGACTGACCCGCTCGCTTATGAGCTCGGCTTCGTGGTTGCCACAGGCCTTGTACATGTTGTCGGGATCGGAATGATGACGTTGTTACCGCGCGAACTGGCCGTGCGCGCCCGGCCCCAGTGGGCGCGCATCGTCATTTGCGTCGCCGGCAGCGGGATCGCTGCGGCGGGCATCCTTCTGCTGGCGTTTACCCTCAGGCTCTCCCTGGGCCTGCCGGCGAGCGGCTAATACAAGCGGTCCGGTCAGTCGAGCGTGAAACTGCCGTCGGAAAACTTGACGTGCAGATTGAAGCCGCCCTCATTCACGTCCCAAGCCTGAATCCGGTATTTGCGATAGCCCTGCTTGTGAAACGGGTCGCCGTCAGCGATGCGCTTGGCCTCGGCCATGCTTTTCGCACGGACCACGATCATACCCGGCCCCTGCGGCTTGCCCTTTGCGTCAACGAAAGGTCCGGCCGCGAACAGGATGCCCTTCTTTTCGATTTCAAGCTGGTAGGCGATGTGCTTGGGGAAAATTTTCCGCCGGTCGCCGGTTTTCTCGGTCGGTTCGGAAAATATGATGTAAAGCCTCTTGTGCAGCATCTTGGCGTGCAGTTCTTCGACCTGTTTTGCGGTAAGCGCCATTCTTAACTCCTTTGGCAATCGATGGGTTTCAGATTCATTCCATGTTGTCGAACGTCAGATCTCGGCCTTCCAGTCAGATCGGCTGATGACCACCCCGGCAGACTTCATTGCCGACCGCCATCTTCACCCCTTGGGATGCGTTCGCCGGAGACCACGCGACGGCGCGTCTGTTACGCGGGGCCGACAGGTACAAAACGGCACTCGCTTTTGCCTCCGGCAGTGCAGCGGACATAGGCTGGTTCCCTGATCCGTACTGATGTTTTCCGGAAACTGAACTGGTTTCAGCATTGGAAGACGACTCGATGTTGTCACGTTCCTTCAACGGTTCGCAACGGTCGGTCATGTCTCTCTCGGTTCGAGTTTGGCGGCAGGCCCCTCTACGTTACGGCGGAAGATTTCATGACATTCCGCCGTTCTGTCCGCGATCGTCCGTTTCAGCTCATCGAAACTTTCCATGCCACAGCCTCGCGCCAGCATCGCACGCGTATCCTCGCCGGCACCCGCTTCGTCGAATTCGTCCCCTACGCTAAGACGCAATACGCCCTGGAGGTTGCGCCACAGATGCATCGATTGGATCAGCGTGTCTGCGACGAAGTCTTCCAGAAACCCGGCCGCTTTCAGCCGGCGCAGCGCATCCGTTGTATTGGATGACAGGATTTCCGGGGCGTCCGCGCCGTGTCGGAGCTGGAGATACTGGGCAAAGAATTCAATATCGATCAGCCCGCCGCGCCGGTTCTTGATGTCCCAGTCGCCGCCCGTTTTCCTGTCGCGCTCGATCCGGGCCCTCATATCGGCGACATCGCGCAGCAGGGAATCCGGTTCTCGTCGCGCCGTCAGGATATCCTGAATGGCGCGCTGCAGCTCGTCCTCGAAACCTTTTTCGGCGAATACGATCCGGGCGCGCGTCAGCGCCATATGCTCCCACGTCCAGGCGGACTCGGTGTGATATTTTACGAAGGCCTCGAACGAAGAGGCGAGAGGTCCGGCGTTGCCGGACGGGCGCAGACGCATATCCACCTCGTACAGTATGCCCTCCGCAGTCGGCGCTGTCAGGGCGCTCAGATACCGTTGACCGAGCCGCGTAAAATACGGGATGGGCATCAATGGCCGCTTACCGTCGGACTGTTCGCCTTCGTCCCGATAAATAAACAGGAGGTCGAGGTCGGAGCCCACGGTCAGCTCTCGTCCGCCGAGCTTTCCGAGCGCGATGACCGCCATGAGCCCCCCCGGTAAACGGCCGTGCGATTCCGCGAACTCCTGCAGGACCGCCGGGTACATCGTGCGCAGCGCGGTATCGGCAATATCGGATAGCGCGCGCCCCGATTCTTCCGGCGTTGTACGGCCGCGCAGGATGTGAACGCCAACCTGGAACACCCGGTCGTTGGTCTGACGTCTGACGATGTCGAGGACGTCCTGAAAATCCCGGGCCTTGTAGTCGATGGCCTGATTTACCTCTGCTGTCAGCTGTTCGGCGGGTGGGACCGGCTCGAAGAAATCGGATTCCAGCACCGCGTCGAACAGGATCGGGTGACGACGCAGCGTGTCGGCGATACGAGGCGCGCTCCCCATGATTTCCGCCAGCAGTTCCAGGTAGGCCGGGTTTGAATGAAAAAGCGAAAACAGCTGTACGCCGGCCGGCAGTCCGGAGAGAAAATCGTTGAAACCCAGTAGCGCTCTGTCGGGATTGAGAGTCTTTGAAAATGCTTCCAGCAATCCCGGCATCAGCTCCGTCAGCAATTCACGCGCCCGGTTGCTGCGCGTCGCGTTGAAACGACCGCGATGCCAGTTCTGTATCGTTCCGGACGTTGCGGAAGGATCCTTGAAACCCAGTGATTCAAGCGTTCTGAGCGTGTCCGGGTGATCCTCACCGCCGGTGAAGACAAGGGTTCCCGGTCCGCCGAGGCTGGGAGAATCGCCGAACAGTCGTCCGAAATGGTCCTCGACGCGGTGCAGAACGGCGCTGATCCGTTCGGGAAACCCGTTGTCGCCGTCTGCAGGCAATCCCATGAAAGCCGCGAATTTTTTCAGCCTGTCCGAGTCATCCGGCAACTCGTGCGTCTGCTGGTCATCGATCATTTGCAGGCGGTGCTCCGTCTTGCGGAGGAACCAGTAATCCTCGATCAGCGATTCGGCGGTTTCTGACTCGACATGGCCTGCCGCGACCAGTGAGCGGAGCGCTTCGCGGGTCATGCGCTGGCGCAGCGTCGGGTCGCGACCGCCCCAGATCAGCTGCTGTGTCTGGGTGAAAAACTCGATCTCCCGTATGCCGCCGCGGCCCAGCTTGACGTTGTGACCCGGCACGGCGATCCGATCGCTGCCCCGATGGGCGTTTATCTGGCGTTTGATCGAATGGATATCCTCGATCGCCGCGAAATCAAGGCTGCGACGCCAGACGAAAGGCGTCAGCGTGTTCAGAAACGCTTCACCGGCTTCGATATCGCCCGCCACCGGCAGCGCCTTGATCATGGCGGCGCGTTCCCAGTTCTGGCCGATGCTCTCATAATAGGTTTCGGCCGCCACAACCGAGATGGCCGGCGGAGTCGATCCAGGGTCGGGCCTGAGACGAAGATCAGTGCGAAAGACATAGCCGTCGCCGGTCCGTTCCTCGAGCAGACGGCACAGGCGTCGAGCGGTCCGGGTAAAATACTCCTGAGGCGACTTCGATCCCGTGTACGGGGTTTTCTCGCCGTCGAACAGCAGGATCAGGTCGACATCGCTCGAATAGTTGAGCTCGCCGGCCCCGAGTTTCCCCATGCCGAGGACTATGAACCCGCTGTCCCTATGCGGCTCTTCCGGCTCAGGCAGGCTCAGATCGCCGCCGTCATGCCCTTCGCTCAATAAAGTAGCCACCGCAGCGCCGAGCGCCGCGCAGGCGAAACGACTCAGCGCGTCAGTAACTGAATCATCCGTCCATACCCCGGCGATATCCGCAAGAGCCGTGGTGAGAGCCGCGCGGCGGCGGCTCCGCCTGAGAGCCGGTCCGCTACTCGCCGCGCCGCCCGCGATCAGCGCGGGATTCTCGACCTCTGCCAGAATGTTCTCGAAAGCGTGATCCGGCCCCTGCTCGAGGAGCGCTGCTGTATGAACCGGATCGACGACCGCGCATTGGGTGAGAAACGGACTATGGCCGAACACCGAGCCGAGAAGCGCCTTCCATTCCCGGTCCTCGGCCGTTCCTCGGGCGAATGCAGCAACTGTCGTATCCCCGGAACGGTCGGCGGCGTCGATCCAGCGCTGGAACCCCGTTTCCAGAGCGTTCGGGTCGCCTGGATCTGGCAATTGTTCGACGTCAAACCACATATCTTACCCAGCGATTCAAAATGGTGCGTTCCATCCGGCGCTTGTTTGCCGCAGACTGCGGAACGCTGGACGGATGGTAATGCAGCGTTGCCGACAGAACAAAGTATGACGCCATGAGGCTCAGACGAACACGCACGGCGATCGAAATCTTCGGGATGTCGATGCTTGGGCTCCTGCTGCTGGGCGGCATAACAGCGTGGCGGTTATCCGAAGGACCGGTGCGGCTCGATTTTCTCGCACCTCATATCGAGGACGCTGTCAACAGCTCCGGCGGCGCCCTGAGATTCCAGATCGGCGGTGCGCGCCTAGCCTGGGGCGGGTGGGAAAGAACGCTCGATATCCTGGTGAACGACGTCCGTGCCGTCGGCAAGGACGACAGGCTGGTCGCCGGAATCCCGGAGATGTCCGTGACCTTCAGTCTGAGAGCGCTGATCCGCGGCGTTGTCGCGCCGACCAGTTTTGACATCATTGGTCCAAAGATCCGTCTTGTTCGAAACGAATCCGGCCGCATTGCGATAGCGATGGAAGAGCAGGATTCGATAGATCCGGACCTGTTTGCCGGAATTGTCGCATCCCTCGACGGGCGCAACGACCCTCTAAAGCCGTTAACTTATCTGACGCGATTCTCGATCCTGGACGCGCGTGTCCGCGTCGAGGATCGCTTTAGCGGTATTTCCTGGACTGCTCCTTCTCTCGACCTGGTTCTTTTGCGCGAGAAAGGCGAGATAAGGGGAACGGTCTTCGGCGCTGTCGATGTCGGATCCACGCCTGTACGGTTCGATGCCAAAGCGGCATGGAAGCCGGGAGACAGCTCCATCGACGTGTCAGTCGGACTCTATCCTGTCAGGCTCGACCGGTTCGCCCTGCTTGCTCCCCGGTTCGAGGTCCTCTCCGGGATTCAGCTCCCTGTCGAAGGCCACGCATCCCTTCTCGTCGGTGTCGATGGCAGAATCTATGACGGCAGCTTCTCGCTTCAAGCGGGCGCCGGCCAGCTGGTCGCGGGCGAACTTTGGAGAAAACCCGTCCAGGTTTCCGGTGCGACGATGAAAGGACGGTTCAACACCGATCCCGGGCTGGTTGAAATCGAGCGGCTTGCCGTGTCGCTGGGCGAAACGACAGCGACCCTTTCCGCCACCGCGCTCAAGCTCGACGAAACGGGCTCGATCAATGGAGAGGTAACGCTCGACAGGCTGGCGCTCAACGATTTGAGACGTTACTGGCCCGCTGATGCCGGGGTGTCCGCCCGAACCTGGATACTCGGCCATATGTCGAACGGCCAGGTGCAGGACGCCGCGGCCAAGTTCGTGGTGGACATACCGAAGATCGGTGAGCCGGAATTCCGGCTCGGCCCGATATCGGGACGGATGCGCATGAAGGGCGTTTCGATCGATTATCTGCCTGGTCTGCCGCCGCTCGAAAAAGTCGATGCGACAGCTGTTTTCAGGAACGACAGATATATCGCCAGTGTAACGGCCGGCACGGCGGGCGGGCTGGACCTCGACCGCGGAACCGTAAGGCTTACGGGCCTCGACTCCGACAGGGGGATGGCCGATATCGATGTGTCGATCGCCGGGTCTCTGGGAGCGGCCCTTGGGTTGATCGACAACAAGCCTCTCGGGTACGCAAAGGCTTTCGGGATCGACCCCCTGAAGGTAGAAGGACGCGCGAGGACGCAGCTCAAACTGAGAATGCCGATGATCAATGATCTCAGGCTGGATCAGATCGACATAGCGGCTGCAGCCGAAATCAAAGACGCCGGCCTGCCGTCCTTTGCCTTTGGGCAGCCCATTGAGGGCGGTGATTTCAAGCTGAATGTCAGTGCCGAAAGACTGACGCTGCAGGGAACGGCGAAGCTGGCCGGCATTCCGACGCGGCTTCGGTGGCAGGAAAACTTTCGGTCCGATGCTCCAGTGGCGCGTCATTACGAAGCATCGGGGAAAATTCCTGTCGCCGAGCTGGAGAAGTTCGGGGTGTCCGGCCTTTCTCCTTACGTCGATGGAACGCTGGCGACCGATATCGCCTATATGAAGACCTCCGCGGGGCCCGTGGATATTGTCGTCAAGGCGGACCTCGGGGAGGCGAGCCTGTTCGTGCCAGGTTTCGACTGGCGCAAGCAACCGGGCGAGAAAGGCGTTGCCTGGTTTGCCGTATCGGTTGCCGAGGATGGCGCTGCGGAAGTCAGAAAATTCGACGTTCAGGCGCGTGATCTTCGGGCTCGCGGCCATGCGAAGCTTTCAGCGAAAGGCAGTTTGCAAACGCTGAAGCTGGACCAGTTCGATCTCGGGAGGACGCGAACCGTCGCCACCATCGCGGTCGACCGTAACGGTCTTTACGATATTGCGCTCAAAGGGCCGGTGTTCGATGCGACGAAATTCATCGAACGCGCGGGGGAAGGCGAAGACACCGAACTCCCGCCGCTTCGTCTGAACATGGAATTCGACCGCGTCTGGTTCGACCCCGATACGCCAGTCGAGACGCTAAAGGCGGATTTGTCGTATGACGGAAAGAGCTGGCGTAGGGGGGCGGTCACCGGGACTCTTGGTAAGGACAGGTCGCTATCGATTTCGATGGAAACAGAGGGGGATCGGCGCAAAGCGCGGCTCACCTCGAATAACGCCGGGGCAGCGCTGAGGGCGCTTGATTTTGTCGACACCATGCAGGGCGGCGAACTGCTGCTGGAAGCCGGTCGACCCCTTTCCGATTCAAACGCTGCCTGGGATGGTACCCTGACGATTTCCAATTTCTCGCTTGTGAAGGCGCCAATCATGGCACGCATTCTCACGCTGGCTTCGCTAACCGGAATTACCAACGCCCTCGCAGGCAAGGGGATCCAGTTTGCCACGCTGAATGTACCGTTCACCTGGCGTGACGGCGTAATAACGGTCACGACGGCACGCGCGGTCGGGTCCGAACTGGGCCTTACCTCCGACGGCACGATAAGCGTCCGGAATAAGAAATTCGGCCTCAACGGGACGATCATTCCCGCCTACACCTTTAATTCGGCGCTCGGCAATATCCCTGTCGTCGGGAGAATTTTCTCGGGCGGGAAGGGGGGGGGGATTTTTGCCGCTACCTACAAGGTTTCCGGCGAATTCGAGAAACCGGATGTAAGCGTAAATGCGCTGGCCGCGCTGGCACCGGGGTTTTTGCGTAACTTTCTCAGCGTTTTCGATGGGGTGGGGGGCAAGATCGTTCCATCGAAATCGTCGAAGATTCCAGACCAGGATTAGGGAGAAACCCTGTCCGGCCGTACGCGTCCGACCGATTTTGACCCCGAACGGAAATCCTCCGGGTAAATCAATGGATCAGACCGGCTGAACCAGCGAATGGTTCTTGCGGCCAGCGGACAGCTTGATGACGCCTTCGGTGTTGATGTCGGTTGCCGTAACGGTCTGCGTTTCGTCGCCGACCACGGCGTCATTGATGCGGCCGCCGCCGCCTCGAATCAGACGCCGTGCTTCGCCGTTGCTCTTCGACAGGCCGGCCTGAACGAACAGCTGAAATACCGGGATGCCCGATTCAAGGTCGCCGCGCGCAATTTCAACTGTCGGCAAGGCCGAACCCTGCGCCCCGTCCTCGAACGTTGCCCGGGCGGTTTCCGCCGCTGCTTCCGCTTCAGCGCGGCCATGACACATGGCTGTCGCTTCGATTGCGAGAATTTTTTTCGCTTCGTTGATATCGGCGTCCTTAAGCGTTTCCAGACGCGCGATCTCGTCGAGCGGCAGTTCCGTAAACAGGCGCAGGAATCGTCCGACATCAGGATCGGCGGTGTTGCGCCAGAACTGGAAATATTCGTAGGGCGAGAGGCGTTCTTTGTTTAACCAGACCGCACCCGCTGCCGTCTTGCCCATCTTTTCGCCT
>Ga0181578_10003157_pt1 | contig 15121 bp, 16 predicted proteins | sample 071ome_21_FD_148659 | JGI IMG/M metagenome (GOLD analysis project Ga0181578, IMG submission 148659) | Coastal salt marsh microbial communities from the Groves Creek Marsh, Skidaway Island, Georgia - 071401CT metaG (spades assembly) | ecosystem: Environmental > Aquatic > Marine > Intertidal zone... | reverse complement strand
AAGGGATGGAGTGATTTCTAAGCCGACAGTTACCATCAACCCAGGTGGAGGAAAGGTCAGCGTCATTTGGGAATCGAAAGGACGCTCAACTGGAGAGGGTTTCGCTCCGCACGAGAAGCCATTTGCCAAGAGCGTCGGAAAAACCGTTGTCGCGGCCCAAGCACGCCGCCTCATCACTCCAAGCGATGCAGGGCCAAAGCTTTACCTATCGTCAATGTTCGTTCATCCAGACTTCCAGCGACAGGGAATTGCGAGCGAGGCGGTAATTAGAGCTACATCAGCCCCCTTGGCTGAATTGAAAATGAATGCTGCCAGAGCAGACGAGCCGGATCCGCATGTACGAATGGTTGGCTACGCTGTTTGGCCTAAGTTTGGCTACAACGCGACCATGAACAGCGCGTGGAGGGCAATAGATAGCCAGTCTGAGATCCGGGCGATGGAGTCTGGAGGAGACCTCGACCTTGCCGCTGCCATCGTGCAGGAGGCCGAGGATAACTACAACGCTCTTGTCGATGCAAACGGCGGCAAAAAGCCAGTCGACCTCCTCCAGCTTTTTTCGATGAATGGAGGGCAGGATTGGTGGAAGGAATACGGCGGCGATATCACCCTCCACTTCGACCGCCGCCCGCGAAGCCCCAGCCGAGAGGCGTTGATGCGATACATGGATTCTCGAAAGAGACGTCGTCGAGCCGAGTCCAAGTTCACCCCAGGCGAACGCGCTGCCGACTGGGACATCACGAACGAGGACGAAGAGGTGCTGGATCAGGTCTGGCGAGAAATAATTGATCGCGGGCCGCAGGAAAGAACGCCCGAAGACTTAAATTTCCTGGAGCAAGCAGAGGAGACCGATGGCGGTTCCGAAGAAGTACGAGAAGATTGATTTCACTCCGCCCGAAGGCGTCCGCAAGGCTGCTGAGCGAGGCCTCGCGTACCGGCGAGAACACGGTCGCGGCGGCACTGCGATCGGGGTTGCCAGGGCCAGAGACTTGGCGAACGGCAAGCAGCTAAGTCCGCAGACAGTCAAGCGAATGAAGGCGTTCTTCGACCGCCACGCAAAGAACTCTAAGGCCGAAGGTTTTCGCCCAGGCGAGAAGGGCTGGCCCAGCAACGGCAAAATTGCGGATTTGCTCTGGGGGGGCCCAGCAGGTCGAACGTGGGCAGAAAAGGTTGTCAGTCAGATGGAAGCCGCCGACGAGAAAGAGGGTAGGTCTCTCCGCCCGTTTGGCTCTTCTCAAGGAATCAAGCCGAGGGTTACGGTTGTCTTCGGCCCACCGGCTAGCGGCAAGACAACTTACGTCGAAGACCACAAGGGTGACAATGACGTCGTGTTTGACTTTAACAAAGTCATGTCTGCCATTACTGGCGGGCCGATGTATAACACCAACGAAAATTTAGTTTCTTATTGTACGGACATCAGAACGCTTATCATAGATAAAGCGATCCGCAGCGGCAAAGCCGACCATACGTGGATCATTGTAACTTCGCCAGACGACACGCTGAAGGATCGTCTCAAGGACGTTCCTGTCAACTATATCGAGATGGAATGCAGCGAGGAGGAATGCCTGGAGCGGATTGACGCCGAAGGCGGACGACCGGGGGATCACAAGGACGTCGTGAAAAAATACTTCAAAGAAAGCCGGAGCACAACAATGCAGGGAGTAGAGCGCCGATTTGTCGGCAGTCCCGAGAAGAAGCCTGCCAAGGGCGATTTGTCGGTTGAACGCCGCACCGATCCACAGACAGGCAAGCAGCAAGTTTATCTTGTTGGCTATGCCGCCAAGTTTCACACCGACAGTCTGATGATGGGGGATTTCATTGAGCGAATCTCCCCAGAGGCATTCGAGATTGTTGAGCGAGGAAAGGACTTCGACGGCAAGCCGCTGGAGACTCGCGGCCTCTACAACCACGATCCGAATCACCTGATCGGTCGCTACCCAGACACGATGAAGCTGACTGTTGACAAGGTCGGTCTGCGATACCAAATCCTGCTCCCCGAGAGTCGCCATGATTTAGCTGAACTTGTCTCTAGGGGAGACCTCCGGGGCAGCAGCTTCTCGTTCGTGGTTGCCGACGACGGCGAGCGGTGGAGTACGGAGGACGGCCAGAGCATCAGGACGGTGACCAAGATCAAGTCTCTGCTCGACTGCGGCCCCGTGACCTATCCCGCCTACGCTGACTCTACAGTTGCAGTGGCCCAGCGGAGTTACCAGCAGTACAAGCTGCGACGCAAGTCTCCGCAGAAAAGCTTTGATCGTCGCATCGCAAGCCTAATGGCATTTTTCGCGGAGCGTCGCGGCCATGCCGTCGCAAAAAAAGAGAACACTTCTAGCCCGCCATCTTCGGCAAAGAAGCGTTCAGCCAAGGTGTCGACCACCCAGCGAGCTACTCGAATCGCTAGGGAGATAATCAGGGAGTTCCGCGACTGCGGCGCAGGTTCCGGTGGCTTCAAGAAAGGAAGCACTTACGGCAGCGAGTTGAAGAGACCCACCAAGCCACCCAGGAAGTGATCACCCAGGGCAGAAAACATCTGATGAGTCACGAAAGCCACGGCACAAACGAGATCCTCCTGGACGAGAAGCGATCGCTCGAATTGCGAGTCGCCAGCAGCATCATCTTTCTGGAATCCCGGAAGGAAAACTGCGGCACCGGCGCAGGCGGATTCAAGAAGGGGAACAGTTGTGCTGGAGATGCGGCGAAGGGAGCGGCAAAGGGCGCCGCCGCTGGTGCTGCAATCGCAGCCGGCGCCGGCTTTACTGACTTTCCCCCAGGGTTACTGGTTGGTGCCGGCGCAGGTGCCGCCGCTGGTTTCGTAAAGGGAATTTACGACAACAAAAAAAAGCCGACAGAAATCGCCAAACGCATGAGCAAAGTTGGTACAACAGAGAAAAAGCTGAACACCCTAGTAAAGTCTCTGGGCGGCAGCAGCGACTCTGTACTCGACACTGCTGGAAAGAAAGACCTAGTTCTCAGCGTCAAAGACCAGGATAAAAAGACTCAGTACACGATCGATATTAAAGAAAAGTCGATTACTGTATACCCACGCTGCAAGCTCGACTGCTTAACTGCGGAAAGAATTAACAAGATTAAGACGTTTGCAAGTGGGGCAACCGACCGCGAAGTAAAAATTGTCGTCAAGCCAAAAAAGGGCGACTACACGAAGCGAGTTGTCGCCCGACTGACAAAAGCCGGCTTTAAGATTGCCGGGTCTGCGGTCGCCAAGAATGTTATAGCGACACTTGCGGTTCCGACCGCTGTCTATGCAGGGCAAGAAGCGATGGGTCTAAATAAACCTCCCAAAAGGAAAGCCACTTGAATTCCGGCGACAAGTGTCCCTGCTCGTCTTGCAGCGGCAGGATGCGAACCAGAACCAGCAAGCCGTGCGGAAATCAACAAGTCCGCTACCTAGAGTGCCGTTCTTGCGGACATCAAGCGAGAACAGTCGTTCCTGCCTCTCGAATCTTCCGGCGAACAACGGAAGAAAAAGTTGTACGTTACAACACTAATTCTTTTGGCGTAGAGCAGCGGCGTGTAAATTGAAATCTGTGGGCAGAGTTTACCCCCGCGTTTTACCGAACATTTTTAAAGACGAGGAAAAGATGGAAGCCTCCGCAAAGATCAAGGAACTGCTCGACGAACTCGCTGGCGTTCTCGCTGAGATGGGTGCCGTGCAGGAAAGCGAACCACGCACCGACGAAATGACGGACGAAGAAAAGGAAGATCGCGAGGACGCTCTTCTTGATGAGGAGGAAGACGAAGAAGGCCGCGAGGACGCTCTTCTTGACGAGGAGAAGGACGAAGAAGGCCGCGAGGGCGAAGAAGAAGATGAAGACGAGATCGAACAGTCCGGCTACATGATGAGAAAGAAGCGGATGATGGAGACGGACGAGAAGGAAGACGCCGAGGGCATGGATGAGGAGAAGGAGCGGAAGCTTCGATGCCTTTGCTCGCGTGCCGAAAAGCTGAAGAAAAAGATTCGCTTCTACGAAGGCGTTGCTGCCAAGGAGCTTGAACTCCGCAGCGTTCTCGATAAGGCCACTCCCGCAGGTTCTCGAAAGGAGACACGATCGATGCAGATTTACGGCAAAATGCCGGGGGCTGGTCGCCTCCGCAATTTCAAGGGCCAGAACGCTGAAGAGCGGGCCTATCGCGCTGGTCAATTCTTTAAGGCCACCCTCCTGAAGGATCCGAACGCCGCTCGCTGGTGTGCCGATCACGGCGTCGCCGAGAGTCGAGCCCTCAGTGAAAGCGTCAACGCCCAGGGCGGCGTGTTCGTCAGTGAAGAAGTGCTGAACGAAATCATCGTCCTTGTCGAAGAGTACGGTGCGTTTCCGCAGTACGCCCGTAACATCGAGATGAAGAGCGACACGCTTGTCATTCCTCGCCGGACTGGTGGGCTGAAGGCCTACTTCATCGGCGAGAACACGTCGGTGCCAGATTCGGACGCTAGCTGGGATCGAGTCCAGTGCGTGGCGAAGAAGGCAGCGGTCAGCAATCGTATGTCTTCCGAGATTTTGGAAGACTCGGTACTGGGTCTTGCTGATTATATCACTGGCGAGATCGGTCGATCGATTGCTGAACTGGTTGACACTGTCGGCTTTGTCGGCACCGGGATCGGAGACCACGGCGGCATCATTGGTGCCTGCACCAAGATCGTTGACGGCAACCACGACGCCAGCGTTGTGACCGCCGCCACCGGCAACACAGGTGCCAGCACGCTCGACATTGACGACCTCGTCGCCACTGTCGGTCGCCTTCCCTTGTTTGCTCGCGGCAATGCGGCTTGGTACTGCTCGCCCGCCGTGTTCGCGGCCAGCGTTCAGCGACTCGGCCTCGTGAACAATGTTGGGCTTGCTGGCGGCAACACCGCTGCAAACCTCGCGGCTCAAGCCGAGCTTCGACTTTTGGGATATCCAGTGCGAATGGTGCACACTATGAGCAACTCGATCGAAGCCGATCCCGGCGCGGTCAAGTTCCTCTTCGGCGACCTTTCGATGGGCAGCATTTACGCCACTCGTCGCGGTCTGAATCTGAAGACGTCAACCGACCGGTACGCCGAACTCGATCAGACTCTGATCGTGGCAACCACTCGGTTCGACTGTGTTACTCACGACTGCGGCAGCAATGATAAGGCTGGCCCAATCGTTGCCCTCCGCACGGCTCTCTCCTGATTTTGTTTGGACACACTCACAGAGGTTTAAGAAGATGAATTATCTCGAAGGAACCAAGACCGACTCAGCGATCTCCGTTGGTGTCACGACTGGTCAGACTCACTCGCATGAGATTGACACGTACGGCTGCAACTATGCCAGCGTAGACGTCGTCTTTGCCAAGTTCACTGCTGCGACTAGCTCGTATGCAAGTGTGCTGAAGGTTCAGGAAAGCGACACGAGCGGCAGCGGCTTCGCTGACGTTTCTGGCCTTTCAGTCACGGCTGGCGCTGGAGCCACCACTGGCAGTAACGGTGCCGTATGCCGCTTTAACGTCGACCTGCGTGGCCGCAAGCGGTTCCTCAAGGTCGTCGCCACTCCAGGAAACCAGTCGACCGTCGCAAGCGTTGCTCGTCTGAGCAAGTGCGAAGAGATGCCGACCGTTGCCAAGCAGGGTGACACGGTTTCTGAGCAGGGCAACAACAGCCTTGGCTACGCTGGTGTCAACAACTTCGTGAGCGGCTGAGTCGGCCACGGAGGGCAGTTATAGGGCAAGGAAGCCCGTCGCCTACCAGCGAAGACAGGAGCACTTCAAGTGCGAGTTCAGGTAGGCAATGTCGAGCATGATGTCCGAGTCGCGGCCTGTATGTCAGTGCCGCGACTCGGCTTTATGGACAATTTCTTTTGTGCGCACGCTGCACTCTCGCCGCATGGCATTCAATTAATCAAAGGTACTGGTGCGTTCTGGGATCAGACTCTGAGCAACATTCTGACTCAAGTCTGCGAGGATCCACAAGACTTTCAGTACATCGTCACGCTGGACTACGATAGCGTTTTTGAGCCTGACTGCCTCACTCGCTTAATGGCAGCGATGATGGTTACTGGCTACGACGCAATCGCGCCCCTCCAGACCAAGCGTGACGACAAGACGCTGATGTTTACGCCTGTTGGGTTTTCAGGAAGTGGCAAGACAGAAATAACTCTCCCGAATGAGTGGTGGGAGAAGCCGGCTCAGCCAGCCGAGAGCCTGCATTTCGGACTGACAATCCTTCGCGTCGATGCCTTGCGGAGGATGAAAAAGCCGTGGCTCATGGGGGTTCCGGGAGATAACGACGACTGGGGTGATGGTCGAGTCGATGCGGACATTTACTTTTGGAACAAGTGGCAAGAAGTTGGAAACACGATGGCGATTTGCCCACAGGTGGCAATCGGTCACGCCGAGCTAGTGATAACGTGGCCGAACCAACAACTGAAGGCAATTCACCAATACCCAACACACTACTGGAACGATGGAGGGTGCAGGCCACCGGAGGCATGGGGCAGCAGGGAACACGCGGAGAAGTCAAGAAAGGGGTCAGAAGAATGAGTTTGCGTTCGATGAAAGTCCGAATGCTGAAGGACTGGTCGTTTCACAAAAAAGGTGACACGGCGAGCGTATACGAACCGACGGCGATGAACTGGATCAACACGGGCATCGCTGAGCGGTTCTCGGAGAACCGCAGCGTCGAGGTCGCTGCCGTTGAGACTCCGGCAGAGAATGCTGATGCCCGCCCGAGAAAGGTTAAGCGGCTGTGAGGTACTATGAGTTCACTCAGCGGGGAAACCTCCGCTACCGCTCCGTGCGGCGGCTCCAAGAGCCGTCTGTCGAGCCGGTCTCGGTTTCGCAGGCGAAGGAGCATCTGCGTATCGACGCTTCGTTTTCTGACGACGACCTTTACCTCCAGACTCTGATCACCGCCGCCAGGGTGTGGGTCGAGAACGCTGCTGACAGGACGCTGATCCGCAGCCAGTGGCAACTCAAGTTCGATATGTTTCCCTCAAACGATATCGAGCTTCGGCGCCCGCCGGTGATGTCTGATCCGGTTGTCGTTACGTACGTTCCAAGCAACACCGGTGACTACACGCCAGTTGCTTTCACCGACTTCCGCACAGATCGCGACAGCGAGCCGCAGGTCATCCGACCGCAGTGGAATGGATCCTGGCCGACTGCCCGAGGAGCCGAGAACGACGTCACAATTACCTACTGGGCTGGCTACGGCGAGTCTGGTGATGATGTCCCAGCCGCAGCGAGGCACACGATCCTGATGCTCGTGGCTCACTGGTACACAGCCCGCGAGGCGGTTACCCCAGGCGGCATGAATCCAGTCCCACTGGGCGTCGAGGCACTGATGGGGACGATCAATTGGGGGCAGTACCGGTGATTCAGGCAGGCCTACTCCGCGAGTCGGTGACCGTCCAGCGACCAGTCGAGACCGTTAACGACTTTGGCGAGTCGACGACTACGTGGGAGACGTTTGCGACGCGTCGAGCGAAGATCGACGGTATCGTTGTTCGCGAGACGATGGACGGGCAGGGTAATCGCACGGTTGCTAGTCACGATGTCTCTATGCGGTATGTACCGGGGCTAGAGGCGGAAATGCGACTCTTGTGGACAAGCCGGTCGCCGGAGAGAGTCCTCGACATTCTCTCTATCACCGAACTTAATAACAGAGAAGAGCACCGTCTCTCGTGTGCGGAGCAGGTGTCGTGAAGGCAAAACTGAGCATAAATCTTCAGCCTCCGGTTCTCCCGCAAGACTCCACTGTATCTTCCCACCTTGCCTCCAGCTTCGCCGAACGCCTGCGCGGCGAGACTCCTCCAGGCTATTCGGGAAGATTAAAGGAGTCCGTGATTTGGGAGTCCGCCGGTGACTCGGTTCTGGTCGGGTATGAGTCTGGAGTAGAAACCGGAGGCAACCCTTCGCTGGAAGACATCCCCAGGCAGCGGCGCACGGTTTTGACATGGGTTCAGGACGACGAGCTTGAGACTGTACTAGTCCGAGGGTTTACCTCATTCCAATCAGAGGCGACAGTCTTGTTTGAAAACTGGATGGAGGAAGTGAGTGTCCTTTCCTGAAAAATGGCTAAGAGGGCAGGTTTCAGCAGCCACCGCTGCGGGCATTTACCCAGTACTGGCCGCGCAAAACGCCCCCTACCCGTTAGTCGTGTACCGCCGCACCTCTACGACCCGAGAGCGAGGTCTTGGCGGCAATTACGGCGTTCCCGTTGCCGTTTTTTCGGTATCAATAGTCTCTGAATCTTATTCTGAAGTTAAGACTATTGCCGATTCAATTCGTCTCTCCGTTGATAACTTTACGGGCGAAGCAAATGGAGCGAAAATAGTACTAAGCTCGCTGGTTGCCGAATCGGACGGAATGGAACGCCCCCGAGAGGGCCAGTCGAAACCGCTTTACCGCGTTGACCAAATTTACGAAGTTCGTTTCTCCGAGCAGACCTAATTATTCCCAAGGAGGGGAAAATGGCTTACGAGAGTAGTCAAGGAATTAAGTTCGATTTTTCCGGCACCGCGTTTACCGCGAACAGCATTTCCGTTTCAAAGAGGGTCTCAGAGATCGACGTCACGTCGCTGGAGACTCCTCACGGCGAGTTCCGGCAGTATCGCGCCGCCCCGATCCGCGAAGGCGACGAGCTAAAGGTCGATTTCGTCGGCCTGACCGTCCCCCAGCAGACCGCGACCGGTTCGATCACCTGGACGGTGGACGGATCCGGCAGCAACTCGGCCTTTACCACCGGCATCCCCACTGCCGCTCTCTGCACGAGCGTCGATGTGACTGCTCAGGTTGGAGAGCTAATTAAGGGTTCAGCGACCTTTCGCCTGACAAATTCGTAGCTAACACGCGGATGAGTCGCCGAAGCGAAAAGCCTCGGCGACTCAGCACCGGCATCGAATTGGAGTTGTTTGATGGCTTTTGAAAGCTCGCAGGGAATTACTTTTAGCTTCTCTGGCACGACTTATGCCGCCACGTCGATATCCATTTCGGAGTCCCGTGGAGAGATTGATACTGCCACCCTTAATCAGGCATACGGATCAACTAGGTCTTTCACTCCTTCTGATTTAGTTGAATACACATTTAAGGTTGACTGGATCGGCTCAAGGTCTCCTGAAACAAAGAAAACTGCTGTCCTGTTGATTTCGTCCACAAACACGGCACACGGATTTGAACTTCGCTCAACAGCCGCAGGGGGGATCGCCTCAACCACCACCTCGTCCTCATTAAGATGCACTGCCATCTGCACTGGCCTCTCTCACGTTGTCGCCGTCGGAGACGTAGTTAAGGGTTCAGCTACCTTCAAAGTTTCCAAGGACTGATGCAATGCAATTCACGTTTGCAGGAACAGTTTACGAGGCCACCAGCATCAGTGTCAGCAGGCAGGCTTCTGAGATTGAATGCACAACACTAAACGATGCGAGCAACTCTTTCCGTAGGTACAGGACGAGCGAAGTTGAAGCGGTCGACATAAAGGTTGACTGGATCGGGGAAACCGCCCCGCCCGGAGGAGGAACCTACACATTCTCGATGTCGTCCGGTCTGTACCACACAGGAACAAAGGCTTACGCCACCGGAGTTACTACCACCGGGGCAGTTGGCGACCTAGTAAAAGGGAGCGCGACCTTTAAGGTTTCGTTTGACTAGAAATGGCTGATTTTAAAAATTCGCACGGCGTAGTCTTTAAATTCAATAATCAAGTCTACACCGCGACCGGCATTTCTGTGTCGTACGGTGGAGGTGAGGTTGATGCGACTTCCCTAAACATTGGCACTCAATCGGGATCACTGACGCGATTTAGGTTTGGTGGGCTTTACCCACCTTCTTCAATAAAGGTTGACTGGATTGGCGCCGTCTCTCCGCCAACAGACACGTTTTATAATTTTTCCTTCGAGGGAACCACAGCCGGATCAGTTGCAAATACAAACTTTGGCGCAGTAGCGAGCGGGTCAGCACTTGCAACCGGCGTTTCAATTACAGCCTCCGCCGGAGAGCTAATAAAAGGGTCAGCGACATTTAAGTTCTAGCCTTTGTCTGGACAGGCTCACGCCTTATGCCTTTTACTTCATCACATGGAATTACTCTGACATTCGGAGGGGAACCCCCAGCCGGAACGCAGTTCGATGTTATCGGCATTAGCTGGTCTGGGTGTTCGATAAACGAAATTGATATCACTTCTATGAGTTCAGTCGTTGTCCAAGACCCAGGCAACACAAACAAAAAAATAATTCAACAAGATTTAGACCACTCAGTAAAGAGCTTTGGAAAAATCACCTGCGAGTTTTTTGGTGCAGCACTCCCCGACAATCTTGTCGGCACGACCAAGTTGCTGGCAATCTCTGGCGGTAACTTTCCGACAAGCTGGCAGGCGACTTGTGAAGAAATTAATGCAGAGGCAACAGTTGGAGATCTTGTGAAAGGCACAGTCGTCTTTCGTCTCTAGTTGTTTTTCAGGAAGAGGTAGGCAATGGCCCTTTCCAAGGCAGCGATTCTTGCGGCTGATGACAGCAAGAAAATTGAGGTAGAAGTCCCAGAGTGGGGCGGTAGCGTGTTTCTCAAGGTCATGTCCGGCACGGAAAGAGACCGGTTTGAGTCTGAGTTCGTCGATGGCAACCGGAACGTCGAGATGGTGCGAGCCAAGCTGGTGAGCAAGTGCTTGTGCGATGAGTCTGGCGACCGGCTCTTCTCCGAAGAGGAGATTCCGCAGCTTGGCGAGAAGTCTGCCGCTGTACTCGACAAGCTCTTCCAGGCCTGCATGAAGCACAACCGCTTTACTCGCGACGACGTTGATGAGTTGGCGGGAAACTCCTGACGCGACCGCGACGTCACTTCGAGTTTAGGCTCGCATTGGCGTTAGGCAGGTCGCACAAGGAGCTTTTGGAGACTATTGATGCGGCTGAACTAGCCGAATGGGAAGCGTTTTGGACTATTGAGCCTTGGGGAGACGAGTGGCGACAGGTCTCTCGTCTCGCCACGGCTTTATGCACTGCCTGGGGCTGCAAAAATCTTGAGGAGGAACTGCTCATGCCGAGTTACCGCCGAAAGCCTCAGTCCGCAGAGCAAATGCTTGCTGAACTCGCGAAAATTCCAGGGTTTGGCGGATAATGGCAACTCTTGGATCACTCTCCGTAGCCTTCTCGGCAGACCTGTCCCAACTTCGCGCTGGAATAGACGAGGCGATCGGTTACTTCGACGAGTTGCAGGAAAAGGTAGACACGCTTTCGGATTCTCTTGATGAAATTCAGGAAAAGTCTTCTGGCTTTTCCATTGACATAGATAGTGAGTCTGTTGACGCGGCAAGCGACAGTGTTGCGGAACTTTCCCGATCTATCTCACTTGTGTCAGGCAGCGCATTTAAGTCAGCCCAAGCCGCTGTTAGTAGCTTCGGAGACGCTGCGAGAGAGGCTCTCTCGCTCGCAGCTACTGGGGACTTAGCTGCGGAATCTGGTGCCGCAGAGATCGTCGCAGCGATGCGAACGATTGCCGCAACGAGTGGAGAAGCTGGGGCTGCTGCCAGGGGAGCCCTTGATGGAATTTCCCAAACTGCAAGGAGCGCCGGGGATGCCATAAACGCAACAACGGTAGACGAATTTGTCTCGGCGATGGGGCGAGCAGCCGAAGCAACTTCGGATTTTAAGTTTAGTGCTGAGAATATCATAAGTCGTGTCGTCGTAGCCTTCGTTGCTGCGATCAAGTCGCTTGGCGATCAGGCCGGTGGCTTTAGCAATATCACAAGAGCCCTAAGCGGAGACTTGCGTGGCACGCAGGTTGTGTTTGCAGCCCTGAGCAAGTCAGCCGTAAGTTTCATTGCGAGCATTTCGGCCTACTCAGCAGTCGTGGGCCTTGCCAAAGTCTTGACTCAAGACCTTTCGGAGGAATCGCAAGGATACGCTCTGGCTCTCGCCAGAATTATTGGCGTTCAAGTAGGCTTTGCCGCAGGATCACAAGCCGCATCGGCATCGGCGCAGGCAATCACAACCGCGATAAGTGGTGCGACAACGTCGCTACAGGCGTTTACTAACGTCCTTTCCGCAACTCCAGGCCTCCTCACTCGTGCTTCGGCCAGCGGCGGAGACCTTGCAGTCCAGCTTGGCAGGGTATCCTTTGCCTTCCAGTTCATCGCCGAGGCCGCTTCGAGCGACAGGTCGGCGATCACTCTGGCTGAGATAGCCGCCAGGGGTGCTGCCGCTGCTGCCGCAATGGGGGCCGTCTCTGGAGCCGTTGCAGCGTTAGCGTCAGGGACAAGCATTCTTGGCGGGGCGACCGCTGGCGCTCTTGCCGGCCTGACTGGGTTTGCCGCGATTATCCCCCAAGTCACGGCGTTCGCAGCGCTCGCTGCGGTAGCCACGGGAGAGTTCTCTGAGGAGCTTGAAACTCTTTCTGACCAAGCAGAGCGACTCAAGAACCTCGCGTTCCAATTCGGCACTGTCACTCAAGAAATTGAGCGGTTCCGGTTTGCCGCAGAGTCGGCAAATGTGTCGCTGACGAGTCTCGCGAGAGCGCAGCAGGAATTTAGTCAGAACGTGAGCAAGATCAGGATCGGCCAGCTTGACCTCCCCGAAACAAGCGACGCCGCCTCTGGTTTTTCAAGACTTGGCATCTCAATCGAGCAGATCAGGGGACTTGCCCCGGACGAACTATTCAATCTCGTGGCCCAAAGGCTGCTTGAGGTCGAGGACGCTGCCGACAGAACAGGCATCGCTCTGGACATATTTGGCAGCACTGGAGCAAGGATCATTCCTGCCCTGGGGGGGCTCGACGAGATTGCTGCCGACATGAGGCGGCTCAACGTCGCCACATCGAGCGTAGATATTGCCTCGCTCAACGAACTCAACATGAGCTTTGACAGGGCTTCACGAGCATCCGCTCAGCTTTCGCAGGCGGGCTTGCTGGCGTTCAGTTCCCTTCAGACAGGCATCAACAACTTTCTGGCCGACGTCCGTGGCGGACTTGCTGCGTTTGTTACCGAGGGCGGCAGAGCCTTTGCTGACTTCACGCAGCCTATTGCGACGTTCCTTGAGGTTCTCGGTAGAGTTATAAATGTCATTCTCAGGATAGCGGCTTCCGTTGTAAAACTTGTTTCAGCATTTTCATTCTTCCCGGTGGTTGCCGCGCTCGCCGAGCTTGTTGGCGAAGCAATGATGAGGCTACTAACGATCGTTGAATCTATCGCTGACGGCTTTGCGGATGCCGCCCAGGCTATTTATGACCAGTTCGTGCCGTCCTTTGATGCTGCCACCATGTCGATGGAGGAGCTTAGCAAGGGAATTCTCAAGGTTATTTCACTGCTAGCGGCAGGTGTTGTTGCCACCGGGATGTTTAACGCTGCCCTGATCGCTCTAGGCGTTTCTCCTGGCGCAGTGATAGGCAGGCTAGTTAAGCTGATTGGAACCAGCCTTGTTGGCGCTGTTCGATTCCTTGCGGTCAACTCGCTCGCAGCTTTTAAGGCGATTACGGTCGGACTTGTCCGGACGTCGATCGCATGGGTCACAAACGCGACCCTGATCATTGGACGATCAATCGCGATGGGGGTTGCGACTTTCACTTCGTGGGTCGCTCCTTCTTTGGCTGCAATGGTTGCATACACGACGGGGATGAGTGCAACGGCAGCAGCCAGCACGGCAGCATCTTTGGTTATGGCAGCAGCGTGGGTCACGGCGACTCTTGGTCTGGCGTTAATCCCGCTCGCCCTCATTGCCATCTATCAGAACTTTGACCGCATCTACGACTTTTTTGCAAACTTTGGCGACAACATTTCATCGCTAATGTCGTTCGATGGGATCGTCAATCTTGCTGGGGAGGCCGCACAGGCTGTATTCGACGCCTTTATTTCAATCCTCACCGGCGTCGGCGGTTTTATTGGCAGGATAATCAACTCAATCGTTAACGCATTTTCAGGCATTGAGGCTCCACCAGCAATTGATGCCGCTCAGGCAACTACCGCAGAACTTCTCGCGGCTCGTTCAGAGCAGATGGAGGTAAAGCGTCAGGAGGTTCGCAACACAAACAGGGCAATCGCCGTCGGTGCGTCCTTGATGACTGGCGGAGCATACAGCCCAGAAAGCATCGAAGAAGGTCAGAAAAATCTGCTTATTGAGGAGCCCCCAGAAGAGGATTACGACGCATTAGCGCAGATTATTGACAGCGCAAACGCGGGGCTACAAGACCTCTCTCTTTCAGCCGCCCGCTTTGGAGGCGCCGCCAGCGAGGCGGCACTCAAGGCACAGGCAGAGTGGCAAGAGTTGCGACAGAAGTTTGCCGAGGGGGATATCTCGACCGAGGAATTCGAGGCGGCTGCTCAAAAAATTCAGCAGACCTTCCAAGAACAGATCAATCTGGTCGACGCAATTGGCCCAGCCGAGATACAGAAGCTGTTTGAGTCGATTCAGGAAGACATTGCCAGCGCAAGAACCGCCATCCGCGATCTCACGGCAGACACCGAGGTCGAGGACTCATTCGGCAACGTCCAGTTGTTCCCTGCCTCCGACGAAATCAAAGCCCAGGCCGAGCAGTTCCGCGCCGAGTACGAAGCAGAACTCACGGACATCGCCGAGCGAGCCGCTGCCGGTGAGTTCGGAGAAGGACAAGAGGGACGCGAAAACATTGCGGACGCCAGGGCTGAGGCTGAGCGGAAATTTAAGCGAAACCAAGACGCTCTATCGAGAGACACCTCGTTCGCCAACAGCATCCGCAAGCAGCTTGAAGAAGCATTCCTGACGCCACTGCAAAAGTACGAGCGTCGCCTGTCGCAGATCAGAAACAATCAGTCGCTCACCCCCGAGGAGAAGAAGAGGGCCGAAGACAACCTTCGACGCGAGACAGCCGAAGCAACTTTCGGGCGGACTGCCGCCGAAGAAATCCAAGAAAAGCGAGAGCTTGTGCAGTTTCTGCCTCCAGAGCGACAGGCGGCTGCAACTAGGGGGCTTGACGCGGAGCGTCGGCAAGCCGCCGGCGTTGAAAACACCGCCCTTCAGCAACTTGAGCTTGGCACCGACAAGATCAATGACGCGTTTGGCACTGCCGGCCTGACGATTGAAGAAATTCAGGCGAAGTTGTCGCCGCAAGAGTTTGAAGAGTACCAGAAGGCGATTGAGAACAACCAAAAGGCAGTTAAGCAATCACTTGGCGTTGAGCAAACAGGTGCGGA
>Ga0181578_10003155_pt1 | contig 15124 bp, 11 predicted proteins | sample 071ome_21_FD_148659 | JGI IMG/M metagenome (GOLD analysis project Ga0181578, IMG submission 148659) | Coastal salt marsh microbial communities from the Groves Creek Marsh, Skidaway Island, Georgia - 071401CT metaG (spades assembly) | ecosystem: Environmental > Aquatic > Marine > Intertidal zone... | reverse complement strand
GGTTCTCACGGATCGTTTGGTTTCATGAAACTGAACGCAACTCGACTCAAATGGCAATCCACAGAAATCCAATAGTCGCCGGACTTGGCTCTCAAGGTCTTGTACCACCTCCTCATACTGAATGCGCAAGACCTGCCCCGGCAGCACGGCGTCCCAGTGCGTCATCAGCTCACAGTACTCGAGATAGAACTCGCCCAACTCGAAAAGGTCATAGGTAAAGGTCTGGCCTTTGGCGAAATGTTGCTTGAAGCACCCAAAACAACTATCCATCGGGTGTCGTCGCGCATCGATGATCTTCGCATTGGGGAGGATCGTTTTGATAAATCCGACGTAAGCAAAATTGTTCGGCATCTTGTCGGTGAAAAATGGCGCGCCCTGCCGATGCCGTCGGGTTTGCGCTAAATATTGCTCACCCAACGCCCGAATTTTCTCCTCAGGCAAGTCGACCATACACTGCGGAAAAACCTGCCCTGATCGCGGTTGGGTCAGCGCCTGAGCGATCATTGAGATATCCGGTAGCTCACTGGTTCCATCGACCTGAGAATGACTGGCAAGAATTTGCTCCAACAATGTTGACCCCGATCGGGGCAAGCCGACGATGAAAATCGGATCCGCTTCCTGGCAGCCGCCGTCGGGTGGTCGAGAGCGAAAAAAATCTTGGCTGAAGATCTGCCGCATCCGCTCGTGCGCAATACCGGTTTGGACAGGGTCGTAGGCAATAGTTTCGCGGTGCAGCTGGTTTGCCAGCGCATAGTGCTCAAAAGCCCGGTCATACTCCTTGAGATCCTCAAAGGCCTTGCCGAGAGAAAATGCGAAATGCACGCGACACTCCACCGGGAGCGCTTCGTTAGCCAAGCGTTCACCCATGGTTGTGATGTCGGCCGGCGTAAACCGAAAAGTTTTGAGGTTAGCGAGGCTGTAGTAGGTCTCACCAAAATTCGGTCGCAGCTCGATGGCGCGCCGGTAGGCGGCGATACCCGCCTCCTGATCGCCCACCGTTTTTAGCACATGGCCCAGCCCGATATGCGCGCCGGGCAACTCGGGGTCCAACGTCACCGCCTGTTGATAAGCACTAATCGCCTGATCGGGGCGCGCAGCCATCGCTAGCGCCGCACCCAAATAGTAGTGCGTGAGCGCATTATCAGCGTCCAGGCTCAGCGCTTTTTCCAAGACCGAAACGGCCTCCTGATACTGATGCAATTCTTTTAATACCGTTCCCAGATCGTGCCAAGCAGCGATAAAGCGTGGCTGCATCTCTGTGATCTTTTCCAAAATCACGCGGGCGTCTTCATAACAATTTGCCATCATTGCCAACCGCGCGAGCAACAGCGCCGCATTGACGTCGTGGGGGTGGTCACGAACCAGCTCCTGGGCCAGTTTCTCTGACTCTCTGAACTGGCCCTTGATAAACAGCCGCGTGGCCTCTTCTAGCTTAGCCTGCTTGGGAGACAGCGCAGTTGCCTCGTTACGCAGTGCCTCAGCTTCGGCGAGATTACCCAATTTCTGGTGTGCGGCGCTCAACTTGCTTAGTAGCGTGGCGGAGGGTGGCCGAAGATCCCGGGATTTCTGCAAATGGGGCAACGCCTCGTCGGCACGCCCCATATTGAGCAGTATCGTCCCCAGGTCTTCCTGCGCCTTGGCATGACCGGGCGCCGCGCGAACTGCACGACCCAAGAGCTGCGCCGCCTCATCAAGCGCGCCTCGTCCCGCGAGAATTGAGCCGAGTAACGAGACGAAATTAATGTCGCCAGGGTCCCGCTCGAGTGCATCCCTGCAGAGCGCCTCCGCTTCCTGTCGGGCACCCCCTTTCATCAAGCTGACGGCCCGATCAAACACCTGTCTGGGACTATGGTCACTCATGTGGTACTCCGTTGGGACAGGCCACAAACAACACGCATAGCCTGACGGTGAAGTGTGCCAGATTTCGGACGCGGCAACATGATTGGACATTGCTATTCGCTCTGCCCGATGCGAGAGTGACGGCTTGATAGAAGAGCTGACGGACCCACAACCGAGAGGATCAGCGTGACAACACCCCTATCGAGTACCGCTCTCGCGGATAATCCGTTCGACCAGCGAGGGCCTTTCCTACTCAGTCTCTTCATGACCCTGGTGGGTTACAGCGTGCTGGTTGCATTACCGGCGATCAATGGTGCCTGGGTTGACCAACTCGGCTTCTCTGAAGTGCAAGTCAATCGCGTGGCATCCGCAGACTTGCTCGGATTGTTCATCGGTGCCGTGCTAACCAGCATCTTGATTAGCCGGCTGAATCGCCGCACTCTGACCTATCTGGGTATCGCACTGGCGATCGCTGCGAATGCACTGTGCACGCGATACGTCGACTACGAAATGACATTGGCGCTGCGCTTTTTTGCGGGTCTCGGATCAGGCTTTTACACCGCGGTCGCCGTCGCAGGACTCGGCGCACACTCCAAGCCGCGTGAGGCATTTAACTGGATGCTGTTGGCCTTTGCCGTATCGCAGTTTCTCGAGTTACAGCTCATCCCGCACCTGAGCATGAACGGCATTTATCTATTTTTTATTGGCACCTATGTGGTGACATTACCGTTTGTCAGATTGATCCCCACGCGGGCTCACGCGGCGCCTGTTGTTGCCACCGAATCCGCACACCACAGACCTACCCTACTGGCTTGGGTCGGCATTGCAGCCATCGTGATTGCCTACATCAACATCGGGGCTTATTGGTCAAACATTGATCTGGCAGCCGAAGCAGCCGGACTCGAGGGCGACTGGACGGCGCAAGTGATCGCGTGGTCAGTATTGCTCTCCTTTGTTGGCTGTTTCGGCGCGATGTGGGTGCTCAAGCGATTTGATTATGACCGCCCGCTGCTGCTGACCTTTGCGCTCATGGTAATGGCGGTAGGACTGCTGGCGGTCAATATTACCGCGGCGACTTTCGTATTCAGTGTAGCCACGTTTAACTTCTTGTGGATTTTTATCGACGTATACCAAATGGGCGGTGTGTCAGTTGCGGACCGCTCTGGTAGTGCAGCCGCTTTTATTCCCGGCGCCCAAGGTTTGGGGCAAACCGTGGGACCATTCGCCGCCTCGCTGATGCTGGAGGCAGGCTGGGATTTTCAGGGCGTGTTTATTCTATGTGCGATGGCCTCGGCGACCGCGCTGATGATTTATACCCTGATTTATTTAAAGTACCCCAACCAGCGTGGCTAACAACACTGGCTCGGACCACTTCCAGGCGCCAAACGGTGACATGCTGGCCTTAGACACTCGCTTCCGGGGACTGGCACTGCGCATCGCTTTGCTCGTTACCGTGAGCTTGGCCGCTGGCTGCGGGGCACCCGAAGAACCGACTAAGGAACAGGGGAACTCGCCACTCGCCTTCGACATGGTGCTGCGCTGCGGTGCGCTGGTAGACGGCATCTCAGACGAGCCTCTCCCCGAGCGCTGGATCGCTATTCGCGGCGATCGAATTATTGCGGTGACATCCAGTCAGCCGAAAGCAGTAAGTCCGGACGCCCTGCTCGATCTCAGCGCCCTCACCTGTCTGCCCGGGCTCATTAATACCCACGTGCATTTTGATGGTAATCCAGAAGATTCCGTTGACTATAGTGTGTACGCTCGGCGAACGCGTGAGGACAACCTCGAGCTGATCCTCAATAACGCTGAAACCACCTTGCTGACCGGTTTCACCACGGTGCGGCACGTGGGCGCCTGGTTCCCCGATGCCGTCTATGAAGCGCGGGCGCGCATCCGTAAAGGCAACGCCCCTGGACCCAGAATCCTCACGGCAGGCCCGTACCTGACCATTCCCGGCGGCGGGGGCGACCTGACGTTCCCCGAGATCTCGCCGGATCAGATTCCCGCTGAATCCCAACAGGGTATCGCGTCTTCACCGACAGAATTCGCACAGCGCGCTGAGGACGCCATTTTAGCCGGGGCGGACTTTCTTAAAGTGATTGCCTCGGGCGCGGTGTTTTCAGTGGGTACTGATCCGGGTGCACCCGAGATGACCCAGGCGGATATCGAGGCAGTGGTGGCGGTCGCTAAGCGTTACGGCAAGCAGGTTACCGCGCACGTCCACAGCGATCAGTCTGGGCAGGATGCCATCCTCGCTGGAGTCGATTCACTGGAGCATGCCTCATTGCTCAGTGACGATACGATTGAGCTGGCTTTGCTCCGAGGTGTGGCGTTATCCATGGACGTCTACAACGGAACTTATACCGACACGATCGGACGCGAGCAGGGATATCCCGAGGTATTTCTGAAGCGAAATACCGATACGACTGAGGCGCAAAGGGTGGTATTTGAGAAGGCGCACAAAAAAGGTGTGACCTTGCTTTACGGAACCGACGCCGCCGTATTACCTCACGATATGGGCGGCTGGCAGTTTGCCACTATGGTCGAGCGCGGGATGACGCCCATGGAGGCAATCAAGTCTGCGACCTCAGTTGCGGCGAGGCATTTGAAACTCGATGACGACATAGGTGCTGTCATGGCGGGCATGCTGGCCGATATTATCGCGGTTCGCGCGGACCCCCTCGCCGACCCGCTTGCGCTGCGAGAGGTCGCGCTCGTCATCCAAGGGGGGCGCATTATTAAGCCCTTAGAGGATTAACGCCTCCCAACGGCGCCTTGTCACCGAGTTGCCGAATCCCGGCGATTTCGCGATCATCCCGAGTAAGACTCCCGAATCAGCAAAAACCCATGGATATTGGCGTCCCCATTAAGGATCTCGGCACCTACGATATCGAGGCGCTGAAAAGCACAATTCTGGAGCTGCCGGAAGAAGCCTGGTGGGGCAATCAGTTCCGGCAGCTGGAGTATGAGGTGCATCAGCATACCCAGTCGGTAGTGATGGTGTTCACCGACGGTGAGGGCTGGCCCAATATCGAGGTGTCAAAAGATCAGGGCTGGGATCTACTCGCCGAGGTGGCGGTGCCACTAATGCATCGCATACTAGAGGACCACTACCCCACCGGCGGCACGATTATCCGCGCCATGGCGGCCCGCCTCGAAGCGGGTGGGATCATCAAGCCGCATACCGACAAACACCCCTCGTTTCATCACGGGCATCGCATCCACATTCCCATTTATTCGAATCCGAGGGTGCGCTTTATGATTGATGGGCGCCCGCAAAAAATGACGATCGGTCACGTTTACGAAATCAATAACCAACGGCAGCACAGCGTCTTGAACAAAGGCAGTGAAGGTCGTATCAATTTTATTTTTGACTACATACCACCCACGACCATCCGCCGCTGACGCACCCTATCGCAAACCGCAGGCAGTACTCACCGACCGGGCCCGATACTCGCGCTCTATAAGATATGTTGCGGAAATGCGCGTCGCAAAAAGTCTCGCGCTACACTGCGGGCGTGGCGTTTACTCAACTCCCGGGGGCTGACCAACAATCCGAGGTGTAGGCCATCAATCAACGCTGAATAACCCGTCGCCAATGCGCGGGCATCAACATCCTCATAGCCGCCTTCTTCAATAATGCTCAGAAATAGCCCTTCCAGCTTTTGTGCGGCGAGGCGGTCAACCGTTGACACAATCTTCTGATAGACCGGTCGAGCGCCCGCTTCACCATAGTAGGCAAACCAGACTGACATTTTTTGCCGCTGCGTGACGCCACGTCCCAGTTGAAAATCCAGCAGCGCCTCGAGTCGTTGACCCAGATCGCTCCCATCGGCGCCCTCCATAATCTCGATCTGACCGTTATGGTATTCCTCGGCAACGAAACGCAGGGTTTCTCGAAGAAGATTTTCCTTACTCTGAAAATGTAAATTGGCAATGCCCGCACTCAGACCGGCTTCGGACGTCACGAGCTGCATCGTCACCGCCGATAGACCGTGCCGGGCAATGCAGCGAATCGTGGCATCAATCAGCTGCTGGCGACGCTCCGCTCTGGGCCGGATCTGGCGACGCTTTTCCGGCGTCGGCGCGACCACTGCCGCGTTAGTGGGTGAGCCCTCTGACATGCGATACATGTTTCATTAACCAGCGGTCAGTCTAGATAGTTGCCTGCCAATACTCAACTTCAGAATGAATAAGTATTCATTCGTGGTAGACGCGTATGGGCGATCGTGGCACTATTTTGATCCGTTTTGACGCGCCGGAGAGTGCCGTGAATCAATACGATGCCATCGTGATAGGCGCAGGCCATAACGGCCTGACCAACGGCGCCTATCTCGCCAAGGCTGGCCTGAAAGTCGCCGTACTGGAGCGCAATCCCTATATCGGGGGCGCGACGGTCAGTCGGGAGTTGCACAAAGGTTGGTACTACTCAAACTGCTCTTATGTGTCGAGCCTACTGCGTCCGGAAATCACTCGAGATCTCGAACTCCCGCGTCATGGCCTGCAGGTAGTTCCGTTCGGTGGCGGCGCTACCTTCATGCGCAATGGCGACTACTTTGGCAACTACAGTGACCACGACCGGCACTACCGCGAGATCGCCAGGCACTCCAAGCGCGACGCCAATGCTTACGACCGCTACTCCGCTGACACCAGTCTGCAGACCAAACTCATTCGCCCCTACCTGTTGAGAACGCCACCCGATCCCACTTCGCTTAAACCCCGCGACCTTCGGGATCTGCTCGAATTCGCACGATCGTTTATGGCGCTGGGCGAGGAAAAATTGCTCGATACGATTAAATTCTGGACCGCCAGCGTCGGCGACTACCTGAACGAATATTTCGAGACCGATGTCATTAAAGCCCACATGGCGGGTAGCGGCATTATCGGCACAGCCCTGGGCGTTTATTCTCCCGGCACCGCGTATGTGTTGTTGCATCACTACATGGGGGATGTAGACGGCAATGTCGGCGCCTGGGGATTTGCGCGTGGCGGCATGGGCGCTATTGCCAGCTCACTGTCAAAGGCCCTGCAGTCCTACGGCGGCGAGATTATCTGCGACGCCAACGTCGACGAAATCATGGTTCGTAACGGTCAGGTGACAGGCGTGGCCCTCAAGGATGGCACCGAATATCGAGCGCCGATTGTCGTTTCCAACCTTGATCCCAAGCGCACCTTCCTCGACATTACCAACCCTTCGGATCTACCCAAGGATGTGCTGAAAAAGGCCCGGAATTTTAAAATCCGCGGCTCGTCGGGGAAATTAAATATCGCCCTCGATGGGCTGCCCGTGTTTAACGGCTTGGATCCAAAGAGTCGTTTGATGGCCGGCGACCTGCACTTCAGCGATTCGCTGGAGCGACAAGAACGCGCCTACGACGACTGGAAGGCGGGCACCTGGTCCAAGGATCCCTACCTCGACATGATGATCCCCTCTTTGACGGACCCCACGATGGCGCCCCCCGGTAAGCACATGATGTCAGTGTTCGTTCAGTATGCCCCCCCAAAGATAGAGGGCCGGGAGTGGACAGACGCGGACAAGGACGGATTTGAGAAATCGGTCATTGACCAGATTTCCAACTACAGCCCGAATTTCCGGGATTTGATTCTGCACTGTGAGACACGAACACCTCGGGAAATCGAAGCAGAAGTCGGATTGACAGAGGGCAATATCTTCATGGGTGAGCTGACTTTCGACCAGCTACTGTTCAACCGACCGTTCCCGGGCTACGCGCAGTATCGCGGCCCGATAAAAGGCATGTACTTGTGCAGCTCTGGCACGCACCCCGGGGGTGGCGTGATGGCCGCTCCGGGCGCCAATGCGGCGAGAGAAATACTCGCCGATTTGAGACGTCCCAATACCGTACCGGGAGGCTACGCTGATGACTGATTACGATGCAGTAATCATTGGTGCTGGCCACAACGGCCTGATCTGCGCCAATTATTTAGCCAAAGCAGGGCACCGTGTATTGGTGGTCGATGGGCGGTCAACACCGGGCGGCTGTGCGAGCACGCGTGAATTCGCGGAGGGCTTCCGGGTGTCTGATTGCGCGCAGTGGTTATCGCAGTTTGACAAACGCATTTTGAAGGACCTCGACCTCAAGTCGGCCGGCCTAAAACTCGGCAAAGCCAAACGCACGGTATCGCTACAAGGGAGCGGTGATCACCTGGTCCTGGATGGCGATACGATCAGTGGTGCCGGCACCGATGCCGTTGATCAGGCCGCCTATAGCGACTTCAAGAAAATGGTGCGCAGCTTCGCCAAATTGATGAGTCCGCTGTACCGCAGTCGACCACCGAAGCTGGTGGAGCAAAACTGGACTGATCGCCTGACGCTGATGAAGCTCGGTCTGGGGCTCAAACTCTTGGGCCGCGATCGCATGCGCGACCTAATGCGCATCGTGATGATCAATATCTACGACGTGATGAACGAACACTTTAAACATGACGCCATCAAAGCCGCGATTGCGCTCGACGCGGTCTCAGGCACCAACATGGGCCCCCGCTCTCCCAATACGGTTTATAGCTATTTGCATCGCGCGACAGGAGAGCACCTCTCTGATAGCGGAATCACGCAGGTGATGGGCGGGATGGGTTCCTTTGGGGCTGCGCTGGCGAAAGCCGCTGAGCAGCGTGGGGTGACGCTTCAGCTCGGTACCGCCGTCACTGCCATCACCAAGACCGGCGATCGTGTTTCTGGCGTGCAGATGGCATCCGGACAATCGATATCTGCCAAGCTTGTGATCTCCAGCGCCGATCCCACGACGACATTTCGCGACTTGCTGGGCTATCGCCAAATGGAAGCGGGCATGGCCAAGAGAGTCGAGCACTATCGGGCGCGCAGTGGCACCGCCAAGCTGCATTTAGCGCTCAGTGGCCTACCCTCATTCTCGGGGCTTGATCCTGCACAACTTACTGAGCGGCTCATCGTGACACCGTCGATGGACGGCATGGAAACCGCACTGAATCCGATGAAATATCGTGAACTCAGCGACTCCCACTTGCTCGATATCAGCATCCCCTCCATCGAGGATGCGTCGCTTGCACCCGCAGGACAGCACGTTTTGTCGGCCATTGTGCATTACGTACCGTACCAGCCTGCGATCGGCTGGGACGCCGCACGACCCCAGGTGCTGGCGCAACTGATTCGCGAGCTAGAAGTGTTTGCACCCGGTATTGGTGCGCTCGTCGTCGCCAGCGAACTGGTCGTACCCTCTGATCTAGAGGCGTCCCACGGTGTCACGGGAGGCAGCTGGCACCATGGAGAGCTGTCGATTGATCAAGCCTTGATGATGCGTCCCTTCCCGGGATCGACCCAATACGCGACAGCGGTGAATGGGCTGTATCTGTGTGGCGCGGGTGCGCACCCCGGTGGTGGTTTGCAGGGACTGCCCGGCCACAACGCTGCCAAGGAAATTTTAAAGCGAGGAGCCCTGTCATGAGCGCTTTCAGCAGAGACACCATGCTACTGACTACGCCTTTTCACTCGCGCGTTTCAGCCCTGTGTGACCTCAACGACTGGGGAAACTGGATGGGTTACACCACGCCCAACGCCTACTTTGATGTCGAGCTGGAGTATTTCGCCGTTCGCAGTACCACCGGCGTGTTCGACTTGTCACCGATGAACAAGTACCGGATCAACGGGCCCGACGCACAGGCATATCTCGATCGCTTGGTAACACGTGATGTGAGCAAAATCGGCGTTAACCGCGTGGGATATGCCATCTGGTGTGATGACAATGGCCAAGTCATCGACGATGGGACTATTTTCAGGCTGGGGGAGCAGGATTACCGCCTCTGCTCCTACCAACGCGCGGATGATTGGCTCGCCTGGAACACCTTGGGTTTCGACGTCACTATTCAGAATGAATCTGATGCTATCGCAGGGCTCGCAGTACAAGGACCCACCTCCTGCACCATCCTGACGCTACTTGGGTGTCACGACCTCGATCAGCTCAAGCCTTTCGGCATTGCCCACTACACCTTTGAAGGTCGGCCGCTGATGATTAGCCGAACCGGGTTTACCGGAGATCTGGGCTACGAAGTGTGGGTCCCCCCAGAGTCTGCCGAGGCGCTCTGGGATCAGCTGTTTGAGTTGGGTCGCGACTACCTCATCAAGCCCATTGGCTCGCATGCGCTAGAGCTGGCAAGAATCGAAGCAGGCTTTTTGCAAGCTAAAGTTGATTTTATGCCAGCAGAAGAGGTTGTTCGTGTCGGCCGCACTCGCAGTCCTTTTGAGCTGGGACTCAGCTGGCTCGTTGACTTCGAGAAACCCCTATTCAATGGCCGCGCTGCGCTGCTCCAAGAGCAGGCCCGCGGGTCTCGATATCGATTCGCGTTACTGGATGTGGAGGGCAATAAGCCGGCTGAGCACTCATTCATTCTGAAAGGCGACAAGCAGGTGGGCACCGTCACCTCCGCAGCTTGGTGCCCCACAGCAAAAGCCAATATCGCATACGCACAGATCGAGATGCCCCATGGCGCCGTAGGAGATGAACTGGTGGCAGAAATCTACTACCAGAGAGAGCTACATTGGACTCGCCTATTGGCCCCTTGCAGAGTCATAGACGGTCCGATATTTAAGTCGGCAAAACGTTGGCAAACGCCTGCGCCGCCGCATTGATAGACTCAAAGCCCGCTCGAGAGACGCCATGCAGATGATCGCGACTTCCGTGGATGACTCCTTTGACCGCATGCGGTCAAAGCTGGACGCTGAGAAATCCCGTCCGCACCACGCCATTGATCCGTATTTTTATCGGTCACACCTGGTGCACGAGCAGGAGTTGGAGCATCTAATTTTCAAAAGCTGGATCTATGCACTGCACGCCAGCGAAATACCGAATCCCGGTGATTATCAGCTTGTCGATATTGGCGAAGACTCCATTATCGTCGCGCGCACAGAGACCGGCGATATCAAAGCAATGCATAACATCTGCCGTCACCGAGGAGCGCGAGTTTGTGAGGAGCCCCGCGGCAATCGCAAGACTTACGTATGCCCGTATCACGGCTGGGTCTATCACGTGGATGGCTCTCTAAAAGCCGCCCGAGAGACCCATGTGATGCGTGACTTTGACGCCGCGGCGCACGGCTTAAAACCGGTAAAGTGTGTCAGCTATATGGGGCTGGTATTCATCAATTGTGACTCCGGCGCCGGGGATCTGATTGCCTCACTTGAAAACCTGCGCGAACCGCTAGGCGCTTATGACCTGGACCACGCGAAAGTCGCTCATCGTCACACTTACCGGGTAGACGCTAACTGGAAGCTGGCGATTGAGAATTACCTCGAGTGCTACCACTGTGCGACGTCACACCGGGCGTACGCTCGCCTCCATACCCTGAAAGATTTAAACGAGAAATCGGCACCGGTGGTCAAGGCCATGCTGGAACGCGCCGATGCGGTGACGGGGATCGAGGGCATTTCTAAGCAGCATACGCAGATATACCTCGACGCCCCCAGTTTCGGTGCGTGTGCGCACACCATGCGTTATGGCCTCTTTGATGGATTTGTCACGGGCAGTGAGGACGGGCAACCGGTAGCGCCATTGATGGGCGCGTTTCAGGATTACGACGGTGGCGCAGGCGACTTCCAGTTAGGCCCGCTGACGTTCATGCTGAATTATCCCGACCACTGCGTGTTATATCGATTTATTCCACGCTCACTCACCGAAACAGACATGGAGTTGGTCTGGTTCGTGAGAGAGGACGCTGAACCCGGCAAGGATTATGATCTCGATCGCCTGACTTGGCTCTGGCATCACACGACGCTGGAAGACGAGTACATCATTACTCGCAACGCCGCCGGCGTGAACTCCAGGTTTTTCGAGCCCGGGCCCTACCATCCTGAATTCGAAGCGACGCTGCAGCAGTTCATCGACTGGTATTTGGCGACACTCGAAAAGAGCCTGCCCTAAGCCGCGCCACCGCGGCAAACGAGACCGCGACACGGTGGTCAGCGCTGGTCCGGCTAACCCTGTCATCTAGCCCCCTAAAGAGATACTGTCTGCGTTGAGAAGGCGCTCGAAGAGCCCGTCGCCCGACGCAAACCGTAACCGCCGAACCTGACAGGGTAGCTATGGGATACCAGACTGAGCAGCACCCCCGGAGCCCGCCAACAAAACGCACGCGGGTACCTTTGTTCAGCGCTTTTTTTATGATCTACATTTTCGTCTCGGGTGGATCTTTTGGTATCGAGGAGATGATCTCCTCGGCGGGGCCTGGCCTGACCATTCTGCTACTACTGGCGCTTCCGGTTTTTTGGGCGCTACCCATGGCGCTGGTCGCCAGCGAGCTAGGTTCTGCGCTACCTGAAAGCGGCGGCTTCTACATCTGGATCCACCGCGCCATGGGGTCATTCTGGGCGTTCCAAGCCGCTTGGTGGTGGGCGCTGGCGGTACTCGTTGACACATCACTCTACATCGTACTCAGTGCAACCTACCTGCAGAATCAAATCGGTTTTGGAGACGGTATTTATTACACGATGTGCTGGGCGATTATCGCGCTGTTCACAATCGTCAACATTCTCGGGATCAAGTTCGTCGCACTGGGATCGACCGTTTTAGCGATTCTCATCATTTCGCCCATTCTTGTGCTAGCGGGCCTTGGACTGGCCAACTGGCAATTCGACCCCTTTACGCCTCTCACCCCACCCGACGTGGATTTACTGGGTAGTGAGGGCGCATTGATTCTGGGCCTGGGCGTGGGTTTGTGGATGTACTCCGGATACGAATCGATGTCTACGCTGGCAGGCGAGATCGAAGAGCCACGGTCGATCATCCCGAGGGCGCTGATGTTGGTACTACCCTTTGTGGCGGCAATGTACTTACTACCCACAATAGCGAGCCTCGCTGCCTTCGGACATTGGGATCTCTTCTCAGTCGAGGGCGGCGGTGGGCGTGTTTCATTTGTTGATATCGGTCGTGTATTAGGCGGCAGCGCTTTAGGCCACGCATTGCTCGCCTCAGCCGTACTGGGCAATCTGGCGCTTTACCTTGACTATATGGCCTCGGGCGCCCGACCGCTCCAGGTCCTGTCGAGAGATGGGTTCCTCCCCTCAAAGATCAGCTACATCAGCAAACGCTTTGGCACACCTGTTTTCGCCATCATATTAATTGCCGTCGTCAACGCCATTCTGGTCATCGGGCCTTTTCAGTCACTTGTCATTATCGACGTCTTGCTCACGGTCAGCGCCTACGCGTTGATCTTTCTCGCAGCCATTCGGCTGCGCGTGCGCGAGCCGGAACTCCCACGCCCTTTCAAAGTGCCTGGCAATAGCGCGGTACTGGTGGCACTCTGCGCGCCCCCGATGATCCTGATTGGATTCATGTTTTATATCACGCTGGGTGATCGGAGCGTGACGCTGTGGGAGCACACACACCTGAGCCTGCTCGGCATAGACATCGGCTGGTACGGTATCGCGGGCTTACTTGCGCTAGTCTCGGGACCTTTTCTCTACGGCCTTATCAAACGAGGGCACCCCTCAGGGGTTGCCTCCGAACTCAAATAGTCGCAAGCCCAATTCCGCTCGCAACACTAAGCCTCATACCAAAGGCCGTCCGGATCTTCTGGCCACACGCCCAAATAAGGCCCGTGCGCCTGAAAACCAAGCATTCTCCTTACCGACTCTGGCTGCGCACCAACGTCTTCGCGCGTGAGCGTAAGGTACTGGTTTTCCTCCTGACGCAACCAACCCAGGCAGTAGGTATTGACCAATGCTTTTCTGGGAGCGTCGGTGTGATTTGCGCCACCGCCATGGATCGTTGACCCCAAATATACAACAGCCGAACCTTTGGGCATGACCGCTTGATGCGTGTCATCCAGCGTGGCTATTTCAGGACATGAAATACCTTTCTCTTTCAGAAGCACATGAGTGGCGCCATTCTCCTCGGTAAAATCATCTAGCGCCCAAAGGACGGAGATTTGAGCCTCAAAATCCAGCAAGTCCATCGGGTAGATGGTATCGTCGCGATGCAGCGCCTGCGCGTCTTCACCCGGCAAAATCTCGATCGCCGTTGTACTCCCTACCTGATAGACCTCGCAATGTGGCTTTAATACCTTATCGGCGAGGGTGATTGCAGCGGGATGCATTAAAAAGGAAGCGAAAGAATCGGAGTACTTGGTCACGCCACCGACCCTCAAGGTGTTATGCCCATTAAACTCGTTTTGATAGAGGTGCCCCTCGCGATCGAATTCAGATCTCAAATCGGCATTGAGGGTATCGACAACCTTTTCGGGCAACAGATTCTCGATGATCACGGCGCCAGTGCGCTGCAGCGATCCTACCACTTGGTCGACGTTCTCTAAGTTCTGGTAGCGGGCAATACTCAATCCACCGACCTCCATGAATCATTACCTTAGCCTACGAGTATACGCTCTGACAGGGCCGGCGGCGGGTCTGGCGCGACCTAGTGGGTTGGCATAGTCTTGGCGCTAATATCCGGGAAAGCGCTGCTGACCCACTACCGGTAAAGCAAGCGGCTTTGACACCGACGGTTCACGAGAATTTCATGAAAAATAGTGAGTTAGATCCCTTAACCCACCCTGACTACTGGCAGATCAGAGTTGATCTAGCCGCTGCCTTTAGGTGGGCGGCCCGGCTTAATCTGCACGAGGCGGTGGCGAATCACTTTTCAGTTGCCGTTAACCATGACGGCACACAGTTTTTAATGAACCCCAATCAATCTCACTTTGCGCGAATCAGGGCGTCTGAGCTGATCCTCGTCGATGCCAATGATCCCGAAACCCTGCGCCGTCCAGATGCTCCCGACCCCACAGCCTGGGGCCTTCATGGCGCGCTGCACCGCCAATGCCCGCATGCCCGAGTGGCGCTCCACGTGCACTCAATCCATGCCACTGTGCTCTCGACATTGAGCGACCCACGTCTGCCACCAATAGATCAAAATTGTGCGATGTTTTTTAATCGCTATGCGATCGATACCGAATACGCCGGCTTGGCATTTGAGGAGGAAGCTGAGCGGTGTTGTCGACAGCTTTCTGATCCTGGCCACCAGGTGCTTATCATGTGCAACCACGGGGTCATGGTGATCGGTAAAGACGTTGCTGACGCCTTTAACCGGCTGTTCTATTTTGAGCGTGCGGCCGAGACCTATATAAAGGCAATGTGGACCGGACAACCGCTCCGCGTGTTATCTGATGCCGTTGCCGAAAAAACAGCGAGGCAATTGGAGGAATATCCCGAGCAGGCTGAGCGGCATTTTGCAGAACTCAAGGCGATTCTGGACGAGACCGAACCCGACTACGCCACCTGATTCAATTGACTAGGACACAGCCG
>Ga0181578_10003152_pt1 | contig 15129 bp, 9 predicted proteins | sample 071ome_21_FD_148659 | JGI IMG/M metagenome (GOLD analysis project Ga0181578, IMG submission 148659) | Coastal salt marsh microbial communities from the Groves Creek Marsh, Skidaway Island, Georgia - 071401CT metaG (spades assembly) | ecosystem: Environmental > Aquatic > Marine > Intertidal zone... | reverse complement strand
GTTCGCGAGGACGCGCACGTGTATAAAGATAAAGACGGGTACTACGTGGTGAAAGAGGAGTGGCAGAAACCGACGAATCCGTTCGAAAAGTTGAAATTGGCCAAGGACGCGATGAAGACGGTCATCGCGTTGAACGAGATTAAAACTTTAGGCGAAAAGAGCGGGTCGACGAAGGAAGATTTCGAAAAGTTCGAGCAAGAATTGGGAGACGGCGATGAAATCGACCATCGTTTGAAGTGGGCCGGGTTGTTTCATCGAAGGAAAGGACATTACGGTAGATTTATGATGCGATTGAAGTTGCCGGGCGGTATCGTTTCCTCGGAGCAGATGAAGTATTTGGCGAGCTTGGTACAATCGTATGGCGACGATGGGTGCGCGGATATCACGACGAGGCAAAATATTCAAATGCGAGGGATTCAATTGAAAGATGCGCACGATATTATGGTCAACTTGGAACGTTTGGGGATGTGTTCGTTGCAGTCTGGTTTGGACAACGCGAGAAACGCAACCGGGTCGCCCATCGCCGGGATCGACCCGTTGGAGATTATCGATACGAGACCGTTTACGACTAAGATTCAAGAGTACGTAACCGGTGGTGGAAGAGGAAACCCAGAAATAGCCAACTTGGGGAGAAAATGGAACGTTTGCGTGGTTGGTTCGTCGGACTATTTCGAACACCCAGAGTTGAACGATTTGGCGTTTGTCCCGGCGAAGAACGAGACGACGGGCGAGATGGGATTCAACGTTTTAGTTGGCGGGTTCATCTCGTCTGCGAGAGCTGCGGAGGCGATTCCTTTGGACGCGTGGGTTCCAGAATCGGACGTGGTTGCCATGACGCACGCGATTTTGACGACGTTCAGAGATTACGGTCATCGCGGCAACAGGCAAAAAGCCAGGATGATGTGGTTGGTGGACGAGATGGGATTGGATGTCTTTCGCACGGAAGTCGAATCGAGAATGCCAGGCGGGGCAAACTCGTTAGCGCGAGCGGCGAAGCAAGATTTGATCGATCGAACGCAAGTCAGAAGAAACGTCATCGGCGTCCACGACCAAAAGCAAGACGGTTTACAGTGGGTCGGCGCGAACGTCGTCGGCGGTCGTTTACAAGGCGACGACATGATGCGCATCGCCGAGTTGGCGGAGAAGTACGGCAGCGGTGAGATTCGTTTAACCGTCGAGCAAAACTTCTTGATTCCGAACGTGCCGAAAGAAAAAGTCGAGGAATTGTTGAAAGACGATTTGTTTTCGAGATACTCGACGAAACCGGGTAGGATTGTTGGCAATATCGTCGCGTGCACGGGGAACCAATTTTGCGGATTCGCGCAAATTGAAACGAAGCAAAACGCGTACAAGTTAGCGGAACACTTGGAATCCGTGCTCGATTTTCCGAAAGATGTGCGCATGATTTGGACCGGGTGCCCGAACTCGTGCGCACCGGTACAAGTCGCAGACGTCGGTTTGATGGGTGCGCAAGTCAAGGATCCGTCCGGCGCGAAAGGTATGGTACCGGGCGTGAACATTTTCATCGGCGGCACAGTTGGTCCAACTGGTCATTTGAAAGAAAAAGCCGAGATTGAAAAAGTGGCCTTGTCGGAGTTGTATCCGGTCGTGGAAAATGTCATGATTGAAAAGTTTGGCGCGACGAGGAAAGCAACGCCGACGGAAAATCCGAACAACGCCGCGAGGTGGAAAATCAACAAGTCGGCGCAGTATACCAAAGGCGTTCCGAAAGCGTTGGGAAAACAAACGCACATTTGTACCGGATGTGGGTACATCTATTCCGAGGAGAAGCCGTTCGACTCGTTACCGGAAGATTACGTATGCCCGTCGTGTTCGGCGCCGAAATCTAAGTTTGAAAAGATGAAAACCGAGGACGCCGCGCCAAAGTCGGCGAGACCGGTGACGGAGTACCCAGAAGGCACGCTAGTGACATTGAAAAGTGGCGAGAAAATCAAGTTAAAATTAGTCGAAAAGCAAGACGTTTCTGCAAACACGAGAAGATTTAGATTCGAGTTACCGTCGAAAGACCATATCCTAGGTTTACCGGTTGGACAACACGTCATGGTTTCCTGCGACGGAGGCAAAACGTCTCGTCCGTACACGCCGATTACCAACGACCAAGAAAAAGGTTTCATGGATTTGATGGTGAAAATTTACGATCAAGGCGTCGTGACGCAACAATTGGATAAGTTGGTCGTTGGAGAAGATTCCGTGGAGTTTGAAGGCCCGAACGGTTTGATTCGATACACGGCGCGAGGCGAATTTTCTGTGACCAACGCCGTCTCGAACGAAGTTGCCAAAAAATCGAACGTGAAATCGATTTCTATGATTTGCGGCGGTACCGGTATCACGCCGATGCTTCAAGTGGCGAGACAAATCTTTAGCGATGTCGGCGATACGACAAAAGTGAACATGATTTTTGCGAACCAGTCGCCGAAGGATATTTTGTGCAAAGCTGAATTGGACGAGTTGGCCGCGAAGGATCCGAACTTTTCCGTGCACTACACGGTCGATACGCCGAGCTTGGAGTTGTATTCGAAAGAGAATAAGTGGACTGGAAGTGTTGGTTTCGTGAACGCCGAGATGATCAAAACGCAATTGCCGCAACCGAGCGAGGAGAATGTGGTTTTGCTGTGCGGACCGCCGATGATGGTTGAGAGCTGCGAGAAGAACTTGAAAAGTTTAGGCTTCGATTGCGAGAAGAACGTTTTGAAGTTTTAAATACTATTTGTCGTGTACACATATAACACATAACATACGAGAGCATCCATCCACACATGTGCGCTGTTGTCGTTCTAGCTTTCGTCAGTGTTGTTAATATTGATGACGAAGATGCGTTTGCTTTTTATATTTATATTTTTGTATTTATACGGGACGTGTGCGCGTCGCCCGTATACCGGATGATATATAGTTTTCTTCGTATGAATAAAAAAATAGGTAAGACAATTTCCTGAAATATACAAGGTGATGTTCTATATGTATACGTTCTATATGTACAGTTTGTCCCCCAATACTAGCAATCGCAACAAGAACTTTTGAATATTCTCAATCAATTTTACGTGAGTGTTTCGTATTTCAAAACATCTTCCCTCGTGTTTAAATACGCTACAACCTCGCGTCGACGCTTTTCCGTCGTCGAGAACCAACGACCGACCATAGGATGTTCAGACAAACCAGCTACTACTGTAGCTGATTATTGCGCCCACTGAGCGGCAATCGCGTTTTGCTTCTTCACGTCGTAGATCCACACGGTACCGGCAACAATCATCGAAAACGCGCAGAAGAAACCCATGGTACCTTGCAACGCCACCGGTGTTCTGTCGTAGGTGTCGATCTCGAAGTGGCACTCAGACGTCTTGCTGTCCCCGTATTGGAAGATAGCACCGTCCGCATCAATGGCCATTACTTGCACGGTGTACGTCGTCGGCGCCGTGTTCAACGGAATCTTCACGTCTTTGCTTCCACTCAACCCAGTGGAATCAAACGCGTCAACCAAAAACTTAGAGGAATCCGCCGTTTGTTGGCACTGCTTATTATCTGCGATGTTGTCTTTGAATTTTCTCCACGCGCGGTCCACGATTTGGTCGCTGGTGTAGCACAATTTGATGGCGATTTTCGCCGGCGCGGCCGAGAGACCGGACCAGGTGACGGTCAAAGTGTCAGAACCGCTGATGTATTTCTGTTGTCGTATTCATCGCCGCAAAGAAGAAGAAGAAGAAGAAGAAGAAATATGATAAGTAAGAAATGTTTGCGTCGTTTCGTTAAGAAAAAAGTGTCCTTTGATGCCCACTTTTCTTCGAAATTTCGCGCGACTGGCGAAAGAGAGTCGGACATCGCGCGCGAAGAAGAAAATGGATCACCGGCGAGAAAATCGCGCGTTGAAAGTATTTTTTCATCTTCGTGCGATGAAATCTCGTACTTCTCTCGCGCGCGCCCTTCCGTTCGGGCGGGAAAAGAACAAAAAGATAAAACAAACCTGGGCAGCGCAACCATCCGCCAACGCGACGCCGGAGACGCCGACGGTGATTTTCGCGTCGTCTTTCATCTCGGAGTACAAGGTCGCCCCGGAGACGAATTGCATCAAAGCAATCAACGCCAAAAAGGCGGTGAATAATTTCGTGGTGAACTGCATAGTTATTTGTGCGTTGTTGTTATAGTGTCACGCGCGCGCGATTTTCTTTTCTTTTTTGTGAAGTAAAAGTAACTCGTTTGTTCTTGGTGTTCGCGGTGAAAAAAGCGCACGAGCGCCGCAAAGTAAAGAAATATCAAAAAAATATCGCGACCAAACGACGCCATATGACACGTGTGAGCGCGATCAAACGACACGAAAAAGAGTAAAAGAGGGAAAAAAGAGGGAAAAAAAGAAGCCATTTGGCTGGCGGACAAATTTTACTTCAGTTTTCAGACGCTTTGTGAAAAGTTATACATACAACAAACACAAACAAACATGGCGCCGAAAGAATTCGAGGCCCCCGTGCACACGATTCCGGTCGATTCGTAAGTATTCTTCGTTTACGATTCGTTCTTTACCGAACGCGTGCGACGTTCGCGTCGCGCGTCCGTTTCGACTTGAAAGTGCTCAAAATTTCGCGGGTGTCGCTTGGTCACTTTTTTTTTCGTCCTGTTTTGGGATTGTACAAACGTCGCGCGCGCGTTTGCGTTGATTCCGAACGCGAACTTTTCATAAAAGACGGATAAAAGTGAATAAAAACGTTTTGTTCATCATTTTATCGCGTTGAGATGGAGAGTTTGAATTCGGATCGATGCGTTACCGTCGCGTACGCGCATAGCCGCAAAAAGAAATTTCCATCTTTTACGTTTACCTTTTTTTCTTGCCTTGCGATACAAACTCACACCTTCTTCTTTCTTTTCAAATTTTTTTTCTTTTCAACTATGAAAAAAATATATAAAACAGGGAAAACAAGGCGATGTCTTTGAACATCTTCTCGTTCCAACGACCGCACCACATGTCCTTCCACATGTCCTGGATTGGATTTTTCATCTCCTTTGTATCCACTTTTGCGGCTGCGCCGATGGTCCCGGTCATCCGTGAGGATTTGAACATGACCAAGCCGGATCTCGGTAACGCCGCGTTGGCGTCGATTACCGGCACCATCATCTGCCGTGTATTGATGGGCACGTTCGTCGACACCGTCGGCCCGAGAATTGGTCTCGGTATGCTTTTGTTAATTACTGCTCCGTTCTGCTTCGCTATGCCGTTCGTGACCAGTGCGTCTGGATTTTTGATTTGCCGTTTGGGCATCGGTCTCGGCCTCGCGACGTTTGTCGCGTGCCAATTTTGGATGTCCGTTATGTTCAACGGTAAGTGCGTCGGTATCGCCAACGCCACGGCCGCTGGCTGGGGTAACCTTGGTGGTGGTGTCACGCAGTTCGTCATGCCGTTGGTCTACGCTGGTATGCTCAAAGCTACGGAAGATCGCGCGTTTACCGCTTGGAGATGGGCGTACATCGTCCCGGGTATGGCTCACTTGTTGGGCGGCATGGCTGTCATGTTTCTCGGACAAGATTTACCGGACGGTAACTACAAACTCTTGCACACTTCTGGTGCTCTCGAAAAGAAATCCGCGTGGCAAGTCACCGTCATTGGCATGAAGAACTACAGAATGTGGTGCATGGTCTTGACGTACGGCTTCTGCTTCGGCGTCGAGTTGACCATGAACAACATCGTCGCTTCGTACTTGTACGATCAATTCGACGTCGATTTAGCCATCGCCGGTGTTTTGGCGTCGTGCTACGGTTTGATGAACATTTTCGCGAGATCCGTTGGTGGTATCGCGTCTGATTGGTCTTCTCGCAAGTTCGGCATGAGAGGAAGATTGTGGTGCTTGTGGCTCTGGCAAACAGTTGAAGGTGTCATGTGCATCTTCATGGCTTTGGCGAAAGACTCTTTGGGCACCACCATCGCTATGATGGTCTTGTTCTCCATTTGCGTCCAAGCGTCTGAAGGCGCTTCCTACGGTATCGTCCCGTACATTACGAGACGCGCGTTGGGCGTCGCCTCTGGTTTCATCGGCGCCGGCGGTAACGCCGGTTCCACCATCTGCATCGCCTTGTTCTTCACCAAGGACTCCATTGAAACCTACGACGGTATCATGTATATGGGTATTGCCATCATCTGCGTTACTTTGTTGGTCATTCCGATCCACTTCCCTATGTGGGGTTCTATGTTCCTTGGTCCGAACGACTCCACGGAGGAGGACTACTACATCAAGAACGACTTCTCTCCGGAAGAAATCAAGCAAGGTTTGGCGGCGCCGGTCCAAAAGTTCTGCAACAACGCGCACGGTGAACGTCCGCCTTCCAAGAGAACCGCGGAAGCTGCGTAAGCGAAATACTCTGTGTTTATTTCGCACGTTTTTGTCGTCGTCGTCGCCTTGGATGTGCGAGCGGCGCGAGACGCGGCGGGGGCGGAGGAGTATTCGTACGCCTGAAAAAATTAGAAGCGAAGATCGCTGTGGAAAGCTCAAGGCGACGCTTTAAATTATGATAAAAGAAGAAGAATAGTTGACGCGTGGTATAAATCTCTCCTTTTGTGGGGAAGTTGTATATGTATATCATCAATCTACGGAATAACGTTTGTCTCGAACAAGAGTAAAATAATAATAAAATCCCGCGCTAAAAAGTTCTTCATAGTCTCGTCATCATTATCCTCAGGCTCTTTTTAAAATTTTGCAAACCGCGTGAAGGAAAAAGAGTTGACTTCACTTTTCGTCCTCGGAGCGTCGACCACTTCTCTCCGTCTCTCTCTCTGTCTGTCTGTGTGTGTGTGTGTGTGTCTCTCTCTCCTCGAGCATTTACCCGTCTCGCATTTCCAACCGCGGCGCGCCTATTGCGTGTGAACGTCACTTCCTCAGTTTACCACCCTCGGGAATCAAACGAGCGCCGGAAGAAAAGAAAAGAGAGGAAACGAAAAGCGAGAGAGATGGGCGCATGTCAAAATGGCATCCGAGAGAAAAACGCTCCATCGTCCCAACATGGGAAAGAAGACGAACGAAACCAAACGGAGGAGGAGGAGGAGATAGAGGAGGAGGAAACGACGAAGGTCCACCAACCCTGGACGACCGCGGAAGACTTAAAGCTGCAGCAGATGCAAGAAAAATACGGCAATAAATGGGCCACCGTCGCGGCGTCGCTTCCTGGACGCACCGGGCAACAATGCGCGCAGCGATGGCGACATCGCGTGAATCCAAACATCAGGCGAGAAAAGTGGACGAAGGAGGAAGACGAAAAGGTGAGAACACGCGCGACCGAATGCGATTGTTTTTACTTTTGCATCTCTCTCTCTCGTTTTGTGATTATTCGATTCGTTCCTTCGAAAAGAACGCGGAAGAAGAGACCAACGGACGTGAGAGAGAGAGAGAGAGAGATCCGAGTCAACGACCTCGTTTTGTTACTTTTTTGTCCGTTTTTTTTTGGCTCTCCCCCCTCAAGTTCGTTTTTGAAAAGACAAGAGACTCGTCGGAGGACACGAGTCGATGTCGGATTTTTGAAGAAGAAGAAGAAGAAGAAGAAGAAGAAGAAGAAGAAATAGAAGACATCGCGAACGCGTGGAAGTTTTGGTGTTTGTTCCGTTTGTTTTGTTTGTTTTTTTGTTGGGGCGCTTTCTGCTACTTTCTCTTTCTCTCGCGCGCGTTCGTAGTTTTCCCACGTCGTTCGGAAGCGTATCCCGACGTATTTTCTAACCGCGGACTCTTTTTTTTTTCTCTCTCTCTCTGTTCTCCGAAAACACACGACGAACGAAACAGTTAGCGGCACTGTACGACCAACACGGGCAACGATGGGCAATCATAGCGCGATCTCTGAGCGGTCGAACCGATCAGCAGTGCATGGGACGATGGCGAAGACATTTGGACCCGAGCGTGGAGAGAGGGAACTGGAAGACGGAGGAGGACGAGAGGTTAAAGAAAGCGTTCGAGACGCACGGGGCGAGGTGGGCGTTTATCGCGCGAGATATTGAAGGTAGGACAGCGCAACAATGTCGCGCGAGGTTTTATCAGTTGAACCAAACGCAGGAAGAGGAGGAGAAGGGGAAAAAGAAGAAGAAGAAGAGACAGACGACGGACGAAGCGGAGGAGGACGGAGCGAAGAAAGACGAAGAAGAGGGCGAGAAGAGGAAGAAGAGAAAGACGAGCGGAACGAAAAGTAGCGGCGGCAAAGAGAACGCGAATAGCAATAGCAATAAGAGTGGCACAAAACCAAACGCTAAATTCGCGCCTGTCGCGAAAGGATCTTTAGCGGAAGCTTTCCCGCCTATTACCGCTTCGATGGAGCAAATATCTCTCCGAGAGGAAAAGGACGAGGCAAAGAAAGGGTCTCTCGAACCGATTCAGTTTGATAAAGTGGCGGCGATGAAAGAAAATGCAGACGACGCGACGGCGGCGACTTTAAGCGTGCCCGCGAAGAAGAAGAAACCGGCGACTGGCACCGACGACGGCGAAGAAACGATGAACGTCAACAAAAATCATCAACGATTTTTTGCCCTAGATCCATCCAAGAGCGTAACCGCGCCTTCGACTCCAGAGGAGAAAACTGAGAAACCTCCTCCCGCGCGCTCGTCCCGATCGACGAAGAAAACAACCCCGACTCTTTTCTCGCCGCCGACGAAGAAACGCAGCAAATTTTCCTCGGCGACGCCAACCACAGACTCTGCGAATAACAATAAGAACAACAAAGGTTCTAAACCAAAAAACGCCGCGAAACCAAAAGCGTCGAGAAGAACGCCCGCGCTCACCGACGGACGACGACGAACATCCATCGTAAAGAACGACGCATTCAGAGGCACCGAAGACGACACTTTAACGCTCCTTTGCGCGGCTGCGGATAGATTGGAGAGCCTTTTCTCTCCTCCAGCCGTCGTCGAAAGCTTCTCGCCGTGAGAAAGAGAGAAGAAGAAGAATACAGAAGAGAGAGTTCAAAGCGAAAAACCTTCGCCTCGCGAGAGGGAAAGAGAGACAGAGAGAGACAAGAAAGAGCGCGCTCGCGGAGGAGAGCAGACCCATACTTGTATATATACGCGCACAATTTGCACGAGAAAGTACCGGAAGTCGTCATCTCTCGTCTTTGATTCTTTCTCTTTCGCTCTCTTTTCGCTCACCCAGCTCCTCCCTCTCGTTGTGTTAACAAAATATCTGCCCTTCGTGTAAAAGATGATGAAAAACCTCGTAAAAAATTTTTGGCATTTTGAATTGAATTCTCGAACGAAGCGCTCTCTCGTTTTCTCCTCATTTCTTCTGCGTGAGGGCGGAGGAAAATTTTCATCGATCGATCGCATCGCCCGCGTACCTCTCAACTTCCCTCCGAACGGTCGTTCGACGACTCGCTAATATTACCCGGCGTCCGTTGATACCGTCCGATACGCGTTTTTTTGAAACGTGAGAAAGCGCGGGCGATCGAGAACGGCATTAGAAATCGAGAGACGCGAGCGGGAAAGTTGGAGGTTTTTCTCTCTCTGTTGTTGGAAAAATTGAAGAAAATTTTGCCCTACGACGACGAAAAACAGCGGACGATCACTCATCATGAGAACGCCGATAGAAACTTTATCCGAGGATGAATTCCTGCGAGACTTGGTGCGTTTTCACCGCTCGACATTACGCTTTTCGGTTTCCATCGTTTATTGGTGTTTGGATGGCGATTTCATGGCGCGGTTACTGACATGTTAATTTTTTTCAAATCTCTCTCTCTCTGTGTGTTTGTATTCAAATCAACAGATTGCGCATTTGCAGACGATTCCTGAGAAGCAGAGACTGGTACCGGACGGGTCGTGTGCGTGTTTGATTCTTTCATTTTTTTTCAAAAACTCTTTCTCTCTCTCCCTTTTCATTTGCTGCTTGAGATGAACGAGATCGTGGGCGCGGTCGATCATCGATCTGCGGAGGGGCGATCGATCTCGATGGCGCGCGCTCGCGGTTTCGCGCGGTTTGTATAGAGGGAGAGACCTCCTCGTTTTGTTTTTCAGACTCCCGCGTATTTTATCGCTCTCTTTGTCGCCGATCGCGCGGTAAGAAGCACACTGACGTTTTCTTTTCTACGATCGCTCGTGGACAGCTCCGGAGAATTGGCCGGCGAAGACTTTGAACGGGTATAAGTTAGATCTGTTTGGGATATACAGACAAGTGGTGGCTCGCGGCGGATGGGGCCCGGACGAAACCACGTGCGAAAGGAAAATCAACTGGAGTCGAGAGATTTTTCCAAAGTTGGCGAATTATACGAGCACGCACAAAGCGACCAGCGTTGGGCACGATTTGATCACGTGTTACAAGAACTATTTGCACTCGTACGAGAGAAAGTACGCGGACGTGGACTGTAACATGGACGAGAGCAAGACGAACGAGCTGATCAAGTCGATTCCGATGAATACGCCGAGAGCGGGCGTGACCGGGACGAGATCGCCGGGGATGACGAAAAAAAAGCCAGTTGGTAGACCAAGAGCTTCGAATTTAGGCAGCGGTGGTGGCGGTAACGCTGTCGCTGCGGCCACTGCACCCTCGGCCCCGTCGAGAGGGGGTAACCGCGGCGGAGCGAGGAGCAAACCGAAACGCACCTACCCAGACGGCGCGAAGATCAAAGTATTTTGGCCCAAGGAGAACGATTGGTTCTTCGGCACAATCGTTCAGCAAGAATATATGCCTGTGGATGGTCAAACGTACTCGAAAATTGAGTACGAAGATGGCGACGAGGAGGTTTTGAATTTAGCGAACGAGAAAGTTAAATTAATCGACGAAAAGAGCGATGATGACGACGACGATGACGACGATGGTCTAGTCTACGTCCCGAGACCAACAGCGAGGCGACGAGGCGCAGCAGATCCGTCGCGCGCGCCTTTTGCTGCGGATACGGCTGCTTTGATCAACGCTGCGACTGGAGCTTTCGGAGACGAGTCTGATAAAGAGGAAGAGAACAAAGACGAAGGACGACGAAGAACTCGCTTGAACGGCGCCGATCCGAACGCCCCAGAACCGCCGCCCCCGAAAGACCGCGTAGAGATCGTGGAAGAAATGATGGAACATCACAACGCCGCGAGAGTTCTCGCAGAGCTACCTAACGAGTTTTGCACGGAAGATGAAACGTATCGGTTAGGTTATCGCATGGGTTTAAGAAGAATGGCAAAAGTTTCCACCGCGATGTTGATTGAAAAAATGCAAAAAATGCTTTTGGCAACCTCAACCACCGGCGGCGGTGGAGAGGACGAGACGTCGAAAGCAGCGAGCGGCAGTGTGCTCGACGAGTTATTCGACGACGGCAAGGCGGTTGTTTCGAAGGAAAAAGCGCAAGCGTTGTTCAATGCGCTCATCGATGCTGCGTACACTCCAGATAAAGACGCGGCAACGTACGACGCGAAAGGCGAACCGACGATGCCAAAGCGCGCGCCAGAGCCGGAAGATCCTAAGGATATGCCGGGCATGGTCAAAGAAGAGGAAGAGAATGCAGAAGAGAAAGTCGAAGAGAAGAAGACGGAAGACAAGGATGGAAGCGGCGGCGGCGGTAGTAGCGGTAATGGTGGCGATGATAACGACAATAATAAAGGGCCTGGACCATCCTCTGGCGGCGGCAGCGCTGGCGGAGCGAACGGCGATCAGAAACCAGACGACACCAACAAAGATAACGAACACAATGGCGGTAACAACGGAGACAACGAGGACGATGGCGCTGGTGCGACTGGTTTCCATGCGTCTATGCTAGCCGATAAGATGGATATTGATATTCCCTCGCCGACGAAGGAAAAGAAAGAAGAGCTGAAGCCAGCTGTCGCGCCAACTCGAAATTCTGGCCGACAACGCACGCTCTCGAAGAAAGTTTTAGAAGCCGTCGAAACAGGCTTGATGAAATCTCCAGTGAAATTACCGAAAGTTGCAGAAGAACCTGCCGCGAAGCGAGCAAAGACCGAGAATACTGCAGCGATGCGAACCATGCAAACCTCGGTGGCGCACGGGGGCGTTGAGAAGCGTAATCCGAACAAGAACGAAACGTCTACAGCTTCTCCGTCGCGTCCTATTAAAGCCAACGAAGCGCAAGCAACCACGACTAACATGAATGATAAAGAAGAAGAAAACGCGAAGAAGAAACCGGCACCGGCGGCAACAAAACAAGAAGCTCCGAAACCGGCGGCAATTACCGAAAATGGCGACGAGTTTGTCCCGTTACCTCCGGTACCGGGGCCGCCGGAATGGGTAGGTCCTATCCCCACCGTGAGTAACAGCGACCCAGAATACCTTTTGCACCAACTGAAAGTGTTCATCGCCAAATCTGGAGCCGTCCTCGACCGCGCTTGGCGTGTGACCGTCGCCATGCGTACGCAAGGCGCATCCGCCGGATCGTACGACGCGACGTACTGGGCCCCGGATAACAAGCGGTACAGAAGTCGCTTGGAAGTTGCTCGAGCGGTTGGTGTCGCCCCTTACGTCGCCCCAAAGAAACCGAAAGGCGAACCGCGGAAGCCTCGCGATCCGAACGCCCCGAAAAGATCTAGCGGTGGTTCTGGACGTTCTCGAGTTGGTACCAACTTCCGACGCCCGATCGACTCCTACCCAGTCGTCGAACTCGAAGCGCCGCCGCCGCCTCCAACCCAGCGCGTGCTGTGCGAACTCCTCGGCGACGGCACCGCCGTCCGATGGTTGGAAAAGCACGGGTTGGGCGAACACGCCGCGGCTTTTGTCATGCATGGCATCTTGCGCAAGAACCAACTCTTCGCGCCGCTAATGATGCAAGACATGGAAAACTTTGGTTTAGATTTAGAAACCGGCGCGAGGGTGTTGAAGTTCATCGAAGAGACGCGAGAAAACATTTCGTCGGCGGGTCATCTCACCGTCGAACAACTCACGCCGGTACCAGTCGGTCGACGCGTCACCTCGGAGGTCTTCTGCGACGACAGAGCAGAAAAAGAAATCTACTACGACCCCGGGACGTTTTTGTTTGACGAATCTGAACTGGCTGGTCGACAAAGCGTCAGCCGGGCGAACCCGCTGTTCGGGTTGGTCCAAGCGTTTTAGCGGAGAAAGAGAAAGAGAGAGTACAAAAAGAAAAGCACATTAATACAAAGAGAGAGAGAAAGAGAGAGAGAGAGAAAGAGAGAGAACAGTGCGCACACATTTTTTATTAACACGCACGTGGAAACACAACAAGAATCATCGTTACGTTCGTTCGCGACATCTTTTCTCTTTCGCGCGCTATTAATTTCACAGAACACCAAAAATATCCATTTCTTCATTCCCGAGAGGAAACTTTTCACGCAAACATGCATAAACACGAGATGACGACTGGCGGCCGTTTTGTGGTAGAATAATAAGAAAGAGTGGAAGAAACTGTCGCCATGACGAAATCTGCCGTCGTCGTCGGCGGTGGATTCATCGGCATCTCCTCGGCGATTCATCTCGCGTCGCGAGGTTTTGCCGTGACTGTATTGGAGAAATCATCCAAAGGCGTCGCGGATCGAAACGGCGACGCGGCGAGCTACGGCAACGCCGGGACGTTTGCTCCGTACGCGACGTTTGGATTAAACGAGAACAGAATGAACATTTTGTCCGTGGGAATGAAGGCATTTTTCGGCGGTAGTTTGACGTTTGGTGGAAGCAAAAGCGCAGAAGAAGAAGAAGAAAAGTCGCCTCTGAGCTTCCAACTGTCGTCGTCGAACGCGATGGAAGTGATGCGGTTCGCGATGCATTTTTTACGCGCCTCTAGCGCGGAAAACAGCGCGAAAACGTCGGTTGGATTGTCGGAACTGTGTAAACGCGCGTCGAGTTCGTGGAAAGAGACGTTGCGGTTAGCCGGGGTGAACCCGAAGGCGTTCATGGAGCAACACGCGAACCGGAACGGGTACTTGTTGCTCACGAAGAGCAGGTTCGATTCGAAAGAAGTCGTCGAGAAGAACGAGGAGCGGAGACGGTTGTTGGGAAACGTTTGGGAGCACGAAGGTGACGGAGAGATTGTTGGGCCAGAGGAGTGTTTAAAACTGGAACCGAATTTGACCGCCGCGGCGGTTGCCAACGGTGGCATTTTTTTTAAAGACGCGTGGTCGCTGAGAGCGCCGGATGTGTTTTTGAAAAAGTTGGCTGAGTTTGCGATGAAAATGAAAGGTCCGAACGGTGGTTCCGTCGTGATTAAATCCGGCGTCAGCGGCGAAGTGGTTGAAGTGAGAAAAGAACAAAATCTCGCGCAAAACGAGGAGCTAACAGGTAGAAACAACGCCAACGACGAAGCGAAGGCTGAAATCGTCACCAAAAATGGCGACGTGTATACCAACGTGCACACGATAGTCGTCTGCGCAGGATGGCGTTCGAAAGAAATCGCCCGCATGTGCGGCGATGGCGACATCCCACTCATCGCGGAGCGCGGCTACTCTATCGAGTTTTCGGATACCGACCAAGCGTCCCCGTCCGAGCTCTTGACCCGAGCGACGTGTTTCCAACGCGGCGGCTTCATCCTCTCCCCGCTGCGGTCTCGTCTCCGCGCCGCCGGTCTCGTCGAATTCGGCCCAAACCAACCACCCACCGCCGAAAACCTCCTCGCGCTGGAAACCACCACTCGCAAACTCCTCCAAAACCTCCCCGCCGCCGTCGCGCGAGAACCAACCTCCGATTGGCTCGGCGGTCGCCCAACTTTACCGGATTACCTCCCCGTCATCTCCAGAAGCTCGGTAAAATCAAACGTCGTGTACGCGTTCGGCCACCAACACGTCGGTTTCACCTTAGCCGGCATCACCGGGAAAATAGTCGCGGACCTCGCGGAAAAGAAAGAGCACGAGCTCGACTTTTCGCTCCAGCCGTACGCCGTGCAAAGATTCCTTTAAGCATAGCGCGCGATAGCCTCGCCCGGCGAGAGAGAGAGAGAGAGAGAAAAAAAAAGAGAAACAAAAACAGAGAGAGAGAGAGAGAGAGAGAGATTTATCTCGCCTGCCCCGCGTGTGCGCATAAATGTAATGTGTATCCAAACCCGTAGCGCATAGAAGTCACCGCCGACAAAACAACGCTCAAACGAATTCTAGTAGAAAACATCCATCTTCCTCTCTCTCTCTCTCTCTCTCTTACAAAAAAAAGCAAACGAACAACCTTCACCTTAGAAAAAAAAACACAAAAAACACAAAAACGCAAAAAAAGAGCGCGCAATCATGCCGGT
>Ga0181578_10003137_pt1 | contig 15159 bp, 11 predicted proteins | sample 071ome_21_FD_148659 | JGI IMG/M metagenome (GOLD analysis project Ga0181578, IMG submission 148659) | Coastal salt marsh microbial communities from the Groves Creek Marsh, Skidaway Island, Georgia - 071401CT metaG (spades assembly) | ecosystem: Environmental > Aquatic > Marine > Intertidal zone... | reverse complement strand
GAGGCGGGCATCGCCATGGTCTTCACCGGCATGCGCCATTTCCGCCACTAGACACCGGAGACACCCATGATCGTCACGACAACCGGAAGCGTCGAGGGACGCAGCGTCAGCAGCTATCTGGGCGTGTGCGCGGGCGAGGCCGTGGTCGGCGCCAACATCGTGCGCGACATGTTCGCATCCGTGCGCGATGTGGTGGGCGGCCGGTCCGGCAGCTATGAAAAGGTGTTGCGCTCCGCGCGTGAGGACGCGCTGGAAGGGATCACCGAGGCGGCGGCAGAACTGGGCGCCGACGCCATCATCGGCGTCTCGCTCGACTATGAGGTCGTTGGCGATGGCGGCTCGATGCTGATGGTGGTCGCCTCGGGCACCGCGGTGAAACTGGCCTAGCCGCCCGCCCCGTCAGGTGGGCCGCCCGCGGGGACATCGCGCACCCAGATCAGCAGCAGCACGCCGCCGACAACCAGGAACGGCAGGACGGTGGCCATGCCCCAGCGCTGGCCGCCGGTCGCCGCTGTCACCAGCGCCACCACCCACGGCCCCATGAAAGCCGTGACCTTCCCCGACAGGGCATAGAGCCCGAACATCTCGCTTTCCGTGCCGGGCGGGATGATGCGCGCCATCAGCGAACGGCTGGCCGCCTGCACCGGTCCGAAGAAGGTACCCAGCGTCGCACCCAGCACGATGAAAGCGAGCTTGCTCTCGACCATGAGCAGCGGCACGCCCACGGCGATGATCCCGGCAATGCCGATCAGGATCGTCCGCTTGGCGCCGATGCGGTCATCGACCCAGCCGAAGGCGAAGGCGCCCAGCCCGGCCGTCACATTGAGGATCAGGCCGAAAACAATGACCTCCGACACGGCCATCCCGAAGGTGCCCGCCGCGAACACGCCGCCGAAGGCGAAGAGCGTGTTGATGCCGTCGGTGAATAACATGCGCGCCAGCAGGTAACGCCAGACCTGCGGATAGTCGCGGATGTTGCGCAGCGTGCGGACCAGTTCTGCAAAGCCGGTGCGCACCGCCGCGCCCATGGGCAGGCCCTTGCCGCGCGGGTCCGGCGACCAGAGAAACAGCGGAACACAGAACACCAGCAGCCAGGCCGCCACCACCGGACCGGACATGCGCACGTTCTCCAGCGCGTCCGCGCCAGAGTCCAAACCAAATGGCGGCGGGTCGGCCTGCACGAAGACGAACAGCACCAGCAAAAGCCCGCCGACCCCGCCGATGTAACCGAGCCCCCAGGCCCAGCCCGATATCCGCCCCAGCCAGTTCGCCGGAACGAGGTTTGGCAGCAGCGCGTTGTAGAACACCATCGACAGCTCGAACGCGACCACCGTCACGCCGACCAGCAACAGCAGCAGCACCGCGTCGCCGGGATCGGGCGCGACGAACCACATCGCCGCGGACCCGACCGCCATGATCGCGGTAAAGAAGGCCAGCCACGGCTTGCGGGCGCGGCCCTGATCGGCAATCGCGCCCAGCACCGGGCTGATCAGGGCAATCGCCAGCGCGGACAGGCCGGTCATCACCGCCCACAATTCCGTCGCCACCGCCGCGTCCCCGACCACGGCCTGGGCGAAATATGCGGGAATCACGAAGGTCAGTACGACGGCGGGGAAGGGCGAGTTTGCCCAGTCGAACACGCACCATGCGCCGACCGCACGCCGGTCGAAGGGGGCTGGGTTCTTATCCGTCATGCGTCCTGGTCTCCGCCTTGCGGTCCTGCAGCCGCCAGTTCGCCAGCAGGATACCGCCCGCGATACAGCCCAGCCCAGCCCACACGCCCAGTGTGATCGGCTCACCCAGGATGACCGCGCCGGCGGCCATCGCGCCCATGGGATTCATGGTCAACCCGATGGCGACGCGCGACGGCGTCGTGTGCCGCAGCGCCCACAGCCACAGGAAGTAGGTAAACGCGCTGCCGATCACGCCGATATAGGCAATCGCGAGCAGGTTCTCGCGGGTCAGCGGAATGTCGCCGGGGGTGACGCCGCTCGCCGCCGCGATGGCGGCCAGCACCAGCACGCCCGGCACCATGTTGCAGACGACGAAGATCAGCGGCGGATACTTTCGGGCGAGGTGGCGCGAGACGACGTTATAGATGGACAATACCGCAGAAGCGGCCAGCATCAGAAGATCGCCCCGCCAGCCGCCGGGAATGGCGCTCGCGTCCTGCCACAGGGCCAGCACCACGCCGCCGGTCGAGACACTGACGCCCAGCGCCTTCAGCCAGGTGAGCTGTTCGGCCCGGAGCGCCGCGGAGACCGCCAAAGTCATAAAGGGCACGGTGGAGGCGATGATGCCGCCGCGCGCCGCCGAGGTGTAGGACAGCGAGGCAGAGACCAGCCACTGGCTGAACCCGAACATCACCACGCCCATCCCGACCAGCACCCAGAAGTCGCGCCCGCGCGGCCACCCGCGCGCGAAGACCAGCGCCATCGGCAGCAGGATTGCTGCGCCGATTCCCAGCCGGATCAGGGTGATCGCCAGCGGTTCCGCATCATTGGAAAGGAAGCGGATCGCGCCCAGCGTCGTGCCCGCCGCGAAGGGGGCGACCACGGCTGCCACCGCCGCCAGGAAGGCCAACCGTGCGGGCGTAAGGACAGGCGCCATCATGCGGGAAGGGCTTTCGGACGGCGTTGCCAGTTGGTGATGGCGATCCCGGCAATGACCAGGACAAAACCAACGATCATGGTTGCGGTCACCTGTTCATCCAGGAGGACACTGCCCCAGATCAGGGCCATCAGCGGGTTCATCGGGAGCGCGACCGCGACGAGCGTCGGCGTCGTATGCCGCAACGCCCACAGCCACAGCGTGTAGGACAGCACCGCCGCCCCGATCCCGAGATAGGCGATGGCCAGCCAGCCGGTCGTCGAAAGATCCGGCGTGAAGGCCGGTGCACCCGTGGCTTCGGCAACAATCCAGAGAAACAGGGAACCGGGCACAACCCCGGAGACCACAGAGACCAGCGGCGACTGGTGTTTCAGCGCGCGCGCCGACCAGACGCCGTAGATGGCCGTGATGAGCGCGCCGCCGACAACCATGGCGTCACCGATCCAGGCATCGGGCGGCGCCCCGGCATTCTGGGCCAGCGCCACCACAACACCGGAGGTGGCCACGATGATCCCCGCGATCTTCTGGCGGGTCGGCTTCTCGATGCCGAACACCGCGGCAATCGTCAGGGTCAGGAATGGCGTGATCGTGTAGGCCAGTGCGCCGCGCGACGATGTGGTGAACGCGAAGGCGTTGGAGAAAATGAACTGGAGGCCGCCGAAGAACAGCGCGCCCATCAGCCCCATCATCAAAAACTCACGCAGCGTCGGCCAGCGACGCACGACGACCAGGGCAATCACGCCCAGGACCACCGCCGCGGTGAAATTTCGCAGGAAGGCGATGGTCACCGGTTCCGTCTCGGTGACAAGGAACCGGATCGCGACAAAGGCCGACCCGCCCAGCGCCGTGGACATGGCCGCCGCAACGGCGGCGAGGATCGCCAGGTTGCCGGGATGGGACAGGAATTTCGGATTCACGCGGGACCGGACCGGAACGGAGACATTCAGGAAACCGTTTCAGTGTATCAGCCTCCCGTCCAACCCCCTACTAGGCCAGAAGGCTCCGCACCTGACCGTTGGCGACGGTCAGCATGGCAAGATCGACCGCCTCGGCCTCGCGCAGGCTGTCGAGAATCTGGCCCGTGCGCTCCACTGCGCCGTTGCGCGATTCCACCCAGGTCGCGATCACGCCATCGGCGGCGGCCTTGCCCAGCTTGCCCCGTCCGGCCAGTTCCAGCACCCGGTTGGTCAGCGCGGACTGGTGTGCATAGCTGTCGTCGATGATCGAATCGACGGCCATACGTTCCCAGTCGGAGGACGGCTCGATCGACTTTGCGGCGTGGCGCAGCCAGTCGATGCCCAGCCGCGCCCCGAGCTGGAAGTAGATCCGGCCCGTGTCGAGCACCGGCACGCCCGTCTCGCGCGCGATCTGCACCACATCGCCGCCCGCCGCCAGCACATCGAGGCTGGCAATCTTGAGCGCCAGCGCCGGCGGCGCGCCCTTGTCCGTTAGGGCCGCCACCTGCACGTCGATGTCGCGACGATCCTCGTCCGCCACGATGTCGGGCAGGTTGGCCACCAGTTTCTGGATGCCCGGCGCGTAACGCTCGATGGTCGCCGCGATGTCGAGCGGCCGGCGCGCATGGGTCAGGAACCAGACCGTCATCCGCTCCACCAGCATTTCCAGTTCATGGGACATGTCGAGCTGGACACCCGCATCGACCTCGAGGTCGAGCAGCTCGATGTCCCGCCACACGGGCCGCAGATCGAAGGCGTCACGTGCGATGACATAGGCCCGCGCTATATCGTCGGGCGCCGCGCCCGAACGCTCGCGCAAATCCAGCACGAAGCTGGCACCGACCCGGTTAACCAGCGAGTTGGTCACATAGGTCGCGACGATTTCCCGGCGCAGGCGATGGCGTGAAATCTCGTCAGCGAACTTCTCGCGAAGCGGCCGCGGGAAATAGCGCGCAAGATCCTTCACCAGATAGTCGTCGTCGGGGACCGCCGTCGGCAGCAGGTCGCCATACAGCGCGATCTTCGCATGGGAGAACAGCACCGCGTATTCCGGACGCGTCAGCCCGAGACCGTCGGCCAGCAGGTCCGCCATGTCCTCGTCATCGGGCAGATGCTCGATGGCCCGGTCGAGCAGGCCGCGGCGCTCCAGTGAACGCATCACCCGCCACTGGGTGTCGATTCGCTCGGCGGCCCGGCGCTGGGCCTGGGAGATGGCCTGGGTCTGGAGATAGTTGTCGTTCAGAACCAGACGGCCGACCTCGTCGGTCATGTCTTCAAGCAGTTTGTCGCGCTGCTTGACCGTGATCCGGCCCGCCGCGACGGCATCGGCCAGCGCGATCTTGATGTTCACCTCATGGTCCGAGCAATCGACGCCGGCCGAGTTGTCGATGAAGTCGGTGTTCAGCCGGCCGCCACGGCGCGCATATTCGATGCGCCCGCGCTGGGTGACGCCCAGGTTCGCACCCTCGCCGATCACCTTGCAGCGCAGTTCATGGGCGTTGACACGCACCGCATCGTTGGAGCGGTCGTCCGCATCGGCGTTGGATTCCGCCGAGGACTTCACATAGGTGCCGATCCCGCCGAACCACAGCAGATCGACCTCCGCCAGCAGGATCGCCTGGATTAGCTCGTTGGGCGTCACCTGGTCCCGGGTAACGCCCAGCACGGACTTCATCTGGGCCGTCAGCTTGATCGACTTGGCCTTGCGGTCGAATATTCCGCCGCCCCTGGAGATCAGCTTCTCGTCGTAGTCCGCCCAGTTCGAGCGCGGCAGTTCGAACAGCCGCTTGCGCTCGGCGAAGCTCTTCGCCGGATCGGGGTCGGGGTCGAAGAAGATGTGCAGGTGGTTGAAGGCGGCGACCAGCCGGATGTGCTCGGACAGCAGCATGCCGTTGCCGAACACGTCACCGGACATGTCACCGACACCGACCACGGTGAAGTCCTGGGTCTGGGTGTCGCGGCCCATCTCGCGGAAGTGGCGCTTGACCGATTCCCACGCACCCTTGGCCGTGATTCCCATTTTCTTGTGGTCGTAGCCCGCCGAGCCGCCCGAGGCGAAGGCGTCGTCGAGCCAGAAGCCGTATTCCTGGCTCAGCCCGTTGGCGATGTCGGAGAAGGTCGCCGTGCCCTTGTCGGCGGCGACCACCAGATAGGGATCGTCCACATCGCGCCGCACCACCTGTTCCGGCGGCACGATCTTGCCCTCGACGAAATTGTCGGTGATGTCGAGCAGGCCGCGCATCAGGGTGCTGTAGCAGGCCACGACCTCGTCCTGGGTGGCCTGCCGGTCCGCCTGGGGATCACCCGTGGGGGCAGGCAGCATCTTGCACACGAAGCCGCCCTTGGCGCCGACGGGCACGATCACCGCGTTCTTCACCGTCTGCGCCTTCTGCAGGCCCAGAATCTCGGTGCGGAAATCCTCGCGCCGGTCGGACCAGCGGATGCCGCCGCGCGCCACGTCGCCGCCGCGCAGGTGGCAGCCCTCCATGCGCGGGCTATAGACGAACACCTCTTTCTTCGGCCGCGGCGCAGGCAGCTCATCGACCGCCTGGCTGTCGATCTTGAACGACATGTAGGGCTTCACTTCGCCGTCGTCGTCGGTCTGGAAGAAGTTGGTGCGCAGGGTCGATTCAACGGCGTTGGCGAAGCGACGGATGATGCGGTCCTCGTCCAGGTTGACCACGGCATCGAGGCCGTCCGCGAGAGCACCCAGCAGTTTCTTTTCGGCCCGCTTGCCCTTGGGCGTGCCCGCGAGCTCCGGATCGAAACGCGCGAAGAACAGGCCGACGATATGCGCCGCCAGCGCCGGGTTGTTGGCCAGCGTTTCTTCCATGTAGCTCTGTGAGAAGGGGATGCGGCTCTGCAGCAGGAACTTGCAGTAGGCCCGCAGGATCAGGATTTCCCGCCATTCGAGGCCCGCGCCGAGGACCAGATTGTTGAACCCGTCATTGGCCACCCGGTCGGACAGCACGCGCGCGAAGCACGCCTGGAAGGGTTCGCGTACGGTCTTCAGGTCGATCCCGGCACCCGAGCGCATTTGCATCGCGAAATCGTGGATCCAGACCTCACCCGTCTGCTCGCCATACAGGTAGTTCACCTCGAACGGCTCCTCGCCGATCACCTTCAGCCCCATGTTCTCCAGCATCGGGATCACATCGGACAGCGGCAGCGGCCGGCCCGCGTGATAGAGCTTGAGGTGGACCGTATCCTCCGGCTCGCCTTCGGGCCGGTAGAGGTTCAGCTCCAGCCCGTCGGCGATCCGCGCCGCATCCACGTGCCCCACATCCGCGACGGCGGTCTGCGGGTCGTAGCGGTCACGATAGGCCAGCGTGAAGGACTGGCCGTAGCGCTGGAACATGACAAGGCCCGCCGCCTCGCCGTGCGCGCCGATCAGCTCATCGCGCAGCCGGTCCTCCCAGGAGCGTGACGCCTCGCGCAGCTCGGCCTCGATGGCCTCCACGTCATAGTCGGGGATGCCCGCCTCGCCGATCTTGATGACGAACAGGATCTGGGCGAGGACGGATTCGGTCCCGAATTCCGGGAAGAACGCTGCGACGGTCCCGCCGAAAGCGCGTTCGAGGATTTCGGAGAGCTGCAGACGCAGGCTCGTGTCGTAGCGGTCGCGCGGCACGAAGACCAGCGCGGTGATGTAGCGCCGGAACGGGTCCTCGCGCAGGAACAGCGCCGTGCGCTGACGCTCCTGCAGATGAAGAATGCCCAGCGCATTCGCCAGGAGCTGCTTCTCCCCGATCTGCAGCAACTCGTCGCGCGGATAGTTTTCCAGGATATGGGCCAGCGCCTTGGCGTCGTGCCCGGCCGGCGGCAGGCCGGCGCGCGCGAGGGTGGATTCGACCTTCTCGCGCAGCATCGGGATGTTCATCGGCGAGCGGCTGTATGCCGCCGAGGTGAACAGGCCCACGATCATCCGCTCGCCGGTGACATTGCCCTTTGCGTCGATGATCTTGATGCCGATGACATCCATATGCACCCGGCGGTGGACCGAGGCGCGCTGGTTGGCCTTGGTGATCATCATGAGCTGCGACTGGCGCACGAAGGAGCGCACGTCCTCGGGCAGCGGGGCGTCGTCGGCCCAGTTCTCGAAGATGGGCCGCGCCGCGTCGCGCAGCACGCCCAGCCCGCCCGGGCCACTGCGCAGCCGCTGGTCCGCACCGGTGCCGGTGTGGCTGTATTCGCGATACCCCAGGAAGGTGAAATGATCGTCGCTCATCCATTCCAGGAAGGCGCGGGTGCGCTCCACCTCAGCGGAGTCGATCGGCGGCGGATTGTCGGCCAGCTCGGACACGATCGCCGTGACCCGCTCGTGCATCTTCGGCCAGTCCTCGACCGCCGCGCGCACATCCGACAGCACCTGCTCGATCCGTGCCGTCAGCCGGGCGAGGGTCTCGGCGTCCGGCTGTTCGTTCACCTCGATATGCATGAAGCTCTCGGCCGACGGGCTGCGACCCTCGGCGGGCGCGAACCCTGTGAGCTTGCCCTTGGCGTTCCGCGTCACCTCGAAAATCGGGTGGATCACCAGATGGACCGTCAGGCCCTGATAGTTCAGCTCCGCCGTGAGGGAATCGACCAGGAAGGGCATGTCCTCGGTCACCACCTCGATCACCGTGTGGGCCGTGCGCGCGTTGTGCCCTCCTTCGAGATGCGGATTGAAGACACGGATCAGCGGCCCGCCGCGATGCCGGACCTGGGCGAAGTCCCAGAAGGAGACGGCCGCCTCGAACAGTTCCTCGGCACCCGATTCGACGATGTCGCCCGGCGGAACGTTGCCGTAGAACGCCCGCACGAATTCACCGCAGCCCTTGCCGTACTTCTTCACCGCAAGCTGGGCCGCCTTGCCGACGAGGTTTTTCTTGCGGGTATGTGTGCGCGCAGTCATGGGTCGTTTCCTCGATCACTCCGGCGTTCTTTGTCGCACGCGAATGTGGCGCGGCAATGTCGTCCCGGCTGCCCTGTCCGTCCGGGCCGCCGGCAGACACGGGCAAGCATTCCTTAACCAAACTCCGTCCATACTTCCGGGCGTGAACGGGTCGGCGCAAGGCCAATCGTTGCGAACGACGTCCGGCAAAGACTTGGGGGACGAAATCCCGGGGGACATATGAGCGCACAAAACCTTAATTCCACGCAAACCGCGGACGCTGCCGCCCTGTCGGTCTTTCCTGTCGATCTGCGCTTCACCCTGCCCGTTCCCGGCCGGCCGGTTTTCCTGTCCGTGGTCGCGGGCCGTGAGCGCCGCTCCCCGGCACGCCTGCAGGATGAACGCCGCCGCCATCCGCTGCACACCGCCGGCAATATCCTGTTCATGCTCACGAGCCTGACCGGCATCTATGCCGTGGCCCTGATCGCGATGCTGGCGCTGAACTCGGTGATCGATTTCTAGACAGCGCGCCGCCTTGTCCGTTCGCCGTCGAATGGCAACGTTCGGACAGACCTTGCCTCCGCACCCGCTTTGGTGAACCCTGACGGCTGCATGCAACGCAGCCGGGAGGGTCCGCGTGCGCCTCGTCACATATTCTGAATCCGGCCGGAACGGCCTTCGTCTCGGCGCGCTGGTGGATGGCGACCAACGGATCGTCGATCTGCACGCCGCAGCACTGGCCCGCGGCCGCGCCGCCGACGCCTTCACCTCCATGCTTACGCTGATCGACGCCGGGCCCGCTGCGCTGGATCACGCACGCACCCTGGCTGACGCGAGCCCCGAGGCCGCGCTGGCCGAAGCGGGCGCGGTCCGCCTGCATGCACCGTTGCCCAACCCCCGCCGGCTGCGCGACTGCACCTGCTTCCTGCAGCATCTGCGCAATGCCCGCGCGGTCCGTTACACCCGCCTCGCCGCGCGTGAGGACGACCCCGATGCTGCCTTCGCGCGCTTCAAGGCCGCGGGCGCGCTGGACGTCCCGAAGGAGTGGGAGGCCGCGCCGGTCTATCTGAACAGCAACCATCTGAGCATCATCGGTCCCGGTGACGATGCCATCTGGCCCGACGAGGCAAGGCGGATGGATTACGAGCTGGAATGGGCCGTGGTCACCGGATCGGCGGGAACGGATATCAAGGCCGAACAGGCGGCGAAGCATTTTTTCGGCTTCACCATCTTCAACGACATCAGCGCGCGCGACACCCAGGCCATCGAGATCCGTACCGGCGCGGGCATGGGCGGTCCCGGCAAGGACTTCGACGCGGGCAACATCATGGGCCCGTGCATCGTCACCGCCGACGAGATCACGGACCCCTACGACCAGACGATGACCGCGCGCATCAACGGTGAGGAATGGAGCCGGGGCAACACCCGCATGATGGACCACCGCTTCGAGGACGTGCTGGCCCATCTGAGCCGCAGCCAGACCGTCCATGCGGGCGAGATCTTCGGGTCCGGCACCGTGCCCACGGGCTGCGGGCTGGAACACAACAGGTATCTGTCGGACGGCGACACGATCGAGCTGGAAGTCGAGAAGATCGGCGTCCTGAAGAACCGGATCGTCAAGCCGGCCGACTGGCGCGACCGCCAAAGTCCGGACAACAACTGAAGACGACCAGAAACGGGGAAAGACAAATGCCGCGCGATATCCGCCGGGTGATCACCGGCCACGACGGCGACGGCAAGGCCGTCGTGATGATCGACGAGACCATGACGCCGGACATGGGCCATGTGTACACCCCGCCGGGACAGTCCAATGTGCGGCTGTCGGATGTGTGGCTGTCCCATGCTGTGCCCGACAACAATTCCGGCAACGCCGATACCGTGGAAGACAAGGTCACGCTGGAGCCGCCGGCCGGTGGCGCCGTGTTCCGGGTGCTGGAGCTGCCGCCGGATTCCGAACGCAACTACGACCAGATGAAGGAATACTTCGAGAAGATGGGCGCGGGCGAACGCCTCGACGGCCAGAAGCACCCCGGCATGCACAAGACCCGGTCGGTGGATTACCTGGTCATCATCTCCGGCGAGGTGTGGCTGATCCTCGACGAGGAAGAGGTGCTCCTGAAGGCCGGCGACATGTGCGTCCAGCGCGGCACCCTGCATGCCTGGTCGAACCGCTCCAGCGAGCCCTGCCTGCTGGCCGCCGTGCTTGTGGACGCGCAACCCTTGGGGTGAAGCGGCGCGGATTTGAGACCCGATCCATATAAAATTTGTTCCCGGTCATCGGTTGAGACCGGACCGTCGCTGCGCCACAATCGCCGCCGCAACACAGACGCCATCTGCCAACAACGGAGCCGACCATGGGCCTCAATTTCATGGAGCACATCCTGATCCTCACCCACGATCCCGACGGGACACGCGACTGGTGGGTAAAGAATCTCGGCTTCCGTTCGGGCGACCATCCCGAGTTCGGCTTCCCGGTCCACTGGCTCTACATCGGCGACCAGGACGTCGTGCATATCGGCAAGGCCAACTTCTCCGAACACCAGAACGAGTATCTTCGCCCCGGCGACGACAGCGCGGCTGCGGAGGCGGAAGCCAATGCGGGATCGGGCCGGATCGACCATGTGTGCTTCAACTGCTCTGGCATCGATGAATTCGTCGAGCGGCTGGAGACCAACGGCATCAAGTTCAACGAGCGCCAGGCGCACGATCAGTCGCTCTACCAGCTGTTCTTCATGGAGCCGATCAACGGCATCAAGGTCGAGCTGAACTTCTCAGCAGCCGAGGCCCAGGCCGCCGGCCGCTCACCGACCAGAACCGCCGCCGACGCTGCCGAATAACGGCATATCGAACGGACATCACTGTGTGACACGGCCCGCCCCAACCGGCGGGCCGTCTGCTTTTGCGCAGCGGCTGGACGCAGCGGCAGCGTATGCGCAAAACTAGCTCACGCTTTCATGCGAAAGAATTCATCGGGGGGAGAGAACGATGCGGGAATACGGCATCGGGCAGTCTGTGCCGCGCGTCGAAGACCGGCGGCTGCTGACGGGTAAAGGCAACTACACTGACGATCGTGCGGTGCCCGGCGCGGCCCACATGGCGATCCTGCGCTCACCCCATGCCGCCGCCGCGATCACCGCCATCAACACCGCCGAAGCCGCCGCCATGCCCGGCGTGATTGAAATCCTGACTGCCGCCGAGCTCAACGCCGACGGCATCGGCGGGCTGGCCGTCAGCGTAAAACGCAAGCAGCGCGACGGCTCACCAATGGTCGAACCGCCCTACCCGCTGCTGGCGGATGGCGAGGTGCATCTGGTTGGCCAGGCTGTGGCCGCTGTCATCGCCGAGACCCGCGCCCAGGCCATGGACGCAGCCGAAGCCATCGACGTGACCTATGAGGCCCGGCCCGTCATCACCGAGACCGGTCACGCGCGCGACGCTGGCGCGGCCCAGGTCTGGAAACAGGTTCCGGACAACGAGAGCTTCCTGTTCGAACTCGGCGACCGCGAGAAGACCGACGCCGCGTTTGCCGCCGCGCCCCATGTGGTGAGCCTTGACTTCGTCATCAGCCGGGTGGCCACCAACACGATGGAGCCGCGCGCTGCGATCGGTTTCTTCGATCCTCTGGAAGAACGCTACACGCTCTATGCCGGGGTACAGTCCCCCCACCGCCTGCGGTCCGACCTGTGTGCCAACGTGCTGAAAGTTCCCGAGGGCAAGCTGCGGGTGATCTCCCCCGACATGGGTGGCGGCTTCGGCATGCGCGGCAGCCCGTTCGCCGAACACGGGCTGGTCCTTTGGGCGGCCAAGCGCACGGGCCGGCCGGTCCGCTGGACGGCGGTGCGCAGCGAGGCACTGGCCAGCGACTATCACGCGCGCGACAACGTCTCCCGCACGGAACTGGCGCTGGACGAGAACGGGCGCTTCCTGGCGTTCCGCATCCGCACCGACGCCTCGATGGGCGGGTTTCTGGCCAATTCCGGGCCCCATTCACCGACCAACAACCTGGGCGGACTGGCCGGCACCTACACGACGCCGCATATCCATGCCGAGGTGCACGGGGTGTACACCCACACAAGCCCGACCGCGACCTACCGCGGGGCGGGGCGGCCCGAGGCATCCTATGCAATCGAGCGCACCATCGACGTCGCCGCGCGCGAGCTGGGCATCGACCCGGTGGAGCTGCGCCGGCGCAACCTGATCCCGCCCGAGGCGCTGCCCTACGACACGGGCTTCGTGTTCACCTATGACAGCGGTGATTTCGAGAAGTGCCTCGACCGCGCGGTCGAGGCCGCCGACTATGCCGGTTTCGAGGCGCGCCGCGCCGAAGCGGCCACGCAGGGCAAGTTGCGCGGCATCGGCATCGCCAGCGTGATCGAGATTGCCGGCGGACCGCTGCCGCTGCCCAACGAGGAAAGCGCGTCGATCCGCTTCGACGCCGACGGCGGGGCCTCCGTGCTGATGGGCACCCACTCCCACGGCCAGGGCCACGAGACTGCCTTCCGCCAGATCGCCTCGGAAAAGCTCGGCATTCCGTTCGATTCCATCCGCGTGCTCTACGGCGACACGGAACTGGTCCATCACGGCAAGGGCACCTTCGGCTCGCGCTCGATCAGCGTCGGCGGTGCGGCCCTGCTGCGCGCGTCGGAGAAGATCATCGATCGCGCCCGCAAGATCGCCGCACACCTGATGGAGGCCGCGGAGGCCGACATCACCTTCGACAACGGCACCTTCACAGTCAGCGGCACCGACCGGACAATCACCCTGCCTGAGGTTGCGAAGGCGTCCTACCAGGCAGCGCGCATGCCGCGCGAACTGGAAATGGGCCTGAACGAAAGCGCCATCATCCTGCCGCCGGGACCGACCTACCCCAATGGCTGCCATGTGGCCGAGGTCGAGATCGACCGCGACACGGGCGTGGTCGAGATCATTTCCTATACGGTGGTGGACGATGTGGGCGTGGCGCTGAATCCGATGATGGTGAAGGGCCAGGTTCATGGCGGCGTCGTGCAGGGCGCCGGGCAGGCCCTTCTGGAGCAGATCGTCTATGACCCCGAATCCGGCCAGCTCCTGACCGGCTCGTTTATGGACTACGCCATGCCGCGGGCCGACAACTTCCCCTCGTTCAACGTGATCGAGCACAACGTCCCGTCCAAGAATAATCCGATGGGGCTGAAGGGCGCCGGCGAGGCCGGGACGGTCGGCGCGCTGCCGGCCGTGATGAACGCGGTGTGCGATGCGCTGTATGCAGTGGGCGTGCGCCACATTGACATGCCGGCCACACCGCCGCGTGTCTGGGCCGCCATTCACGAGGCCACGGCTGCGTAGCAGGACGGCCACTTAGTTGGGCCAGAGCGTAATCATACTACCGCCGGTTGATCTGCCGGGATATCGTATCCCTGTATGATCACTTTTTTCCCTTTTAGTGTATTCACCTGCCCACTTGATGGTTAGACTTTGGGCGGACCCGGCGAAAATAACAATGCCGGGCGAGGAAACCAAAGTCTCAATCAGGGATGACGTCTTATGAAAAAGCTCACAAACATTGGCCTCGCGCTGCTTGGCGCGATCGGCCTGGCGGCTGTTGCTCCCACGGGCGCGACCGCAGCTGACTTCCCCAACAAGCCCGTCGTGATCCAGGTGCCGTTCGCACCGGGCGGCGGCGCAGACCGGACCTTCCGCCTGTTCGCACCGTATCTCGGCGCCGAACTCGGCCAGCCGGTCAAGGTCACCAATGTCGCCGGTGGCGGCGGCTGGGTGTCCTGGAGCCAGGTCACCAACGAATGGGGCCCGGATGACGACCATAATCTGGCAGTCGTGAACATCCCGCACATCTTCTCGATGCTGAATCCGGAGATGAAGCGAAAGGAAACCCTGGAATCCTTCAACTTCCTGGCGTGGCACTCCTACGACCCGGGCCTGTGGCTCATCCGCTGGGACGACGACCGCTTCCAGACGCTCGCCGAGATGATCGCCTATGCCGAGAAGAAGCCGATCGTTGTGTCGGTGGGCAGCCATGGCGGTGACGACCATGTGGGCATGGCCTTCGCGATGAAGGCGGTTCCGGCACTGAAGAACTCAAAGCTGCTGTTCTCGGACACGGGTGACAACGGCAAGATCCAGCAGATCCTGGGCAAGACCTCCGACATGGTGGCCGGCAATGTGGGCTACTACATCAACAGCATCATGGAGCGGAAACTCCGCCCCGTGTCCGTGCTGCATGATGAGCCGTGGATCCTGCTGCCGAGCGTGCCGACCTTCCAGGAAGTCACCGGACAGCCGAACGTGACCTATGCCGGTCGTACGCTGGCAACCGCAAACGGTCTCGCCGAAGAGAAGCGGCAGGTCTATCTCGCCGCCATCGAGAAGGCGATGAACAACCCCGAGTACCAGCAGAAGGAGCGGGCCAACCGCAACTTCCTGATGTACCGCACGGGTGAAGACATGTGGAAGCTGCTGCGTGCCGGCCAGAAGGTGGCCGAAGACGCAGCCTACTGGGAGAACGCCCAGTAAGCGTTCCACCGCTGCGACACTTGCCGTGCCCTGTCCGGACGTTCCGGACAGGGCACGGACGTAGCCTTCGAGTTCTCGGTTCCGCTTGATCCCGCCACCCTGCGCTGCGTGCGCTGTGGCCCTCACGGAGCCGTCCGTTGGGGGACATTTACATGACCAAGTTATGGGCCGAGCGACTGACCGCGCTGGGGATGATCCTGTTCGCAGGCA
>Ga0181578_10003125_pt1 | contig 15192 bp, 10 predicted proteins | sample 071ome_21_FD_148659 | JGI IMG/M metagenome (GOLD analysis project Ga0181578, IMG submission 148659) | Coastal salt marsh microbial communities from the Groves Creek Marsh, Skidaway Island, Georgia - 071401CT metaG (spades assembly) | ecosystem: Environmental > Aquatic > Marine > Intertidal zone... | reverse complement strand
CTCTCCTTCCTGCACGATGGCGTGCCCCAACTCCGTTTGGAAAGCGTCTGGGAGCGGCCCACGCACCCGACCTTCGTCCCGCCGGAGGGCGTGGACCACGGCGACCTGCTGCTCCGCTTGCTGGCACGGCCGAACATCGCGAGCAAGGAGGACTGGGTCCGTCAGTACGACCACGAGGTCATCGCCCAGACCGCGGTGAAGCCCTTCGTTGGTGTGCAGCGCGACGGACCGGGCGATGCGGCCGTGCTTGCCCCGCTGCACGGCTCCAGCCGCGGCCTCGTCGTGTCGAACGGCATCGTGCCGCGCTACGCCGACCTCGACGCCGGGGCCATGGTTGTGGCCGCTGTGGACGAAGCGGTGCGCAACGCGGTCTGCGCGGGGGTGGACCTCGACCGCATGGCCGGATTGGACAACTTCTGCTGGCCGGACCCCGTGGTGTCCGAGAAAACACCGGACGGCCGCTTCAAACTCGCGCAGTTGGTGCGCGCCAACCGCGAGTTGGAACGCATGTGCCGCGCCTACGGCGTGCCTTGTGTTTCGGGCAAAGACTCGATGAAGAACGACTACGGCAGTGGCCCGGAGAAGATCTCCATTCCACCAACGATGCTCTTCTCGCTCTTCGGGGACCACCCCGACGTGCGCATGACGGCCACCTCCGACCTCAAGCGGGAAGGGGAGCGGCTCTACCTCTTCGGCCGCACGCGGCAGGAACTCGGTGCGTCCGAAGTTGCCTGCATGTTGACCGAATCGGGCGAAGCCCAGGGCATCGGCGGTGCTGTTCCCGCCGTGGACAACCCCGAGGCGCAGCGCGAGGCCTACGTGGCCCTGTCGAGGCTGATCCAAACCGGCCGCGTCCGCACCGCACACGACTGTTCCGACGGCGGGCTTGGCGTCGCCCTTGCCGAGATGTGCATCGGCGGCCGACGCGGCGCGATGGTTGACCTCGACGGATTGGGCCTTGACGGGGCCGACACCTTTGCGCAATTGTGGGGCGAGTCGCACGGTCGCATTGTGATCGGCGTCGAAGCGCAGCACGAGGCCGAGGTCTGCGACGCCCTTGAGCAGCACGGCCTGACCCTCATCGGGCTGGTCGTCGGCAACGGGCGACTGACCGTCGAGGACGGTTTTGACCTCCTCATCGACACCCCCGTCGATGACCTTGTGGCGGCGTGGAAGGGCACCTTGGCCCTGCCCGTTGGGGGTGCTGCCTGATGTCCGACGTCCGCGTGGCTGTGTTGCACGGCTTCGGCATCAACTGCGACCACGAGACGGCCGCGGTCTTCCGCCTTGTCGGGGCCGAGGCCGAACGATTGCACGTCAACCGGCTCATCGCCGAGCCCACCCTGCTCGACGGCTTCGACATCCTCGCCATTCCCGGTGGCTTCTCCTTCGGCGACCACCTCGGCAGCGGCCGCTTGCTCGGCAACCGCCTTCGTTTCGCCCTTCGGGAGCCGCTGCGCGACTTCGTGGCCCGAGGCGGGCCTGTCATCGGCATCTGCAACGGCTTCCAGGTCCTCGTCAAGACCGGGTTGCTTCCCGGGCCCGTGGGCCACGAAGACGCCACGCCGGACTTCGAACAACGCGCCTCGCTGACGCTGAACGAAAGCGGACGCTACGAAGACCGCTGGGTGACGCTGGAGTTTGACGCGGAAAGCCCGTGCGTGTGGACGCGCGGCCTGACCCGCATCGACTGCCCCGTCCGGCACGGGGAGGGCCGCTTCGTCGTCGCCGACCCGACCCTCCTTGACCGGATGGACGCCGCCCACCTTCTCACCGTACGCTACGTCGACCCGGCCACCGACGAAGGCCATGGGCTGACCGATGACCCGCTGCCGTACCCGCTCTCACCGAACGGTTCGGCGCGGAACATTGCGGGCGTGACCGACCCGACGGGCCTCGTGTTCGGGCTGATGCCCCATCCGGAGGCGATCTATGCGAAGTGGCTCCATCCGGACCACGCACGGTACACCGCGCCCGACGCCCCGGACGTGGCCCCGTCGCCCGACGACCGGGTGCTTGGCGAATGGGAGGGCCAAGGCCTGCAGATCTTCCGCAACGCCGTGGAGCACGTCCGCTCCACGCGCGCATGAGGTGATGGTGTGGCCGAGGCCACGACCGTCCGACGCGAGGACATCGATGCACTGCGCGGCCTTGCCGTGCTGCTGATGGTCATGGTTCACCTCGCCGCAACCGTTCAGCCCGCGGACGCCAGCACCACCTCTGCGCTGGCCTACGTGGTGGCGGGGTTGGGCGGCTTGGCCGCGCCCTTGTTCGTCGTGCTTGCCGGCTGGTCGGCGGCCGGGCGCCCCCGCCCGTTCTCGGTGCGCGTGCGTCGTGCCGGGTTGTTGCTGGCCTGTCAGGTGGTCGTGAACCTGAGCGCCCCCCACCTCTACGACCCGCTGACGCCGGGCGTGCTCTCCTTGTTTGCGCTCTTGGCCCTCGTGCCCCTCCGAACCGATCGCGTCGGCGTGCAACGCCTGACACGGTGGGCGGGTGCTGCCGCATGCCTCGTCGTGGTGGTTGGTCTTCCTGCGTGGCAAGGGCCCTCAGGATGGGCGGCGCGCGTGAGCGTCGACTCCCCGTGGACCCTGCTCCAGCACCTCGTGCTCACAGGATTGTATCCCCTCGTGCCGTGGCTCTTGCTGGCCATGCTCGGCGTTCACCTGAGGGAGGCGGTTGGCCCACGGCCTGCCCGTGGTGTCGTCGCTCTGGCCGGCGTTGGGCTGGCCTCCAGCGCATGGGCGCTGGCGTTCAGCATCACCTCAGGCCGCGCATGGGCCGCCCCAACGAGCCCGAGCGGGGACGCGCTGCTGGTGTTCTTCCCCGCCAACGCGCTGTTCCTGCTCGCTGCCTCTGCTGGTGTCCTGCTGCTCTGGTCGACCGGCCCCCTGCTGAGCCGAGCCCCGGGCCTGCCTGCGCTCGGGCGAGGCAGCCTCACGGCCTACGTGGCCCATACCCCGGTGCTTTGGCTGCTGCACCGTGCGGAGCCGGCCATGGGGTGGTCGGGGTCGACGGCAGCCCTGCTCGTCCTCGTCGGCACCCTGGTGTGGTGGCCCCTGGCCGCACACCTCCCCTCCCGCGCTCAGGCGTGGACGCTTGAGGCGATGCTGCGTCGCTGGTCGTGATCATGCACCGCCGGTCTGCACCGACCACAGGCGATGGTAGCGACCTTCGAGGGCGAGCAGGTCCTCGTGGGTGCCGTCTTCGACCACGCGCCCTTCGTCCAGCACCAAGATGCGGTCGGCGTGGCGCACGGTCGACAGCCGATGGGCGATGACGATCGTCGTGCGGTCGGCCGAGACGCGAAGCAAGGACCGCTGAATGGCCGCTTCGGTTTCGTTGTCCACGGCGGACGTCGCTTCGTCGAGCAACAGGACCGGGGCGTCCTTGAGCACGGCCCGGGCCAACGCAAGACGCTGACGTTGGCCACCCGAGAGGCGTTGGCCCCCTTCACCCACAAGGGTCGCGTATCCGTCGGGAAAACCCTCGATGAAGGCGGACGCCTCGGCCGCTTCGGCCGCGGCGCGCACCTCGTCGTCGCTCGCTTCGGGCCGTCCGTACCGGATGTTCTCCATGACCGTGGTTGGAAAAAGCGTCACGTGCTGGTCGACGAGGGCCATGTGGCGGCGAAGGCTGGCGGCGGACCAGGACCGAAGGTCCGCACCGCACCACGTCACCGAGCCGTGGTCGGGGTCAATGAAGCGCATCAAGAGCCGCACGAGCGTCGTCTTTCCTGAGCCCGTGGAGCCGACGATGCCCACGGTGCTTCGGGCTGCAAGGGTGAGGTCGAGGCCGTTGAGGACCGCCTCACGGCCCGGGTGAGCGAATTCGACCCCTTCGAGCCGGATGTCGGACCCTGCAGCCTCGTCCGCGGAGGGCGACACGTCGCCGTCCACCAGACTCTCCGGGGCTTCGATGAGGTCGAGGATGCGGGCGGTGGAGGCCATGGCCCGTTGGTAAAGGTCGAAGGTCTCCCCGAGGCGCGTCAGCGGCCACAACAAACGCTGTGTCATGAAGACCAGCACCGAATAGGCGCCGACGGCGAGCGCACCCTCTAGGGTGAACCACCCGCCGAGCAGCAGCGTGCCCGTGAAGCCGACGAGGATCGCCATGCGGATGAGCGGAACGAAGCCGGCGGAGAGCCGGATCGCGTCCCTGTTGCGCGAGCGGTACGCTTCGCTGAGGTGCTCGAGCCGCGCTGCCTCCGCGGCCTCCGCGGTGAAGGATTGGATCGTCGGCATGCCCGAAATGTCGTTCTCGAGCAGGGCGCTCAGGTCGCCTGCAGCGTCCCGGACCGCACGGTAGCGCGGTTCAAGCGCCCGCTGGTAGCGGAAGGAGCCCCAGAGGATGATCGGCACCGGCAGGAAGGCCAGCAGGGCGATTTCCCACGAGACGGCGAAGAACACTGCGCCGACGACAACGACGGTGGTGCCGACCTGCAACAGGTCGTTCGCCCCTTTGTCGAGGAAGCGTTCCAGTTGGTTCACGTCGTCGTTCAGCACCGCAAGCAGGTCACCTCGGCGACGTTCGTCGAACCACGCCGGCGCATGCCCGAGGATGCGGTCGAACGCGGACATGCGCACGTCATGCTGTACGGACTGAGCGAGGTTTCGCCAGAGCACGCCGTACCAGTACTCGAACACGGACTCCAGCACCCAAACCACCACGGTCAGGGCCGCCAGCACGAGCAGTTGGTGCCAAGGGTCGGCCACGCCGATGCTGGCGAGCATCGAGTCCTCTTGGGTGACGACGACGTCCACCGCGACACCGATGAGCAACGGAGGTGCGAGGTCCCAGAGTTTGTTGAGCACGGAGCAGAGCACCGCGAGGCGAAGGGTTGCCGCACGGTGGGCGACGTGCCCGAGAAGCCGACGCAACGGCCCCACCTCGCCCATGCATCGACGTCGTGCGGTGGCGTTTGATGGTGGCGGTCGGGCATGGGAACGGCTATCGTCCCCGCGAGGGACATGCGGCCCATGCGTTCCGAGCATGGCAGCGTGCTCGCCCACATCACCGCCAACGCGGGCCCTCGCCACGCCCTCCTCATCGACCCCGCAAAACAAGCCCCCGACGTGGCGGCCCGACGGGCGCTGGCGGCGGTGGAGCGGGGCACGCGCCTGATCTTGGTCGGGGGGTCCACCGACACCCCCGACGACGTGGTCCACGCGACTTGCGTCGAGGTCCAAGAAGCGCTCGAGTTGGCCGCGACGGCCGCCTCGCAGGACCCGATGGGCGACGAAGCACGGTGGCAGGTCCCTGTGGTGCTCTTTCCAGGCGGCGCCCACGCGCTGTCGCCCGCCGCGGACGGCATCCTCTTCATGATGCTGATGAACAGCACCGACCGGCGCTTTCTCATCGAAGAACAGGCGAGGGGAGCCCCCTTCGTGCGGCGGTTTGACCTCGACACGGTCCCAACCGGCTACGTCGTGATGGCCCCGGGTGGTGAGGTCGGGCGCGTGGGTCACGCAGACCTCGTGCTGCCCGACGACGAAGCGCGCGTGGAAGGCTACGCCCACGCCGGCGCCATGTACGGCTTCCGCTTGCTGTATCTTGAAGCAGGCTCAGGGGCCAGCGAGCCCGTTCGTCCTGGTCTGATCCGCACCGCGTCGGCTGTGCCGGGCCTCGTGGTCATGGTCGGCGGCGGCCTTCGCGACGGCCACGCGGTTCGTGCTGCCGTCGAGGCCGGAGCGGACTGGGTGGTGACAGGGACCCTCATCGAGGATGCAGATGCCGGTCCGTTGCTCCATGCCGCCCTTGAAGACGTGCTGAGCGGCCTCTCCTGACGTCACTCAACCCGCTGGCCATAGCGCTGCATGAGGAGGCGCTCTAGGCCCCGGACGATCTTGCGTCGGACGGCCGTGGTGGATTTTCTCTCCCTCGCTGCGATCGCCTCCAAGCCAGCGCCTTTTGGCTGGTCAAAATACCCCATGGACCACGCGATCCTGAGCACACGCTCGTCGTCCATGTGGTCCACAGCAGGCACGTCCAACGGCTCCATCGCCGCGTGCACAAGCGTACGCACGCCGAGCCGTGCGAGGACGTCAAGGAAGGGCGTGAGCCGGAACGGAGGCACACCGCAGGTGGCCCGCACCTCGTCGTCCACTCCGAGAACGAGGTCAAAGAGCAAGACCTCCTGTTCAACCATGCTGAACATGGGGTGGACGACGTCGAAGGCGAGCAGGACCTCTCGCTCGGCCAAGCGCGCACGCAAGACCGCTGCGTGGCTTCGTCGGAGCAGGAGCAGCGCGTCTTCAAGCACGGCCTCGTCCCTGAAGGAGGCTTGAATCAACACCCGCAACCCACGTTCGTTTGGTTGCTGATGGATCAAGCGGCTCTGCGTCAGCGCCTCTGCGAGGGGGCCGAGGCCGAGCCGGTCGTTGAATTCGACAACAAGGCGACGCATGTTCACATGTGGACGTGTTATTATTTGAACAGATTGGTCTAAATGGGCGGCGCTTCAGCCCTTGTCCATGAAGGGAATCGTGTTCAAGGAATTCGCGGACATGCTCGAGGCCACCTTTGGTGCCGATATGTACGACAGCCTCGTCGAGGCTTGCGACCTCCCAAGCGGCGGCGTGTACACCGCCGTGGGTACCTACGACCACACGGAACTGGTCACCCTCGTCGTCGAACTTTCCAAGCGAACCGGGCTCGATGCCACCACCTTGGTTCAGGCCTTTGGCAAGTACCTCTTCGGCCGTTTCCACGAACTCTTCCCGGTGTTTTTCAACCACGACAACGCCTTCTCCTTCCTCGAATCCATCGAGAACGTGATTCACGTCGAAGTGCTGAAGCTCTACCCCGAGGCCACCCTCCCGCGCTTTGACAGCGAGATCGCCGAAGACGGGAACACCATGCACCTGACGTACTACTCCACGCGCCACTTTGCGGACCTGGCCATTGGGTTGATCCAAGGCACGTTCGAACACTGGGGCGAAGAGGTTCAGTTGAGCATGGAAGACCTGACGACCGACGAGGAGCAGAAGGTCCGGTTCACGATGGTCAAGGCGTGAGATGGTGCGCATGCACGAGGAGGGCAAGGCACCACGGGACGTGGCGCCTGTGCCCTCCCTCACCGACCTCTTCGGCAAGGCGTCGGCCTCCATTGCTCCATCGGAGGATGCTCCCCCCGCTGGTGGGCCCACCCCTATCGCCGCTGCGCCTTCGATTCAGGACCTTTTCGGCAAGGCGTCGGCTTCCGCTGCTTCATCGGAGGATGCTTCCCCCGCTGGTGGGTCCACCCCTATCGCCGCTGCGCCTTCGATTCAGGACCTTTTCGGCAAGGCGTCGACGAAGGAATCCGCCGCCCCAACGGAGGGCCTTCCTCCCGCAGGGGGCTCCACGACCATCGCCGCTGCGCCTTCGATGCACGACCTCCTCGCCAGCGCTGCCCGCTCCACGACACGCGACGAGGCCCCGCAGGGCAAAGCGCCGACCTTCGAAGATCTGGGGTGGGGCGGGGCCATTCAGGACGGGAACCCCGTCCTTGACACCGCTGATCTCAGTGCTGAGGCGTGGGTTTCGTCCTACAAAGGGACCACAACGCCAGCCCTCTCCCTCTCCGCCTTGAAGGCGGCAGCGAAGCCCCTTCCTTCGGCGAAGCACCCGACCGACGAAGCCGTTGAGCACATGCAGCGCACCTTCCACGCGTTCAACGAATTGCCCGACGGGCTCGAACCGGAGGCCATGGCCGCCCTTTCCGCGCAGGATGCGGAGCAGCGCCGTGCCCTCAACCGCCACCTGGCAGGGTTGAAGGTCGAGCATTCCGGTTCGAAGCACTCGCTTCGCCGCCGCTTCGACAGGGAGCGAAAGGCCCGCCTCCAGGCCGAGGGGCTCATCGAAGAAGCCTCACGTGACCTCTACTTGGCCAAGGAAGCGACACAACGTGCCCTGACCGCAGAACAGCAGGCCAAGGACAAGGTCGAGCAGGCCCTGCTCAACTTGAACGCGGCCGTGAAGGCCGCAGACAACGCCGAGCAGCGTCGGCGTGCCTTGTTGATCACGGGTGGGATTGGTGTCGTGCTGTACATCGTGTCGGAGTTTGTCATCGATGCGACCATCGAAGCCAACCTCGAGGGGCCGGGGGTGGTCATGGCCAAACTCTCCATCCTGATGGTGCTGCTTCCGCTCCAGATGATCGTCGAGCGCCTGTCGGTCAAAACGGCCGGCGCTGAAGGCGACAGCGTTCGAGAACACCTGTTTGCAGACCTTCTTCGCGTGTTGCTCGAAGACGAACTCCTCACGGAGAAGGAACTGCGGACCATCGACACGTTCCGCGTTCACCACGGGTTCACGCACAGCGAAGCAACCGAGGTCCTCCACAAGGTCATGGACGACCTCGGGATCGAACACGGGACCGTTCGATTGTGATCATGGACGACGTCCAAGCACGAGCCCAACGCCAACGCCGGCAACCACGGCCACCGCGAGCGCGGCGATCATCCCACCAAGCCCGACGCCTGCCGCCGCGGGGTTCTCGTCCGAGGTCGTGGCCGTCGCGTCACCGCTGCCGTCGGTGTTCGAGGGGGTGCCGTCCACCTCGGGGATGTCGACCTGAACGGCGCACCCGGTGGCGTCCACCTCGACGTCGGCAGGTGTACCCGCACAGAGGTCGAGGATGTTGACGACACCGTCCAGGTCGTCGTCGTCGAGCGCCCCACCGGTGTCGACCGTTGGATCGTTCTCTTCGGCGGGGGGGTTCTCCTCGAGCGTTTCGTTGGTGGTGCCGTTGGTGCCTCCATCGACGATGCCGGTCTCGTTCTCGATGGTGGTGGTGTTGCTCGTCCCGTTGTCGACGGACGTTTCGTTCCCGGCGGAGGTCTCGTTGCCCGAGCCGTTCTCAACGCTGGCGTTGTCGTCAACGTCCGACGTGTTGGATGGCGGGTCGTTGGTCTCGTTCGTGCCGGTGGTGTTGCCTTCCGTCTCGTTCCCCTCGTCGGTTCCGTTCGGATTGATGACCGACGGGCAACCGAGTTCGTCGACCTCGGCCCCAAAGGGGCTCTCGGGGCACTCGTCCACGTTGTTGAGGACGCCATCGTCGTCGTCGTCATCGATGCATCCGTCCCCGTCTTTGTCCCAAGGGATGTCGTGCTCCCCGTCATCGCAGGCGTCCGTCCATGTCTCAAGGTAGCCGGACGGCGTCAGGGTGACGCCGTTCAGCCGTGCGTCCGAGGGCTCGATGAATTCCCCTCGGAAGACCTGGGACGGGGCCAGGCGCCGGTCCCGGTCGGACGACGTGCCGTAGACGTTGATTGGCGTGTTGTATTCCCAGGCGATGCTGCCGTTCCAGTCCATTTGCGCGTACCGCGCCCCCATCGCATCGGTCACAAACAGGTCGCCGGTGCTGAGCGTTTGCGCACCGGACATGAACCTCGGCCCCCAGCCCGAGGGCAACTGCACGCTCTGCTGTGGCGCATAGGGCGCAAAGGTCCCGTTGGGGAAGGTGGCGTAGGCCGATCCGTTCCACACGGGGCTGACCCGATGGACCGTGCTGTCCCCGGTCACGCCGTTGGAAAACACGGTGATGTCGCCCGCGTGGGGGTACCCCTGAGGAATGAATCGAGCGTCGTGCTGCGTCACTGTGTACTGGTCGGATTCGTTGCCTCGACCGTACGCGGCCGGGTTGCCCCAACGCCACAAGAGGTCCCCATCGGACCCTTCCGCTGCGCGTGTTGGAATGCCATGGTCGACGATGAAGATCTCTTCCGTTCCGCGGCAGGAGACGAGCAGATGGTCGTTGATGGGGTCGTGGTCCAAGCCGTTGCAGTGCATCCAATCGGGGTCGCTTGGGACGTTGTTTGGCCCCCCGTAGTTGATGTCAAGGCGCGTCGGTTGGCTTCCCGCAACCGCGTAGTTCGGCTTGCCCGAATCGAGGCTTTGGGTCAGGTGGTCTTTGGCGTGCCAGGACCACACCAATTGGGCTTCACCACTGGTGACGATGGGAGGGGCGTATTCCAGCAGCGCGTCGGCCCACAGGCCACGTTCCATGATGTTGGCTTCATCACGGCCCAGCGCGATGGCGTCGTCCCGCGAGATGTACTCCCAGGCGATGGCCACCACGTTTCCATTCGGAAGCATCAACGCGTCGTGGTGAAACCTGTACTCATCGTTGGCCAGTTCGATGCTCCATTCCAAACTCCCGTCGTGGGCAATGATTTCGATCAATCCTGTTTCGCCCCCCGCGGAAAGATCGGTCGTAGGGGTGGGTGAAGGAATGCTCGCACGCAGCAGGCGGCCGCCGTCCAAGAGCCGCGCCACGGTCGTCCCTTCCGTTCCCGACGGGGACGGCCAGGTCAGCATCACCTCGCCGCGCTGGTCGACAAGGAAGGTGTCCGTGTCCTCCATGGCGGCGACGATGGCGTAGCCCTCCACCGTCCGGTCGTCGCAATAGAGAACGCCTGATTTGGCGTGCATCCGCATCATTTCGCACACGGGCGCCTCGGGCGGAACCGCGGCAGCGAGCGGGGCGCTCGTGGTCAGGAGCAGCATCAACACAAACAGGGCCGCGGTTGCCCTTGGTGTAAACATAGAAGCACGTCCGGCGGCCTTACGGAGTTTAACTGATTCGGCACGTGTTCAACCCGTGCTTCACAAAGAAAACCGTTGTAAAATCTCAAAAAACGACGTTCTTTGCCCGCAGCGTGCCACTTCAGCAGCCACCACATCCCAACGATGGGACGGCTGTGGTCGGTGGCGATTGGATACGCCAGACTCAATCTTCGTCCTCGTAGACCACAGGGTCGCCGCGTCCACCGGGCGCGTTTGGCCGCACCTCTTCTGTTGGGGTGCCAACAGGAACCTCCTCAACGCTGACGTCCAAGTCCACGACCTCGCCCTTGGCCAGACGTTCCATGTCGTCGAGCCCGGGGGCGACGATCGTGCGTTCGACGTCTGGGGCCTCGGCATAGGCGCTTCGCGCTGCTTCCCGCTGGTCGTGCCCACGCACCAAGCCGAGGGTGTCGGAGAAGGCCTTGCCCACCACCTCACGGGTCCGCTCCCCGCGTCGGACGCGGTCCACCTCGTCCTCAGCGGCGGCGAGGCGCTCCTCGAGGTCGCGCGATTCGGCGGTCCGGTCCTGCAACGCGGCCTCAAGGTCGGTCATGGTCAGGGTCATCTGAGCCAACCGCTCATCGCGGTCGAAGACGTCGTTGTGGAGGCGCCGTTCACGGCGACGGAGGGACTCGTACTCCCGGTTGCGCTCGAGCAGGCGCCGCTTGAGGTCCTCGATCTGCTCGACGAGGTAATCGTGTTCGGCCGAGATGGACTTCGGCCCGCTCATCACCCGCTCGACCTGGTCTTCAAGTTCAGCAAGGCGCTGGTCACGCGCATCGATGAGGCCACGCAAGCGATCGGCGATGTCGCGCAGCCGCTGGCGCTCTTCTTCCATCGCGTGCACGGTGGCCTGCTCGGCCGCGAGGGCGGTCAACGCCTCCTCGTTCTCGTTCTTGAGCCGCCGAACTTCTTCGGCGGTGACCGAGGTCAATCCCGCTTCCGCCGCCCGCTCGAGGGCCACGACCATGCGACCAACCCGCTCTTCCATCTCCCCAATGACCTGGTCCTGTTCATCGGAGAGGGCGGTGAGCCGAGCCACTTCGGCCTGCAGGTTCGCTCGCTCTTCGGCCGACGCGGAGGCAGCGAGGCTGGACGCCTCGTCACGCGCGTCTTCGAGCAGGCGTTCCAGGTGGACGATGCGCGCGCGCGCGTCACGGAGTTCGTGCTCGGTCTCGTTGAGGCGTGCGACCTCTGGGGCGATGGCATCGGTCCGGTCGGCCAGATCGAGTTCAGCCATACGAAGGCGTTGGCGCGCTTCCACAAGCTCGTCGTTGCGCTCCGCCAACTCGTCCCAAGCGGTCATGACTTCCTCGACGAGTTGTTCGACGGGGTAGCCGCGCAGCATGCCTTCGAGGGCCGCGCGCTCCTCGCGAGGTGCAGTGGATGCCCCGGTCATCGCTGCGTCGCTCGATGACATACAGCCCTGAAGCCCGTCGAACCGCACTTGAACTTTCCTTCACGCAAGGCGTTGCACGCCGGCGTTGTTCGGGGTGCGTCGGCCCACCATCACTCGATGGACGTGAACATGTCCTCGGGCATGTCCTGCGCGAGCGCAACCGCACCGAGGGCGACTTTGTCGATGGGCTCGTCGACGCAGCGCACGGCCACGTTTCCGATGTCCGAAATCTCGGCAGCAAGCCGGTTCGCGACGCCACCGATGAGCGAGCCGCCACCGGAGAGGATGATGTTCTGGCGGAAGGTTTCCTGGTATTCCGGGTCTGCACCTGCGATGATGCGCTTGATGCCGTTGCCGATCAGCGGAACGATGGCGCCGCAGGCTTGGGCGATGAGGTCACCGATGTCCACGCGCTGCTGCTTGCCCTCAACGGACAGGTCAACGAGCACTTCCTTGACCTCGCCACCAACGTAGGAGTGGGCTTCCTTCCAGCGGCGCACCATGTCCTTGGTGACCTGAGCGCCGGTGTACTTCTTGCGGATGAGGGTCATGAGGTGCTCGTCCAGCCAATCGCCGGCCTCAGCGAGGCTGATTTGATCCTCGTCGCTTGGGAAGGTGCCGTAGAGGCGGGCGATGTCGGTCGTGCCCGCACCGATGTCGACCACGATGGTCCCGTGGAATTCGCCGATGCCGTAGGCGGTGGCGAAGGGTTCGCTGACGACCATGATGGCGTTGACCTGGCCGCGCAGGGTGGCGACGAGGTTCGACTTGTCCGTGAAGGACACGTGGGAGGGCGAGCAGACCACGCCGACGACTTCGTTGTACTCCTCCGGGTCCACCGTTTCGATGAGGTGGGTCATGAAGGCCTTCGCCGCGCCAAGGCTCGCTTCGTCGTCTTGCGTCACGCCCTTTGCCATCGGACGGAAGAGGTCGCACGACATCTTGTGCTTCAGGGCGTCCGCGCCAAAGAGCACGTCCCGGCCGAGCATGTTGCGGGCGACGGGGTCCTTGGGGCGACCGACCACCGTTTCGATGGTGTGGATGGTGCCCGCGCTGGACGCGATGGTCGACTGATAGGTCCCGAGGTCAATGCCAATGTAGAGTCTGTCCGCCATGGTACCACCGTGCTGCCCTGACGAAGGCGCGTCTGGACTTCAAGGCATCCCCTGCGGTTGGCTCCCGCTATTCCTCGTTGTCAACGTGCAGGGAGCTGGCCCGGAACGGGTCGGCGGGACCGTCTTCCAACCGGCCGTCCTCCCTTCGACCAAACAGGGCAGCGGCGGCGAGCGCCGCTCCAAGGGAGGCGGCCAAGGCCCATGGCCATGGGGCTGCACGTGGCGATCCGGGAAGGGCCACCACGTGCTCCACGTAGGTGCTCTGCACAGGTGTGGTCGGGGTGAGCATGGAGGCCATCGCCTCGGGTGACCCGTTGAGGGTCGAGGCGCTGAGGTGAACAAGGACTAGCGACCCGTTCCGTAGCCACGGAGCCGCCCACGCCTCTGCGGCCCACGACAACCTCACCACGCCGAGCCCCTCCACGGTCACGGCCGTTTCGGGCATGGGCAATCCGTCGACGCTCAGGAAGGCCTCCACGCGGGCCTCGTCCCCGTCGTCGTCGAGCAGCAGCACGTCCACGTCGAAAGCCACACCTGACGCAAGGGCCTCCGGGAAGGCCGCGACGTCCATGCGAAGTGGGGCGTCGACGGGCCGGCAGCCCGTGCTGTTCACGGGCCAAGCGGGGTCCTTCGGTGAATTCGGGCAGCCGTCGAAGGGGTCCCGCACGCCGTCGTTGTCGCTGTCGTCGAGGCATCCGTCGCCGTCGCTGTCCGCGGCGCTCGCGTTGTCCATGGGGCAGGCGTCCTCGTCGTCGACCACACCGTCCCCGTCGCTGTCGTCCGGGCAGCCGTCTCGGTCAAGGTCCAAGGTCCCAGCCGCCCGGTCGGGGCATGCGTCTTCGGCATCGATCACGCCGTCCTCATCCCCGTCGGAGGGAGCACCTCGTTCCACGCCGAGCACCGCCAGGGCGAATCCAACACGCCCGCCGTCGGCTCCGAGGTGGTCCGGAAGGTTCCCGGGCGTCACGTGCCGGGCGACAACGTCGATGCGCACCTCGCTCACCCCGGTCAATTCAGCGGCGGGAATGCGCACCCCGCGTAGGGTTTCGTTCGACGTCGGCAACGCCTCGGTTGTGCCGTCTGCTTCCTCGGGCTGAAGGAGCCGGCTGTCCGACCCGTCGTCCACACCGGCCAACGCTACCCGCCCGTCGTCCAAGGTGACACGGAGCACGAGGTCGTCCACAGGCGCTGGGCCAGGCGAGGCGGGGAAGGCGAGCCGCACGTTGAGATCCTGACCTTGCGCGACGGAGAGGCTGACGGTGAAGGCGCCCCCCTCCGAGAGGAAGGGCCCCACAGCACCGGACCCGTTCCACGGATCGGCGGCAAGCATGCCGGTTCCGCCCACGGTGGCGAGCCGATCTTCGAGGAGGTCCTCCGGCGTCCCGTTCAGCAGCCGGAAACTGTCGTGCACCCACACGGTGGGCGCGAGGTCCCATCCGCCACCAACGAGCGGGCGCGGGTTCAGCAAGCGGTCGAGTTGCGGTTGGCCCCACCCGTCCTGAGGGTTGCTGAGCCCGCTGTGCCCGCTGCCCCCTCCGGCCGCGGAGGCGTTCAACGGCACCGCGCTCGCAGCGAGCAGCGCTCGGAGCAGGGAGCCGGACGGGGTCCAACCCTCGCCCAGCAGCGCCCCACCGTCGAGGGACGCATCGGACCACGCCGGCGTCACAAGGCCGTCCACCTGCAGCGAGACCGGAAGGTCGGTGCCACGTACGGCCCCCACTTCCACCATCTGCTGCACGACCGCCGCTGCAGAAGCGAGCATCGGGGTGGCCATGCTCGTTCCGCTGGAGGGGCGCAGGTCGCCGTTCATGCTGGCGGCCAAGCCGTCCGCTTTGGCCGACATGATGCCAACGCCCGGAGCGAGGAGGCCGATGCCGTCGGTGCCCGCTTCGGTGGGCCCAGAAGGCGAGCCAACCCACCGCTCAAGCGGCGTAGCCAGCGTTGTCGCGCCGACGGCCACCACGTTGCGAGCGTTGGCCGGTTCGAGCACGCTCCCGCCGTTTCCGGGGGCGATGAAGGCCAAGGTCCACGGGTGTTCCAAGGACCACAGGTCGACTTCAGCCGACCGGGCCGTGTACGCCGTCGTGTCGTCGCCCCACGAGTGCGAATGCACCACCGCGCCGGCGAGGG
>Ga0181578_10003124_pt1 | contig 15195 bp, 15 predicted proteins | sample 071ome_21_FD_148659 | JGI IMG/M metagenome (GOLD analysis project Ga0181578, IMG submission 148659) | Coastal salt marsh microbial communities from the Groves Creek Marsh, Skidaway Island, Georgia - 071401CT metaG (spades assembly) | ecosystem: Environmental > Aquatic > Marine > Intertidal zone... | reverse complement strand
AGATGAGTGCGAAAGCGCGCGCAGCGGCGCGCAAGCAGCGTGACAAGTGGAAGTCAAAGCGATGGTACACCATCCGCGCCCCCCGCGACCCCTGGAAGTTCCAGAAGATTGGCGAAACCATCGGTGAAACCGACGAACACATCAACGGCCGCGTCTATGAACTGACGCAGCAAGAATTCAACGGTGATTTCACGAAGATGCACGTCATCCTTCGCTTCCGCGTCACCGAGTGCGTCGGGCAAGACGCCCTGACGACCTTCATCGGGCACCACCACCAGACGGATCACGTCCGTCGGCAGGTGCGCCGCTACCGTGGTAAGGTCGACGACGTGGTCGATGTCGTCACGACGGACGGCTATTTGCTCCGCATCAAGCCGTTGATCATCACCCAAAAGCGCATCCAGACCTCGGTCAAGAGCGACATTCGGACCAAGGCCCGTGACGTCATCATGACCTCGGCCGCGAAGATGACCTATCCTCAACTTCAGAGCGCGATGCTCGGCGGTGAACTGGAGAAGGCCATTGAGGATGCTGTGAAGTCGATTTACCCCGTCCGCACCTGCGTGATCCGCAAGAGCCAGCTCCTTCAGGACGGTGTGGTGCATGACAAGGGCCCCACCCTTGACGAAATCCACGCTGAGGAGGCGCGCTCCGCGGCCGAATTGAAGGCAAAGAAAGCAGCGCTGCTCGCGCAAGCGATGGAAGAGGAGGACGGCGACGATGCTGATGTCGACGCGCCTGTGGACGAGTCGGACGACGAGGCTCCGGTCGAAGAGACGGCGCCTGAGGCCGATGAGGAACAGGCGGTCGAAGACGTTGAAGCCGCGCCCGAGGCGAACGCTGACGGCGGCGTCGACCATTCGTCCATGACCGTGGCGGAACTAAAGGAGGCCCTCAAAGCGAAGGGACTCCCCGTGTCTGGCAAGAAAGACGAGCTCATCGAGCGCCTCCAAGGCGCTTGATCGCGACGGAAGCATCGCCAGCGCCGATGGGTCCAAGCACGCCCTGCCTTGAGGTCTCCCCATGCGTCGCATCGGGGTGATGGGCGGCACGGGCTTGCTGAAACTTGACGCCGTGCCCGGTGCAACCGAGGCAGGATGGTCCACGGTTCGAACGGACCACGTCGGGGTGGATACGCCGTTCGGCGAGGTCGGCCTCCGCTGCCTCACCCTACGCCGTGCGAACGAGGAGGCAGAGTTGGTGTTCATCCAGCGCCACTACGGACAAGGCGGCATCACGGCCCCCCCACATCGAATCAACCACCGCGCCAACCTTCGTGCCTTTGTTGACGCAGGTGTCGACGTCGTGCTTGCGGTGTGCTCCGTCGGCACGTTGACCGCAGGATTACCTCCTGGGCGGGTGGGCGTGGCCGCCGACGCGATCGACCTCACCGGTGTGAGCACCACCTTCCATGACGAGGATGCCGTGTTCACGTCGATGGCGCAGGCCTTCGACGAAGGCCTCACCAATCGTGCGGTTCAGGTGCTTCGCTCAGCGCAAGACCTCGAGGAACACGCTGACCTTCTCGTGACCTATTGGTTGACCCAAGGCCCCCAGTTTGAAACGCCGGCCGAGGTCGATGCCATCGAGCGCCTTGGCGGCCAGGTGGTGGGCATGACGATGCCGAGGGAAGCAAAATTGGCCGCTGAGGTTGGTCTGCCGTACCTTGCGCTGTGCATCGCGGCAAATTGGGCGGCGGGGCGCTCCCCCAAGGGTCGCCGGACCCCCTTGGACCACGATGAGGTTTCCGCGGAGGCCCACCGTCGCCTCGGTCCCGTGTGGGCCGTCCTTCTGGACCTCCTCGAGGCATGACCTGCCGTTCTATAGGTCGCCACCTCGCCTTCGGGTCATGGACCTGAGCGTTGATGGTTGGCTTGCCCGTTCGGACGACGATGCGTGGACGGCCATGATGCGTGGTGTTGCAGCCTTCCATCACAAGCACGACTTCGCTGGGAACAACGGCCATGACATGGGATACCGCATCGCGCTGACGGTCGAGGAACTCGGCGAGTTGGCAGCGGCCATCACGAAATCGAAGCCGATCGAGGAGGTGGCCGAAGAAATGGCGGACGTGCTCATCCTGCTGATGGGCCATAGCCTCGCCATGGAGGTGGACCTCAGGGCTGCGTTTGAGGCCAAACTTGAGCGGATCATGCAACGGCCTGCGAGGCAGGGTCGGCTCGGTGTTCGCGTGACAGAATACTTGAACGAATCTTGAGAAAGCCTCATCGGTGCAATGCAATTGTTGGGTTATGGTGGTCGATATGTCGGGCGTGAGCTCATCCGCACGTGACCCACTCGACGCTATTCGTGAAGCGCTGGAACCGGTCCGCGCGCCGCGTTTCCTCGACCTCAACCTCCCTCGCACGGGTTGGGGCTGGGCCGGTTTCGTCGCTCCGTTGCTCATCATTGTCATGATTCCACACCCGTTCGTGATCTACATCGCAGGGGCCCTCATGGCGTACTGCTGCCCAACAGGGATCGAATTGGCCATCGCCAAGGTGAGGGAATCCGTTGGGTCATGCTCAACCGTCACGTACGACCAAGGGCCCAACGGCGAGCTCACCGAGCCGTCGAAGGGAACGCACAGCGAGGGGTGGTTCGTCGTCCCGCCACAAATTGATGCATGGCATGTGGAACGCCCGTACGACCCCGATCCTTCTGGGCTGCTCGCCGAACACCCGGTGAACGTAGGGTCGCCTGTTGCTGCGATGTTCACCCTCCGTTCCTTGCTCCGCGTCACGCAAAGCGCAGTGTTGGCCTTCTTTGCATGGTTGGTATTCAGCACCACAGGGAACACGGACTGGTTGTACATCTGCCTTGCAGGCGGCCAACTCCTCTTGGTGTCTCGATGGCTGAAGGTACGGAAGTGGCGGGCCCTCAGTGACCTGCCGACCTCCACCGTTCGTTCCATGGCGGTTGGTAAGGTCGAGGTTTTCGGTCAACTTCGGCCCCGTACCACATGGCCGCTTCCTGTCGCCGTCGACAACGATCCTCGCAAACTCGGTCACGGGCTTGGGGCGTGGGCCTGGCGTTATGGTCACCTTTTCGAGTGGGATGAATGGGTCGAAGAACGTGACGAAGAGGGCAACGTGACGGGTGGTCGTTGGGACAGCCGCAGTGCGTACACCTTCATCAGGGGGGCTGAGGGGTCGTGGCCGACCTTGCTTCATGACGGCACGGGTGGCATCGCCCTCAATGCCAACCTGCTCGACCATCCTCCCCGCGTGAACGACTGGAGGTCGGCAGACCACTCGCTCTGGTCCACCCGCGGTCGGCCGTCAGGGAAGGTCAGGAACCTGAGCGCCTTCCACACGTGGGGCCTCAACGGATGGGCCATGGGGGAGCCCCTGTTCGCGTCGTGCTACGCGATCCCGAGATCGAACGAGGAACTTCAAGCAGAATCGGTGGACACCAGCATGGCCTCAGCCAACATCGAACTGACGCGTGAGGGCTCGGCCATCGGCCACGCGGTCACGGTCCATCGAGGCACAGAACTTCTGGCCATGCAGGAGATGGAAAGCAGCATTGGGGCCATGCTTCCATCCAGCATCTTGGTGTGCGTTTCCCTCTTTACGTTCCTCACGAACGGCGTTTGGTTTTGATCACGTGCGCGTCCATCGTTCCATGGTTTGGTCGTGCTGATCCCCTTCCGCCGCGGGGACGAACGTTGAGGCTTCGAGGGTCCACGTCGCATCGTCGAAGGCGGGTGCGAAGGTGTCGGCCCCCTCCACCATGGTGTGGATCACGGTGCGGTGCACCACGTCGGCGCTTACGAGGGATTGCGCGTACACATCGCCCCCTCCAATGACGAAAAGGACCTCTCCCATGGACGCACGGCTCAGCACCTCCTCGATGGAGGTGCGTAGGGCAGGTTCCTCGGTCCACGAGCGGTCCCTCGTCAACACCAAGTTCTCCCTTCCCGGCAAGGGGAAGGGCAGGCTCTCCCATGTGCGCCGTCCCATGACCACCGGATGCCCCATCGTCACGCGTTTGAAGTGCTGCAGGTCGCTGCGTTGGCGCCACGGCAGGTCGCCATCTTTCCCAATGGCCCCGGCTTCGTCCTGCGCCCATATGAGGTGCAACGGCATGGAAGGCCCTCAGACAGCGATGGGCGCCGCAATGTGCGGATGGTGTTCGTAGTCAACCACCTCGATGTGCTCGGCCGTAAAGGCGTCGATGTCGTTGATGCTCGGGTCCATCCGCAGGGCCGGAAGCGGCAATGGTTCGCGGGTGATCTGCAGCCGGGCTTGTTCGAGGTGGTTGAGGTAGAGGTGCGCGTCGCCAAGGCTGTGGACAAAGAGGCCCGGTTCCAGCCCGCAGACCTGCGCCATCATGTGGGTCAGGAGGCTATAGGACGCGATGTTGAACGGCACCCCCAGGAACACGTCGGCGCTTCGTTGGTACATCTGGCAGTTGAGCCGTCCGTTTGCGACGTGAAATTGGAAAAAGGCATGGCAGGGCATGAGGGCCATGTCGGGCAGGTCCGCGACGTTCCATGCGCTCACGATGATGCGACGGCTGTCCGGTTGAACTTTGATGAGCCGAATCGCCTCGGCAATCTGGTCGTGTTCCACACCGTCCGGCCCGACCCAACGCCGCCACTGCTTGCCGTACACCGGACCCAGATCGCCGTGTTCGTCGGCCCACTCGTTCCAGATGCGGACGCCGTTCTCCTGGAGGTAGCGAACGTTGGTGTCCCCTTTGAGGAACCACAGCAATTCATGGACCACGGAAGGGATGTGGATGCGCTTCGTGGTGACGAGGGGGAAGCCTTCGCTCAGGTCGAAGCGCAGTTGATGACCGAACACGCTGAGCGTCCCCGTTCCCGTTCGGTCACCCTTCTCGACGCCTTCCTCAAGCACCCTCCGGATGAGGTCGAGGTAGGCGTCCATGCGGGCAACTTCGTCCCTCGGCCCTTGAGCCTTGTCGGCCTCACGGTGCGCCGAGGTGACGCAAACTCGCCATGAGTTGGTCCGTGAAGCGGCGATGGAGGTGGCCAACACGTGCACGAAGTTCAGCATCGTCCAAGGCCGCCAACGCCTCCACGTCCGCGTCCGACATGGCGCCGCCATCCGGATGGTTGAGCCAGGAACGCCAGGAGATGCCGGCCCCGATGTGGATGTGGACCGGACGCCAAAGGCGAGGCAAGATGTGGTCGGATGGCGTCATCATTTCACGCGTGCCATGCAAGGCGACGGGCACCACGGTGGCTTCTGGGACGGAGGACGCCAGACGGGCCACGCCGGTCTTCGCTTCCAGCAGGTACGGGGCTTCGGTACGCTTGGACCGCGTCCCTTCGGGGAAGATACCGACCGCCCTGCCAGCGCGGAGCAAGGCCACGGCACTCTCGAGGGCATCTTGAGCACCGCTCTCACGGTTGGTTTCGATCTGCCCTGTCGCGCGCATCAACCATCGGCGTGGGCCGGAATCGAAGTGACCGTCCTTCGCGAGGTAGTGGGCCTTCCGTCGGGAGGCCATGATCACCATGACGGGGTCCACATGCGAAAGGTGGTTCGCGGCCAAGATGACCGGTCCACGTCGTGGAACGTGGTGCAGGCCACGCATGCGCAACCGCATGAGGAGCCGCATGGTTGGGTTCACCATGATGCGGATTCGACGGTAGTTCGGGTACCGAAGTTCCACAGCCTCCGCCTCGTTGATGCTGCTGCGAAGCGCGACATGGCTCCATGGGTCCGCTTCTTCTGTGCCCACGGAGCGATTCGGTTGGATGGGGTCATGAAACTTCAGGCCGAAGGTGGTTCATCGTGGCCTGCTTCGAGGCCGTGAGCTGTTCGCCAAGGCTCAAGACTGGCCATGCAGCCCAGCGGGCATGCGAGGTGGGGTTGTTGGCCTTCTGCTGTGCCTCGTTGTGCTGCCTGTCCACGCACCGTTTGTCGCCGCAGAAACGTGGGAGGAGGACGGTTGGCTGAGAACACCGCTCGCGGAAGAGCGTCTTGAAGCAGGCGACGAGTTCGGTTGCGCAGGGTTTCCAGGCTTGTCGTGGGCGAACGACCCCGGCGCCGTGGCATCGGCATGCCGCGCCTACCTTACCGAGCGAACAAACGCCTCACGGTGGGGTGATGCGCCCCTCTCCATCGGGACGCCGCGTGGCCTCACCGCGGCCGACCACACCACGCTCGGAGGCTTGGGTTTCACCGTCCACGGCGACGATCTTGGGCTCAGCAACGGGGCGTGGCACGACGGTGAGGACGTGCCCTTGGTGGAGGAGGATTGGTACGATCTCGGGCGCCGTGGTGGTTCGCTCGAACGTGACATCGCTGACCTGGAGGCACTGCGGAGCGCGCTTGATGAAGGTGGAGTCGTGAACCTCTACTGGGTTGGCCGCGTCGGTGACATCAGCATCCGACATGACGCCGACGTCGTGGACATGCTGCTGGAGCGGGACGACGTCTGGTTCACCACCTGGGGCGAGGCATGGTCGACGTGGGCCATTGGACGCTGCCATGAATTCAGCCTTGAGGTGGTCGATGAACGGCGTGTGGGGTTCACCCTCCTCGACACCGACGCTTGCCGAGGTGCGAACCCCGAGGTCTGGAGGGTGCCGACGACATGGCGTGTGTCGCTCCCAAGCCATGTCGGCGTTGACGCCGTCCTTGTCGACGGCATGCCGGCCGATGATTTGTCGACCGAAAGGAACACGGCCGTAGGGTGGCGCCTCGATGAAGCCGACCTTTTGCTGAGCCTGTCTGTTGGTCAGCGGATGGAGGTCATCGTCAACAGCGACGTCAACCGTTCCGACCTCGACGTCATCGAGATGACGCCACACTGGAACGGACGCTCCGTCGCCGTGACGATCGCTGGTCACGATACGACCGACCTGCAACGCTGGAGCCGTCGCTTCCTTGAGGTCGAGGACCTCCGTTTCACGTGGCTGGTTTCCCCCCGCGTCGCGGATCCAGAGATGCCATGGCTTCCGTGGGTTGGCGTGCTCGCTGGAGCAGCGACGGTGGCTGGCATGCGCTATGTGATCTCAAAGGACGATGGCACGTCGGCCATTGTCAATTCAGGCCAAGGTCACGCCCGGGATGCGGAAGAGTGACGAAGCCTTCATGCCCGTCCTCACCTGCGGCAGAGCGGAGGGGTTCGGATGGAAATCGATCCGTGGAGCAGCGCGCAATCCACGGACTACGACGCCATCGTCGAGCGTTTTGGTCTCAGCAGGACCGAAGGACTCGACCTTCCCGAGCCAACCCGGCTCCATCGCCGTGGCATCGTGTTTGCGCACAGGGACCTCGAAGGGGTGTTGGACGCGCAACGCCGAGGTGAGCCTTTTGGTGTCCTCACGGGCCTGATGCCGTCTGGTCGTATGCACCTCGGGCACTCCATGGTCATCGAGCAGGTTCGCTGGTTCCAGCACCATGGTGGTGACGTGACCATTGCTGTGGCCGACCTCGAAAGCCAAGCGACGAGGGGCGTCGGCCTGAGGGAAGGCCGACGCATCGCCCTTGAGGAGTACGTCGCCAACTACGCAGCGTTGGGACTTGACCCAGAACGAACACAGGTGTACTTCCAGTCGTCCCGTCCAGCCGTGCAACGTTTGGGTTTTCAGCTCGGCAGGAGGACCAACCTCTCGGAATTTGAAGCGATTTACGGATTCAAAGGGGACACCAACCTTGCCCATGTCCAAGCCCCGTTGGTGCAAGCAGGCGATATCCTGCACCCCCAACTGGACGAGCATGGCGGACTGCGTCCCATTGTCGTCCCGGTTGGCGTGGACCAAGATCCACATCTCCGTCTCACGCGGGGCCTCGCCTCCAAGTCCAATTGGTTCAACCTCAAGGAGGCGAAATCCGGCGGCCTTACAATCAGTCTGTCCGTACAGGACGAGAACGCTGCAGCCTTGGGCGTGGGCCCCCAAGGTCGCCTCAACAAGGAGCAACGGCACTCTGTCTTTGCGAGCATCACGGCTGGGTTGAGCCACCTCGGATTCAGCGACATTCGACCCAATCCGAAGCATGGGACGGTGGAGATCCCGTCGGCCACCAAGCGGGACCAACCCGCCGTTCGGCTCATGCTGCTCCGGCTTGAGCGTTCGCTGGGGGGGATGGGGCTGATGGCACCGTCGTCGACGTACCATCACTTTGCCGTTGGCCTCGACGGGGACAAAATGTCCAGCAGCCGTCCGGATTCAACGATCTTCTTGGCCGATGAACTCCCACAGGTTGCAAAGAAGATCAAGCGGGCCTATTCTGGTGGCCAGCCTACGGTGGAGGAGCATCGCCGTTTGGGTGGGGATCCCGAACGTGACGTCCCGTTTCAGTACATGGCCTATTTCTTCGAAGAAGACGACGCGGTGCTCGCCGAACTGGCGGAAGCCTACCGGAGCGGTCGGCTCCTCGCGGGTGAGATGAAGCAAGCGTGCATCGACCGCGCTGAAGCATGGTTGGGTGACCTGGCTGAGCGCCGTGACGAGACGGCTCACGTGGTTGGAGCGTTCCTCGCGTCGGACGCCCGTTGAATCAGGCCGAGAACACCGGGACCTCCGGGCCGAGGGGCAGATGCGCGAGTTCCGCCTCGGTCAGCGGACGCTGCGTGGCGTCGTCGCTCAAAATGACCGACCTGCCGGTCGGGTCGAGCAATTCCAAGGTCAACGGCATCGTCGGTGTTCCAACGATGGCCATCGCCAAAGCAGCACGGAGGTGTTCGAGGGCCGCGATCGCCTCGACCTCGCTCGCGTTGAGGTCACGTTCCACGATGTCCAGCACGTCCGAAAACCGCACCAAGACCCCCTCGACGTTTGACACGTATCCTGTTGATGATGATCCTGGTGCGACTTCCAGGTCGAGTTCTGGAATCCGCACCGTGCATCCTGTTGACCGCACGACCCGTGCGGTCAGGGCTTCCGGGCCGTTGACGGGCAGCGACCATGCGCTTGGGTCAACCGCCTCCGCGGGAATGAGGTCCGTTTGCCGCCACCCACACGCCATGCAGAGCAGGGTCACCTGGGTGTGCTCGCCAAAATACGGAATCGTGTCCACATGCGTCCGCAGGCGGAGGCCGGTTGGATCGCTGCACATCGGGCACGGGGACGCGACGTCCTGCTCCATCACCACCGCCTCCCGTCGCTTGGGTCGTCGGGAAGGGTCCCAACCGCTTCCTCCACGCCACGGAGGCCTTCGATGCCGGGTGGCAGCACGAGCAGGCGGGTGTCGGTCAATTGCAGGAGGCGTCCCGCAAGGTCCCCTTCGACGAAGCGCTTCAGGTGGAATATCGCTTCACGGAACGCATCCGGAAGGGCGAACAAGGCCCCGACATCAAGCAGCACGACATCGCCGTCCGCAACCCAATCCATCACCTGCGCGACGCCCTCGAGTCCGTGCAGATCGGCGCGGTGGATCACAGGTGCATCTCGATGCACCGGCGCGGGTGCTGCGGGGTACAAGAGCCGGAGGTCATGGTACCTGCTCGGCACGGTCGGTGCTGGGGGGACCTCAGGTGCACGCTGAGCAAGGCTCGGCATGTCAAAGCCCGGCAGGGGGGACGGCGGAGGCGAAGGCGCTGGAACGCCTTCGAAAGCGTCGAGGGAAAATTGTCCCTCGTCACGCTCGTTTCTCCGTGCCACGCCCCCTCCTCGCGTCGAGGTCCAATGAAGGCTCCCCTCGCCGGACGGCGGATTCATAAGGGTCCTTCGGCCCCTTTCATCCACGCATCCCGTGCTTCATACGGGGTCGCGGTGGTGAACCATCATGATGCAAGGAGAGCCGGAAGGCGTGCTCAAGACCGGAACCAGCACCGTGGGGATCACCTTTGATGGAGGAGCCGTCGTTGGCGCAGACCACCGCGCCACGATGGGTCACTTCGTGGCCAACAAGAGCGTCCAGAAGCTCTTCCGCATCGGGGACAACCTTGGATTGACGACGGCTGGCTTGGTCGGCCACGCCCAGTCCCTCTCCCGAACCCTCGCGGCCGAAGTCGCGCTGTACGAACTCCGCCGGGGGCAACAAATGACGGTCAAGGGCGCTGCGACGCTGACCGCAAACATCCTCTCCGGCAAACCGCACTGGGTGCAGTTGCTCATCGTTGGTGTGGATGCCGATGGTCCAGCCGTGTACTCGATTGATTCCGCTGGGGGCTCCATTCCCGATGTCTACTGCGCGACCGGATCCGGCTCGCCGTACATGTACGGTGTCCTCGAGGACGGATTCCGCGACGGCATGACCCGAGACGCAGCCGTCCTTCTCGCCGCCCGCGCCCTTTCCGCGTCCGGGCAGCGTGACGCAGCCAGCGGCAACGGCATGGACCTCGCCGTCATCACGCGCAAGGACGGATTCCAGCTCGTGCCCGAGGCGGAGATCTCCGCCCTTCTCGCCTCCCACAAGTGAGGCCTTCCATTCCCCTGCACTGCGGCCCTGTTGGGCCGCACGCCGGAGAGGTGACCATCATGCGGATGAGCTTCAAGGAACTGAAAGACGAAATCAGCAAGATGGTTCCAAAACACCTCGAATACGAGGTTGAACTTGAAGCCGGGGACATCGCCCTTGTAACGAAGGAGCCTGCCTCCTTCGCCGATGGGGGGCTGATTGGACAGATTGCGAAGCGAGTCAAGCGGACCATCGTCCTGCGACCGGACCCTTCGATCATGCGCTCCCAAGAGGAGGCACGTCAGATCATCGACGACGTGCTCCCTGAATCGGCTGGTCTGAAGCATGTGTACTTCGACCCCTGCCTTCGGGAAATCACCCTTGTCTGCGACGACCCAGGCGAAGCCGTAGGGCGCCGAGGTGCGGTGCTCAACGAGGTCCGAGACAGCACCGGGTGGCTGGTGCGAGTTGAGCGAACCGCTCCTGTGGTCTCCAAAACCATCCATGACATCCGCGGCTACCGTGAAACCAAGGCCGACGAACGCCGTAAACTGCTGAAGAATTTCGGCTTGAACATTCACCGCCCAACCCGCCCCGGAGCAACATGGGCCCGCGTTACCGCGCTTGGCTCCTACCGGGAAGTGGGTCGAGCATGTCACCTTGTCACCACGAACGAATCCCGCGTGATGATCGACGTCGGTGTGAACATCGCGAGCGACACCGACCCGATGCCGTATTTCACGGCCCCTGAGGCCCTCCCCTTGGACAAATTGGACGCTGTGGTGTTGACCCACGCGCACCTCGACCATGCGGGTATGTTGCCTGTGCTGTTTAGATACGGGTACCGCGGCCCGGTGTACTGCACGCCACCGACCCGTGACCTGATGCTGTTGCTGCAAACGGATTTCCTGAAGGTTGGCGGTGCTGAGGGCAAGCGCGCCCCCTACAGCATGGAAGACATTCGTCAATGCATGCTGCACGTTGTTGACGTCGATTGGAGCAAAACCACCGACATCACTCCAGACGTGAAGCTGACCTTCGAAAACGCAGGGCACATCCTTGGGTCCTCCGCTGTGCACCTCAACATCGCCGACGGCAAGCACAACATCGTCTTCAGCGGCGACCAAAAGTACGAGAAATCGTGGTTGTTCGACGCAGCAAACGTCAGGTTCCCCCGCTGTGAAACGCTTGTGATTGAATCGACGTACGGCGCAAGCGGGGATTACCAACCCACGCGCGAGGAAGCCACGATGGAACTCCAAGACATCGTCACGCGGACCATTGAACGGGGAGGGAAGCTGATTTGCCCTGTGTTCGCCGTGGGCCGTTCCCAAGAAGTGATGATCGCCATCGACGACCTGTTCCGTTCTGGAAAGGTGAAACCCGTTCCTGTATGGTTGGACGGGATGATTCAGGAAGCCACCGCCATCCACGCCTCACACCCCGACTACCTCACGAGCAGCCTTCGTCGCTCGCTGCTGACCGACGACGGAAAGAACCCGTTCACGTCGGAGTGGTTCCGCCCTGTGCAAGGGCGCGACCTGCGTGAATCCATCATCATGGACACCAACCCCTGCATCGTCCTCGCGACGTCTGGAATGCTGAACGGTGGCCCAGTGATGGAGTACTTCAAAAACTGGGCATCCGAAACGCGGAACTCACTTTGCTTCGTTGGCTACCAAGCCGAAGGGACCCTTGGTCGGCGACTTCAGAAGGGCTTTGGGGAAGTCCCGATGATCATCGATGGTCGGACCGAGATGGTCAAAATTGGCTGCGAAATGGTGACCATCGACGGTTTCAGCGGTCATTCGGACCGCCGTCAATTGCTCGACTTCGTGGATCAGATGAGCCCGACGCCGAAGGCGATTGTGTGCCACCATGGCGATTACCACAAGTGCAACGAACTTGGAAAAACGCTCCGCGAAAGGTACCGCTGCCGAACGTATGCGCCCAAGAACCTCGAGACCGTTCGGCTGTTTTGATCACAGCATCGGTTCACCGCACTCTGGACATGGGATTCCGGGAAGGAACTCCCCGGCTTGATGGCCGCAATTGAGGCATTGAGAGCCGACGATGTCTTCGAAGACCATGCGCGTAGGTGTGTGGTCGAGGGCTATGAAGCCAACGCTCAACGCAGGCCGTGGGTGGTCATGACCTGAAGGACCTCTCGCAGGTCAAGCGTGGTGATAACCTCCTTCGCGTACGCCAAGGGGCGGTCGTCCCACGGATTGAAGCAAATCGGGAGGCCGGAGGATTGGAACATCCCGATGTCACCGGCCGAATCCCCCACCGACACGGTGCGGTCCTTGCTGACCCCCAACCGCCGTTGCAGCATCGAGACGATGGCACCCTTGCCGTTCATCTGCACTTGATAGCGTCCAAGAGGGCGGAGTGAACCTGCCTCGTCCTCGCCCAAACGGGGGAGCCATCCATTTGTGAACACGTGCAATTGCGTGTCCAGCCCATCGTGCGCGTACCTCGCCTCGATGCCGCCCCAACGTCGCCGCCACGTCTCGCTGCTTGGGAACCGTGCCGCGATGCGGTGTGCGGTGACGTGAACACCGCCACTGACGATGGCGACGGCCCATCCTTCGTCCAACGCTGTGCCGATGAGGGCGTCCACGCCGTCCATCATCGGAGCCCGTTCGAGGATGGCGTCAAGATGGTGGGCGTTGGCAGGCGTGTTGAACTTCGATCTGAAGGCTGCCTCAATCAGGCCAAGGTCTTCTTTGATCCACATCCACTCGTCGAGCAGCCCCTGGTTGTAGGCAGCAAACGACGCGTCGTTGTTCGTGTCAAGAGCGTCGTAGACCACCTGCCAGGTGGACAGGTGGTTCACCAGCACCCGGTCCATGTCGAGGCAGAGCAGCCCAGCATGCTGCGCCATCGTCAGGCCGCTCCTCGATCGCTCTCCACCTGATGCTGGAGGCCAGCCACTTGCTTTTCCATGATCCAGAGCAACAACGCGGCCATGAGGGCGAAAAGGCCGACCAAGGTCACGGCCACGGTGGCCAACGTCACCGCGAGGGATGAGGAATTGAGTTCTCGGAATTGGTCGATGACGGATTCGGAGAGCATGATGCCAACCACGAACAGCGTCAATCCGGGCACGCCGATCAGGATGAGCGGATGCTTCGATTCAAGCATCCAGAGGAACATTTGCGCGAAACGTGAAGCGCTCGCCAGGGATTGCGCTTCGCGAACAGGAGGCGGTGCAGAATGACGGACGACGCGGACGACAAGATCGTCGGGGAGGTCCATGGCGGTGGCCAAGGGACCGAGGGCGGCCAAGGCCTGCAGGCCTGCATCGGTGACCATCAGGTGATGCACATCGGCCTCAAGCAGCACCACGTCTTCTGGAGGTCCCGCATCCGGGCCCAAACGGAGGGCCACGTGCACGTCCCAGCGCTCATGCAAGCGGTTCAAGGACAGTGGGAGGTCGCGAAGCCGCCATGACCCATCGACGCGAATGAACAAGGTGCGCTCGGCTTGCGCGAGGCCACCCTCCCGAAGCGTGGTCATCAGTGCGAACGCCGTGAGGGGTTCGTCCATCATCGACAACACTGGGCAGTTGACCTGCTCCGCGAATTCGCGGGTCTTGTCGGTCGATTCGAGGTCAATCAGGACGACGTCATCCACAGATTCACGGGAGCGGACAATCATCGACACGATCCGTAACTCAAGGTTCGCCCCGATGAGGACCAGCCTGTGACGTGGTCCTTCCATGGCGAGGGTCGGTACGGTTGAGGCTTTCAACGCTCGGCCGTGTGATGGCCCTCACGATGGCATATGTACCCCGGTCGCTGACCGCCGACCGTGTGGGGGGGCTGTGCGCTTCAGGTGGTTGTCCCCACCAAGAACGAGGCCCTGCACCTCGCTTCTGTGATCGACGGAATGCCGCCAGAGGTCGACCGCATTGTGGTGGTTGACGATGGATCAACGGACGGTTCAGCCACCGTGGCCCGAACTGCAGACGACCAGCACCGTGTCGATGTCCTGGAGGCACCGGGGCACGGCGTCGGGGCAGCCGTCGCCACCGGCTATGCCCATGCCTTGGAGGCCGTAGCCGACAACGCGCTCATTGCGGTCATGGACGGTGACGGCCAGATGGATCCAGAGGACCTTCTCCCCATGTGCGATCACCTGCTCTTGCATGACCTCGACGTGGTGAAAGGAGACCGGCGAGGCGGACGCGGGCACCGCGCGATTATGCCCGTGCGCCGTCGATGGGCCAATGCAGGGATGTCCTTGCTCACCGGCCTCGCTTCAGGACGGTCTGTCCCGGACGCGCAGTGCGGGTTCGTGGTCGTGCGTGCTTCGGTGCTACGGCAAACGGCCGATGACCCGGTGTGGCCGGGGTACGGTTACGTGAACCACCGCTTCATTCGTTGGTCGAGGCACGGCCTCAGGGTTGGCCATTTTCCCGTATCGACCCGGTACGGGAATGAACAGTCCGGCGTGCGACCGCTCCGATTCCTCATCGCTGTGGGCAGGATGCTTGTTGTAGAACACCATGCTCGGGCTTGGTCCTCGATGATCAACGGGCCGCACCGGTTGACGATGCTCGCGGCCTTCTTCCTCTACCTTGGGGGCTGGGTCCTCGGCGCGACAGGCGCATGGCATTGGATGCCGGTGGCATGGCTTGGCGCTCACCTGCTGGACCGCACCGCTCACCGGGTTCGTCAGGCAACGACCTCGTCGCAGGCTGCCTGATTTGTGTCCATGCACAGCGACGAATCAACTCCTCATGGGTGCACTCCACCTTGAGGATTTGGTGGGCGCGCCAGGATTTGAACCTGGGTCCAGGCGTCCCAAACGCCCGATGATAGGCCAAGCTACACCACGTGCCCGTGGTCCCCGGCGTGGGCAT